>OHSQ01000460.1_pt1 | contig 18857 bp, 17 predicted proteins | sample 1578661 | NCBI WGS metagenome assembly OHSQ01 (sample SAMEA3879534, study PRJEB24766) | human gut metagenome | biome: human-associated habitat; feature: feces | place: USA | collected 1985/1987 | reverse complement strand
CGGTCACGGCCTGCGCGCCGGGTCTATGGAACGCTCTGTCCCATACGGAGGTCCACACCTCAAGATGGTAGACAGTGTTGCGATCATCGGGGTCGGCGATTTGTTGGAGCTTATAATTCGTGACCTCGTTGCCGAAAGAGAGCGTCACCGCACCGTTTGCTTCCTCCGTCACAGTCACCAGCTCCGGCGAATAGGCGAAGTATTCCGGCGCGGTTAGAAAGGAAATGACCGACAGCATCAGCGCCAGCAACACCGCCGCTGTGCATAGGATGGTCTGCACCTTTTTCATCAGCAGAGCCTTTTTCAAACGTTTCAGCGGCGCGGCATCCATGTCGGGCTGCGGCTCTGTTTGCACCTCCACAGGCTCCCGCAGTTTTTCAAGCTCCGCACGGCAGGCGGGGCAGCTTTCCAGATGCTCCTTTACAAACTCCGACGTATCCTCCGATACCATGTTTTCCACATACAGCGGCAGAATATCGCGGATGATACTGCATTCATTTTTCATCTTTGTCAACCTCCATTCCCTTTTGGATCATTTTTCGTGCGCGGTGATAGGTGACGCACGCCCAGTTTTCCGTCTTGTGAAACAGCTTCCCGATCTCCTTAAAGCTCAATTCGCCAAGGGTACGCCACATGAAAACCTCTTTGTACGGATCGGGAAGCTCATGCAGCAGATGTTTTACCTGTTGGGCATTCTCGCTGCGCAGCAGCATTTCATCCGGTGATTCCTCCGCTTCCGATATAAGCTGTTCCATATCCGCTGTATGCTCTGTCCAGCGGCTTTGTTTCAGATGGGTATAGTAACAATTCTTTGCGATCTGACACAGCCACACCCGGATGTCGCAATCCCCCCGAAAGCTGTCAATGCGGCGAAGCGCACGGAAGAAGGCTTCGCTGGTAATATCCTCTGCCAGCCGTTCGTCCCCGCCGGACAGCCGCCGCACATAGAGGAACACATCCCGAAAATAGTCCTTGTATATCTGTTCAAAGTCCGTCACCTGCTCACCTCCTTGTCCCGTTCACTTATAAGACTACGCAAAAGCGAAAACCTTACAAGAAATCTTACAAAATTTTTTGTTTTTTTTGCCGCCCGTCGGCAGGCTTTTCCGCATCTATTGGAATGAGCCACATATAGCCGATTTTTGAAACGCCGGGTATGCGGTTTTCCTCGCATAGCTTCTGTACGCGCCGCTCTGATATGCTCCATTTCTTTGCCGCTTGCGGACAAGACATATATTCCATGTTTCATACACCCTTTCACATAATTCTACAAGTATAATTATATACGGACAGCCGAATAAAAATCAAGGAACTATCTGTGAATTATATGCTTTATTTCGGTCAAGTATATGATATGTGTACTCATATCAAAATCGAAAGGTGAACAGTAAAATGTAGTAGGGTGAAATGATATGAAAAGAGAAGTCGCAAGATTTGATTTTAAGGCTTTCGGTCAAGCCATAAAAGCAGCAAGAAAGGCAAAGGGCATATCACGCAATCAGTTAGCGGATAAGATGAACATCGCTCCCCGCTATATCGCGTCCATTGAGAATAGCGGACAGCACCCAAGCCTGCAAATCTTTTATGAGCTTGTTACGCTTTTAGATGTTTCAGTAGACCAATTCTTTTTCCCAAACAAGGAAACAGATAAGTCCACACAACGGCGGCAGCTTGAAACATTGCTTGACAGCATGGACAACAAGGATTTGACGGTTATCACCGCCACAGCAAAAGCAATACAGGAAGTCAAAAATGAAACTGCGGGGGAATAAAACCCCCGTTTTTTCGTGCATACAACCATTGGGAACGCCGCAAATTGCGGTGTTTTTTCTTTTCTGCGTTAGGTTTTGGCATTTCCTCGTTTTTAGCGTGGAAGAAAGCAAACAGAAGAATAGCAAGCATAGGAAGCGGGTACCCACTTCCGTATTTTCGCCCTCCCGCGCTGCGGCGCGTCGGTTGAAAAATGCTTGTACCCTCACAGGCTATCGCCTGTTGGGGCAGACCCTTGGGAAGTGTCCCAAACCCTCTAAAAACGGAAAGGAGCGTCAAAGCATGGACGGGCGGAAAAGGACGGTGCAGCTAAAGTTTCGCGTGACGGAAGCCGAGCGCGATTTGATCCTTGAAAAAATGAAACTGATACCAACACGGAACATGGCGGCGTATCTGCGGAAAATCGCAATCGACGGATATATCATTCAGATAGACCATAGCGACATAAAGGCAATGACCGCCGAGATACAGAAGATCGGGGTCAACGTCAATCAGATCGCGCGGCGCGTGAACAGTACGGGCAGCGTCTATCAAGAGGACATAGACGAGATAAAGGGGGTGCTGAATGAGATATGGCGGTTACAAAGATTAAACCTATTAAAAGCACGTTGAGCAAAGCCCTCGCCTATATTCAAAATCCCGCCAAGACAGAACAAAAATTGCTTGTGTCCTCGTTCGGCTGCTCCTATGAAACGGCAGATATTGAGTTTGCATATACCCTGTCGCAAGCGTTGGAGAAAGGCAACAATTTAGCCCACCACCTCATGCAATCCTTTGAGCCGGGAGAAGTCAGCTATGAAAAGGCGCATGAGATAGGTCGGCAGCTTGCCGACGCGGTAACAAAGGGGCAATACGAATATGTTTTGACTACCCACATAGACAAAGGACACGTCCATAATCACATTATTTTCTGTGCAGTCAATTTCATCGATCACCGCAAGTACAATTCCAACAAGCGGAGCTATTACGGCATACGCAACATCAGCGACAGGCTGTGCCGGGAAAACGGCTTGTCCGTCGTTGTCCCCGGCAGGGGCAGCAAGGGAAAGAGCTATGCGGAGTACCAAGCGGAAAAGACGGGTACAAGCTGGAAAGGCAAGCTGAAAATTGCCGTTGACGCGCTTATCCCGCAAGCGTCAGACTTTGCCGATTTTCTGCGACTGCTGCAAGCTGCGGGCTATGAGATAAAGCCCGGTAAATACATATCTTGCCGCGCACCGGGACAGGAACGCTTTACCCGTCTGAAAACGCTCGGCGCGGATTATACAGAGGAAGCCATAACGGAGCGCATCAAGGGCAGGCGCACCCGCGCCGCCAAAGCCCCGAAGCAGGAGCGCGGCGGTATCTCCCTTGTTATCGACATTCAGAACAGCATCAAGGCGCAGGAAAGCCGGGGCTATGAGCATTGGGCGAAAATCCACAATCTCAAACAGGCGGCGAGGACGCTGAACTTCCTCACGGAAAACAGGATTGACAGCTATGCAGAGCTTTCCGCAAAAATCGCGGAAGTGAACGCGGCAAGTGAACAGGCGGCAGGCGCATTAAAGGGCGTCGAACGGCGGCTTGCGGATATGGCGGTGCTGATTAAGCATATCACGACATACCAAAAGACAAAGCCTGTGTATGACGCATACCGCAGAGCAAAGGATAAGGCGGCATACCGCGCCGCCCATGAGAGCAGTATCATATTGTTTGAAGCCGCCGCAAAAGCGGTCAAGCCCGCATTGGTCGGCGGCAAGCTCCCCAATGTCGCCGCGCTGCAAGCGGAGTATGCAAAGCTCCAAGAACAAAAAGAAACGCTGTACGGCGACTATGGCAGGCTGAAAAAGCAGGTCAAGGAGTACGACGTTATCAAGCGGAACATCGACAGTATTTTGCGGCGTGAAAGTGAGCCGGAGCGGGGTAAGGAAAATGTGCGCGGATAAATGCGGATTGTGTGGAAATCCCCGAAAAAGCATGGTATGATGAAACTATCCCAATGTAGGACTGCTGAACGCTATCCATATTTTTACGAAACAGAGGTGAGGTTATGACGCGAGGTGAGATTTGGAAAGACTTTTTTAAGAAAACGGTTTTGACCGTTCTGATTGCCGGAGTGCTGTTTTATTGGGCTACACTGGTATTCACAAAGGACGGGGCAACGAACTACTTTTATGTGTGGCTGTGCTGCGGCATCCCCTTTGGCATACGCCGTATGTTCGTGTGGCTTATCCCACGCGGCTTTGACCTTTCCGGCACGGTGGGTGTCGTTGCGCTCAACTTCATTGTGGGCGGCTTGATCGGCGGCGTCATTCTGATATGGCGGCTTGCGGTCGCGGCATGGTATATCCCTCTGACGATATATCGGCTTCTAAACGTCGGCAGGGTCGGCGTAGCAGAAATCGGCGAGGAATAAGCAAAAAAGAGAACGGGGCGCGGCAGCCGATGATGGCCACCGCGCCCCGTCTGTTCGTGGGTGCTGCTTTAAGTGTCTGTTACGCAGTAGAACACTGTTTTTGCGGGTTTAGGTATAAATCCCCTGTCATGCTCAAATCGCGTCTGAAAAGCGGCATGGCGCAAGGGCTTTTTCGCGCCTACTGCGTAACGCGGGCGCGTCGTTTCCGCATCCGCTCGGCGGCTTGTCTGCGGGTGATCCGCTTGCGGCAGTCCGGGCAGTATTTGACGCTGTTTGAGGTGGACGCAAACGCCGCGCCGCACTCGGCGCACCGCCGCCTGTCCTCTGCTTGGTAAAGCTCCGCGTAAAGCAGCTTGTCGGCGGGAAGTACGGCGTTTTGAAACCATCTGCAAAGAAGCGAATAGGAAATGAGCTGCGGACAAACGCACTCGTCCCCATCGTCCAGCAAAATGCAGTTCCCGCCCATACAGTTGCAGCAGGTTTTCTTGATAAGGGCGTTCGCTTTGCGGCTCTGCTGCGGCGTCAGCCGTTTCAGCCCGCTCATACTTCGTCGGCGGCAGATACGGCGAGAGCGGCAAAGTCGGCGTCGCTCATGGCGCGGAGCTTCGCAAGGGTACGCAAGGCAAGCTCGCGCATTTCGCCGTCCATATAGGGCAGCGCACCCGACATTTCCCCGATAAGCTCCCTGCGCGTATCGGCGATGTAGATGCTGATAAGATTTATTTCCTCAACGGTAAATCGGTTCATGCTCATACCTCCATTTCGTGATGTTTTGTTTTTGCCGCCCGCTTCGGAGCGGCTTTCTTCTTGTCGGCGGCAAGCTGCGCCCGGATAGAGGGGCGGGGCTTGCGAATATCCCGGTCGCGGTTTTCGTTCTTGTCGATCAGCGCATAGATGCCGTGCCTGCCCTCAATTTTGGAAAAGGTCAGCGTCTTGTAGGGAAGCAGCGAGAAAAGGCGGTCGGTATCCCTGCTCGACGCAAGCATCATAAACGCCGGGGCAAGCTCTGTCATGTAGTGGGTTTTGTTCGGGCTGTTGGGGCTGTACTGACGTTTCATTTCGGCAACAATGCGCCGCGCTTCGGCTTCAATCAGCCCGTCGCGCAGGGCGGCTATATGCGCCTTGAAGTCCCCTGGCGAAAGCTGCTCACGGCTGCGCCGTTCCTCTTGCAAAAGATCACGCAAGGCTTCGGGGGCGTTTGGCTGCGTCTCAAAGCGTTCAAACTTGCCGTACTGCGGGTGGTCGTTGCCGTTAAACCATTGCTTTGCGGGCTGCTCGACGCGCCCGTATTCATAGATAAGGGCGTTTGTGTCTGCGGGAAGCGCCTGCTCCCGAACGTGCCGGAAATGGGCGGCATAGTCCAGCTCATAGAGGTTTCCCCGGATTTTGCCGCGCTCCCTGCCTGTCAGCTCCACGGCGTAGGCAAGAATGCGGTCGCGTGTCTGCTCCCCGTGGAACTTCCATGTGTTGTATGGGCGGGTGTCTTTGAGAAAAACGTCGCGCTCCCGGAAGCAATGCGTCCCGGACGGGCGGGAGAGCCACAAAAGGGTTTTGTCCTCACGGTCGGGGCTTGCAGCAGCCTCGTGAATGATCTTCTTGTCAATCTCAAAATCGCTTTGGTAAAAGCCGGTGTTCTGCTTCATCACCGCATCAAGGCAAGCCAATATATCCACGTTTTCAAACTTCTGCATACGATCAGATCCTTTCCAAATCCTGCGCTTTGCTCCTTTGCGCCTTTCTCTGGGCGGTCTGCTCCTTTGCCGCCCGAAGCTGCGCCCGGATCGAGGGCTTTTCCTCTTTGCCGCGCTCCTTATCGGCATGGACGGCGTTCGCAAGGTCAATCAGGGAAATTGGCTCACCCGCCTTTGCTTTCTGCTCCAATTCCCCGACGGTGGGCGTCTGCGGCGTGTTGTTGATGATACCGTCAAAATTGTTGTCGTTCTGCTCCACAATATCCTCAACGTGCTTCAGATAATTCTGCGGCTGCAAAAACTCCGGCGTCTGTCGATAGCCGATGCTGTCAACATAATGCGCTGTGTCCTGCCCGTTCTGATGCAGCACCACCACATCGGAAACGGAAAGGCTGTGTCCCTTAAAGTCTTTCGGGTGGTCGATATTAAAGCGGGTAAAAATAGCTTCAAGGCTCGTACCCGGTGCAAGGGGCGCGGAATAGATCAGGTCATAGTTCGCCGGATCAACCGCGTGTCCCGCTGCGGTCAGACGGTCGTAAGGCTCAAAGCGCAAATCCCGCGTTTCGTCGCCGCGTTTGAGCTGGTAAATGGAAAAGCTGTCCCTGTCCGGCTCCTGCGCCTTTGCATAAAGTGCCTTGACCTCGCCCTGCGTCAGCTCTCCGGCGTTCAAGCTCTGCAACAGCTCCCGGCATTTCTCCGGCGTCCCGACAAACAGCAAGTCGCCCGGTATGGCTTTCCCATCCGGCTGCTGTTCATAGGCTTGCAGGAAAGAGCGGTCGGCAAGGCTTTCGCTGCGGGGATTGGTGTGCATGGTATAAATCACGTCTTTTTCTGTACGCTGCGCCGCCTGCGCCTGTGTGCGCTCCGCAAGCGTCTTTTCGGCACGTTGCAAAACGGCATCGCTGACGGGTAGCGCATACAGCCCGGAAGTAGAGGAAAAGCCGACGTTGTTGAAAACATAGTCCACTTCGCTATCTTTTAATGCGCCCGCCGCAAAGTATTTCTCCCGTGTGGGTTCTGCACTCACCTTGCCATCCGCGATGTCGTAATTCAGCCCGGTTTCGATATGGGAGCAGATGTTTCCGTCCACCGCCAGTGTTACATAGTACCAGCCCATATATCCGCTGCTTTGACCGTCCGCACCGTCGTTGAACTCGACGTTGAGCAGGGTGTAGGGCTTCAAGCCCTTCTGCGCGGCAATGGCATTGTCCTTTGCTTCGCGCTCCATGAGGAAAGCGAGAGCGGCTTCCTTTGTTGCGCTGACGATCTCCGGGTTGTACCGCAGCAGGGTATCGTTGACAAGCTCCCGCTGTACCGCTGCGGTCTTTGCTTTCGGCGTAAGGCGGTTGCCGAGAAACAGGGACGCGCCGTTATCAAAGCGGATGGATATATCGCTGGTGCCGCGCCATTTTCCCGTGCAGGGCGACGTTTCAATCCTGCCCGCAGTACCGCCGAACGCCTGCGCAATCACCCCGATTTTTTCCTGTGTGGAAAGTGCCTCATATTTCTCTGCGATTGCGGCGGCTTTCTTCTGCAAGTCCGTAAGGGGCGGGGCGGCTTTTTCGCTCTGTTCCTCCTGCACGGCGGCAAGATCGGGCGCGGCTTTCTCGGCTTCGTGCTGCTTTTGCAGCTCTGCGATATGCCCGTCAATGCTGTTGATGATGTCTGCGGCGGCAGAGCGGATCGTTTCAAGGGAGCTTTTCAGCTCCGCAAGCTCCCGCCCGCTGCTCCACCCGGCTACATAGCCGAAAGAGTAGTCCGACGTATCAAGTCCATAATGCTGGCAAACGGTATAGGCGACGCTTTCCGCTTCCACCTCGCGGGTGCGGCGGTCTACGCGGGGCTGCTGCTCGTCTTTGGGGGCGTTCAGGTCAATATCGTGCAGCTTTGCGTGGGCGATTTCGTGAATGGCGGTTTTGAGCGTTTGCAGCTCGCTCATACCCTCGTCAAGCGCGATGCGCTTGTCCTCCAAGTGATAATAGCCGTGTGCGCCGCCCTCGATTTTCTCAAAGCCGATGGGGACGGGAGAGGTCTTTTCAAGGGCTGCGAAAAAATCACTGTACTGCTCCACATCGCCTGTCAGCGCGTCCACGGCAATATCCGGCAATTCCTTTCCCTCGGTTTGGGACACGTCAAAAACGGACACCACCTTGTAGGCGGGTATAGTGATCTCCTTTTCCTCGGTGACGGGCTTTCCGTCCCTGCCGATCACGGGCTTTTGGGTCTGCGGGTCGATTTTCTCCGTTTCCTGCTTGATTTTGAACGGCGACGGGGCGATAATCTTAATGCCTTTTTCGCCTTTTTTGACGTTGCGCTGAAACTGGTTTTTCCAAGCGGTAAAGCCCGCGATCAGGGAAGCGTCGGGCTTCTGCATGGCGATCAGCAGCGTATTGTTAAAGCTGTAATTATGAAACTTTGACATGACGCGCAGATACTCCTTGTAGCGTTCGCTGTCGAACAGCTCCGTAATGCCTTGCTCCAAGCGGTCGGTAATCTCCTTGAGCTTTTCGGCGGGCTTCTCTGCGGTAAGGTTGATAGGGATAACGGGCTGCGGCTGCGGCGGCTCGACAGTAAGGGGCGCTGCCTGCATCGCGGCGGCATCCATTTCAACCTTTTCCGGGTCAATGTGCGTCGGCTGCGCTGCCTGTTGGGGCGCGGTGTGCTGCGGCGGCTCGCCCTCAATGGCATAACCCGGAAGCAGCAGCCCATTCACCTTGAACGGCTCCGCGTATTCTTTCGGAACGGGCGGCATAGTCTCGGTAAACAGGCGGTCGTATGCCTTGATGCGTCCGGCAAGGTATTTTTCCATTGCCGCCTTGTCTGAAAAGGTCTTGCGCTCCTGTCCGGCGATTTTTACGTTTTGTCCATGGTTCGGTCCGTTGGTGTAGACACTCCATGTCAGGCTCCATGAATACGGCACGGATTTTTGCGCCCGTCTGTCATAGCGGGTGTTTTCATAGACATGATAGCGCATCTGATAGACTGCGTTGCTGCGGAGCTGCCATTCATAATCTGTTTTCTCCCATTTGTTGGATGTGTGCTTGACGGGCGGCGTCTGCACATACTCGATGGCTTTTTCAAGAAAGCGGGTGTTGCCCGCCTGCTGCTCCCATGCGGCTGCCTCCGTTTTCAGCCTGTCAAATACAGCCTGCTCCGCCGCCGCGCTCTCCTGCCGCAGCCGTGTCAGCTCCGCAAGAGAAAGCCCGGTCAGCGTGGAAATATCCGCTTTCTCACTTTCAAAATAGATGCTTCGCTCAATTACCAGCTTTTTTGCTACTTCCAGCCTGTCAAAATCATAGCTGGAATAGTTCTTTTCCTGTTCGCTCACGGTTTTGCTCCTTTCTTTTGTTGGTGTGATGATGTCTTTTAGCGGCTGCTCCCACTTGCGCCCAAAGCCGCGCACGACGGTATCTCCCGCCGTGCCGTTTTCGCTGAACATTTGCAGGGTGGAAAACGCATTGTCAAAGGCGGTGATATTGTCTGTGCCAATATTCGGGGCGAAGTGGATAACACCGTCCGGGTAGTCCCTGCCTGTGCCGATCCAGCCCCGGATAAAGCTGTCGAAAGGGGCTTTCGCCCCGCTGTCAAAGTGTTCCTCGGCATGGCTTTTGTATAGCTGCCCGCCCCTATACTGTCTGCCTAAAATCAGCTCCCCCGTCTGCGGGGAGAGCATAAAGCGGCGGTTGTCGATTTCCCGCATATCAAATGACATACTGCGGGTATCAAGAAGCATCAGGGCGGCGGTCAGCTCTGCTTTCGGCTTGTTCTGCATGGCTTACGCCTCCTTTCATCGTTACAGAGGGTTTGGGACACTTCCCAACAGGCAAAATCCCCATTCTGCGCGTAGCGTCAGAACGGGGATTTTACGGAAAGGGTACCCCTTTCCTATGCTTGCTGCGTAAGTTCTTTGTCCCTCGCAAGCTCGATACGGTAGTTGACGTATTTCCCGCCCGTATCGGCTAATACAATGCTTCCGTCATAGGTTTTACCCGTTTTCGGGGAATACAGCCTTTTGACCTTCGCCCTGCCGCCCGCAAGCAGCGCGGCGGCAATTTTCGGGGTAAAGGCGGTTTTGCGTTCCTCGAAAAAGCGGTCGTTTTTCCACATGACAAAGGCGCAGTCCTTCTTTTCGCAGTAGTAGTTTTTCCTGCCCTCGCAGACGTTCCCGCCGCAGCGGGGGCATTTGCCGATCACTGCCTTTTCCTCTTTGAACAGGCCTTTCTGATTTTCGGAAAGAAACGGATAGGCTTTCACCAGCTCCCGCGCCATTTCTTCAATGCCCCGCATAAAGTCCTCCGGCTCGGCTGCGCCCCTTGCAATCTGCGTCAGAGCGTTTTCCCATTCGGCGGTAAGCTGCGGAGAGGTCAGCGTATCGGGCAGAACGCAAACAAGGTTGTTGCCGTTTTTGGTTGGGATAAGCTGTTTGCCCTTGCGCTGCACAAAGCCGGATTTGACCAGCTTTTCAATCACAGCGGCGCGGGTAGCGGGAGTGCCAAGCCCCTTACGTTCTGCGTCCGGGTCGGTGTCCGCGCTTCCGGCGCGTTCCATAGCAGATAGCAGGCTTGCTTCCGTGTGCGGCTTCGGGGGCTGCGTGTCGTGCGCCGTAACTCTTGCGGCGGGGCTGTCAAAGCTCTGTCCCTCGGCAAAGGTCGGCACATCTAAAATAAGCTCGTTTTCCTCGTCGCCCTCGGCGTCGGGCTTTCCTTTCAGCGTCGCCCGGTAGCGTCGTTCAAGCTCTTTCCACCCGTCGCAAAGAACCGTCTTTCCCTTTGCCGTAAACTCGGTATCGGCACAGGAAAACACCGCCGTTACCGCATCAAAAACGTGCGGCTCGGCGGCGGCGAACAGCAGACGCGCCCCGGCAAGGGTGAGGATATTTCTTTCGCTTTCCGGCAGCGCGGCAAGGTTTGCTTTCGCAACCTCCATTGTCGGAATAATGGCGTGGTGGTCGGACACCTTTTTGCTGTCAAGCGTCCGGGCTATGTCCGGCGTAAACGCTGCGCCTTTCATAAAGGGCAGCTTGCTGACAAGCAGCGCGGCGATATGTGCCGCCGTATCGCCCATGTCGTCGGTCAGATAATTGCTATCCGTTCGCGGGTAGGTAAGCAGCCGCTTTTCGTAAAGGGCTTGTGCAAGGTCAAGGGTCTGCTTTGCGGTGTAACCGTAAATGCGGTTGGCTTCCCGCTGCAAGCCTGTAAGGTCAAACAAGCGGGGTGGCTGCTCGGTTTTCCTCTCACGCCTCACCGAAATGCAAATGGCCTGCGACGCTTCGCAAGCCGTTTTGAGGGCTTCCGCATCTGCGGCGTCGGAGATCCTTGCGCTTGCCGCTTCCGCGCCGCCCACATCAAGACGGACGATATGGTATTTTTCTTTCTTGAAAGAGGTAATCGCCGCGTCCCGGTCTGCAAGCATTTTTAAGGTCGGCGTCTGAACGCGCCCCACGTTTAGAGTTTTGCCGTGAAGGACGGAGAAAAGGCGGGTGGCGTTGATGCCGATGATCCAGTCCGCTTTTGCGCGGCATAGCGCGGACGCATAGAGGGCGTCATACGCTTCGCCGGGTTTCAGCTCCGCAAAGCCCCTTTTAATTGCGCTTTTCTCCATAGAGGAAATCCAAAGGCGGGAAAAGGGCTTATCGCACCCCGCCGCATGGTAGACAAGGCGGAAAATCAGCTCGCCCTCGCGCCCTGCGTCGCAGGCATTGACAACCTCGGAAACGTCGCTGCGGCGCATGAGGTCTTTTAGGATTTTGAACTGCTTTTGCCTGTCTTTGAATACGGTATATTGCCACGGCTGCGGCAGGATCGGCAGGCTGTCATAGCTCCACTTTTTGTACTGCTCCCCATAGGCGGCGGCTTCCGCAAGCTCCACCAAATGCCCCACGCACCATGAAATGAAGTAGCCGCCGCCCTCCATATATCCGTCCTTTTTGTTCTTTACGCCAAGGGCGGCGGCAAGTGCCGCCGCCACACTCGGCTTCTCTGCAATGACTAACCTCATTCCTCGTCCTCCTGTTCCTCGCTGCCTGCTTCCGGCTCGTCCTCGTCGTAATCGCCAAAATCGAAATCGTCAAGGTCGGTGTCGCCCTTGATGCCCTGCTTCGGCTTCATAATCTTAAAGTAGTAGAACGCGCCGCCACCGGCAAGCAGGGTAACGACAAGGAAGATCACAAGCCCGCCCGCATTGCTTTTTTCTTTCTCCGGCGGCGCATCGTCCGGCTCCGGCACGGCTTCCTTGCCTGCACATTCGGTCATATTGACAGAGCATATCTGGCAAGCGGTATTGACTGCGCCTGCCTTGCATTTGTCCTTACAGGTGCAAACGGCGGGAGCCTGCGCCTTGCCGCTGCCGCCCTCCATGAGCGCCATCAGGTCGGCTTCGTCCACCTGATTGAGAAAATGTACGGTGTTTTCGCCCTCGGCGGCGCGGTCAACGATGATGTAAAAGTAGTTGCCGTTTTTGCTCTGCACAATGATAAACTGCTTGTCCTCGGCGGCTTCTCCCTCAATGTCGTCGATCAGCGACAGATTACCGTCCGGCGTAAGGGGCTGCGGCTCGGTTTCTACGATCACGCCGCTGTCATTGGTGGGAATGTCCTCACCGCCGCCCGCATAGGCGGTAACAGAAAAGCCGCCCAAGAGGACAAGGGCGACAAGCAGGGCGACGGCTGTTTTGAAAAAACCTTTATTCTTCATTTTCGATTTCCTCCTGTTCCATGTAGTCTGTCCCTGCGGCGGCAATGCCGGGGATCGGTTCGCCGGAAAGCAGGGCGGTAAGCTCTGCGGGGGTTAGGCGCATGGAGCGCACAAGAGCGATGATTTGCAGGTTTTCCGCTTCGGTTTTCTGCGCCGCAAGCTCTTTCAGCCTGTTCTGATACTCGGTGATTTTCTCCCGCGTTTTCTGCATTTCCTTTCCAATGCGGTCAATTTTGCTGTTTGTCATACTGTCAAAACTCCTTTCAAATTTTAATTCCAATTCATCAGCCCATAGCCCTTGATACAGGCGTAATCAAGAGGATAGCTTTTGATTTTGCAGGCGTCGCCGGAATTACCCTCCACGGTGTAAACGCGGCTTCCGTCTGTGCCGATTACGATACCTACATGGTCTGCGCTGCCGTCTAAATCCCAATCAAAAAAGATGGCGTCGCCGGGAGCGATATTCTCATAACCCCTCGCGCCCCATTGTCCGTGAGAGGTAAACCACGGAACGCCCTGCGACTGACAGCCCGCAAAGCGCGGCTCGGAAAGTCCAGCCTGTCCGTAACACCATGACACAAAGCAGGCGCACCAAGCCACGCGGCTGTCAAAGCCGTACCAGCTCCAGTAAGGCGCACCGCCTACATTGCCGACTTGCGACTTCGCTATATCCACAAGGACGGTGTTGCCGGGGCGGGTGCCGTTGACAAAGGTAACGCCGCTTAAATCCTCGGACGCGGAAGTGTCCGCAGAGCCGCCGCCAAAAACGAGGGGTTTGTTGCCGCTTGTTTGCAAATAGACATGGTACATTTCAAGCTGCTCCGGCGTTAGAAGCTCCGATACAAAAGAGGATATAGATTTGTTCGTCAGCGTTACATTGAGAATGTAATAGTTATATGGGACTTCAACGGTGTAGGTATAGGTATGGGTGTTGCCCTCCGCGTCCGTGTAGCTGCCTGTACGTCGTTCCGTGCGGTAGCGCACCTCGATTTCTTCCGTGACGGTCAGCTTGTATTGCAGATTGAAAATTCGGTCAAGCTCTGCCTGTGCGCTTTGCGGGGTGTAGCTCTGCAACAGGGCGGTCAGGTAGGATGCTAATTCATGGGGGTTATGCCCGATGTACGCAAGGTCGTAGCGGTATTCGTCATAGCCCGGATAATCGCGCTCGATATTGTCTATCCTGCTTTGCAGATCGTTTTCCTTTGCCGCATAATTGTTTTCCACCGCTACAAGGTCGCTGTCCTCCGATGTGTAAGAGGTTCCGATTACGCCGTTGACAAGCCCCGAAAAAAGAGCAGAGCCGGAGGAAATTGCGGACATCAGCATGATAAGTAGGAGCAGCGCACACCCGGCAATCAGAAAGGCTTTCCAATGCCGCCCTACAAAGGCGGCGGTCTTTTTCGTCGCTTCGGCGGTTTTCTTCGCTGCTTTGCGGGTGTTTTCTGCGGCTTTCCTTGCGGATTTTGCGCCGCCCGTTCGTACCGCCTTTGCATACTGCCGCTTGATCTGCTGCTTCTGCCAAAACTGGGAAACGGGGTTAGACGCGGCAAGCTGCGGGTTGTCGTGCAGCGCCTTTTGATACTGAAAATCGGCGTTTGCCTTGAACGCGGCTTTTTCTGCTTTTGCCGCCGCCCGGTAGGGTTTCAGCTTGCGGCTGCGGCGGCTCTTTCGCATCTGCCGCGCCCCCGCCCGGATGCCGCGCTCGGCTAATTCCTCGCTCTTGTGCGCTCCCTCCACGCCGGAGTTGTCCTTTTCAACGGAATGTATCTTATTGTGGACGAAAACGCCGACCTCCTGCACGGGGCGGGAGAGGGGGTTATGCTGCTGCCTGCCGCCCGGTATGGGCTTTTCCTTTTCCTCAAAGCGCAGGCGGGTTTTTCTCTTGCCTGCGGCTTCGTCAAAGGTGCGCTCTTTTGTCAAGACTTTCTTCTTCGGAATAGCCGCCCGCGCTTCGTCCAAGCGGTCGGCGGCTCTTTCCGATTTGCAGATCGCCTTTTGAAGCTCCGGCGTCGCCCGTTCTTCCTCGGTGAATTGCAGGCGTGATGTCTTTGTTTTTGCCACCGCTTCCTGCTGCGCCCGCTTTATCGCCTTTTTGGATGCTGCACGGGTATGAGCAGCGTCGATATGCTCCAAAACACGCTCGGCTGCGGCGTCGTCCCGCTTCGGGGAAAGCTCCGGGGTATGGGGACGAGCTGCTGCGCCGCCGGATGGGTGCGGAAGCTGCTGCGCGGCTTCCTGCGCCGCCTGTTCGGGCTGCTTGGAAAAATCCGCGTCCTGCTCGCGCCCGCTGACCAGTTCGGCGGTGCCTGCGGTTTCGTTGACCTCGATAAGCCCGTCCCGGCTCATTTTCTGCGTAATTTTATCGCGGGGTTTCAGCTTTTTGCTCAATTCGTTTCACCTCCGATCCGCGCCCTTGCAAGGGTGCAATAGTCATAGTTCAGTTCAATGCCGATGTAATGCCTGCCGTGCCGCTTCGCCGCAAGCCCCGTTGTGCCGCTGCCCATGAACGGATCAAGGACAATGCCACCCTTGGGACAGCCCGCCAGAATACAGGTTTCTGCCAGCAGGGGCGGATAGGCGGCAAAATGCCCGCCCTTGTAAGGCACGGTGTTGATAAACCACACATCGCGCTTTGCCCGGACGGGTGAGATCATGTCGTCGGTGATGCTGCCTTTTTCCCTCGGCTTATTGATATTCTGTGTCTGCGGCTGTCCCGGCACGGGAGCGGAATACTTGCCCACGCCGCGCCCAGCCTTTTTGCGCAGGGCGGTCGTGGGGGCAATGGGTTCAGCAATGGCAAGCCAGTCATAGAAATAACGTCTGCTCTTGGTGAACATGAAAATATGCTCATGGCTGCGGGTGCAGCGGTCTTTGGTACTCTCCGGCATAGGGTTTCCCTTTGCCCAGATCACGTCATTGCGCAGATACCAGCCGTCGGCGCGGAGCGCAAAGGCCAGCATCCACGGAATACCGATCATGTCCTTTTGCTTGCAGCCCCGCACCGCTTGGCAGAGAGAAATGTTCTGCCCGTTGCGCCCCTGCGGATATTTGGGGTCGCGGGTATCGCCTTTGCTGCCTGTGCCGCAATAGCTGTCCGCGATATTTACCCACAAGGTCCCATCCGGGCGCAACACCCGGCGCACCTCACGGAATACCGCTGTCAGCCGCGAAATGTATTCCTCCGGCGTAGCTTCCCGCCCGATCTGTGCGTCCATGCCGTAATCCCGCAGCCCATAGTAGGGCGGCGAGGTCACGCAGCAATGGACGCTGCTCTCCGGCAGGGCTTTCAGCACATTCAGACTGTCGCCGCAGAGAATGGTATCAAGCTCCATCGTCATACACCGTTCACCTCGCTCGGCTTGGTGGACATGATGCGGTAAAGCTCGGTGTCCCGTGGGAACTTATCTGCAAAGGGCAGGATCACATTTTCAAAGAACAGCAGTCCCTCGCCGGGTGGGGAGTTGGTGACGAACTTTAGCTGCTCCGGCGAGATGTTCAGACGTTCGGCAAGGATTTTGCGGTCGCCCGCCGCTTGGTTGAGCATACAGATGAAGTCTGAATTTTCCAGAATATTTTCGATTTCCGGGCTGGACAGCAGATCCTTGACGTTCTGCGTCGCACCTGTCGGCACACCGCCCCATTTTCTGAAACGCTTCCAGATCTCCGCGCTGTATGCTGCGGTTTGCGGCTCTTTTAATAACAAATGAAATTCGTCCGCGTAGTACCATGTCGATACGCCTGTGTTGCGGTTGCGGGTGACACGATTCCAAACCTGATCCTGAATCACCAGCATACCCGGCTTTTTCAGGTTCTTCGGCAGCTCCTTGATGTCAAAGCAGACAAAGCGGTTGTCAATGTCAACCGTCGTTCGGTTGTTGAAGAAATTGAGCGATCCCGACACATACAGATCAAGCGCCTGTGCCACACGGTCGGCTTCCGGCAAATGCTGCGCTGTCAGCGCGGCATGGAGGTCGGAGAGGATCGGCATATTCTCTGGGCGCGGGTCTGCAAAGTAGGGCTGATAGATACGCTGCACAGCGCGGTCAATTACGGTGCGTTCGATGGCTTCCAGCCCGGTCTTGCCGCCCATAATCAGCTCACAGAGGGACAGCACAAAATCGGATTTGAGCGCCAGCGGGTTTTCGTCCTCGGAATAGTTCAGGTTGATGTCCAGCGGATTCAGGTAATCGCGGCTGGTGGGAGAGAGCTTGATAATCTGCCCATGCAGCAGCTTTACCAGCGGCGCATACTCGCCCTCCGGGTCACATACCAGCACATGATCGTGGGTTTTCAGCAGCACACCGATCATTTCCCGCTTGCAGGAGAATGATTTGCCGCCGCCCGGTGTGCCGAATACAAGGCCGTTGGGTGAACGCGCATTTTTGCGGTCAAGCATTATCATGTTGCCGGATTTGGCGTTCAGCCCGTAGTAGAGGGAATCGCCGCCTTGAAATAGCTCCTGTGTCACAAAGGGAACGATGATCGCCACGGTCGAGGTCGTCATGCCCCGCGTGATATGGATTTGGTTTTCCCCCAGCGGCAGCGAGGACACAAGCCCGCGCTCCTGCTGGAAGTCCAGCCGCGTCAGGGTGCAGTTGTGCTTTTGTGCTACGCCTGCTGTACGGAACACATCGTTTTCCAGCTTGCGTTTGGTATCGCCGTAGTTCAGAACAAGAAACGTCAGCAGAAAATACCGCTCGTTGCGGCTTTGGAGATCTTGCAGCAGCTTTTTCGCCGCACCACCGTAGGTGGCAAGGTCGGACGGCAGAATATCCATATCGTAGCCGTCCCGGACAGCCTTTTTCTGCTCCTGAATTTTCATAGCGTCAAGGTCTGTGATTTTCCGCTTCACCATTTTTACGGCTTCTGTCTGCTCCAATGCCTGAATATGGACATTGACGACAAGGCTACTGTCCGTATCAAGAAAATCGGTCAGTATGCGGTCGGTCAGCTCCGGCGTAATGATCTGCAAAAAACTTGCAGCGCAGAGCTTGCCGCCCATCTGGAACATACGGCTATTCTTGAACGCAAAGGAGGACGGCGCGATAAAGTCCTTGGTGGAAAGCCCGCCAGCGGCAAGCCACTTCCAGTCAAAGTTGAAGCGTTCTCCATCCGGGTGCATGATGCCGTGCAGCACCTCTAAACGCTCCTTGCCGTCCAGCACACGGGACACCGCACCCATGATTTTGAAGTAGCCCTGAATATCCAGCGAGATACGCGACAGCCTTGCCCGTGCCGCCTTGAGGTTATCGGCTTCAATGGTATAGGTAATGTATTTGGTTTTCACGCTGCCGTTGTTGCCGCGGGCAAGCTGCCGCTTGAGAATGTCCGTCTGCTCCTGCCGGATCGGGTCTAAGCCGTCATTGCAGGGCGGCATTTCAAAGCTCCGAGCAAGCTGCTCCCGGTCAGACTTACGGTTGGGATAGGTGAACTGCACATGGATGGAAGAATCCAAATAGTTATACAGATCGCAGAGATATTCAAAAATAGCCGTCTGATCGTCAGACTGCGCAAGCAAATAGTTGATGTCAAAAAACTCAATGCTCTGCGAATAGCGCCTGTTTCCGAGATAGCAGATGCCGTCCGGGTACATGATCTGATAGGGTATCGTGTCCTGCGCGGTATGGGGCTTGCCGTCACCGCGATATTTACGAATGACGGCTTCGATCTGTTTTCTTTCGGCGCGGGTGCGCTTGGGCTTGTCCGCCATGCTTTTTGCTTCCGCGCTGTCTGCTCTTTTCGACAATCGCCTTTACCTCCTGTTCCATTTGATATTGACGCACAAGGGCGTCGTATGCGTTGACGGTCTGATAGGGGCGCTCCTTGGGGCGCAGAAAGCAGCTTTCTATGATTTGCCGCCCCACCACTTCAAGGGGCTGCCCGTTCTTCTCATACACCCCAAACAGAAAACCGGGGAGCATGACAACGATCATCACCATTGCCGCAGCCGTCGTCCCGATGCCGCCTTTGAGCAAAAAGAAAAGCGGCACTCCCATGAGCGCCGCCAGCCCAAAACAAATAAGCTGCCGCTTTGTCAAATTGAAAAGCACCTTGGATTTGATTTTCGTCAAATCCTTTGGCACGTTTACATAGGCCATGCGCTAACTCCTTTCCGCAAGAGTAATATCGCTTGCAATTTCATTGCCCCATGCGTCCCAGCCCGGCATTTTCTGCCGGGCGAACAGCTCCACGCGGGGCAGATCGCCCATGAGCGCAAGAATTTTGTTCCGCGCTTCATCCGGCTTTTTGCTGTGCTGCTCAATGGGACTGATGATAAACTGATGTACGCCTGCCGACTGCCGTTTGGGT
>OHSQ01000458.1_pt1 | contig 18889 bp, 9 predicted proteins | sample 1578661 | NCBI WGS metagenome assembly OHSQ01 (sample SAMEA3879534, study PRJEB24766) | human gut metagenome | biome: human-associated habitat; feature: feces | place: USA | collected 1985/1987 | reverse complement strand
CTGCGGCATCCGCAGCTGCGCGGGCGGGTCCCGGATGGACTATGTGCCGTTCGGAACGCCGGTGGAGCGATCCTTCGACGATACGTTCTTCGGCCAGCGGCTGGCGCGGCAGGAGGGGAGAGGCTTTGCCTCTCCCCTCCTGCCTTTTTCGGATGCCCTGTTGACTTTTTCGGAAAATATGGTATAGTAAGCTGAATTGAGGGAGTAGTCGGCGCCATTGGGCGCGGTATGTCAACATGCTGGTGCTGCGCACCTGGCATATCTTAATTGATGAGACTCATGTACGAGCTTGGCATTGTGCATGCAGTTTTTTTGTGCATGGACAGCGCGCCATGCGCTTTTTTTGTGCCCGCGGCAAGTGAATGCAGGAGGAAAAGTATGGAAAGTATTCTGATATACGTACTGTTCGCGGTGGGCATCGTGCTCATCGTGAAGGGCGGCGACTGGTTCGTGGACGGCGCCGTGTGGGCCGCGGAGATCACCCGCATCCCCAAATTTATCATCGGCGCTACCATCATCAGTGTGGCCACCACCCTGCCGGAGATCTTCGTGTCCACCATCGCCGCCGTGGAGGGACACGGCATTCTGGTGTCTCAGGTGGGCGACTACATCGCGGCGTCACAGGACAAGGTGGGCATGGCCATCGGCAACGGCATCGGCTCCGTCATCTGCAACACCGCCATGATCCTGGCCATCAGCATCATCTTCATGCCCATCGCCGTGGACAAAAGGAGCTTCGCGCCCAAGGGCATCCTGCTCATCGCGGCGGTGTGCGCGCTGTTCCTGCTCTCCCGCAGCGGCAGCTTCTCCATTGCGGGGGCGGCGGTGCTGCTGTTCATCTTCCTGCTGTATATCACGGAGAACATCCGCTCCGCCAAGCGGGACGCCGGTGCGGAGGAGACCGAGGAGGCCCCTGCCAGCGACAGGAAATCCATTGTGCTGAACATTCTGCGCATCGTGGGCGGCGCGGCCTGCATCGTAGTGGGCTCTCAGCTGCTGGTGAGCAACGGCAGTCTCATCGCCGCGTCCTGGGGCGTGTCCGAGGCCATCATCGGCGTCACCATCGTGGCCATTGGCACCTCCCTGCCGGAGCTGGTGACGGCTGTCACATCCCTCATCAAGAAGCAGTCGTCCATGTCCGTGGGCAACGTCATCGGCGCCAACGTCATCGACACCACCCTCATTCTGGCGGTCTGTTCCTTCGTGTACGGCGGCAAGCTGCCGGTATCCGCCCAGAACATCTATCTGGACTTCCCCGTGGCCATCGTGGTAACGCTGATCGCCATCATTCCCACCATCGTCTGCCGGAGATTCCAGCGGTGGCAGGGCGTGCTGATGCTGGCGGTGTACGTCGCTTATCTGGTGGTCGTGACCACGGGGCTGGACTGGTATCTGGCTCTGGTGGCATAAGTGCATCCATAAAAAAGAGGTGTGGCCTTTTGCCACACCTCTTTTTTATTCTACCAGGCCGTATTTCGTTTTGATGCGGTCCAGCTTCTCCAGCATGGGCTCCGCCAGCACCAGCAGGAAGAAAACTGTGGCTGCGGCGTGGACGCAGTCCATGGGAAAGCCGGTGACATAGTAGGCGGCGATGACCTTCCACTCCAGCGTGCGGGCATAGAGCAGGGCGGAGACGGGGTTCATAATGCCGCCGTAGATGAGCACGGCGGAGATTGCACCGAACACGCACAGGGCGGCGCGGCTGCGGCGGAGCCAGCCCTTGCGGAACAGGACGCCGGCCAGAAAGCCGATGATGCCGGCGGCAAACATCTGGAACGGAGTCCAGGGCCCCTGAGAGAACAGGAAGTTGCTGGCCAGCATGGTCATGGCGCCCACCAGGAAGCCGGTCTCGCCGCCCAGGGCCACGCCGGAGATGATGGTCAGAGCCAGGACGGGCTTGAACTGAGGCAGCATGAAGAAGGCGGCGCGGCCCGCCACGCCCAGGGCGCAGAGGGAGGCCACCAGCACCAGCTCACGGGCCTGTGGCTTCCGTCCCTCGAACACCAGGAAGAAGGGCACCATGCATTCCAGCAGCACGGCGAAGGCGATGGGGTAGTAGGCAGTGTTGCCCAGGTAGAAAAAGCCCAGATACAGCGTGGCGGGGATGCACAGCAATATCAGCACCGCCGCCAGGCGGGTGCGGTGGGAGAGCTTCCGCTTCTGCACCGGGGTCTGGAGCAGCGTCAGGGGCTTGGAGCGCCGACCGATGGCGGCGATGCAGCCGAAGAGCAGGGCGATGAACAGGCCGTAAAGGCCCAGGGCCTGCCAGCCGGCCTGGGAGAGTGTGCCGCCGCCCACCAGGGCGGTGAGGTCGGTGTGCTTGGCCGCCAGCCAGAAGATCGCCAGCGCACCCGCACCGCATACGGCGGCGATGGCTCTGCGCCACCAGGGAAGCTTTTTCGGCTTCCAGGCGGTGGACTCCTCCGCCACCGGAGGCAGAGGCTGCCAGGCGGCAGGCACCTCCGGCTGGGGCGGGACGGTCCCGCCGATGACCGCGATCACGTCCTCCGGCGTGACGGCACAGGGGCAGAAATCCCGGACCATACGGTTAGCGGAAGTGGTATAGAAGCTGTTGCCGGAGAAGAAGTCACGGGGTGTGCCCTCCGCGACGATGCTGCCGTCGAAAAACAGGGCGCAGCGGTGGGCATACCGGGCACAGAAGGCCACGTCGTGGCTGACCATCACCACTGTCGTGCCGGCGGCGGTCAGCGCGGAAAGAATAGCGGCAAAGGACTGCTTGAAGGCGGCGTCCAGGCCCTTGGTAGGCTCGTCCAGCAGCAGGATATCCGGCTGGTGCAGCAGCACCTTACCCAGGGCGGCCCGCTGCTGCTCGCCGCCGGAGAGGTCATAGGGATGACGGTCCAGCAGCTCGGTCAGGCGGCAAAGGGCCGTCACCTGCTCTACCCGGCGGTCACGTTGGTCTTTGGGGAGGTCCGTGCCGTCAAAGGACTCGTACAGGTCCTGACGGACCGTGTTTTTCACGAACAGAGCCTGCGGGTCCTGGGGCAGAACGCCGATGCGGCCCGTATGGGTCACGGTGCCCCGCTGGGGCGTCAGCGCGCCGGACAGCAGGCCCAGGGTGGTGGACTTGCCCGCGCCGTTGCCGCCCAGAAGCGCCAGCAGCTCACCCCGGCGGGCCTGAAGGTCCAGACCGCGGACCACGTCCGGCTGGTCCGGCTCATAGCGGAACCAGAGACCCGCGCCGACAAGGGCGGTATCCCCGGCGGGATACACCGGCTCCGGCGGCAGCGGGCACAGGGGGTGTTCATCGCACCAGCCGGACAGGAAATCGCGGCCCTCGCGGACGGTGATGGGGCAGGGCGCGTCGCTGTCCACCCCGGCCCAGATACGGACGGCGGCGGGCATGGCCAGGAACATATCGTGGCCGCGGCCCCGCAGGGAACGGCACACCGCCTCCGGCGCGCCGGCACAGAGGAGATGGCCGCCGTCCAGCACGGCGGCGTGGGTGGCCAGGGGCAAGGCCTCCTCGAGACGGTGCTCCGTCAGGAGGACGGTGATGCCCAGCTCGCGGTTCAGGCGGCCCACAGTCTGCAAAAAGTCGGCAGCGGCAATGGGGTCCAGCTGGCTGGTGGGCTCGTCCAAAATCAGCAGACGGGGTTGGAGCACCATGACCGAGGCCAGGGCCAGCAGCTGCTTCTGGCCGCCGGAGAGCTCGTCCACTTTCCTATGGAACCAGTCCTGGATGCCGAAGAAGGAGGCCATCTCCGCCACGCGGCGACGGATGGAGGGCGTGTCGCAGCCCAGGCTCTCCAGTCCGAAGGCCAGCTCATGCCAGACCTTGTCGGTGACGGTCTGCTCCTCCGGGGACTGAAGGACGAAGCCGATATCAGCGGCCTGCCGATGGGGCGGCAGGTCATCCAGCGGCTGACCGTCGAAGAGGATACGGCCCTCGGCCGCACCGTGGGGGCGCAGGGCGGGCTTCAGCTGGCGGAGAAGCGTGGTCTTGCCGCAGCCGGAGGCTCCGCAGAGGACCCAGAACTCGCCCTGACGGACCGTGAGGGACACATCCGCCAGCGCGGGGCAGGGCTGCTGGGGATAGGTAAAACCAAAATGCTCCAAACGCAGCAGTTCAGGCATGGGGCGTCCCTCCTTTCCGGACGAGATAGCGGCGCCGGGACAGGGCGTCCAGCAGCACCGGCGTAAAGCAGAGCAGGCCGTAAACGGCGAAAAAGCTGACCGTCAGCGGTGTGACGGGGCCGCTGAGCAGCATGGGGTAATACTGAAAGCGCAAGCCGCCGGCCAGACCGCCGCCCAACAGATACAGGCCGCAGAAGGCCAGCCAGAGGGCGACGGCACCGTCACGCCGGTCAAAACGGTAGAGGGAGAAGGATGTCCTCCCCGGCAGGCCATAGCCCCGGCAGCGCATACTGTCGGCGGTAATGAGCCCGCTTTCCAGGCTCCAGGTGACAACGATGGAGAACACACGAAGGGCGCTTCTGACGCGCCGGGCCGGGGCGCCGGTCTGGGTATCACGGCCCAGATGCCGCTGGGCCTGCGCCACGGCACGGAGCCGCCGGACAAAGCGGGGCACAAAGCGGAGGATCATGCTCAGCAGCAGGGACAGCGCCGGGATGACGCGGCCAAAGAGGTACACCACCTTGTCCGAGGTGATGACATCGGTGACGCAGACGAACCACAGCGCCACGGCGCTGAGCATGGCGCCGGCGGCCAGACCGTAGAGCAGGCTCTCCAGCGTCAAAGGATTGCCGGAGGGCAGATAAGCCAGAATGGTGACGCCCTGGTGGACAAAGGCCGGGTTCAGGGCCGCCGCCAGGAGGGCCATAGGCAGCAGCCACAGCAGGTGGCGGCGCAGGCCCTTGCCGCCCAGCAGACGGGCAACATACCACCCGCCGCCCAGCGTCGACAGAACCAGGCACACCGGGTGCATCAGCAGCATCGCGCAGGCGATGACCAGGGCAAAGTAGGAAAAGCTCACCGCCGGATGGCAAGTGCGCAGCGTATCGTCCATGGGATCACCTCCTGCATACATGATGTCTTAACCTTTTGATTATACCCTGCCGCCAGGGGATACGTCAATCCTGCGTGCGGAAAAAGGGCGGCAAAAGCCGCCCTTTTGTCAGCCCATGTAGGTATTGCCCACGTCTGCACCCATATTACAGGTGTAGAGCCACTGAATACTCTCGCCGCCGGAGAGCGTATAGCTGTCCGCGCCATAGCTGGGGAAGGTTCCCCCCACACAGTACATCCAGCCGGAGCTCCTGCCCACATTTTTTTCGAACAGGCCGTTGATGCCCCTGACATAGTTGCCGCTGGAGCTCACCGGGATACCCGCGTCACCGCAGGCTCGCTTCAGTACGGACATGACAGACTCACCCTCGGTGATGGTCACCGTGGTGGACAGGATCACGCCGTCGGCGGGGATAAGGCCCTTCACGCTGTCGGAGCACTTGTCCATATTATTGAGCACCGTGGCACAGGAGATGTACAGCGATACGGATGCCGCCGGCGCAGGGTCAGGTGCAGGCGCAGGGTCCGGGTCCGGCGCAGAAGGCTGCTCCTGTTCCTGCTGTTTCTTCTCTTCTTCCAGCCGCTTCTGCTCCTCCAGGCGCTTGGCTTCCTCCTGCTTTTTGGCGTCCTCCTCGGCCTTTTTGGCATCATCAGCCGGCTTCTGCTTGTCAGGCTTCTTATCGTCCGCGGTCTTATCCTCAGTCTTTGCCGCGTCCTGCTTGCCGTCAGCCTTGGTGGTGCCCGTTTCAGCTGTGTCGTCCTTCCTGGTGTCCGTGGTCTGCTCCTGCGTTGCCGTGGGAATGTTGCCGGGGGCGTACGATACGGTCTTTTTTCCGCAGGCGGCGCAGGTCAGCAGCAGGGACAGCGCCAGCGCCAACAGCCAAAATCGGTGGTTTTTCTTCATATCTCTCATTCCTCATAAAAGCGCCATACGCAGAGGCGCTTTCGCGCCCCTGCGTCGGCTGTGCTGTTGTTACTTGGAAACGCGCTTCTTCCGGGTCAGCACCACAACGGCTGCCGCCGCCAGTGCTGCGCTGCCCAGCCACAGCACCATCTGACTGTCGTCCGCCGTGTTGGCGGAGTCCTTCTTGCCGCTGTCGGCCGAGCCGTTTCCACCGTAGTAGTACCCGGAGGACACCGTCTCATAGGAGACGATGGCGAACGCGGAGGCCTTGTCCGTCTGGAAGGTCAGGACGTAGTTGCCCTTGGTGCCGCCCAGTGTGGCAGGCAGCTCGGCAGTGGTCACGCTGCCGTTGGCGTCGGTGTGGCTGCGCACCACGCAGACGTGCTTGCCCTGAAGGGCCGCGTACAGCTCGTCGGTGATGGGGATGGTCACGGTGACGCTGTGGGGCAACTCGATAAGCTGCGCCACGGTCTTGATCTCGTTCCCTTCCGTCTTGACCAGCGCCACAGTCACGTCTACGACCTTCTCCAACTGCGCGTTCTTGCGGGATTTGTCGCCGCGCAGGGCATCCAGCTTCTCCGCCAGCTTATCCAACTCCTTCTTGAGCTCGCCGCTGGCAGCTGCACCAGCCTGCATCAGGGCTTTTTTGCCGCCGTCCGACTCCTTGTCCTCCTTTGTAAGCTGGAGGATGGGCGTGTTATTCACGGTAATGACGATAGAGCCGTTCTCGACAGCCGCCTTGATCTCCGCCAACTTCTCATCCGTAACAGGTTTGTCGGTCTTGATGGTCAGACCGCCGCCTGTGACGATCGTGTTGTCCTTGCTGTCCACCTTGAGGTCGTCACCCTTAATGCCCCCTGCCGGGTTCCTGGTACCGCAGGTGGTGCAGACGCCGTCCACATAGGTGTGTTTGCCGGTGGCGGGAATGGTCGCGCCAGCTGTGATGACAATGCCGCAGCGCTTGCAGTAGGTATCCGCCTCATGGCCGGAGGCGTAGCAGGTGGCCGCCACCGCCGCACGGGTGGCCTCATCGTGGCCCAGGGCCGCGATGACCCAGCTGTCCTTGGCGATCTCGGTCTTGCCCGCCGCATCGCTGAAGAACTTGTGGCAGCGAGAGCAGGTCCAATAGGCACTGTTGCCTGCCTCGGTGCAGGTAGCAGCCTTGCCCGCCGTGGCAGTCATACTGTGCCCCAGAGACGGGACGATCATCGTCTCCTCCGTGCCGCAAACGCTGCACTTACGGGTGCTGATACCGCTTTCGGTGCAGGTGGCCGCCTTGGTCACCGTCCACGCGCTGAACTTGTGGCCCGTCGCGGGAACAGGCTTTTCCTCCACGACGCCGCAAATGGAGCAGATCCGGCGGCTGACGCCGTCCTTGGTGCAGGTGGCGGCCACGGTCACTTTCCACTCGCCGAAGCGATGGGCGCAGGCGGCGTCGGTCATATCGTAGAGGGCGTTGGCCTTCTCGGTAAAGCGCGCATAGGCGGCCATGGCGCAAAGCGCCTGCTCCGTGGCCATCTCGTTGACGGCCTTGTCTGCGAACTGATGCTTAAAGCCGCCGTTCTCCGCCACGCGGTACTGCAGGAGGTTCCCCAGCACGCTCAGGGTCTTCCCCTCCACGGTCTTGGTAAAGCGCGCGTCCGTGTTGGCATCCAAATTCAGGGCGGAAAGGGCGATGACCACCTGCGCGCAGCTCTCGGAGGAGTCGTAGCCGCTTCGATACTTGCCGGAGAGCCAGTTGAGGGCTTTCTCCACGGCCGTGTTCACGGTTTCATTGCCGCCGTCCTTATAGTAGGGCGCCAGCGCCTGCAGCGCCATGGCGGTCATGTCCACGTCGCCGACGGGTTTTGTGTCGGCGCTGGCTCTCCAGCTGCCGTCTTCGTTCTGCTGTGCAAGAACAGCCTGCACCAGCCAGGAGGTGTCGGAGGTGTAATTGCGGCTGTTGAGCGCCAGCAGACCCATGACGAGGCCGTTGATATCCGTGTTACTGGTATCGGTGACCTGCATGATATCCTTGTTCTGCAGCGCCTTCAGCAGGTTTTCGCCGCCCACGTTGGCGGGGTCCTTGCCGATGGCGGTAAGGGCCAGAATGATACGCTCGTTGTCGGTGACGGTGGGGTTACGGCTCTCGGGATCGACAAGAACGCCGTCCGCGCCCATATTCTTCTGCACATAGGCCACGACCTTCTCATAATAGGCCGCGATATATGCCTCGGACAGGGGCACCTTGGCGCGAGCCTGTCCCAGTACCGCCCATTCGCCGAAGAGATAGCTGACGACCGGGGCGCTCACCGCACTTTGGATATACGCCTTGGCGCCGGCATACGCCTCATCGAAGCCGGGCACTTCCGCACCGGGCACGGCGGGATCCGTCGGATCCAGCGGGATATAGGTGTCGGTAAAGAACAGGCGCAGGGTGTCGCCGTCTTTGAGATAGGTATTGTCCAGCGTGGTCTTGGGCAGCGTCTCGGTGCCGCCCTGTAAGGTGAGGCCGAACATCCAGCCGGAGGACTTGCCGTCGCCCTTCTCCTTGAGGGTGTGGCCCGCCGCATCGGTGATGCTCTTGATGTAGGCGCCGCTGCCGGTATAGGTGTACTTGGCACTGTCAAGGCACGCCTTCACAGCGTCCCAAGCGGTGGGATCCTCGTTGGCCTTGCCGGTGAAGGTAAAGTCGGAGATTCCCCGGAAAGTATGGCCGTTCTTGTTGTAGCCGCCCACCTTGACCTTCACGGTGAGGGTCTGATTTTCGTTGGGGTCATTCTGCCCCGTGGTACCGGGCACCGTCAGGTCGATCTGGATGGGCTGCTTGTAGAATTGGGCAAAGTCCTTGTAGCGTTCCTTGCTCTCCTCGGTGCCGTTCAGGCCGAATTTCTCCCAGTACTGGGCGTACTTGGTGTAGGTCAGGACGCTGTCCAGCGTAACTGTCGTATTGTACTCCGGCTGGTGTACACGCAGCAGCTCATTCTCGATGACGGAGGGACGGGAGGATCGGAAGCAGCGGTATTTCTCCGTATCGAGCCAGCCGGGGATATCGTCGGCCTCGATGCCGTCGAAGGTCATATTCACCGTGCCGCGGATGTATTTCAGCGTGCCGTCCTCGTTTTTGCAGATCTCCGCGAAGGGGTACAGGTCAGAGGTGACCTTGGTCTTAACCGTATTCTTGTTCTTGATACCGTCCCAGTAGGCGTCCTCGGTCCGCGCCTCCGTCATAAAGGCGGCAGCGCCATCCAACTCCGGCTGGGTAAAAGGCTGAATGGTGAAGCTGAACTCCTGCCGCGCCAGCAGAAGGCCGGAGCTGCGGGTGGTGATGATCACCACATACTTCGCCTCCACCGGCTTCTCACCGGGCAGTGGGCGGTAGACCATGGCGTGATACCCGTTGAAGTCCAGCACATCCGGGGTGAGGCTCACCATCGTGACCTTCTGGTTATAACTGTCGGTCATGATGCCCGCTTTCTCCAGAAGAGCGGGTCTGGGCATCTGCATATCGTCGCTGACGGCAGTCGTGTCCACGGACTTTGTCTTGTCCACAAAGTCGCGCAGGAGCCCCTGATACTTCTCCGCCAGAGCGTTTTGCATCTCGCTGGTCACGCTGCTGTCGAAGGGCGCAACGGTGGCGTCAAAGAGCACATCGGCATAGACCTCCACGCCGTTGTCGCCGGTGATGTGCGCCAGCGTGTAGTCATCGAAGGCGTCATAGGTCACGCGGGCGATCAGCCGGAACTTGCCGGCCTTCTCGGGCAGCGCCGTGCCGTCTGCGGGCTGCAGGGGGCGGTTGACGGTGCCCACGCCGGTGCCGTTGGTGCCGTTGGTGATGTAGAGCCACTCGGTGTTCCGGGTGCCCCACTGCACCTTCACATCATAGCGCCCCGCAATGCTGGAGGGAAGCGTGAGGTTGGAGGTGATGCGGTCGTTCACGGTGTAGAGCGTCCAGCCCGCCACCTCGCTTTGGGTGGCCCCGTTGGTGTTCTCGCCGCGGATGAGTTCCCAATTCAGGGACCCGGCGGCGCTCTCCAGCAGTTTCTGCACCGCGTCGGCGCTGCGCCCCACGGTGGCACGGAGGGTGATCTCCTTGGTGACCCCGGCATAGGTGATGTTGAACTTCAACCCCGTGTACTGCACGGTCTGGCGGGCGGTGCCGTCGCCGGTGAAGTAGATAATGTCGCCGTTGTCGGCAATGTACTGTACCTTGGTACCGTCAAAGCCGTTGGCCTTGGCGCTACCGTTGACATAGGTGATCTCGGAGTTGTCCGCCACATCCGCATAGCCCTGCTCTGCCAGCAGGCGGCGGAAGGCTTGAGTGATGTTGGTTTCATCATAGAGCCCCACGCCTTGCAGGGGCTGCACGGCGGTATTCTTGCGCGTGAACTCGACGGCAATATCCTCCAGCGTCTGCACCTTTTCCGCATTCTCGGACCAGAGGCACAGCGTGAAGGTCTTGGTCTTCGTGGCAGCGCCGCTTTGGAGAGTGGCGGTGAGGGTCACCGTGACCTTATCCGCCGCAGGCGCGGTGAGCGCGCCGGTGGCGGTGTTCACCAGAGCGTTATCCGCCGTCCATGCGAGGGAAACGGTCTTCTCTCCACTGCCCTCCACGGGAACGGTGACGCTCGCGGGCAGGGTCAGGAAGCCGGTATAGGTCTGCGCGATCTCCTCTTCCTCCTCCGGGTCGCTGCTCACCGGGGTAAGGCCGCGGAGCTGATAGACGCCGGTGGCATCGGCCTTCAGAAGGTCTGCATTCTCGGCATCGAGCCCCAGTTCCTTATAGAAGTGCTTTTGCAGGGCGTTCAGGAAGTAGTCGTGCAGGTCCGTGACCGCTTCGCCGGGCTCTTCGATGCCGTATTTCTCACAGAGGTCGGCCTTATCGTTATAGTCCGTAAGGTCATAGAATCTCAGCACAGTCTCGGCGTACCAGTCGGCCTTGGCTTTCTTGGCGGCGTCGGCGGCGCTCATGCCGCGAAGTTCCAAGGCGTTGGCGGCGGCGGCAGCGGCCTTGAGGTCGGCATTGTCCACGGGGGTGCCGCCCTGCCAGGGCAGCACCGGGAAGCCGCCGTTGCTGTTGCCGCTGTCAAGGTGCATCCCCATCTCCGCCGCAAATTCCGGGGTGCGCATATAGTCCGCGGTGCGGGCAGTCATACCGCTGGTGGTGCCATCCGCCGCGGCCTGTGGTGCGACGGTGTCCAGATAAGCGCAGTTGGTGATGGTGGCACCGGAGTTCACCTTGCCTACCACCGCACCGAAGCTGCTTTCCGGACCGGTGACAGCACCTACAGTGTAGCAGTCTTTCATAACAGCATTACTGCGCGCACAGCCGACAAGTCCGCCAAATCCGCCAGCGCTAACACTCTTTGCGTTAGTGTGGACGTTCCCCGCAAAATAGCAGTTCTCTACGGTACCGTAAGTATAACCCACGATACCTCCCGCGCCATTTTGCACCGCATACCGGGAGTACTTGAACAGAATATCCGCTGTGCTCACGCAGCCACTAATGACATTGCCTGCCACACCATGACCAACAATACCGCCAACACCAAAGATCACGTCATCGCCGCCTTTGATGTAACCACTGACGAGGCAGTTTTCAATCCGGCCTTCACTCTTATCCGCAATACCTCCGACATTACTTGTACCGTCAATGGCGCAATCCACACACAAACTCTTGACAGTTCCATTGGCGCTCAAATAATAGACTAATCCGCCAGTTCCTGCCAAACCACTAACGGTGTAATTATCGCCGTCCAAGGTGCCGGCAAACTTATTACTGTCGGTACCGATAGCCGTCCATGCCTTGTCGTTGAGGTTGATGTTGGCGGTGAGCTTGCCGCTGATGGTCGTGTCGCCCTTGTTGACCGCATCGGCGAACCAGGCCAGCTTCGCGGCGGTGCCGATCTGATAGACGCCGTTTTTGTCTTGGGTGGGTGCGGTCTTGGCGGTGCCGTCCCAGCCCTCACCCGCGTAAGTTAAGGTGAAGGAGAGCGTCTTGTCCTCGGCGGCGGTGATGCTGCCGTGAACGGGGACATAGTCCGCCTTGGTGACGGTGTAAGCATAGGTCTCGCCGAGGTAGAGTTTGTAGCCGCCGTTGGCCTCGGGCTTGATGGTGCCGCCCACGGGGTGGGTCACGGTCACCTTAGCGTTTTCCGCCGGAGTTACGGCAAAGGTCAGGGTGCAGGAGGCAAGTTCGCTCAGCGTGACGGTCTCGTTCACATCGGCGCTAACGGTGATGTTCCCCGTCTTGGTCTCGTAGCCGAACTTGCTGACGGTATAGGCATAGGTACCGGCGGCAACGGTGTATGCGCCGTTTTTGCCGGTGATCTCCGCGCCGCTACGGTCCTTCAGCACCACCGTTGCACCGTCGGGAGTTTTAAGGGTGAGGGTATAGAACGGAACTGCTGCAAAATTCTTCAGGGCTGCGTAATAGTAACTGGTATAACCATCATAACTAATGGTCAGCACATCACCCTGCGTAAGCTCCACTGAAAAATCTTTCCAAGAAGTTTCTCTGTCAGCAAGCTTGACTTGTTTACTGTTCTTCTTTATGGTGAAATAATAGTATTCATCCGGCTCATCATACCAGTCGCCTTCCACACACCCTGCCGCATTGGCGATATAGCTGAACGACAGCTTCACATTCTTTGTAGCTGTGAGAGCCAGTGTGGTCGTTTCTGTGGTCTTGAGATAGGAGTCCTTGCCAGCACCCTCTATGGTAAATTTCCCCTTGTCACCGCTGACGGTGATACCCTGGCAATTGGCAAAGAAATCCTCAAATATCGCCTTTTTTGCCAGCGTCACTGTGATATTCACCTTATCGCCATTCACAGAGAATATACCGCCGGCATTATCGCAGCCATCGCAGGCAACTGTATAAGCGTAGCTGCCATTGGACAGACTGCAGCCTGTACCATCACCGGTATATACCGCCTTACCGTTGGTTTTGACGGTCACTGTCGGATCCGCCGTGATCCCTGCGGGGCGCGAGATATCAAACGCCACGGAATAGGTCGCAGATTTGGTCAGCGGCACCGTCTTTGCCACATCTGCAGCAACATTGATCGTTTCCGTAACAGTGTCATACCCATAAGCCGACACCGTGTAGGTATACTCACCTGCAGAAACGATGTATACACCATTCGTACCTTTAAGTTCTGCGCCTGTGCTGTCCTTCAGTGCAACGACCGCATCAGCCTCTTCAGGCTCCGCTGTCAACTTCACCTCATACAGGGACGAAACTGTGAAATCCTTGAGCTTGACATAGTAATCACCTGAGACATACGTCTTTATAAGATTCAGTCTCAGCGTATCGCCCTTTTTCAGATCAATGGTGAAGTCCTTCCACTGAGTACTCCCCCATGACCGCATCTCTGGATTATAGCTGTTGTTTTTTACGATCGTAAGAGCTGCGTAAGAAGAATCATAATTGCAGCCCCAATACTTAAAGCTAAGCGTCACATTGGCCTTTGCCTTCAGCGTAATCGTAGATGTACTGCTTGTATTTCCTTGAGCCGGATTGCTGGAGCGCAGGCAAAGGCCGTCGCTGTCGGTCATGTCCACCACATAAGGATAGGTGGCATCATTCGTCACCTCAACACTGTTAACAATACCAGCGAAGAAGTCATCAAACTCAGGCTTCTTAATGACCTCGATCTCAATGGAATCCGTTTTTTCCTTGTAGGTCACAGTCACCGTCTGCTTTCCCGGCGCGGTGTTGTCAAATCCCGCCACCGTGAAACCCTTGGTGATGACCTCGCTACTGTTATCGTCATAGGTAACTGTAACACTGAGCTCCAGTTCATCGCCGGTATAGCACGTCGTTTTAGCCGACTTTACGGAAATAGACACGACGTTCTTTTCCACCACTGGCTCCGGGTCCTTCAGCGTAGGATAGCCGCCCCCATTGTACTGGAATGCGCTGCCAAGGGTGGCGGCAAACTCCGCGGACTGCATCTCCTCGGCGGATTTGAAGTCGGAATTGCTAATGGCATTAACGCCATTAACTACAAATGCTTTGGCAGAGCCCTCCAAAGCATAGCAATTCTTGACCTCAACCGGCTTTTTAGCGTAACCTGTTCCAACTATTGCGCTTCCGTTGGTGTTGCTGTAAACGATATTGCCCACATTGTAGCAATTCTCTAAAATCGGCGTATCTGTTGTGGATGAAGATCCTCTCGCTCCTCTTCCGAGAATGCCGCCAATAGTAGAACCTGTTACCGTGCCGGAATTATAGCAGTTTTTGATAAAATGGGCGTTCTCCAAAGTGCCGCAGATTCCGCCAATATTGCGCGTCCCGCTGATATTTCCCTCATTTGCACAAGCGGATATGGTCAACGCATAATCGTCTTCTGTGCAACCTCCCAAAATACCACCGACAACCTTATTCCCTTCGATAGCTGCCTCATTCTTGCAGTTTGAGATTGTAATTGCGCCCAATTCAGTGTCAGCAACGCCTGCGATACCACCCACATTGTTCTTACCTGTTGCCGTGACACTGCCTGCGGTGATCACATTCTTCACCACGGCGCCGCCCGCCAGTTTGCTGAACAGGCCGACATTGGCCGTGGAAGCGGTGATATTCAGCGTCACGGTGTGGCCGTCGCCGTCAAAGGTGCCGGAAAAGTCGCTGGCATAGGGCTCGGTGACAATGATATCCTTCGTCAGCGTATAGCTGCCGCTGGCGTCCATCGCCGCAAACTCCTTCGCGGAGCTGACAGTTCCTTCCGCCAGCGCCAGCGCCGCGCCGCCGCTGCGGGCAGACCGGGACACAGGCACTTCCGCAGCAGGCTCCTGCTGCTCCTGCGTCTCCTCATCCTCGGTGGGGACATTGCTGTCCGTATCCGCCGGGGCGGTCTGTTCCTGCTGGGTCTGCTGCTCCTGCTCCGCGGCCAGCGTGTCGGCCAACACGGAGGTGGGCAGCAGGCTGACGGCCATCACGACGGTCAGCAGCCAGCTTATGACTCTCTTCTTCATGTCTCTTTCTCCTTTATGTAAATTTTTTGTCGACGTGAGGGGGTGGGCGGGGATGCGGCAACATCCCCGCCCCACTTATGGAAAAGCACGCGGCCAATGGCCGCCTCAGCTTGACAAAGGGGACTCGTCTGCACAGTTTCACGGTCAGATGGAAAGCGCACGGCGCCTCAGCTTGACAGTCGAGTTTTCCGCACCGCTTCGCTGTGTATGGCAGCGTGTCAGCCTGGCAAGGGAAATATTTTTCATGCAGGGCATGAAAAATGGGACAGAGTGCACTCTGTCCCGCGAAAATGAAACGCTGCCCGGCGCAAAGCCGGACAGCGAACGCAATAGATACGACCCCTGCACCACGGAAAGACGTCGCCGCCCCCGCCGCCCGCCCAAAAGGGCCGGCCGCGAAAAAGGCGGCGCAAAAAACACCGACCTCCCGTTCAGGAGGTCAGCGTGGTACATCTACATGGTGGTACAAGATTCCCGCACACGGAGAGCGCGCCCGCTGCAACTTTGTCCTACACAATGCAATTCTCCTGGCTCGCGCCGCGGGGGACAGACATCCCGCCTCGTTTGCAGCCTACCTTCTCATGGGCTTACCCACAATGGCGGACTTTCGTCCCGGCGGCTCTCGCCGCTTCGGTGCATCCTTGCGCTCACAGTACCGGTCGTGCGGGGTTTGGCTACCCCTTTCCTTCTATGCCGACGCCTGGCCCGTGGTGGGCTGTACGGTCGCCGGCGACATTGGATCAACAGACTGTTTATTTACTTGTCAGCGACATTATATTACAGGAATTGGCCGTTGTCAACCCTCCTCCCTACCCCAATGCCACGTCCAGGATCATCATTACGGTAAAGCCCGCGGCAAAGGCCAGCGCCCCCGGGCCGGAATCGCCGCGCGTGGGCAGCAGCTCGGCGGCCACCACATAGAGCATGGCCCCGGCGGCAAAGCCCAGCAGCCAGGGCAGCGCCGGAACGATGAGCGCCGCCGCCAGCACCGTCACGCCGGCGGCCAGGGGCTCCACCACGCCGGAGAGCACGCCGCCCAAAAAGGCTCTCCCCTTCCCCGCACCGGCGGTACGCAGGGGCAGGGCCACAATGGCGCCCTCCGGCACATTCTGGATGGCGATGGCCAGCGCCAGCGTAAACGCCGCGGCGGGCGCGGCGGCTCCTGCCGCCACACATCCGGCATAGGCCGCACCCACCGCCATCCCCTCCGGGATGTTGTGCAGCGTCACCGCCAGAAGGGTCATGGTGGTGGAACGGTCGGTAACAGCCTCCGGCAGCAGTCGCTCCAGCAGCCGCAGGAACAGCACCCCCAGCCAGAAACCGCCCGCCGCCGGAAGGAAGGACCAGCGGCCCATGTCCGCCCAGTCGATAGCGGGCAGCAGCAGGCTCCACACCGAGGCGGCGGTCATCACCCCGGCGGCGAAGCCCTCCAGCACGCGGCGCAGAACGGCGGAGGGCGCTCTTCGCAGGCAGAATACGCACGCCGCACCCAGCGACGTGCCCCAGAAGGGGAGCAATATCCCCTGAAGGACAGATGATTGCATAGACACTCCCTTTTCCGTATCCGTAGTATGCGGAGCCGGGCGACTCCGTACAGTCTATCCTACGCAGCGGGAAACGAAAGGTGAAAAGACAAGGGCCCCCGCCGAAGCGGGGGCCTTTGGGAAAATACAAAGTCATTCAAAATGCTAAGATAAGGCGGGAGCGCCCGAAGGGCACTCCCACTGCGCGGCTTATTGCTTTATGTGAGATGCAGCTTCACTGTATCGGCAGCTCCACCGCGATGGTCGTGCCCTCATCTGAACTCTCCTCTACCCGGACGCAGCCGCCGTGGAGATCGGCAATCTCCCACACCAGCGAAAGTCCCAGCCCCACGCCGCCGTACTCCCTGCTGCGGGACTTGTCCACCCGGAAGAAGGGCTGGAAGATGCTCCGCTGAAATTCCTCCGGAATGCCGCGGCCGGTGTCGGAAACGCGGATCAGGAGCTTTTCCGTCTCCTGTGTGACATAGACCCACACCGAGCCGCCAGGGCGGTTGTACTTGACGGCGTTCTCCGTCAGGTTGAAGATCAGCCGGTAGATCAGCGCGTCGCTGCCGGTCATAATGCCGTCGCCCTCCGCCGTCAGCGTGACGCCGCGCTTTTCCGCCAGCGGCGCGAGATCCGTGAAGATCTCCTCGATCATGGGAGCGAGCTGAATCCGCTCGTTCCGCGCCACCTGCCGCAGATTGCTCATCTCCAGCAGTGTCCTGGTCATCTGTATCAGCCGTTCCGTCTGCTCACGCAAAAGCGTGAGGAACTCCGCCGTCTCTGGTCGCACATCAGGATGCTCCGCGGAAAACAGCTCCAACTGCGCCTGCATCAGTGCCAATGGCGTGCGCAGCTCGTGGGCGGCGTTGCCGGTGAACTGCCGCTGGGCGGCAAAGGCGTTGTTCAGCCGCTCCAGCATCTGGTTGAACGAGCGGCTCAGCTGCCGGAACTCCGAAATGGCGTCTTCATCGATCCTCATATCGGCAAGATTGTTCAGCTGCACCTGCTCCACCTGCGAGGCAAAGCTGCGCAGGGGCTTGAGAGCGCGTCCGCTGACGAAATAGGCGAGGATGCCGCTGAGCAGCGTTACCGCCGCCGTGATGTACCAGTTGGTGGTGCGGAAGCGCCCTTGCGCCCCATCGACAATGATTGTCAAATCCTCGTCAGGTGCTACGAGTTGCGGGTCAAAGCTCACTTCGCCTTCAACATCGATAAGAACAGTGCCACCCTGAATAGTGTTCGCAATCGTGTCCATATAGTACATACCGGAGGAACAGAGCAGCAGATTCATGGAAATACAGGTAACTCCGATGAGCAGGACGCTCATCAGCGTGATGCGCCACTGCAAAGAAAGGTGCTTCATGCTTCCTCGCCTCCCATCAGATAGCCTTCGCCGATGCGGTTGCGGATGGGGTCATAGCCCAGTGCGGCACGCAGTTTTTTGCGCAGAGCGGAGATATGTACCCGGATGGAGTTGCTGAAGCTGTCCACGCTGTTGTCCCAGACATGATCCATCAGCTCCTCCTGACTCACCGGTCGCCCCTGATGTACCATTAAATATTCCAATATCCCCGTTTCCTTGCGGGTCAGCGTCAGGGCCTGAGCATTGACGGAAGCGGTGCGGGAGCGCGTGTCGAAGGCTAAATCCCCGCAGGTCAGCAGCACGTCCTGCTGCGTGAACTGCCGCAGGGTCAGGCTGCGGATACGGGCCTCCAGCTCAGCCAGATGAAAGGGCTTTGCAAGATAGTCGTTGGCGCCTGCGTCCAGTCCCTCCACCTTGTCCTCTACCTCGCTGCGGGCGGAGAGAATCAGGACTCTCGTCTCCCGGTCTGTCTGCCGCAGGGTGCGCAGCACCGTCATGCCGTCCTTGCCCGGCAGGTTCAGATCCAGAAGCACCAGATCGTAGCGCTCCACGCCAAGAAGCTCCAGCGCCTTCTCACCGTCGTAGCAGCAGTCTACACTGTATGCCAAACGCCGCAGGCTGCGGACGATGGTCTCGCACAGAGCGCGTTCGTCTTCAATAACCAAAAAATGCATGAAAGCCCTCCTTTATAAGCTTCATTCATTCGATTGTCTTCAGTATAGCAGAAACAAATAAAGTTTGTGTTAAGTTTCTGTTCTTAACAGGGACTTTAACTCTCCCGTGCTATGATGAAAGCACAAAACGGAAAGGGTGATGAAACTTGAGCCACGGAAAGAAGACGGCGGCGCAGATCACGCTTCTGCTCGCCGGAGGCGCCATGCTGTGCTTTGGCGTATGGCGGGGCGAGGCGGCGACGGTGCTGAGCAAAGCAATCAAATTATGTCTGGAGTGTGTGGGTATTGGGTAAAAAGTTTTCAGGCGTTTCACAGACCATGTCCCGCTTCCGGGGCTGGATCCAGGCGGGAGCGACGCTGCTGACCAACCTGCATCTGCCGAATTTCCTCAAGGGCGGACTGTATCAGGGCGCGGGGAAGACCGTCTGCGTGCCGGGGCTGAACTGCTACTCCTGCCCGGCAGCCTCCGGCG
>OHSQ01000457.1_pt1 | contig 19082 bp, 9 predicted proteins | sample 1578661 | NCBI WGS metagenome assembly OHSQ01 (sample SAMEA3879534, study PRJEB24766) | human gut metagenome | biome: human-associated habitat; feature: feces | place: USA | collected 1985/1987 | reverse complement strand
ACGCGATCACGCCGAAGATACAAAGGCTCAGCCGCCCGCGCCGCAGAACACCTTTGCGGTACAAGACACCTGCCAGCCAGCCGATGATGCCCATGGCAAACATCTGCCACGGCGTCCACGGCCCCTGGGAAAAGAGCATATTGGACACCAGCATGGTCATCGCGCCAACCAAGAATCCCGTTTCGCCGCCAAAAGCCACGCCTGCGAGAATCGTCATCGCAACGACCGGCTTAAATTCCGGCAGCATGAAGAACGCAGCGCGCCCTGCCACATTCAGCGCAACGAGCACGGCAATGAGCACCAGCTCCCGCGCCTGCGGCTTGCGCCCCTCAAAAATGAGGAAGAAGGGCAGCATACATTCGAGCAGGATGAGCAGTGAAATGAAGTAGTATTTCCGCCCCGCGAAGTAGTACACGCCGATAAACAGCGTCAGCGGAATCAAAAGCAGGATGAGCAGCGTGGCAGTCACGGTGCGCTTTTGGAGCTTGCGTTTTTCCACGGGCGTTTGAATCAGGTAATCCGGACGTTCGGCCTTCCGGCCAATGGACAGTGCAAACACAAGAAGTGCAGCAAGCAAAATGCCGTAGAGCTTGAGCTGCCCGCCTGCCAGCGCCGTCATGCCGTTCGCGTCAATGAGCTTTGTAAGGTCTGTCACGCCGATGGCCTGCGCGATGAGCGTCAGTGAAGCAATGCCGGACACGGCGGCAAGGATTTTTCGCCAGACCGGGAGCTTTTTCACCGTCCGCGTCTCTTTCTCCGGCGCGGGCGGAATGCGCTGATATTCCGGCAATGCCGCCTCCGGTTCAACTGTGCCGCCGCAGGCAGCAATGACGTCCTCCGGCGTGACCGCATCTGGCAGCACATCGCGCGCGATGCGGTTCGCAGCCGTCGTGTAGAAGCTGTTGCCAGAAAAGAACGTTTTTGGGGTAGATTCTGTGACGATATTTCCGTCAAAGAACAGGGCGCAGCGGTCGGCGTACTTTGCGCAGAACTCGATGTCGTGGCTGACCATCAGAATCGCCACGCCGGATGCTTGCAGCGTCCGGAGGATCTGCCCGAAAACCTGTTTGAACTCCGCGTCCAGACCTTTTGTCGGCTCATCGAGAAGCAGGATGTCTGGGTTCAGGAGCAGGATTTTTGCCAGCGCCGCACGCTGCTGTTCGCCGCCCGAAAGGTCGTAAGGGTGACGGTCAAGCAGGTCGGCCAGCTTGCAGAGGGAAATGACTTGTGCAAGCCGCTCGGATTTGCGTTCGGATTTTGGTAAAATCTCCAATAAATCTGCGTGCACTGAGGATTTCACAAAGAGCGCCTGCGGGTTCTGCGGCAGCATTCCGACGCTGCCGCTGATAGTCAATTCCCCTCGATACGGCTTTTGCAGGCTTGCCAGCAGCTTGAGCGTGGTCGTTTTGCCCGTGCCGTTGCCGCCGAGCAGCGCAAGAAATTCGCCCTTGTGCAGCTCCAGCGACAAGCCTTTGACCACATCGGGCAAGTCTTTGTCATATTTGAACCAGAGTTCCCGCGCCGAGACGACGGTTTCGCCGTTCGGCGTGTTTTTCTTTTCTTCCGGAACAGGTCGCAACTCATGCGTTTTTACATAGTCCAGCAGCCAGTTCCGGCCGTCGCAGACGGATACCGGACAAGTCACCGTAGAATCCGTCGCGCTCCAGATGCGCATGGCGGCGGGCATGGCGAGGAACATCGCGTTGCCACTGGATTTTAATTCCGCTCCCACTTCGGCGGGTGTACCGGTGCAAAGGAGCTTGCCGCCGTCCATGACCGCGACACGCGACGCAAAGGAGAACGCTTCTTCCAGACGATGTTCGGTCAGGAGGATGGTCGTTCCCAATTCGCGGTTGATCTTGCCGAGGGTGGCGAGGAAGTCTGACGCAGCAATGGGGTCGAGCTGGCTTGTCGGCTCGTCGAGAATCAAAACTTTCGGCTGGAGCACCATGACGGAAGCGAGATTCAAGAGCTGCTTTTGCCCACCGGACAGCTCTGTGACCGGCTTATAAAACCATTCCTGAATCCCGAAAAACGATGCCATTTCTGCGACGCGGCGGCGAATGGTCGGCGTATCGTAGCCGAGGGATTCCAAGCCGAACGCCAGCTCGTGCCAGACCTTGTCGGTCGCGATCTGATTCTCCGGACTTTGCTGCACAAAGCCAATCTTCTCGGCCTGTTCGCGTTGGTCTAGGGAATCAAGATTTCTGCCATCGAACAGGATCTCGCCGCTTCTGCGGCCATGCGGCGCGAGAACGGTTTTGAGCTGCCGCAGCAGCGTACTTTTACCGCATCCGGAGGGGCCGCAGAGCACCAGAAACTCCCCCGGTCGGACAGACAGTGTGAGGTCGGAAATCGCGTTCTTTTCCTGTTCCGGATACGCAAAATTCAGATGGTTGATTGTAAAGACTTCCACTGCCTGTCCTCCTTCCGATCAAGAATCACCGGCGTCAGCACCAGTGCGAGATAGACGAGCATAAAGCTCACGGTCATGGGCGTCCATGCGGCGGTTTTCACGGTCGGATAGTAGCGGAAATACGTGCCGCCTGCCATCCAGCCGGAAACGAGATACGTGCCGCAGAAGATCAGCCACGCAAGCGCGGCCTTGTCGCGGTCGTCGAAACGATAAATTGAGAACGCCGTGCGTCCGGGCAGGCCGTAGCCGCGCGAGCGCATGGAATCCGCTGTTTCGATTGCATTTTCCAAGCTCCATGTGACCATGATGGAGAAGATTTTGATGGCGTTTCCGACGCGGCGGAAGACGCTGCCGTTTTTCGTATCTCTGCCGATGCACGCCTGCGCCTCGGAGACGACCTGCATCTGCGCCTTGAACTTCGGGATGAAGCGCAGCGCCATGGAGAGGACGAGGGACAGCGCGGGAATGACGCGCCCGAACAGATATACAAACTTGTCTGAGGTCATAACCTCGTTGTAGGAAGAAAACCAGAGGACAACGCTTGCCAGCATGACGGCCGCCGCCACGCCGTACAGCATGGACTCCAGCGTCAGCGGATTGCCGGAGGGCAGATAGGTCAAAATCGTTTGACCTTCGTGATTGAACGCCGGGTTGACGAGCGCGGCAAGCGCCGCCATGGGAAGCAGTCCCATGACGGCAAAGCGCACCGCTTTTCTGCCCTTGAGATAGATGTCATACGCCAGTGCGCCGGTCAAGGAAATCGCAAGATAGACCGGGTGCATCAGGCACATGGAGAACAGGAGAACGAGCGCGTAGTATAAAAAATTGATGATCGGATGATAGCCTGAAAAGGCGTCTTTGTTTCTCATCCTGCGCTCCCTGTCGCGTAGCCGCCGCCAACATCATCTCCGAGGTCGCAGGTATAGACCCATTCAATCACATCGCCATCCTTGAGCTGATAGCGGCTGCATCCGTAATTGGGGAACCAGCCATTGACCTTGTACATCCAACCGGAAGTGTTACCAACGTCAAACTCATAGAGATTATTGATCCCTTCGATATAAGCGGAATTGTAGACCGGCGTGTTCTCAAATTCCATGTGGATCTTCTGTTGCTTGCAGGTGCGCTGTAAGATGTTAAAAACGCTCTCACCCTCATAAAATGTGACGGTCATCGGTTTCAGAATCCAGCCGTCCTCCGGCACCAGCTCACGCTTTTCCTTATTACAAAGGTCCATATTGTCAAGGATTGTCGCGCAGGAGATGGAGAGGGTGCAGGTGTATTCCGCATCGCCAATTTCCACGTCCTCCGGCTCGACCGGGATGGGCTTTCCCTCCGGCACGGGGTCGGTCTGGTACTTGTCCTTGCCCGTGCCGGTGTCGATCAGCATGCCGCCCACTTCTTCATATTCGCCGGTTGCACTTGCCTGGATTTCCTCCGGCGAAACGTATTCTGGCTGTTCGGTATTAGCCTGTGCAGATTCTCCCGTCTGCGGGTCGCCAGACGGCTCTGGTGTGCTTTCCGTGGGCGTCTGCGTCGGTTCTGTCTCAACCTTGTCCGGCGTATTTGATTCCGCCGCGTTCTGCGCCGGTGTCTCCACCGGGGCAGAAACAGTCGGCTGCTCGGCGGGGGTTGGTTGCGCGGGGATATTCTGATCGCCAAAAACGAACGCAGCCGCCAGAACGAGAACGATCAAAACCGGCGCAATGATTTTCCATTTATTCTTCTGCCAAAATGTCATGTTAAATCAACTCCGCAGCGGTCAACATATTGTAAAGCATCTGTGCGATCTCGCAGCGCAGAATCGCTTTTGTGGGTTCAATATTGAGGTCACTCTGGTCGAGGATATTGACGGAGTAGCAGAACGCCATCGGTTCCTTCGCCCAGGATGCCACGCTGCGGTAATCTCCGAACTGTGCCAGCATATCCTTTGTCGCTGCCGCGTCCATCGCAGTGTCCAGCCCGCAGAGCTTCGCAGCTCTTGCCACCATTGCGGCGGCCTCCTGCCGGGTGATGGTGCCGTCCGGATTAAACTTGCCGCTGCCAACGCCGTTGACAATGCCGCTGCTGTTGGCCGTGCCGATGTAACCGGCGTACCATTTGGAGCTGGGAACGTCCGTAAAGGCTTTCGTGTCCTTGGCTGCTAAACCAAGCGCACGGGTGACGATAGCGGCAAATTCCGCGCGCGTCATGGTCTTGTTGGGCATGAACGTGCCCTTACCCATGCCATTGATGATGCCGCGGGATGCAAGTTCTTCGATAGCAGCTTTGTTTGCGTGATTCTTGATGTCCGAGAACGTTGTGCCGGGAGCGGTTACGCCGGGAACATTCACAGAAGCGTCCACATTGCCCTTGTTGACGCTTGTGCTGGGTTTCGAGGTGTTCTTGGTCACATCGCCCATACGGTACAGGCTGTTTTCGCCATTTGCCGCGCGGTCAATGGCGACCAAAGCGTAAAAGCCCTGTTCCGCAGACATCTGGTTGTTGCCGTCCGAACCGTCGAGAACGTGGTAGAAGCCGCCGTTAGACTGCCGGAACGAGAGAAGATTTTCCGTCAGCGTGTGGCCGTTTTTCACAAAGCGGCTGTCTCCAAGGTCAATTCCAAGCTCACAGAGCGCGACCACGACCTGCGCGACAGATTCGACGTTCGTCGTTCCCCACGACGCATAGCCGCCTTTGCTGTCCTGCACATCGGAGAGATAATCCAGTGCCTTGTCTGTTGCGCTCTTGACCGCTTTCTGGTCCTGATATTTTGCCAACGCCTGCAATGCCATTGCGGTAATATCCACATCAGAATCGCCTGTGTCAGTCAAAGACCATCCACCGTCTTTTTTCTGATTCTTGACGATCTCATCGATGTAGAGCTGCCGGGTTGCCTGCGTTTTTGCGGCGGGATTTTGGGGAATATCGTAATTGCCGGAATCCAGCGCGATCAATGCCCAAATGGGGCCGTTCATGCCCTGCCAGATCGTTTTTTCAAAATCGCCCAGCGGGGTCAGAAGATTGTAGCCCGCGACCTTGGACGGATCGCGTCCAATGGCGGTCAGCGCGAGGATGACGCGGGAATACTCGGTGTATTTTCTTTCATGCAGCACGCCAGAGCAATTCTTGACGTACTTCTCGACGCGAGCATAGTAATCTTCATAGTAATTTGCGGGAACAGAATAGCCGGAACGAGCAAGACCGATAATTGCCCATTCGCCGCCGATGGAGCCGACTTCCGGAGACTTCACGGAAGAGAGCATAAAAGCGGCGCTTGACTGCACCTCACTCTGGACGCTGGACGCTGCAAATGTGGGAACAGCCAGCGAGAACAGGACGGAAAACGCCAGAATCAGCGCTGCAAATTTACGAATTTGCTTCATATTTTAATCCCCCTATAATGCGGCAAGCAGGGCTGCCCCCAAAGGGGGGCAGTCCTGTGCTGCAAAGTGTTATTTGGTGGTTGCTACATTTTCCACGAAACGGTGGAGAATGGCTGCAACCTGTGCGCGGGTAGCGTTGCCGGTCGGCATGAGCTTGCCGGCGCTGCCGTTGACCAGCTTTTCGGCAACAGCCCATTCCAGCGAAGCCGCGGCATAGCCGGACACGCTTGCGTGGTCTGTAAATCCATTCAAGCCGGAGCTTGCGGCGGTATTGTACTTCTTGTGCTGCGCATAGCGGTACAGAATTGCCGCCATCTGCTCACGCGTGACGTTTGCGTTCGGAGAGAACGTCGTGGTGCTGGTGCCGTTGACGATGCCGTTGTCGGCTGCCCACGTCACAGCGTCCTCATAGTAGCCGTTGTACTGGACATCCGAGAATCCGCTGCGTCCGTTGACTGCGGGCTGACCTTCCAGTCGGTACAGAACCGTGACGAGCATCGCGCGGGTCATGGATGCGTTCGGAGAGAACGTTGTGTCGCTCGTGCCTGCGAACAGACCGTTTTCATACGCGAATGCAACATCCTCGTAGAACCAGTCGCTTTCACGCACGTCCGTGAACGGAAGTTTACCATTGGTGAACTCAACTTCGATTCTGGTCGATACCGTGAGCTTGTCAATGGTATAGGTCTTGACTGCGCCGACAGACTTGCCGTTGACCTTGACGTCCTTGACCTTATAGCCGGTGTCCGGTTTGAAGGTGAAGGTGACAGACTTGCCGATATGCTGGAATGTCAGCTTTGGCTCGACCGTGCCGTTCTTGCCAACCTTCAGAATCTTACCCAGCAGCTCATTGACATACTGTTCGGGGCTGATGTCCGCAGCGCGGAGCCAGCCGTTGTAGTAGGTTCCATTGCCAAGCGACGGGTAATTCGGATCGTTAAACCAGTCGGCGACTTCATGCGAATAGTCGTTGACATAGTGCCAGACAACCACGTCATTGTCGTTCAGTGTCCAGTTCTTGAGACCCTGATTCGGGTGCTTACCGTTGACGGTATACATCCAGCCAGATTTCTTGCCGTTGGTGAACTCGCTCAAGGCGTATCCGCCAAGGCAGGACGGGGCATAGATGGTGCTGACATAGTTGCTTTCCGCACCGCTGTAGCGCAAGCCTGCATCGCTCATGGCTTCGGTAAAGAGGTCATAAACCGTAGCGTTCTCTTGCAGCGCATACGTTTTGGTGGGAACCCACGTGACGTATTCGGGCAGATAGCTGTCGGTCGTCAGGTCAACATCCTGCGTTGCTTCGAGCGCGCCGATGAGACGGAATGTGACTTCAATATCACCCGGTTTTACAGCATCGAGATCAGTAATAGCTTTTTCATAGATGGCCGTGACACGCTCGCAGGATTCCGCAGCGTTCATATCCGTCTGTGCCTGCTGGAGAATGCTTGCGAGTTTCTTCTTTGCGGCGGTACCGTACTTCTTGGTTTTGTCGTTCAGAAGATCATCATAGTGCGCTTTTAATGCCTTGTACTGATCTATCTGCTTCTGCTTCAGAATTGCCTTGTACGAAGTTTCGGCAGCGGTCAGGGTATTGTAGTTTTCTACCTTTGCCTTGTCAGCAGCAGAGAGCTTGTTGTAGGCATTGCGCGCTTCGGCAATGGCGTTGTAGCTGCCTTCACCGACCGGACCGATGGCTGCGATCAAATTGATAACGGCCTGTGCGTCCGCGTTCTCACGCTTTGTCACGTCGGACATATCGTACAGACGCTTGCTTCCGTTTACATAGCGGTCATACGCAACGAGCGTGTAGGCCGCCTGCTCGGATGCCATCTGATTGACCGTGCTGTTCGGCTGCTTGTCGTGCAGGAAGCCCTTGGAGTTGGGGTCCGCATAGCTCAGGAAGTTGGACAAAACGCTGATGCCGTTATGCTGGAATCTGCTGTCTATCTTTGCGTCGATGTTCAGTGCGGACAGCGCGACAATGACCTGTGCGGCGGATTCGGAGCTGCCATAATCGCCGGTTTTCTGGTATTCAGCAGACAGCCATTCCACCGCCTTATCTACCGCAGCCTTAACAGTGGCATTCGTGCTGCAATACGGAGCCAATGCCTGTACGACCATTGCCGTCATATCAACGTTGGAGCCGGGGAAATCTGCATCGATGCCCCATGCACCATTATTGATTTGTGCATCACACAAGCTCTTGATCCACGCATTGCGTGCAGTTGTGCCGGTCGCATTGTCGTAATAGTTGCCGGAATCCAGTGCAATCAGTGCAAATGCCGTGCCGTTGTTGCCCTGCTCGGAAACACGGTAGGTGCTGCCATTCTTCTCAAACAGCGGTTCTACAAGATTGTAGACCGTGCCGTTGGAGCCGGTGAACTTCGTCGCATCCTCACCGAGCGCGGTCAGCGCCAGAATGACGCGGGAATACTCGGTATGCTTGGTCTGCGTACTGGTGGGATCGAGCTTGCCGTTCATCGAAGCAACACTTTTTGCAATATTGCTCAGATATTTGTCGTACCAGACGGATGCACTAACGTTACCTCTGGCTTCGGCCAGAACCGCCCACTCGCCATAGGTCGAGCCGAGAGACGGATTGTACGTCTCCGCTTTGACGTATTCGAGTACATTGTTGAGGTACTCCTCATAAATCGCGGTCTTACCGAGATTTTCAAGCGCTTCTTCGGCGTCTGTCAGCTTGGAATAATTGCTGACCTGCTTTTTCTGCGCTTCGCTCAGATTGTTGTACGCAGTGCGTGCAGCTTCAATCTTTACGCGGTCCTGTGCTGTCACAGCATCCTTTGCGGGGAGGGCTGCGATCAGGCCAGTTACATAACCGACTTCAAGCGTAGAAACGACGGAAACCGCATTGTTCAGCTTATCGACCTCACGCTGTGTCAGATAGCCTTTCTGCTCATCCGTCAGTTTGTTATAGGCTTCTTCTGCGGAGCGGATTGTGCCAATGTCATCGACGGTCGGTGTTGCAGGCAGGGCAGCAATCGCGTCAGAGACGATCTTCGCTGCTTCCATGTCCGTAATGGCCGTATAGCAATCGTTCAGCTTCTTCTTCAGCGCTTCGGAGATTTTCTTTTTCTGTTCATCGGTCAGTAAATCGAACTGCGCTTTTGCCGTGCGCACATCCGAAGCATCTGCCAACGTGAGCTTGCCCGGAGACGGAAGATTGGAAATGAGCTTCTGCACATCTGCCGCATTGCCATTCTGCACGACGGTGATGGTGTAGCGGGTCGTCGTGTAGTTGGAAGCCTTGTTCATGGTGGGCCAGCGCTTATCACCAACGCCGACATAGATCACGTCGCCGGACGAAACAGCCATAATGTCGCCGTTTGCGTAGTAGGCGTTATCGCTGCCGTAGGTGTTCAGATAAGCTCTGGTCTGGAAATTCTTATTTGCGGCGGAGTAGTTGATGCGCGTGCCGATCTGCTCACTGGGAATGACCAAGAGATAATCGGTCGTCGCTTTCGCATACGCCGGGGTCAGCGTACCGCTGCTGAACTCCAGACTGGCCAGCGCCGTTTCATTATTCGTCCACGAGCTGCCGACATCTTCACCGAGGTTGGTGGTAAACACGACGTGGATCACATCGCCGGATTTCAGGCCGCCGTTCTTATAGGTGAACGCAGCAAAACCCTGATTGACAAACCAATCGTTCAGCGTACCCATCCAGCCGGAACCCTTGGTGCCGTCCTTTTCAGACAGAGACTCCCCATCTTTATGGATGGAAGCAATATAGGTAGTCTTGTAGGAATCGGCCGTCAGGTCGTCTTTGGTTTTGTACTCATTCCACGAATAACCGCCGATTTCCAGTGCCTTGAGGATCACGGTCATCATGCTGTCATTTGTGCCAAGCTCGTATTCGCCGGAGACGATGGTGCCGGTGAACGGAGCTGCGTTGTACGTCGTGTTCTCCACGCTGACAGTCACAGTGCCGACGATTGTGCCGGAGTTATACTTGGTTTCGCCTGTCGTAATGGTCTTTCCGGCTTCCGGCACAGCCTTGATCGCTGCGACAGCCTTATCACGGGCGGCTTTGATTGCCGATTCCGTATCCGCTGCATTGATGGCTTCCTTGCCGGAGTTCAGCGCAGCGTTCAGAGCGGCAATACCGTCTGCATCGTATTCGTTCTGATTGCAGGCCTTGAACGCAGCTTCGACGACCGCGATAGCCGCCTTTTTGAGCTTGGCAATCGCTTCTTCGTCGAGCGTTTCAAACATCCGCTGGTAATCCGTCTTGGAAACCATTTTCGTGCTGAACGTGACGGTGCTGCCATCTTCGGCGTTCTTCGGAATCTGGTAGGAGATCAGATAGTAGCCGGGATACACAAGTTCGTTATCTTTCAAGTCAGCCAACGTCTGCTGCTCTGCCGGATTCCACGTTGTGCCGCCGTCAATCGACCATACCGGCCAGTATTGTGTGTCCGTGGTTGTCAGATAATAACGGATAAACACATACTGTCCAGCATTTGCGCTTGTGGGCATCGAAGTGGTTTCTTTTGCCCACGTCGGATTGGGAACACTTCCATCCGGACGCGGCGAGATAACCCATTTGATCTCAGGCCATCCATAGTACGGATTTCCGTTATCTGTCTTATGCGGGAACGTTCCGCTCTCGGAGAGCTTCAGGTTGACCGTCGCAACGGCAGGAAGCTCATTCGCATTGATCTTGGCCAGCGCTTCCAGCGTCGCTCTTTCGTTTGCGGTCAGGAGCGATTTCTGATAGGCGTTCAGCGCGGCGTATGCCGTCTGAAGCTCCACAACGAAGTCTTTATCGCTGGCCGTCAGCGTTGTCAGATCATCCGGGAGATAGGAGAGATTCTTCCGAAGCGATGCGAGAATTGCCGCATGGTCAAGCGCGTTTGCACCTGCCACCTGCAATGCTGCATAGTCTGCATCGAACGAATCCATCAGATTTTTGAACGTCGTCGCGGAGTTCTGGTTGGATTTCAGCGTGCTATATGCGGATGTGAATGTCCGATAGTCCGCAGTTGTGAAATCGTAGTCGTGGAAGCTCTCATAATACGCTTTTGCCGCCGCAAGGTTTTCACTGCGGTACTTGGCAATCAGCGCATTGATGTCTGCTGCTTCGGTGACATGGACAATCGCGTAATCACCCGCATACAGGGAGTAATACTCGCCAATCGTGACCTCGCCGTACACAGACTTATACGTCATATCGTCCGGCGTCACATTGAACATGGCGACGGTATAATAGCCGGGTTCTCTGAAAATGTATTCCAGATTGCCGCTGGCATCCGTTGTCGCCGTTGTCTTGTGCGTCGGCTGCGACAGCGTTTTCGTCTCCGACGGGTCGCTGATAAAGAGCGTGATGTTCTCTGCGCTCTTACTGCCGGATGCACCTGCGTATGCGCCGGTCACAGTAGCCGAGAACGCAGCCTGATCGCCCACGGTCGTGCTGGCAGGAGCCGATGCGTGGATCATGGCATAGCTGTTTTCGTAGTAACCGAAACCGGGGGATGCAGGGAGGATCGAGACTTTGGAAGAATCGTAGCCGGACGAATCCTCACTGTTGAACATCTGAAGCGGGATACGCACCAGACGAACAACATCGCCGTAATGGAGCTGGACGTTGTTCCACTTTTCTTTTGCCGACCAACGGTAATCTCCGTAATGGCTGCCGTTGACATAGAGTGCGAACACCGGGTTTTCATCGCCGTTATTGCTCGTCCCCAAGCCGGGGAGCGTCGTGTCATTGTGCGTATCAACAGTGATCCCAGCAAGGTCAAACGCCACGCCGAGCGTGGCGTTTCCACTTGTCAGGCCAAGACTGGCGTTGGCATACAGATCAGTCCCTTTCCCCCGGAACCCCTCGTACTGTGCGGAGAAGTTGTTGATATAGGTAAAGGAAATGGTAACGTCCTTTGTGCTGGCAAGCTGCTTGCGGGCATCCTTCAGCGCGTCAATATGTGCCGGATAATGCGTCCACTGACCGCTTTCATTGTAGGCATAATAGCCGTTGAACGCTTTCAGCATGGCGTAATCTTCCGTCGTACCGCCGATGATCCGGTACGCCATATCGTCCTTGAGCACATTGTAGGCGCTGACATACGCCGCCCACGTCTCTGCGCTGTAATCGCTTTCGCTCAGTTTGGCCGGGTCATACTGCTCAATCAGTGCTTCGGCTTCTGCCTTGCTGCTCAGATAGTTTTCATAGGCGGTGTTGTAAAGCTCTGCGTTGACCAGTTTGTGCGGATCAGCCGCCGATACCGCTGCATCGAGTTCCGGCTGACGTTCGGCAGCAGGAGCCGTACCATCTACATAGAGCGAATCCAAAAGCGTCTTTGCCGCCGTCCATGCCGCTTCATAGGTGTCCCATGTGATAGCGGTACAGTTGTCTGCGCTGACCGGTGTGCCTGTCGTATCGCTCAACTCTCCCTGCTGCCAGCACCATGTGGTATTGACAGTCTCATAGAGCGCCGTTGAATTGGCTTCTGTCTTTGGAATGAGATTAGCAATTGCAGTTTCCAGCGTAGCCTTTGCTGCGTCAATTTCCTCTTGGCTTTTCGCTTTATTGAGGATACTGTTTGCATTAGCTAATGCTGCTTGGTACTCTTGCCAAAAGCCTGTTTCACTGGTCGTGCTGCCATTGTAGCGATCATCAGTGGTGTAATATTTGTTGTCAGATTCTACCGGCGCGGAATCTATGATTTTCTGCAATGCTGTTTTATCCAGCTTGATGCTTTCACCGATCTGAACCAAAACCGCATGGGTAATATCTGTTCCGTTATAACTACCTTCCTGTGAAAAAAGTTGGTTGGAGTCTGTACTGATTTCAACAATTCGGTATCTTACCGTATTGTCAAATTGAACATTGCTTGTTCCAAATAGCGAATCGAATGTATTTTGGGCAACGCCACTAAGATCACTGATTTTTAATGTGCATGACGAACCGGTGAACGAATCTGCGTGGAATTTATCATTCCAAAATGCCTCAGCAGACTCATATCCCTCACACTCCGTTATATGCTGTTCGGAATTTTCACACCCACCACAGTAATCACTCAAAAAATCTTCAATGGTGTCATATCCGATGTTTTCAACGTCATCCAGTTCGCCATAGCACGCATATATGGCAGCATCGTCATACGAAGTATACCAAGACTCCTTTTCGAGAACTGCTGTTGGGGCATATGCCTCTACAAGACCAATGCTTGAACGAGCTTTAATAAAACTGTCACCCGGAATCGTAATCGTTATATCGGATAAATTAGATGGTAGCACAGCAAGGTACACATCTACATTGCTATTATATGCTGAGCCAGATATTTGCTCCAAGGTCGTATTTGCCACAGAAATAGGAGCGTCCGACGCGCTGACATTTGGCAAATAACCTAAAAGCATAATCAGGCACAAAAAAATTGACATTAACCGTCTAAAAGCGGAACAAGGGCATATGCCCTTGTTCCGCTTGGTTTGAATACTGCTTTTCATTCTGACTGCTTACTCCCCAATGGACATACTTCTGGTTGCGACACTGCCAGTCAACTTAATAACTTCGATGTAAGGCTGGCGCGTTCCCGTCTGTGTAATAACCTGATATGTAGCAGTTTCGCCTTCCGCAAGATTAACAGAAATGGTGTACGGGTTGGAAGTGCTCGTTCCAGTGATTTGTACGCCATTAACATAAAGATAGTCCGCATTGGAGCTGATGCTAAGAGTTTGTTCGGTTCCAGCCGGAACAGTTCTACTAATAAATCTCTGAGTAGAGGACACCGCCGTGCCGGTCGTAGAAATTTTCGTGCCAGCCAATTTTGCAATCGCTCCAGTTGTCGGTTTAGTGTTGCTGCTTGTGCCTCTTGCAGTAAAGATGCCGGTGATTTCCGGAGAAGTTTCACCAAATCTGCCGAAATCCAAAACAGCGGAATAAACACGGACGTATTTCACCTTTTGACCGGACAGGTTTACCGGTTCGCCGGTTGCAATATCAACGGCCCAAGCAAGGTCAAAGCCATCGCCGCCGGTCTTGTCGGAAGTGTACGGCGTATAGGGGTTCACAGCTTCACCGTATTCGCTGGGGCTGCCGTTCGGAGTAACGTCTGCATAGCCGAACGCATAGTCAGCCGTCGTGTCCGAATCTGCAATCGCCGTAACACCGGTAAAAGTCAGCGTGTTACCGCTAAGATTGACGGAAACATGGCTATCGCAGGTAGCGCCACCGGTCGGATCATTTTCAAAGGCAGTAAAGTTTGTGGTCAGCGGGAACCATGCTGCCGGGCAGCAATTGGCTGCGTTCAAACTGCCGAGTTTGGCGGTTACTCTGCTGGACTCCTTGGTGTAAATGACGCTGGTGTTACGCAGAGTGCCGGTGTAAAACTTGGAGAAACCATTTGCCGGATCATTGGCGGTAAAATTGCTTTTATAGTAGTTGGAACCGGCAAGCTCATACCATGTAGTGCCATCGACAGAAACCTGCACAGCGCCAGCCTCCGGGTTGCCGTTGAACGCATTGCCGTAGATCACAAAGTCAACGCCGTAGGGATTGGTAGCCTTATCTTCGATACCATTTTCAAAGTAGAACTCAATAAAGCCGCCGAACGCACCCAGCGAAACGCCGGTCGTTTCAGGAGCAGTTTTATTTGGTCCTACGAACTTTGTGCCGAGATAACCCCAACCGGAGTTGTTGGCGAACTGGCCAAGGGGCAGATAGCTCACAACCGAGGTGGGCGCGCTGCCGGCCAGGGTGTGGGACTTGGTGCCGCAGGAAATGGTGTAGGTTACGCCCTTTGCGACCACAACAATGGAAAGTGTGTTTTCTTCAGAAGTTGTGATCGTGTAGCCGCAGTTGTCATCCGTTTCACTTTCCAGTGCCGGAGACTGCGCAACACCATTTACTGTCACAGAAGTCGGGGTATCGACCCAAAGCGTAAATTCGCCGGGAATCTTGTTGGAACCGTAGCGGCCAGCAACAGAGCCAGTATTGCCATTCCATGCGATGAACACAGGATCGCCGGTGGAAATGCTGACGGGTTTCGAGGTGTAGAAATGGAACGCATAGGTGTCAAATGTGCTGAACGCACCTCTGACATCATTGTGAACGTAGGCCGTCACAAGTGCTGCGCCGTCGGTCATCGTTGCAGTGTAGGTGTTGGATGCCGCAGCATAAATGTAATTGATGCCCTGAGGCGGATTCGGTACATTGGCACCGAGCTTCGAGATAACGAAATTGCTCGACACACCGGCAGCCGGGGTGAATGCCACGGTCAACTCCGTGCCGTTTGCGGTCTCTGCCGGAACAGCCAGATAATAGTCATAGATCGTTCCGTGTGTGTCTGTGCTCGTTGCATACTCGACGCTTTCATAGTTTACGCCGGTTGCAGTAATGGTAGAAATGTTGCTGCCGTGTCCACTCAGGGACTCGGTCGTTGCAGCTGACGCGCTGATCGTGAACAGCGATACGGCCATTGCCAGCACAAGGATCAGTGCCAGCGCGCGGGAGTTGAAAATCTTTTTCACGCTTGACTTCCTTTCTGTCCGCATAAAATTCGTTCCTCGCGGTTAAGCCGATGCAGCCGAGGAACAGCTCTGCATCAGCGTTGGGTCTTTTATGTCACAGCAAAAGCTGCTGCAAACAACAAATTCCTGCTTCACACCACAGATACACTACCGCTTCCTGCGCTCCCGCCCGCCGCGACGTAGACCGCGTTTTCTGTCCGTTGGTGCGCTCGTTTCTTCGCGTCGCTTCGCCGGGACAATATGCTCTCATGCTGTGGCTATTCAGTTGTCGATGCGATTCATCATTTCGAGACGGGCGAAGGCCCGGTAGATTTGTTTTGAGATCCCCCGGTTCCGCGTTCCCAGCTCGGAACCGGGGATTTCATGCGCGTCAGTGGGTGACGCGCTGGCAGTTTGATCTCAGGGGGATGAGATCAGGTCTATGTGCAAATCCGTTCCCAATTCGGATTGTGCAAATGAATTATTGTGCGCTTTCCTCCGCAGCCGATTCCTGCCGTTCGGCTTGCCGTGCTGCGCGTTTGGCTTCCTTTTCTGCCGCCTGCTCCTGCCGGAACTTTGTGAGCTGCCGCTGGTACTCGGCTTTGAACTCCTGCGTTTTCCGCATGTTCTTATTCTGCGGGCATTTGAACCCTTGCAATTCAAGCGCGTACATCGTTCTTCCAGTGATTTTCTCATCCAGAAGAAGATCCGCGCGGAATCGGCGGCCTTTGCCTTGAATCTGTGGCTTCTCTTTGGCTTTATTTTGCTTTTTGGCTTCAGCCTTGGCTGCTTTGTCTAGCTCCCGCTGTGTATTGAACTCCGCCTGAAACAGCGCCGTTTTTTCCAGCGCGGGCGTACTGCGCTTTGCCGCAAGCTCTCTGCTAACGCCGATCGCTTCAAGCGCATTTACCCATCCGCGGAACCGCAGTTCAATAAAATCGCCGCCAATTATTTCTGTCCTGCCGGGGATATGCCGCAGCTCCGCCTGCTGCCGCCGCAAATATGCAGCCAATTCCTGCAATGACGCATTTTGATATTTCAGAACAAACTCGATGTTCCTGTGAGACAGCGCCGTATAGGTGCGTTGGGTCAAAACTTTTTTAAGCGCCGCCATATTTTCCTCATACGTTCTGTTCGGATTCATCGCTGCACCTCCCGTTCAGAAGATGCCGCGTCCTTCGCTGCAAGCCGTCTCAATTCGATCTCGCATAAATCCTGAACGATCTTGCGGTCACGAAAATGTGGTGGATTTTTGATGTTTGTGATTTTTCCGGCATAAAAGGAACGGATTGCAGCTTGCCATGAGCCGAAACGGTACTCAATATACTCGCCGCCGATCACCTCGACCATCGCGGGCGGGTGTCCAATGTCCTCCATGCAGGATTTCAAATATGCAGTTAGCTGCTCCAGCGTATCGTGCTGGTGCTCGATGATGAATTGCACATTTTTGTACGCAATGACACGCTCAATGCGGCCATAGTTGATCTGGTCCAGATATGCTTGCCGTTGCTGCTCATTCATCGCAGATAATCCTCCTATCGATTTTTCCGCAAAAAACAAATCATCCCGCTGACGCGAGATGATCCGATTGCTTCAAAAACAAAAAACACCGATTTACTTCAACTTTAGAAGCAAATCGGAGCCCTGTTCCGAATTACCGATAGGATCATCGTGCTATCTACCCTTTGTTTGCCAACTTCTGCACGTAACGAGATCATAAAACAGGCAGCATCTCATGCAGGCAAAGAAAAGCGATTCTCCTGACTTGGACTATGGACGCAGGTCGCGTCCGCGCTCTGTTTCCTACCTTCTCACGGGATTTTCTCCCGCAATGGCGGCCTTTCGGCCACATAGCTTGTTGGTGTAACGCTGTCTTTCGTTTCCTCCAAGCTACTTTAGAAACTTGCTCATCCTCACAGTTCCGGGCGAGTAGATTCATTGCTCTTTCATTGCAGACTATAAGGCGAGAGATAACCTGCAATTACAATTCTTCGTTGGCAAACATATTAAATTGTCAAGATTCTTCCATTCTCCGTATGTGCCCGCATAGATGCGACATACTATCTGCACATACAAAACATGACGGTTTCGGCTTCATAAAGTTCTGCAAATTTACGAAGTCCTGAAAACACAATCATATCTTAATTTCTGACACCATTATACAATAACGTTGCAAAAAGTCAATGCGGTTCGGTATCAAAATATTGATTATTTGCGTCGTTTCCGCAAAGATCAATCGGTATCAGACGATGCAGAATACTTTTTGCAAGTAGCGTGTCTGTATGCCGTTTCCTGATCTCAACGCCGAAGACAGAAAGCAGCATCCGCTGCTTTCCGATGTGTCCAGAAGTCCTAGCTGAGCTGGCTGGACTGATTGCTATTTTGGACACGCTCTATGATACGCCCAGTCCGACAATTGACGGCTACACAGATTTTATCTTTCGGAACCGCTATGGAGATCTGTTGAATCCCCACAGCTTGAATCGTGCGATTGAGCGGATCATCCGAGACTACAACGCGGAGGAATTGAAGCTTGCCGAAGAGGATCAGCGATCGCCTCTATTGCTTCCACACTTCTCCGTTCACAGTCTGCGGCATACGTTCTGCACGCGGATGTTTGAGGTCGAGTCCAATCACAAGGCGATCCAGACGATCATGGGACACGCCGAGATCAGCACCACTCTGGATATTTATGCGCATATTACAGAGGACACCCTTAAAAAATCGGTGCAGCACATGAGTGAGAAAATCAAACTTTTTGGATAAGAAAAACTGGAATGCACAGGGTGTCTGTGCATTCCAGCTTCATATTGTGTCATATTGAATTCCGAAAGTGTGTCAAAAACGTGTCAAATTGGGAATTTAATACATTTTCGCGCCCGCCGGAATGTGCGGGTCGAGCATCAGAAGATGCAGCTTTTCCTCGCCGTTTTCGTGGTGGACAGCGGAAATAAGCATACCCTCAGACGCAATTCCCATCATGGGTCTTGGCGGCAGATTTGTGATGGCGACGCACGTTTTGCCGACGAGTTCTTCCGGCTCGTAGTATTCGTGAATGCCGGAAAGAATGACTCTGTCGGTGCCGGTTCCGTCATCCAGCACGAATTTCAGGAGTTTTTTGGACTTCTTGACCGCTTCGCAGGATTTGACCTTCACGGCGCGGAAGTCGGACTTGGAGAACGTCTCGAAGTCCACGAAGTCCTTGAACAGCGGCTCGATCTCGACCTTGGAAAAGTCGATCGGTTCGTCCTTGACCTCAATCTCGACCGCGCCCGTCGCGCCACCGATGATACCAACTTCCTCAGGCTTTTTTGTCTTGGGCAGATCGAGCGGCTTCATTGTGGGGAAGAGAATGACGTCGCGGATGGAGTCCTTCTTGAGCATCAGCATGACCATCTGTTCTCCCGCAAAACGCAGCAGTTCCGTACTGCTCTTCGTTTTATCCAAGGACAGCAGCGGGATCTTATGCGTCGTTTTCTCCAAGGTGCTGACAGCGGGATAACAGCCAACGGTCTGTGTGGGGGAGTTGGTCAGATTAAATCCCGTTTCCTTTTCCAGTACGCTCAATTCATCAAAAAGCGCATCATATTCGGCATCCGTCAGAGACGGCGCGTTGAGATTGTAGTATTCATACCGGCAGCGATTCAGCCGGTCTGTCAATTCCCGTATTCTCTGCTGCTTGCTGTGCTCCATTCCTTACACCAGCCTTTCCTTGGAGAATGCTCCGAAGTTCAGTTCATAGATCATCTTTTCGATCCGCGTATCATCGTTCCATGCGGCCTCCATCGCCGCACGGTTTTTTGCCTGTACCAAGACCAGACCGCCCC
>OHSQ01000448.1_pt1 | contig 19299 bp, 15 predicted proteins | sample 1578661 | NCBI WGS metagenome assembly OHSQ01 (sample SAMEA3879534, study PRJEB24766) | human gut metagenome | biome: human-associated habitat; feature: feces | place: USA | collected 1985/1987 | reverse complement strand
CGTATCTCAGTCCCAATGTGGCCGTTCAACCTCTCAGTCCGGCTACTGATCGTCGACTTGGTGGGCCGTTACCTCACCAACTATCTAATCAGACGCGAGGCCATCTTTCAGCAATAAATCTTTGGTATTCCGATCATGCGGTCAGAATACATTATGCGGTATTAGCAGTCGTTTCCAACTGTTGTCCCCCACTGAAAGGCAGGTTCCTCACGCGTTACTCACCCGTCCGCCACTAAGTCATCCGTTCAACTTGACCGAAGTCTTGTATCGCAGAGCTTCGTTCGACTTGCATGTGTTAGGCACGCCGCCAGCGTTCGTCCTGAGCCAGGATCAAACTCTCAATAAAATGGTATCTTAAAGCCGAAGCTCTAAAATCAATTTCATTCTTCGTTCGCTCTTAGCTTAACTCAAGAATTTTCGTTGGCTATTCAAAGAATCTCATTTCTGACATTCACTGAACAACTCTTTTGGTTCTTTTTCAGAACCTTAATTGTCCAAGGTGTTTGTTCATGTTTCTCGTTGTTTAATTTACAAGGTGCACTCCGCAGTTTCGCGGGCTTTTATTGTATCACATCAAGTTTCATTTGTCAAGAACTTTTTTCAAATTCTTTCGAACTTTTTGTGATCCGCTCACCGCTTTCGCAATCTCTTGCTCAGCAGCGAACTCATTTAGTTTAGCACATCTTCATCCGTTTGTCAAGAACTTTTTTCGAATCTCTTCATGATTTTTCTTGAACCCCGTCCGATTTGCTGCGCTCCTTCAGAACGCTCGGCTATGATACCATCGAAAAACCAGTTTGTCAACCCTTTTTTTCATTATTTTTCACTCTTTTTTATATTTACTATTACTTGTGTTAATATCGGCACGACACCCCAAAATATAGCCGCTCCCACAGCCCAGCTCCAGATCGGCAGCCGGTACGCCAGAAAGCTTCCGCCAAATGCCAGCAGGCAGAACACACCTCCGGTGCTTCCCATGCCATTTTTCCGTCTGACAGCTCCCAGCATGCGTTCTGCCGCACACACCAGCATCGTCAAAAGCGCAAACAGCCCCAAAAGCTGCGCGACTGACAGCAGCAGCTCGAACCGCTGCATGACCGACAGCACAGACAGGCTTTTCGTCAGCGTGAGAAACGGCAGCGGCTCCTGCCGCGCCAGCTCCGGCGACAGGCAGGCCGCCGTCAGAAATGCCGGGACTGCGGGAAGAAGCGCAGATGCTGCCGCCGTACCGGGTGAAATGTGCGGTGTTTCCTCCTCCGCCGTGACAAATTCCATGCAGACCGGCCCCAGACACAGGCAGAACGCCAGCGCGGCATCCGCCGGAACGCCCTGCGGGCGGCTCCAATCTACCCGAACGTGCCGCAGGGACGCTGCGGCAATGACCGCATACAGTCCCGCGAGGCACAACGCAAGCACTGCACAGACACGTCCGGCTGCCAGCCGTCCCTTTTGTCCGGCCAGCGCCGCCAGCAAAAGCGGGATCGCGGGCAGGAACGGGCCAAGGTCGTCTTCAAACGCGATCTGACTGGCCGCAGCAGCGCCCGAGGCCGCAAACAGCAGCCACAAAAGCTCCGCCGCTGCCATGATCCGTCCGCCGGCATATCCGAACGCGCGGGCAAACGCCTGCCGCATACACAGGCCGGAGTGCCGCTGCATCGCCTGCTGGCAGGCGGCAAGCGCGCAGGCGAGGATACTCCCGCCCAGCACCCACAGCCAGCCGCAGCCCGGCAGCGCCATCGCCGCCGGAACGCTCAGCGCGCACAGGCTCCACGCGCGCACCTGTCTCGGCGTCAGCTTATCCTGCAAGAATGATCCCTCCGTTTTCCCCCGGCAGCAGAATCGCCGGGTCGAGTGCTTCGCCGCGCAGAAGCGCGGCGTGCGCGTCCGCAAGCGTCACCGCACCGGGGTGCGCCTGCAAAAATTCCACGCAGCCGTCTGCATCCAATGCATCCATCCGCGCCAGATACAGCTTTGCCGCCGGGCGGAACTGCCGCTGCCGCACCGCTGCGGGCAGAAGCGATTGTGTGCTTTGCAGGAGAATAATATGCTCCGCCGTGTCCAGAAAGAGCGTGCCCTCCGCCCCTTCCCGCATGGCGGCAAGCGCGTCCGGGAGCGTCGTGCCGGAGCCGGATACGCCGTTGTCGCTTTCCACGGTGATCCGCCCGTCCTCCTGCGCGATCACGAGCACCTGCGCAGGCAGGAGCTTCGCCGCGTCCGTCCCCGTGCGCGGCAGCATACAAAGGCTGACCACCGACGCGGCCGCCAGCAGCGCGATACTGATTTTATTGAGCATGACCGTCCCCCTGATTTTTCAGATCCTGCGGGTGCAGCGCCGTGTCGCGCCATTTCTGCCGCACCAGCAGCGGGCGCAGCACGGCGCGTCTTGCCCGCGCGTCGGAAAACGGCGCGAGATAGGACACATCCAGACTCGTCAGCCCCGACAGGTGGATCAGCAGCGCAATGCCGCCTGCCGTCAGGGCGAACAGCCCGCCCGCTCCCGCCAGAATCGCCAGTGCGAAGCGCCAGATGCGAACGGCGTCGGACAGATCCCGGCTCGGAAGCGTAAAGCCGCAGATCCCGGCGGAGGCCGTGACGATCAGCGCGGCGGGCGAGACGAGCCGCGCATCGACCGCCGTTGTGCCCACGACGAGGCCGCCGATGATGGAAACCGCCGTGCCGATGGCCTGCGGCAGATGAAGCCCCGCCTCCTGCAAAAGCTCAAACGCGGCAAGCAGGCCCACCACCTCGAAAACCGTATCGAACGGCACCTCGCGCTTGGATTCGATGATCGCCAGCAGCAGCTTTGTCGGGATCATCTCCTGATGGTACGTCGCCATGGCGACATACAGCCCCGGCAGCAGCAGCGCGGCCAGCAGCGCCAGATACCGCAGCACGCGCAGGCAGGACGCCGAGAGATAGTCGACCGCGCGGTCCTCCGTCGATTTCATCAGAATGCCGAGATCGACCGGGGCCAGATACCCCAGCGGCAGCCCGTCAACCAGCAATCCGACCTGTCCGTTCAGAAGGCCCTGGCAGAAGGTATCCGGGCGTTCGGTGTATTGTAATAACGGAAAGGCTGTCCGGCGGGAACCGGTTACGTATTCCTCGACGCTTGCGGGCGTGAGCACCCCGTCAATGTCGATATTTTCCAGTCGCTTTTCCATGCGCCGGACAAGCTCCGGCGCGGTCAGGTCGGCGAGATAGCAGACCGTGACGGCGGTTTTCGTGCGCAGGCCGACGGTCTTCTGTGAAAAACGCAGCTGCGCCGTGCGCAGATGGCGGCGCAGGAGGCTGGTGTTGATGCGCATCGTCTCGGTAAACGCGTCCTTCGCGCCCTTGACAGTGTTTTCTGACTCCGGCGCGGAGGGGCCGCGCCGGGCGCTCGTTTTCGTTTCGAAGCAGAGCGCCGTGTCCGTGCCCCGAAAAATGACAGCGCAATAGCCGTGCAGCAGCTTGTCCGCCGTCTGCGCGGGGGCTTGCGTGCGCTCGGCGACGGCGCAGTAGACTCTCGCCCGCTCCGCCTGCGTCAGAACCTCCTGTATGCTCCCCGGCGTGACCGTCTCCATCAGCGGCTTCAGCACCTGCTCGGCGATATCCCCGCCGGAGGTCAGCCCGTCCAGAAACAGCAGTCCCAGCCTCTGCCCGCCGACCGTGATCTGCCGGGTATTGAGATCCGCCGTATCCCCAAAGCACGCCTGCACGTCCTCCATGCCCCAATGCGCCATGGTTTCGCCTCCTGTTTGGATGATTCTTCTGTCATTTTTCCGCAAACGCAGAAAAGTATACCTGTTTTCCGCGTCACAGGTTTGCATATCCCGGCTGTTTGTGGTAGACTATAGCGAAAGCGATTTGAAATCACACATATATAATATGTATCTGGAGATGTACCGCCATGTATGAATTGATTACCGACAAGACGCTTGCGGAATATGAAGCGTTTGTGCAGAGCCACCCGAAGGGCAATTTTGCGCAGAGCAGTCTCTGGGCCAAACAGAAGCCCATGTGGACATGGGACGCCGTCGCCGTGCGCGGCGAGGACGGGAAAATCAAAGGTTCTCTGGCCCTCATGACCCGCAAGGTTCCCGGCATCGGCCGGACGCTGATGTACGGCTGCCGCGGCCCGGTCTGCGATCTGGACGACCGCGAGACGTTTGCCCAGCTGCTGGAGGGCGCAAAAGAACTGGCAAAAAAATATAAATCATATGTTATCAAGCTCGACCCGGACGTGCCGTCGAGCAACACGGCATTCGCCGCGCTCATGCAGTCGTTCGGCTTCCGGTGCAAGGAGGGCGGGAAGAATTTTGAGGCTATCCAGCCGCGCTATGTCTTCCGTCTGAACGTCGAGGGCAAAACGGAAGATGAGCTTATGGCGGCCTTCCACCAGAAATGGCGCTATAATATTCGCCTGGCCGAGCGCAAGGGCGTAAGCGTGAAGATCTGCGGCAAGGAAATGGTCCCGGCGTTCGCCGATCTCATGCTGACGACCGGCGTGCGCGACGGCTTTGTCACGCGCAAGCCGGAGTATTTCGCGAATATGCTCGACAATCTCGGCGAGCACGCGCGGCTCTACATGGCCTTTGACCCCGAGGGCGCGCCCATCGCGGGCACGCTTGCCATCCACTACGGCGACAAGGTCTGGTATCTCTACGGTGCGTCCAGCAACGAGCACCGCAATCTGATGCCCAACTATTTATTGCAGTGGCGCATGATCCAGTGGGCCGTCGAGACCGGCTGCCGGGTCTACGATTTCCGCGGCGTATCCGGAAACGTCTCCGAGGATAACCCGCTCTACGGCCTGTTCCGCTTCAAGCAAGGCTTCGGCGGGGACTTCACCGAGTTCGTCGGCGAAGAGGATCTGGTGCTCTCGCCGGTCATTTACTGGGCCGTGGAGCACGGCACGTCGGTCTTCAAGGATCTTCGCAAGACCGTCTATCTCATCAAGAACCGAGACAAAAAATAACGCAGGAGGCGCAGCATGAAAGCGTATGTCGTCGACTCCGCCGCCGTGCGGAGCAATCTGCAAATTCTAAAGGACCGCGCAGGCAGCGCAGTCCTCTGGGCCGTTTTAAAGGGTGACGGCTACGGCCTCGGCCTTGTCCAGATGGCAGCGATCTGTCGGGAAGCCGGCGTCACGCACTTTGCCGTGACGGAGGTTTCCGAGGTCAGCCGCCTGCGCGCAGGCGGGTTTCAGGATTGTGTCATTCTGATGCTCCGCCCGACCGCCGACGCGCAGGAGCTGACGCAGCTTCTGAACCTCGGCGCGATTCTGACCCTTTCGAGCCAGAACGACGCAGCCGTCCTGAACGGCGTGGCGGAAACGCTCGGTGTCCAGGCGCAGGTACACGTCAAGATCGATACCGGCATGGGCCGGTACGGCTTTTTGCCGGACGAGCTGGATCAGCTGCTGCCCATTTTCAAGTATATGCCCGGCCTGCACGTGACCGGCATTTATACGCATCTGCATTCCGCGTTCTGCAATCAGAAAGCGACGATTGCGCAGGCCGAGGCGTTTCAGGGCGTTCTGGACAAGCTGCACGCCGAGGGCTGCGGCACCGGCATGGCGCATATGCTGAACTCCGCCGGGCTTCTGAAATACCCCGAATACGCGATGGACGGCGTGCGCGTGGGCTCGGCAATTCTGGGCCGCGTGGCCGTGCGCGGGAATTGGGGCCTCGCCCGCATCGGCGAGTGCCAAGCGACGATCGAAGAGCTCCGCTGGCTCCCGAAGGGCCACAGCTGCGGCTACGGCGCGGGCTGGACGGCAAAAAAGCCCACCCGCGTGGCCGTGTTCTCCGTGGGCTGGTACCACGGGTTCGGCGTGGAGATGGGAAACGATCTGTTCCGTTTCCGCGACTGTCTGCGCGGCGTTCTGCGGAATCTGAAGCAGATGGTCTTCAAAAAGCATATCTATGTAACGGTAAACGGGAAAAAGTGCCGCGTGCTGGGCCATATCGGGATGCTGCACACGTGCGTGGACGTGACGAAGCTTCCATGCGCGGTCGGCGACACGGCGGTTTTTGACATCATGCCGCTGCTGCTCAAGGGCATCGAGGTCGTCTACCGGTGAGGAGGGGTCATGTCTGATAAAATTGCCGCCATTGCCACGGGCCGTGCCCGCACGGGCATCGGCATTCTGCGCCTGTCCGGCGACGGGTGCATTGAGGCCGCAGGGCAGGTCTTCCGGCTGAACTCCGGCAGACCGCTTTCTTCCCTCCCCGACCGGAAGCTTGCGCTCGGCACGCTTTTCGACGCACAGGGACGCCCCATCGACCACTGCATGGCGTTCATCTCCCGCGCCCCGCATTCGTACACCGGCGAGGATACCGCCGAAATTCAATGCCACGGCTCCCCCGCCGCACTGACCGCTGGACTTGAGGCGCTGTTCGCCGCAGGCTTCCGGCAGGCGCGGCCCGGCGAATTCACACGCCGCGCATTTCTAAACGGCCAGATGGACCTGACGCAGGCCGAGGCCGTGATCGATCTCATCGACGCCGAAACCGCCGACGCGGCGGCAAACGCCGCCGGACAAGTTGCAGGTGCGATCCGCAAAAAGATCGACCCGATCTACGACGGCTGGGTCGATCTGTGCGCGCATTTCCATGCCGTGCTCGATTACCCCGACGAGGATATCGACCCCTTCACGCTCTCCGGCTACGAAGCGTCGCTGACGGCAAGCAGCCGGCAGCTTACCGCGCTGCTTGCCTCCTGCCGTCGGGGCCGGATGGTGCAGTCCGGCATCAGAGCCGTCATTCTGGGAAGTCCAAACGCCGGAAAATCCAGTCTTCTGAACCGCCTGTCCGGCTTTGACCGCGTCATCGTCACCGACATCCCCGGCACGACGCGCGACACGGTCGAGCAGACCGTCACACTCGGGCGGCACCTTGTCCGGCTGGTCGACACGGCAGGCATCCGCGACACGCAGGATGTGATCGAAAAAATTGGCGTTGACCGCTCGATGGAGGCCGTGAAGGACTGCGACGTGGCGCTGTTCGTCGTCGACGATTCCAGACCGCTGACGGACGAGGACCGCCGCGCGATGGGCGCGGCGCTCGAAGCGCCGGAAGCCGTTGCGATTTTGAACAAACAGGATCTGGCTGCCGTGATTGAACCGTCCGATCTGCCGTTTGCGTACATCATCCCCGTCTCCTGCAAGGACGGCACGGGCTTTGACCTGCTGGAGCAGGCGTTTGATATGCTCTTCCCGGACGATGCGCCGTGCGACGGCTCGCTTCTGACGAACGCACGGCAGGCCGGCGCCATTCTGCGCGCAAAAAAATCCGTCGATTCCGCCGTGCAGAGCCTGCGTGCGGGTATGACGCCCGACGCGGTGCTGGTCGATCTGGAAGCGGCCATGGATGCGCTCGGCGAGGTCACGGGCCGGACGATGCGCGAGGATATCACAAACCGCATTTTTGAGCGGTTCTGCGTTGGAAAATAAACCACAGAAATCAGGTTTTACTATGATCTATCTCGATAATTCCGCCACGACGCAGCCCTGTCCTGCCTGTGTGCGGGCTATGACAGAGGCGCTCACAGACTGCTGGGGCAATCCGTCGTCCGTCTACGCGCTCGGCATTGACGCCGCCCACCGTCTGCGGCAGGCGCGGCAGGCGGTCGCCGCCGCCCTCGGCGCAGAGCCCGACCGGGTGTTTTTCACCTCCGGCGGCACGGAGGCCGACAACTGGGCCATTCTCTCCGCCGCCGAGCGTCTCGGCAAACGCGGCCGCCACATCGTCACGACCGCCGTGGAGCACCACGCTGTCCTGCACCCCATGCAGAAGCTGGAAGCGAAGGGCTTCGAGGTCACATATTTGCAGCCCGACCACGACGGCAATATTACAGTCGAGGAACTGAAAAAGGCCCTCCGCCCCGATACCATTCTCGTTTCCGTCATGATGGTCAACAACGAGACGGGCGCGGTCATGCCGATTGCCGACATGGTCAAGGCCGTGCGCCGCGCCGCGCCGCTGGCGCTGTTCCATACCGACGCCGTGCAGGGCTTTTTGAAGGTCCCATTCCGCGCCAAAGCGCTCGGCGCGGACATGATCTCCGTCTCCGCGCACAAGATCCATGCCGCCAAGGGCACGGGCGCGTTATATATCCGTCCCGGCCTTCCCCTCCCCGCGTTTATAAACGGCGGCGGACAGGAGAGCAACTACCGCTCCGGCACGGAAAATATGCCCGGCATCTGCGGCTTCGGCGCAGCCTGCGCCGGCACGGATGCAAAGACGGACATGGAACACATGGCGCACCTGCGCGATCTGGCCCGGGAAAAGCTGGCTCAAATTGACGGACTTGTCCTCATCGGCAGTCAGGCCGCGCCGCACATCGTCAACCTGTCCCTGCCGGGCCTCCGTTCACAGGGCATTATCAACTGTCTGCAGTCAGACGGCATCTATGTCTCGGCAGGCTCCGCCTGCTCCAAGGGCCACCGCAGCCACGTGCTTGAGGCCATGCATCTGCCCCCTGCCGTCATCGACGGCTCCATCCGCGTCTCGTTCTCCCGCGACAACACGGAAGCCGACGTTGACGCGCTCTGTCAGGCGCTCCTGCACGCAAAGCAGACGCTGAAGGGCTGAAAACGACACGAATCCCCGCTTGCTTCGCTGAAAACCCCAGTGAAGCAAGCGGGGATTTATTCAGTGCTGCCCCTGTAGGGGTCGATGCCCACATCGACCCAATGGGAAGTTCTGAATTCGCCGAAGATTACCATAAAAACGGCACATTCTGCCGGGCCGATGCGATGCCCGCAGGCTAGTTTCGAGGCGCAGCCGCGCATAGCGCAGCTCTTAGCGCCGAAGTGGGCATCGGCCCCTACTCACAAAACAGAGCGCCTTCCGCAAAACAGCCGCCTCCGCTCAGTTTTTCAGGCTCTGCATCGGGGCCGGAATCCTCCCGCCGCGGGCGATAAAGTCCGCTGAGGACTCCGGATGCACCGGCATGATAGGCGCTGCGCCGAGCAGGCCGCCGAAGGAGACTTCATCGCCGACCGTCTTGCCCGGAGCCGGGATGAGGCGCACGGCGGTCGTCTTGGAATTGACCATACCGACGGCGGCCTCGTCCGCGATGATGGCGGAGATCGTCTCCGCGCTCGTGTCGCCGGGGACGGCGATCATATCAAGGCCCACCGAGCACACGCACGTCATGGCTTCGAGCTTATCCAGCGTCAGAACGCCGCTTTGCGCGGCGGCGATCATGCCCTCGTCCTCGGACACGGGGATAAACGCGCCGGACAGTCCGCCGACAGAGCTGGACGCCATCAGCCCGCCCTTCTTGACCGCGTCATTGAGAAGCGCCAGTGCCGCCGTCGTTCCATGCGTCCCGCAGGTTTCAAGGCCCATTTCCTCCAGAATGCGCGCCACGCTGTCGCCCACGGCGGGTGTCGGGGCGAGGGACAGGTCGACCACGCCGAACGGCACGCCCAGCCGCCGGGACGCTTCCCGCGCCACCAGCTGGCCCATACGCGTGATGCGGAAGGCCGTTTTCTTGACGCACTCGGCCACCTCGTCAAAGGGCCGGCCCTTGACGCTCTGTAGCGCGTGGTACACCACGCCCGGCCCGGATACGCCGACGCTCACGACCGCGTCGGCCTCGCCCACGCCGTGGAACGCACCCGCCATGAACGGGTTATCCTCGACCGCGTTGCAGAACACGACGAGCTTCGCGCAGCCAAGTCCATCGCGTTCCTTTGTCAGCTCGGCCGTCTTTTTGATCGCCTGCCCCATAAGGCGCACGGCGTCCATGTTGATGCCCGCCTTTGTCGAGGCGACGTTGACGCTGGAGCAGACCAGTTCCGTCTCGGCCAGCGCCTGCGGGATGGCGGCGATCAGCCGCCGGTCGCCGGAGGCCACGCCCTTCTGCACGAGCGCGGAAAAGCCGCCGATGAAATCCACGCCGCAGGTCTTTGCGGCGCTGTCCATCGCCTTGGCAAACGGAACAAAATCCTCCGTCTCGCACGCGCTTGCGACCAGCGCGATGGGCGTAACGGAAATGCGCTTGTTGACGATGGGAATGCCAAGCTCCCGTTCGATCTGGCAGCCTGTCGCAACCAGATGCTCGGCCTGCCGGCAGATCTTGTCGTGAACTTTCCGGGCGCAGGCCTCCGGATTCGGGTCGGCGCAGTCCAGAAGCGAAATGCCCATGGTGATGGTGCGGATGTCCAGATGCTGATGGTCGATCATATCGACCGTGGACATGATATCGGAATGGTTCAGCATGATCTGTCCCCTCCGTCAGATGGTGTGCATGGCAGTGAAGATGTCCTGCCGCTGGATGCGGATGGACAGGCCCATCTGATCGCCCTTTTCTGTGACGCGGGCCTGCACCGTGTCAAACTCCGGCGCGCCTGCCGTCCATTCGACGAGCATGATCATGGTAAACGTGCGCTGCATGATGGTCTGGCTGATCTCCACGACGCTGATGTGGAGTTCTGCCAGCAGCGTGCAGACCTCGGCGATGATGCCGACCCGGTCGGGGCCGACGACGGTGATAATGGCTTTCATTCGTGCTTCCTCCCGTGATTCGGATATGGAAAAAGGGGCCGTGCGGCCCCTTTTGAAGTTTTAGAATTTCGTATGCTCGGCCAGCCAGTTCTTCAGTTCGCTGATGGGAACGCGAACCTGCTCCATGGAGTCGCGTTCGCGAATGGTAACAGCGTTGTCCGCCGGGGTCTTGTCGTCGCCGACGGTCGCAAAGTCGACCGTGATGCAGTACGGCGTGCCGATCTCGTCCTCGCGGCGATAGCGCTTGCCGATGGAGCCGGTGTCGTCGTAGTCCAGCATAAAGTCTCCGCACAGATCCTGATAGATCTTTCTTGCCGGCTCGGCCAATTTCTTGCTCAGCGGCAGAATCGCAGCCTTGTACGGGGCCAGCGCCGGATGCAGGTGCAGGACCACGCGCACGTCGTTCTTGGCCTCGTCGATGACCTCCTCGTCATACGCTTCGCACAGGAACGCCAGCGCCACACGGTCGCAGCCGAGGGACGGCTCGATGACGTAGGGGATATAGTGCTCGTTCGCTTCCTGATCGAAATAGGTCAGATCCTTGCCGGAAGCCTCCTGATGGCGCTTGAGGTCATAATCGGTGCGGTCGGCAATGCCCCAGAGCTCGCCCCAGTCGGTGAACGGGAACGCATACTCAATATCGGTCGTGGCTCTGGAATAGAAGGCCAGCTCCGCCGGCTCATGGTCGCGCAGGCGCAGGTTCTCCTCGCGGATGCCGAGGCTCTTGAGCCAGTTCACGCAGTAGTCCTTCCAGTATGCGAACCATTCGAGGTCCGTGCCGGGCTTGCAGAAGAATTCGCATTCCATCTGCTCAAACTCGCGGGTACGGAAGGTAAAGTTGCCCGGAGTGATCTCGTTGCGGAACGCCTTGCCGACCTGGCACACGCCGAAGGGCAGCTTGCGGCGGGTGGTGCGCTGGATGTTCGCGAAGTTCACGAAGATGCCCTGCGCCGTCTCCGGCCGCAGATAGCAGGTCGAGGAGGAATCCTCGGTGACGCCGATGGCGGTCTTGAACATCAGGTTAAACTTGCGGATGGGGGTAAAGTCGTGCTTGCCGCAGACGGGGCAGACAATATCCTCATGCTCGGCAATGAACTTGTCCATCTCGTCGAAGCTCATCGCGTCGACGTTGACCTCGTGATGCTCTTCGCCGATGAGCTTGTCGGCGCGGTGGCGGGCCTTGCACGCCTTGCAGTCGAGCAGCGGGTCGGAGAAGCTGGACACATGGCCGGTCGTGATCCACGTCTGCGGATTCATGATAATGGCCGCATCGAGACCGACGTTGTACGGGCTTTCCTGCACGAATTTCTTGAGCCACGCCTTTTTGACGTTGTTCTTGAACTCAACGCCGAGAGGGCCGTAGTCCCAGCTGTTGGCCAGGCCGCCGTAAATTTCGGAGCCTGCAAAGACAAAGCCGCGGTTTTTGCAAAGGGCAATGATCTTGTCCATGGACTTTTCGCTGTTTTTCATCATACTTCTCGTCCTCCTGACGTATATGATCAAGTTTATCCTATTATTATAATGAAAAAGCCCGCAAAGTCAACCGCGCGGCAAAAATTTGAAAGACCAGTTTTGTTTTTCCCGAAAATGTGGTATAATGCAGGAAGCAATTCGGAAAGGACATATCCATCTTGAAAGCAATCGGAAGAGTGATCCTATCGGCGATCCTTCTGGTCCTGACGGGCCTGATGATCGCGTTTGCAAAGGCCGCGCCCAGTGTGGTCTTTTCGTTCTACCCCGCCCTCTCCAGAAGCATCCTGTCGGCCATTTCCTCCGTGTCCGGGCTGATGCCCATCGCGCTGTGGGAGGTGCTGGCAGTCCTGCTGGCGCTGTGGTTTTTCTATACGCTCATCCGCGTGTTCACGGGGCGCCAGAGCCTGCTGCGCTGGCTGTCCGGCGTTCTGCTGGGGCTCAGCACGGGCGTGTTCCTGTTCGTTGCCATCTGGGGCCTCGGGCACTTCGGCCCGTCGGTCGATCAGACGCTTGGCCTTGACGTGCGCGAATATTCCAAGCAGGAGCTGATCGCCGCAACGGCCTATTATGCCGCGCAGGCAAACGAATACGCCGAACAGGTCGAGCGTGACGCAGAAAATCTGACCGTCTATCCGGCGTTTTCCGAGCTTGCAAAGCAGGCCCCCGGCGGCTACGCGGCGCTTGCGCGGCAGTATGATCCGTTCACGGACGGACTCGGGCCAGTAAAGCCGTTGGCTTCGTGGCGGCTGTTCAGCCAGACCGGCACGACGGGCATCTTTATCTGCTTCACGGCGGAGGCCTGCGTCAACCCGGATACGTATACCGCGTGGATCCCCTTTACCATGTGCCACGAGCTTGCCCACCGGCAGGCCGTCACAGCCGAGGACGACGCGAACTTCTGCGCCTATCTGGCCTGCATGGCCTCGGAAGACGACGATTTTCGCTACTCCGGCGCGTTCGGCGCGTATATCTACTGCCACAACGCCCTGTCGAAGATTGACAAGACCGCCGCCAGCCAGATCTGGAGCACCCTGTCAGACGGTGTCCTCACCGACATCCGCGCGGCAAACGCACACTACGAGCAGTATGAGGGCAAGGTGCAGGACGCAGCGCAGAAGGTCAACGACACCTATCTGAAGGCCTTCTCTGAGGAATCCGGCGTCCAGAGCTACGGCGAAGCCGCCGATCTGCTGATCGCGTGGTACCTGAAAAATAATGCTTGACAAACGCAGCGGGATTGAGTATAATAACCCCGCTGATGGACAGTTAGCTCAGCTGGTATGAGCACATGCTTGACGTGCATGGGGTCACAGGTTCGAGTCCTGTACTGTCCACCATCTAGTAGAACCAAAAAAGATATCTACGCGAAAAACCCAGAAGTTTCAACGGCTTCCGGGTTTTTTTGCGCCCATTTTTTGAAGTTGGAAAAAAAGATATCAAAAAGGGTTTTGGCAAAATCAGTGGACTTGAACCTTTACCCACGCGATTTTGGGCCGCTTTTCCGGGAATTTTTCGGGAAAGCGGCTCTTTTTTGCTCTCGGCAAAATGTAGAATTTCGACCGGCGTTTTTGTTGGTCTTGCCGAATGCGCACTCCAAGCACAGATGCCAGCGCGTTAGCCAGCTGTGCGACGTTTCAGACGTTAAAACCGCAGGCAAGCCTCCACCCGCTCCAGGACGAAATCACAGCGTATTGGCGATGCTGGGACGCGAGAAAGCAAAACACCCGCTGCAATTGGGGAAAGGTGAAGTTGGTGTAAAGCCCAGTCAGTGCAGAGTTACGCCCAAGTCTGGATAGGTCTTTGCTGATACAGACAGCCACTCGTCCTGCTTCAATCTCCGCAAGCATCGCTTGGAAGCCGGGGTGGTCATAGGTCACGCCACTCACACCATCATCCACAAAGAATGTGGGGTTCGGGAAATGGTGTTCCCGTGTATACCTCAAAAGCATATCTTTCTGAGACGAGATTTGTCAAGGGTATTCTCTTCTCGAAAATACAATTTCAAAATCATTATATGAATGAGTCAGTCCTCTTCCGGGTCTGACTCTTTTTTCTTAAAGACTTATACAATCTTAGTTTCGATTGCAGGACCCTTTTCCCCACTTAATACTTTAAGCGGTATTATGGCCTTGCAAGAAAGAAATGAGGTGAACAATTATGAGCATTACAAATGCGGCGAGAAGATTTGAACAGAGATTTGACGCAAAAGCGGAGCGCTTTATTTGGCATCATCCGCTACTTGGCTTCATCCCCATCTTTGTTGGAATGCCATTACTGGTTTTGGCGTGTGTCTGTATCAGTACGATCGCTATCGCCTTTCCTACAGGAAGATTTCGTTCAAGAACGCAGTGCTGCTATGCTTGGAATCCTCACAGGTACCTATGATTTGATCTCTGAATACCTCAAATCACTCAATCTGTCACCGCTTCTTCCGTCCTTGACCCCGGAGAGCGTAACATTTATGAAAGACGCATTGGATACCTCGGACAGATCTGGTATTGATGACATAGGCGAAACATTTTTGTTTTTTGCGCGCAGATTGCTGGGGAACGGCGAAATTCAAATGCATCCGTATGCGTCTGTTTATAGCGAGGACTCTCAGACTATCTCAGATCCAATCGCCTATGTCAACGGAACTACAGTTTCTTTGAATCAGGCAGCATATAAACTCATCGCAGACCGCCTTCCGCAAAGCAGTCCTCTTGTCCTAAAAGCGCTGTCTGAAATTGGAGCGCTGGCAGGAGCGCGTACCAACCAATCTACATTCAGAACCAAGATCCAGGTGATAGATCCCAGCGGATGCCGCCAGCGCATAAACGTTGTACGCCTTAACCGCGAATTGCTTGAAGAGCCAGGCGTACCGTTGCCGTTTTAACCGGAGGCAAGCAGATGAATCTAAATTTATTTCTTGGCCAAGGCGTGGATGGCCGCAATGTGTATTGGGCTAATGCAGAAAACGCGCACATTTCCATTTTGGGTCAATCCGGGACAGGAAAAACGTACTTGATCTCACGGTTGGCAAAAGAAGCCTGCAGGCAAGGATTCAACGTCGTGATTCCAGATTATTCTGATTCTTTTCTGCAAATGCAGGATTCCTGTGTTCTACATACTGATATCCGCAAGATCAATTTGGATATCCTGTCGAACTCAAAAGGACGTGATGTTGAAGCGCGCGCAGAAGAACTGATATCTTCCATCAGACTTTTTTGTAAAATTGGGATTGTCAAGCAAGACACAATTCGCCAGCTTGCTGTTTCGTTTTTACAAGAAAACAGCACGAACGAAACGGTTCCCGAACTGATTTCTTACTGTGAAAAGCAGCTAAAAGCATCATCAGAGATTGAGATGATTCGGAATTATCTTGGATTGATTGTCCCAATATCGGCGGATGCTTATACTCACGTTTCTATTTGCCAGCCGGGCATGATTCATATTATCCAGTTTCCATACTGGATGGGATCGGATCAGCGCTTGAAGTACACAGAAATGATTTTGGCGCAAGTTTGGAATGAACAGATTTGTCCATGTATGGCATCTAAACCTGTGATTTTCGTCTTAGACGAAGCGCATGGGCTTCATCTTGGCTCTCAGAATATGAGCACTCGAATTTTACGGGAGGGACGAAAATTTGGCATTTCCGGATGGTTCATAACGCAATGGGCAGATGATATCAAGATGTTAAACACCTTGTAACAGGCAGCTTTACGCATTTTCTTTCGTCCCGGTACGGAGAATATCAAGTCCTTGGCAAAAGCGCTTGCGCATGGGAACCTCAAAAGTGCTCTGCAATATCGACAGATGATTGCTGGTATGCGTGTTGGAGATTTTTTCTTCTTCAATACATCTGGGAATGCCGTCTATGTAAAAAACACCGACACCAATCAAATCCAAGAAGGGGGAAATTACAATGGTTTATAATCTGAATGATCTTCCATTGACGTTGCGTGTGGAAGAAGTTGCGGAAATCTTGCGCATTGGGCGTGGCAGCGCATATGAGCTGATCCGCTGCGGGAGGCTGCATGCAATCAGAATGGGACGCAGAATTCTTGTTCCGCGCTCTTCTCTGGAATCTTTTTTGACAAACGCCGCATAAGCGACAGCTCCCGCAGGCATTGCCTGCGGGAGTAACATTTAGAGGGAGACTACGATATGAAAAGAAATGCAAATGGAAACGGCTCTGTGCGGAAAATTTCTGTTGCACGGGACGGTAAAACATATACTTACTGGCAGGCCCGCTACTCAGCCGGATTTGATCCCGGTACCGGGAAGCAGAAGCAGCACTCCATCACCGGGAAAACGCAAAAAGAAGTGCTGCAAAAGCTGAAAGCGGCAACTGCAGCGATTGATAACGGTTCATATATTGAGCCGTCCGCCATGACCGTTGCGCAATGGCTTCAGAGCTGGTCGGACAATTATCTGGAGGGCATTAAGCCCTCCACGGCCTATCTCTATCGCCGCAGCATTGCACTGTATTTGACGCCAAACCTCGGTGCAGTCAAGCTGTGCGCGCTGAAGACGCAGCAGATCCAGGCGTTCTACAACGATCTGCTGCGGCCAGGCAAAAAGAATGCAGAGCCGCTCTCGCCGAAGACAATCAAGAATATCCATGGGATTCTGCACAAAGCACTTCAGCAGGCGGTTGCGAATGGGGATATTCGGCAGAATCCTGCTGATGCATGCAGTCTTCCGAAGGTCTTCAGGAAAGAGATGACGGTTTTTGATGATGATGCCGCAGCTGCATTCCTTCGCGCAATCGACGGCCATCCGCACGAACTGCTTTATAAAATTGCCCTCTTTACGGGTATGCGGGAGGGCGAGCTTCTGGGGCTGACCTGGGATTGCATTGATTTTACGAATGGAATGATTTCCGTTCGCCAGCAGGCGCGGCAGGAGCAAAAGAAGGGCGGGCAGTATTACTTTTCCACGCCGAAAAACGGAAAGGGACGCGTCCTGGCCGTCCCGCAGAGTGTGCTTACCCTGTTCCGTGCGCAGCAGGACAAGCAGAAAGAAATGGCTGCCTATGCCGGGTCTGCTTGGGATAATGTACACAATCTGGTGTTTACCAATGCGGCAGGCAGCTTTCTGTCACACCGCACTGTTTATGACTGCTTCAAACGGATCGTCAAGTCAATCGGAATGGAGACCATGCGCTTCCATGATCTTCGTCATAGCTACGCCGTTGCCTCTATCAAAAATGGCGACGATATCAAGACGGTTCAGGAAAACCTCGGCCATGCGACGGCAGCGTTTACCCTGGATGTGTACGCACATGCGACAAATCAGATGAAGAAGGCCAGCGCCGACCGAATGGAACAGTACATTCAAAATCTACAGGGAGAGTAAAACCTTGCGATTGATTTTCTCGTTCGATTCTGCGATACTGATAACACAGCATAAAAACAATCTTGGTTTTTAACGGACCGGTGCCTGCACTGGTCCGTGTTTTTTATGCCGCAAGGCTAAAAATAAGGCTAAACATTGTTTTTGGGATAAAGAAAAACCCTGAAACCATTCTGTCTCCCTTTACAGGGACACAAACTGTCACCCCCATGCGAGGGAGCGGAGGTATCCGCTCCCTCATTCTTTTTGCCGTCTTATGCCGGGCACGGAATGACCTCGCTGAGCGGCGGGAGCAGCTTCGGCTGCTTCTCGTCCGGCTGCATGGCGCTGTCCAACGTGCCGATGTCCCGGTAAATGATGCGGACAGACTGGCTGGAATTGCGGGAGTATTTTGTTTCCCGTTCACCGACCTCGATGCGCTGAATGAACAGCCGCAGCAGTTCCGGTGTCAGCGTATCAATTGCTGTGTACTGCTTTGCCTTTTCAACGAAAGCATCCACGTTCGCTTCGCGCGCCTGAAGCTGTGCCAGACGTTGTTCTTTCTGCGGAATCTGTTCCTCCAGCATACGCTGCTCGTCTGTGTAATCGCCGGAGAGCATCCGGTACTGCTCGTCTGTCACGCGCCCGAGAACATTGTCCTCATAGAGCCGTTTGAACAGCTTGGACAGCTCTGCGCTTCGCTTTTTCATTGCGTCCAATTCACGGAGGACACGGTTCATCTCCTGCCGCAGTTCTGCGCTGTTTTTCTGGTTGATGTGCGCCGCGAATTGCCGCTCCTTCATTCGGGCGAAATGTGTGACCCGTCGGAGATCATCCAGAACGATTTGCATAAGTTCACACTCCCGGATGTGGTGCGCAGTGCAGGCGGTTTTGCCTTTCTTGCCGTAGGTGTAGCACTTGAAGTTGTACTCCACCTTCTTCATGGTGCTGGCTCTGTGCAGCACCAGCGGCTTTCCGCAGTCCGCGCAGAACACCAGACCTGAGAAAATATTTGGTTCATCCATATGCTTCGCTGCGCGCTTTTTGTGCTGCCGCACCTCCTGCACGATCTCCCACTGCTCCTGCGTGATGAGCGGCTGGTGCGTGTTTTTTACCAGACACTGTTCGCTTTCCGGTCGGTCGATCCGCGTTTTGTTTTTATAGGAGATGGTCGTCCGCCGCAGCCCAACCGTATGACCCAGATACATGACGTTTTTAAGGATATCGCTGACCGTCGTGCCAGACCACACATATGGATGCAGTGCATCCCGTCCCTCGTGCGTTTTTCCAGTCTTCTGAAAGTAGTAATTTGCAGGTGTCAGGATCTTCCGTTCTGTCAGAATCCGCGCGATCTGGCTCGGCCCTTTCCCAGCAGCACAGAGGGTAAAAATCTGCCGCACAACCTCTGCCGCTTCCGGGTCTGGCTCGAGATGATTTTCCGTAGTTTCGGATTTTCGGTACCCATAGGGTGGACGGCCTCCGAGCCATTCGCCGCGCTCGGCCTGCAGCTTTTTCACGGCGCGAACCTTCCGGCTTGTGTCCTTTGCGTGCAGTTCGTTCGCCCAGTTGCGGATGGGGTTAAAATCGTTGCTGCTCTCGACTGTGGAATCCACGCCGTCGTTCACTGCGATGAACCGCACATTCTTTTGCGGGAAATAGATCTCCATGTAATAGCCGACCTGCAAGTACTCACGCCCCAGCCGAGAGGCATCCTTTACGATCAGGGTGGAGACCTCACCAGCTTCGATCATTTCCACAATCTTTTTCCAGCTCGGCCGCTCAAAATTCGTTCCGGAATACCCATCGTCCGCAAGGAAAAGTGTGTTTTCAAAGCCTTTGTCCCGCGCGTACTTTTCCAACAAATCTCTCTGATGCTGGATGCTGTTTGACTCTCCGGCACGCTCGTCCTCCTGACTGAGCCGCCCGTAGAGAATCGTATATTGTTGCTTCTGGCTTGCCATTGTAACCTCCTTTTCCGTGGGGCAAGCCGGTACGGTAAGGCAAG
>OHSQ01000444.1_pt1 | contig 19374 bp, 16 predicted proteins | sample 1578661 | NCBI WGS metagenome assembly OHSQ01 (sample SAMEA3879534, study PRJEB24766) | human gut metagenome | biome: human-associated habitat; feature: feces | place: USA | collected 1985/1987 | reverse complement strand
CCCTCCGCCGCGGCGAGGGTGTCGAAGCTCACAGGCTCCGCGCGGCCCGCGAAACTCTGGCGGTTGATGCCCGCCAGTGTGTCGGAGACGAAATAGTTATCGGTGAACGTACCGGTGTCCGCGCCGGAGACGGCGCCCTCGTACTGCTGGCAGCCGGTGATGTCCACCAGCGACCAGCAGCCGGTAACGGTGCTGGCGCTGCCGTCGGATCTCTCCGCCACGCCGGAGCCCACGATACCGCCCACGTATTTTTTGCCGCTGAGGGTACACTTGGCATAGCTGCTGCGGACGGTGGCAGCGGTGAGACCGGCGATGCCGCCCACGCAGCTGCCGCTGTCACTTTCCACGCTGCCGTAGCTCTCACAGGAGATGATGAGGCCGAGGTCCATGCGCCCGGCGATGCCGCCGGTGTTGCTGCGCTTGGCGGAGACGGCACCGGTGTTGGCGCACTGCTGCACCACGGCGCGGTACTCGTACTGGCGGCGGTATTCACCGTCCAGATTGGCACTGACGTCATCCTCTGGGTCCAGCTCGTACTCGATGGCGATGGAGCCGGCAATGCCGCCGGTGTTGACATCGCCGCTGACCGTACCGCTGTTGGTACAGGCAGAGGTCTTGCCCAGCGTGATCTTGTCGATGTTCCCCTGCGAGCCGTCAGAGATGACGGAGGCGGGGTTGCCGGCGGCGGAGATGGCGGCCAGCACGGTGTTGGATACCTCATTGAACTTGCTGTTGATGTCCCGCAGGTCGTCCGCCACGGTGTCCACCGAGCCGGAGGCGCTGTTGTTCAGGTCGTTCAGGCGGCTGCCGAAGCCGGTGATGGCGGCCAGGGGGTCCTGCGGGTCGGAGAGGGCGTCCTTCAGGTAGTCGTTCATGTCGCTGAGCCGGTCGGACACGCCGCCTGCACCGTCCTGGGCGTCATTGGCGGCCTGATCGGTCAGGGACTTCAGTTCGTACAGCTGGCGGTTCAGCTCCGACAGATAGGTGGGAGAGGCGTCCATCTGGATATAGGGCTCGATCTGGCCCACCACGCCGCCCACGTCCTTGCGTCCGGCGATGGCGCCGTCGTTGCGGCAGCGCAGGAGCTGGCCGCAGCTGCGGCCCACCACGCCGCCGGTGTTATAGCCGATGTGCTGGTAGCCCACGGCGCCGTGGTTCACACAGTCGGACAGCGTACCGGCGCTGTATCCGGCGATGCCGCCGGTATCAGCGGCGGAGGCGCCGGTGTTGGCCTGCCCCAGCTTGGACAGGTCCGGCGTCAGCGTCAGATCCAGATCCTCCAGATCCAGACGGGGATCGGTGCTCTCCACGTTGACGCAGGCGCTGTTGGTGCAGTCGGCCAGCAGGCCCTCGTTATAGCCTGTGATGCCGCCGGTCATGCTGTCGCCGATGACCGCACCGCGGGTCTCACAGGCCAGGATACTGCCGGAGGCGCCGGTGTGACCGGCGATGCCGCCTACGTATACCTGACCGGACACCGTGCCGGTGAAGCTGCACTTTTCGATGGCGCCGTTGTTCTCGCCGGCGATGCCGCCCACGCTTCGGCCGTCACCGGAGGGGGCGACGGTACCCACCACATGGAGGCTGCGGACGGAGCCGCCCGCCTGTACCACGCTGAACAGGCCGGCAGGGGACAGACTGTCCGTTATGCTGACGTTATGGATGGTGTGACCCTGCCCGTCAAAGCTGCCGCCGAAGGTGGGGATGGGCAGGAAGGACGGGTCCGCCAGCGTCAGGTCGCTGTCCAGCACCACGTTTTTATCGCGGGACCAGGTGTCCAGCGTGCAGCTGGCGGCCAGATCCCGCAGCTCCGCTTCCGAGGAGATGTGGATGGTATTGCCGGCAGCGTCGGCCTGCGTCACGGGCAGGCAGGCCAGCAGCATCAGGGCTGCCAGCAGAGCCGCGGCCAGATGCCGTATGTCAATTTTCTTCCTCATCGTCGGATACCTCCTCTCCCTCCGCTCCGGAGAGCATGGTCAGGTCTACGTCGCCCTCCACCGTGGCGTGGATCATGCCGCGGACCGTGCCGTTGATGTGGCCGTACACCATACCGTTCACCGTCATGCGGCCGCGGCTGTTCTTCTTGGCCACCACGGATGGCACGGAGAAGGAAGTCTTGTCGATGACGCGGCTGCCGATCAGCAGGATCTGGGGCAGGGCGAACATGACCATGATGATGGAGATCACCGTGCCGCGGCCCAGGCTCTCGCCGATGCCGGCGATGACGGGCTCCGAGGTCATGCTGCCGATGAGGAAGCCGCAGATGGACATGATGGCGCCGGAGGTGATGATGGTGGGAAAGGCAAAGTTCAGCGTTTCCACAATGGCGCTGCGCTGGGCCATCTTCGCCTTCAGCTCCTGATAGCGGCTGGCGATGACGATGGCATAGTCGATGTTGGCACCCATCTGGATGGAGCTGACGATCAGGTAGCTCAGATAGAACAGGTACTTGCCGGTGACGGCGGGGACGGAGAAGTTGATCCAGATGCAGCCCTGGATCACCAGAATCAGCAGCACCGGCATACCGGCGGACTTGAAGGTGAACAGCAGCACCACCATGACCACCAGAATGGACACGATGCTCACCACCTTGTTGTCGATGGCAAAGGACTTCTCGAAGTCGTACTCGTTGGTGGAGTCGCCGGCCAGATATATCTTCTGGCCGGGGTAATACTTCTGAGCGATGTCCAGAATTTTGTCGGTGAAGGCGTACGTCTCATCGCCGCTCTCCGGCAGGGTCAGGTATACCAGCATACGGCTGAGATCCTCGCCCCGCAGCTGGTTCCTGGCGCTGAGCATCTGGGTCTGGGCGTCCTTCAGGGCGGCGGTCTGGTCATCGCTGAGCGTTACCACACCGGCGTCGATCTGGTCGCAGACGAACAGGAACATATCCAGCAGCGGCACCTTGTAGGTGGAGAGATGGCCCACCAGCTGGCCGTAGTCGCCGTTGTTGGCGGCATAGGCGGCGTAGACCACCTGCGCGGCCTCGTAGTCCAGACCGGCCAGCTCCGCGAACTGACGGGGCGTCAGCTTATCCGCCAGCGTGTAGCCGTCCATGGCCTCGATGTTCACAAGGCCCATGGTGTGGTCCACCTCATCATACTGCTCCAGCTCCGCCAGCAGGGCGGTCTCCTTGTCGTAGTCGCCGGCGGGGACCATCAGGGCCAGCATGTTGCTGGAGGTAAAGGTGTCCTCGATCATCTGCTCGGCGATCTGGTTATCGTTCTGGATGGGCGTGGTCAGCAGGCTGTACCCGTAGGCGAAGGGGCAGCGGGAGGACAGGAAGAAGCCCACGGTGATCAGCAGGGCGAAGATCACGGGCACCACGTGCCGCGTGGCGTAGTCGAAATTGCCCACGAAGGGTATCTTGGGCACGAAGCTGCGGTGCTGCGTCCGGTCGATGAGGGGGCCGAACAGCATCAGAAGGCCCGGCATCACCACGAAGGCGGACAGCAGCGCGAACAGGATGGATTTGATGAGGCACAGGGCCATATCGGGGCCCAGCTTGAACTGCATGAACAGCATGGCCACCAGACCGCCGATGGTGGTCAGGCTGCTGGCGCCGATCTCGGGGATGGATTTGCTCAGGGAGACGATGACGGCCTCCCGCAGGTCCAGCAGCCGGTGTTCCTCCTTGAAGCGGTTGCAGAAGATGATGGCGTAGTCGATAGACAGCGCCAGCTGCAGAATACTGGTGACGGAGTTGGACACGAAGGAGATCTTGCCCATCAGGAAGTTGGTGCCCTGATTCAGCACCAGCGCCACCACGAAGGTCAAAATCAGCACCGGCACCTCGCCGTAGGTCTCGGAGGTGAAGGTCAGCACGATGACAATGACGATGGCCACGTAGATCATAATGACGCTGATCTCGTGCTCAATGGTCTCCTGCTGGGTATTTCCCAGATCCGTGGAGACGTAGAGGTCATAGCCGCTGAGGGCTGCCTTCACCGCATCCAGAGACGTCAGGCAGGCGTCGTCATCCTCGTCGTAGGCGAAGGTGATGGAGAACAGAGCGGACATGTCGTTGTAGTGGTCGGTGGTCTTGTCGTAGGTCAGGCTCTGGACACCCTCGATGTCCCGGAGCTTGTCAGCCAGCTTCTGAGCCTGGGCCGGTGTGACGTTGGCCACCATTACCTCCGCCGTGCCGTAGGTGACGAACTGCTCGTCCATGACGGCCAGCGCCTGCTTGGTCTGAGAGCTGTCCGGCAGGTAGAAGGTCAGGTCATTCTCCACCTGGACCCAGTTACGGGAAAAGGCGGAGAAAATGAGGCCGATGATGGTGATGAGAAAGATCAGATTCCGCTTATCCACGATGAACGTGGACAGCTTTTCCATGAACGTGGCGCCGTTTGCGTTGGTCTGGCTCATGATCTGTGTATCCCCTCCTCCGCAGCGGTGCGCAGCTTCTCCATAGCGGCCAGCGGCAGGATCTGCACCACGTCGCCCAGTGTGCATTCCAGCCGCCGGCAGATGCGCACCAGCACCTCCAGCGACACCGGCTCGTTTTTCGACAGCTTGGCCAGCGTGTTGGAGCTGATGCCCACCTTGCGGGCAAACTCCGTTTTGGACCAGCCCCTGTCGATGAGCAGCTTGAACAGGTTGTTGTAGGATATGCCCATGGCAGTACCCCCTTTTTTGGCATTTTTCGCGTCTATCATAGCAGAGCCGGCCCTGCCTGACAAGTAAAAATTGGCAAACGCAGATATTTTGTGCACCTGCGACAAGCTCCGGCGGGGGAGACAGGGATGTTTTCGGCGGGGTGCAGAGCGGATAAAGAGGGGGCGGAACGCACCGTGTTCCGCTCCCTCTTTATGAATGCGATTGCGCAGCGGCGGGGAATTTGCTATACTGGTGTCAGCATGAGAAAGGAGACATTCCGATGCAAGAGCTTTCGAAAATACTGGAGACATCGCTGGGCGGGTACAGCCTGAGCCGCATTCTGTCGGCGGTGCTGACGCTGCTGGTGTGCCTCATCGTGTCGCGGCTGCTGTTAAAGCTGGCCAAACGGCTGCTGGACCGCAGCAAAAAGCTGACTGCCCGCCTGCGCCAGATCGTCCTGACATCGGGCAAGGTGGTACTTTATCTGCTGACGGGCATCATCACGGCGGAGGCCCTGGGACTGAACACCTCGTCCCTGACGGCGCTGGTGTCGGTGCTGACGCTGGGCGTGACTCTGGCAGCGGAGGACATTCTGGGCAACGTGGCCGGCGGTCTGGTGATCCTGACATCCCACCCCTTCAACATCGGCGACGACATCGAGGTGGCGGACACCGTGGGCACGGTGCGGGAGATCACCCTGAACCATACGAAGATCGAGACGCCGGACGGCCAGTTCGTCATGCAGCCCAACAAGGAGCTGTCCTCCAGCCGCATCATCAACTACACGGCCATGGGCCGGCGGCGGGTGGTGCGGACCGTGACGGCCTCCTACGACGCGCCCACCGAGACGGTGAAGGCCGCCTGCCTGGCGGCGGTGGCGGCCACGCCCAATGTGCTGCCGGAGCCTGCGCCGGTGGTGTATCTGACGGAGTACGGCAGCAGCGCCATTGAGTACAGCGTCCGCTGCTGGACCAGGGCGGAGGACTACTGGAACGCTTTCTTCGCGCTGAACGAGAACCTGCGCGATGCCTTTGCTGCGGCGGGGGTGGAGATGACCTACGACCACCTGAACGTCCATCTGGTGGAGAGGTAAGCGCCGTTACCCCTTCGGACGCAGGACCGGCGGCTCCTGCGGCATCGCCTCTGCGGCCATTTTTCTGAATTCCGGTGGATACCGCTTGCCCTCTGCTCCCCTTGGCATAGAAAAACACCCCATTTCTTAGTACAGGTATTTTACCATGCTTGTCTAACAAATGGGGTGCTGTTCATTTTTTGGCACGCATCAATACAGATGCAGCTCCGACAGGTAGTGGTCCATGCGGGACAGCCGCTGCTGGGGAAAGACGCCCAGCTGGCGGCTGACCTCGAAGGCGATGGCCTCCACCAGAAAGTTCACACCCAGATAGGAGTTGACGGCGGTGGGGCTGGTGAAATCCGCCAGCAGCACGATGTCCGCCCCCACGGCCAGAGGTGCGGTGAGCTTGTCGGTGATAACGATCAGACGGCAATGGGCGTCCCGGGCGATCTGGGCCAGCACGCAGGACATGCGGGAGTAGCGCTCCGCGCCGAAAACCACTACGCAGTCCTGAGAGCCGTAGTCAATGAGACCCTCCACGCAGCGGGTGTCCGCATCGCAATAGTAGGTGACGCGGTTGATGTACTGGGACAGCAGCACCCCCATATAACGGGCGGAGCCGGAAAAGCCGCGGAAGCCGGAGATGAAGATGTGCTCGCTCTGCAAAAGGAGCTGGGCGGCCCGCTCAAATTTCTCCGGCCGGTTCTTCCGGTACGTCTCCTGCAGCGTCTCCATGGCCAGCTGCAGGCACTGGAACGGGCTGCAGTTCTGGTACTGCTCCAGCTTGCCCTCCACCTGCTGCCGGGGGATGACGTAGCGGCCGCTCTCCATGACCTGAGCCAGCTCCGCCCGCTGGCTCTCCTGTAATTCGCGGAAGCCGCGGTAGCCCAGGGCGCGGCACAGCCGGATGATGGACGTGTCGCTGACGCCCAGCTCCTGGGCGATGTCTCGGGCGGTCATGAAGTACAGCGACTCGCTGTGGTCGAGAAAATAGTCGGCGATGCGCTTTTCCGTGCGGGTGAGATCGGCGCTCTGGATGCGCTGCTGCAAGCTGGTGTCCATAGGGCAAAACTCCTTCTGTCACAAAGTCTGCGGCAATTGTTGTTGCCGCAACAACATTATACTGTATGTTTTGTAGAAAATGCAACAGCGGCGGTGTAAATTGTTGAAAACCTATTGACTTTCTATCTTGTATGAATAAGATGTGAACAAACCTGCCGGAGACCACAGTCCTCCACCGCTTTCGGCGGGAATCACCAAAAAAAGGAGAAGATGAGAAATGGAAAATCAAAAGAAGATGCAGTTCTATGGCGGCACCTTCGGCGCGTGCCTGCCGCTGTTGGTGTTCATGGCACTGATGATCACCATTGCAGCCCTGCAGAAGGTCTCTCTGGTCCTGTTCTGCATGGCGGGCTTCGCCGGCCTGTGCACCGCCTTCCTGCTGGCCAAGGACAAGAAGGAATTTGAGAAGGCAGTGGTCGCGGGCCTGAAGAACGATACCCTGTGCGTCATTATCTTTGCCTTCCTGCTGGCCGGCGTCCTGTCTCAGGAGCTGCGCCAGAGCGGTCTGATCCAGGGCCTGACCTGGCTGGTGACGGAGCTGGGCCTCAGCGCCGGTTTCCTGCCGCTGGTAGGCTTTATCATCTGCGCACTGATCTCCACGGCCTGCGGCACCTCCAACGGCGCCATTGTGGCTGTTCTGCCGGTGCTGCTGCCCGTGGCCACCACCGTGGGCGCCAATCCTGCCGTTGTGGTGGGCGCTATCGTCAGCGGCGCCATCTTCGGCGACAACCTGGCCCCCATTTCCGATACCACCATTGCCTCTGCCCTGACTCAGGGCGCTGAGGTCCGCGACGTGGTCCGCACCCGTCTGCCCTACTCCCTGATCGCCGGCGTGGTTTCCGCCGTCCTGTTCGTCATCATCGGCTTCCGCACCTCCGAGGCCGTGACCCTGCCGGAGCTGGTGGACGCCTCCTACGCCAAGACCCTGATCATGCTGGTGATCCCCGTCATCATGATCATCCTGATGCTCAAGGGCTGGAACCTCATCGGCACTCTGATCGTCTGCGACCTGGTGGGCTTCGTGCTGTGCCTGGTGTTCGGCTTCATCGAGCCCGCCAAGATGGTGGACGCCGCCGGCCCCATCGGCGCCGGCCTCACCGGCATGCTGAACGTCATCTGCTTCAGCTTCTTCATGTTCGCCCTGCTGGAGATGCTTACCCGCAGCGGTGTGTTTGACATCATGCTGGGCAAGCTGCACAACGCCAGCAAGACCCCGCGTCAGGCGGAGCTGGTCACCATCCTGATCTGCTTCGTGGGCAGCGTGGCCATCGGCGCGGCCTCCATCACCATCCTGTTTGTGGGCCCGCTGGTCCGCAAGCTGCTGGAGACCCACAACATCGAGCGTACCCGCGGCTCCAACCTGATGGATGGCATCAGCACCGGTTTCGCCGGTCTGGTCCCCTACAACCCCGTGTGCCTGAACGCGGTGAGTCTGGCCATCGCCAGCGGTGTGGTGGGTGAGTCCTTCTCCTTCCTGGACTTCATCCCCTACAACTTCCAGAGCATCATGCTGATCGTCCTGTTCACCTTCAGCGCCATCACCGGCGTGGGCCGCCGCTTCGACAAGCCCCAGGCTGCCAAGTAAACAAATGACTTACAGATAGAATGGAAAAAGGAGATCCCTATGGAAAACTATGAGCATGGTCTGCTGTTTGACCCCGCCCTGTCTGCGGAGATCAAGGAGCGCTTCTGCTATGTGGATGCCGACCCCGAGTTCGGCAAGCGTCTGTTCTTTGAGAACTCCGGCGGCTCCCTGCGCCTGAAGGCGTCTGTGGAGGAGCAGGCCAAGTACCAGGCCTTCCCCGATTGCCCGGAACGCGTACACGCCCGCTCCAAGGAGCTCAAGCGTATCCAGCTGCGGGGCATCGATGATGTGATGCACGTGGTGTTCGGCGCCTCCGGCGGCGCGCTGCTGACAGAGATGACCGCCTCTCAGTGCATGTTCCAGATGGTGGGTGCCATTCTGGAGAACTGCCCGGGTACCAACGCCGTCACCTCCGTGCTGGAGCATCCCTCCGCCTTCGACGCCGTGAAGTACTACTGCGAAAAGACCGGCAAGGAGTTCCGCGTGGCTCAGGCCAATCCCAAGACCGGCGGCATCGACCCCGAGGAGATCCGCCGCGTGGTGGACAAGGACACCTGCCTGCTGAGCGTCATGTACGCCTCCAACATCACCGGTACCATCATGGACATGGAGGGCATCGTCCGCGCCGCCCGTGAGATCAACCCCGACATCTACATCGTCACCGATGCGGTGCAACACGCGCCCCACGCCCCCATGGACGTGGACAAGCTGGGCTTCGACGGCGTGAACTTTGCGCCCTACAAGTTCTTCGGCACCCGCGGCATGGGCTACGGCTACGTGTCCGACCGTGTGGCCAAGCTGCCCCACCGCAAGGTGCTGCAGCGTCCCGAGGAGATCTGGGAGCTGGGTTCTCCCACCCCCGGCAACTTCGCGGCCATGAGCGCCGTGGTGGACTATGTTTGCTGGCTGGGCGGCCACTTCACCAAGGAGACCGATCGCCGCAAGCTGTTTCTGGTGGGCATGGAGCACATCCATCTGCAGGAGCGGGCTCTGCTGTACACCATGCTGGAGGGTACGGACAAGGCCGCCGGCCTGCGCCACATCCCGGGCGTCCACGTCTATGTGGACACCGAGGATCTGACGCACCGTGACCTGATCGTGGCCATGGGTATCGACGGCGTGGATATGACCAAGTGTGTGGAAGAGTATCAGAAGCGCGGCGTCACCGTGTTCGAGCGCGTGAACAGCAGCGTGTACTCCAAGCGCATCGTGGAGGGTGTGGGCCTCACCGGCGCCATCCGTGTTTCCCCGATGCACTGCCACACGGTGGAGGATATTGAGGAGTATCTGCGCGTCACCAAGGAGCTGGCGGAGGAGTTCGCCAAGTAAAAGGCTCTGTCTAAAAAAGACCGCCGGATGGGAGGTTTTCCTCCTGTCCGGCGTCTTGCTTTGCCTGCCGCCCTGAACCGCCATATAACACAAAGAACACCGGAGAAAGCGTACGCTTTCCCCGGCGTTCTTTGTGTTACGAAACCTCGGTGGAGTGGGCGGCTCTGCAGCGCTCCAGATGCTCCGCCTCCTCAAAGGTGGGCACGGGGCAGGATTCCCGATAGATGATCTGGGGGGTCACGATGGTGGGGCGGATGTCCGCCGCATCCAGCCGTTGGAGGGCCAGATCGATAGCCAGCCGCACGGCGCGGTGGGTGACCTCCTCCATTTTCAGGTCCACCACCGTCATGGGCGGCGTGGATTTGGCGAAGAACTGGGGCAGGGAGGTACAGGTGGTGATGATCTGCACCTGACTGCCCACGCGATAGTCGGCCTCGATCAGCGCCCGCATCAGGCCGAAGCTCACAATGTCGTAGGTGCAGATGATGGCCTTGGGCACGTTGTGGTTCCGGATCATCTTGATGCCCAGCTCGTAGCCCGCGTCGATGTTGTTCTCACAATAGAAGGTACGGGAGTGAATGTCCACGCCGTACTCCTGGCAGGTCTGGCTGATGGCGCTGGCGCGCTGGTTCAGGCCCAGATACTGGGCGGGATTGATGACCAGTCCGATGTTGGCTCCCGCCTTGCACACAGCCTGCTCCGCCGCAATGCGGCCGGAGGCATCCTGGTCGATGGACACGCAGGGGTAACCTTCCAGCACGCGGTTGTGCAGCACCACGGGGATCTTGGTCTTTCGCTTGGCCAGCGTGGCCAGATCCCCCGCGCCGGCGGAGACGATAATGGCCGCGTCGTATACGCGGCTGGACCAGAGGTCGTCCTCCAGATAGAGATTATTGGCCTCGTAGGGGCAAATGGTCAGGCTGATGGGCACGGTGTCGAACAGGATGGCCGAGTTCACCCCGTTCATGATGCTCACCAGCGTGGTCTCCAACCCTTTTTTTGGCCAGTAGATGGCGATGCGGGGCTTTTTCGGCTTGGGCGGCGCGGCCTTCCGCACGTATCCCAGCCGCTCCGCCGTGTCGAAGATCAGCTCCTGCATCTCGGAAGAGATACGGCTCTCCACTCCCTTGCCGCTGAGCACATAGGAGACGGTGGCCACCGATGTGCCGCACTGCTCCGCAATATCCTTCAGCTTAACGCCCATGTGCCGTGTACCTCCTTAATTTCTTGCTTAATTATACGTTTTTTAACCGCAAATGTCAATGCTTAAATAAATTGCCCGGAAGATACGCCGCGATTTCTGCCGATAACGGTGAAAATCTGCACAAAACAGGAGGATAAATTCTGTTGAAATCCCCGATTCTGCGCAAAACATCTTGACATCTTTAAGCGGAAACGCTATCTTTTAATCAGATAAATTAAAATTAAGCAACAATAAGCTAACCGCATTTCAAAAGTGTACAGGAGGCATACAGAAAATGCAAAAGATCAAAGTTCTTGAGTGCGGGCCGCGTGACGGCTGGCAGAACCTCAAGAAGGTACTGCCCACGGAGGAGAAGCTCAAATACATCGACGGGCTGTTCTCCTGCGGTATCCGGAGCATGGAGATCACCTCGTTCGTCAGCCCTCGGGCCATTCCTCAGATGGTGGACGCCGGTGAGGTGGCCCGCTACTGCGTGGAGAAGTACCCCGACAAGGAGCTGGTGGCACTGATCCCCAACTTCAAGGGCGCTGAGCTGGCCCGGGCTGCTGGCCTGAAGAATCTGACATACGTGATCTCCGTCAGCGAGTCCCACAACAAAGCCAACATCAACCGCACCCACGACCAGTCCTTCGAGGAGCTGCGCCGCATCCGCGAGAGCTTCCCCGAGCTGCAGCTGTGCATCGGCATGGCCACCACCTTCGGCTGCCCCTTCGAGGGTATTCCCGACCTGGACAAGGTGCTGCGCTTCGTAGAGCGCATCCGCAGCTGCGATGTGGACACCGTCTATCTGGCGGACACCATCGGCATCGCCGATCCCGCCCAGGTGCGCCGCACCGTGAAGGGCATCATGGAGCGCTTCCCCGACACCAAAATGCAGGTCCACATCCACGACACCCGCGGCATGGGGCTGGTGAACACGCTGGCGGCCATTGAGGCCGGCGTGGACACCGTGCAGTCCACTCTGGGCGGGCTGGGCGGCTGCCCCTTTGCCCCCGGCGCCTCCGGCAACACCGCCACGGAGGATCTGGTCTACATGCTCCAGCGAATGGGCTACGATACCGGCATCGACTTTGAGCGGCTGCTGGCGCTGTCCAAGGAGCAGCACGCCGAGATCGATGGCATTTACAGCGGGCATCAGATGAACATCGCGGCCAAGAGCCCGTGCTGCTGACAGGAGGAACCATGAAAGCTTTACAGGATATTGTGGTACTGGACCTGACTCGTGTGCTGGCCGGTCCGTACTGCACCATGATGCTGGCGGATTTCGGCGCCGACGTGATCAAGATCGAGATCCCTGTCAAGGGCGACGACACCCGCGGCATGGGCCCGTTCGTCAACAATTCCAGCCTCTACTATGCCAACGTGAACCGCAACAAGAAGAGCGTTACGCTGAACCTGAAGGACCCCAAGGGCAAGGAGCTGTTTCTGGCCATGGTGAAGAAGGCTGACGTGGTGGTGGAGAACTACCGCCCCGGCGTCATGGACAAGCTGGGTGTGGGCTACGACGTGCTGAAGGAGGTCAATGACCGCATCATCTACGCCGCCGTCTCCGGCTTCGGCAGCTACGGCCGCAACTCCGCCCGCCCCGGGTACGACATTATCGCCCAGGCCTACGGCGGCCTGATGAGCATCACCGGCGAGCCGGACGGCGAGCCTCTGCGTGTGGGCACCGCCATCGGCGATGTGCTGGGCGGCATGAATCTGACCATCGGCGTCCTGATGGCGCTGCACGCCAGAGAACTCAGCGGAAAGGGCCAGCGCGTGGACGTGGCCCTTGTGGACAGCGTGATCTCCAGTCTGGAGACCGGAACCCAGCGCTATTTCGCCTCCGGCAAGCTGCCCCGCCGTATCGGCAATCGCTACGCCTCCGCTTATCCCTATGATTCCTTCAAGGCCAAGGACGGCAGCTTCGTCATCGGCTGCGGCAACGATAAGCTGTTCAACCTGCTGTGTACCAGGGTGCTGCACCGCGAGGACCTGCTGACCGACCCCCGCTTCCTGAACAACGCCCTGCGCTGCGAGAACCACGCCGCCCTGAAGGTGGAGATCGAGAAGTGGAGCACCACCGTGACGGCGGCGGAGGCCTACGACGCCATCAATGCCGCCGGCGTCCCCGCGTCCCCCATCAACGATCTGCACCAGATCAGCCATGACCCTCACGTCGTGGAGGACCGCCAGATGTTCGTCCCCGTGAAGCATCCGGTCATCGGCGATATGCGCGTCAACGGAAACCCCGTCAAGCTGCTGGATATGATGCCGGAGGTCGTGACCTGCGCACCGGCTCTGGGCCAGCATAATGAAGAGATCTACGGCCAGCTGCTGGGTCTGGACAAAGAGCGGCTGGAGGCGCTGGCAGAGGACCACGTGATCTGATCCGGCGCTCCGTGTAGAGTTAGAGAAAGGAGTGTGTATGGAGGCAAGAAAACGACTGCGAGAACTGGTGGACGCCAAGGAGATCCTGGTCCTGCCGGGCGCATACGACGCGCTCAGCGCCAGACTGGCGGAAGCCGCGGGCTTTCCCTGCGTGTACATGACGGGCTACGGACAGTCCGCCAGCAAGCTGGGCGCACCGGATGTGGGCCTGATGACCATGAGCGAGATGGTGGAGCGGGCCAAGGATATGTGTGCGGCCGTGTCCGTTCCCGTGATCTGCGATGGCGACACCGGTTTCGGAAATGTGGTGAATCTGGTGCGTACCGTACGGGAGTATGAGAGAGCTGGAGCTGCCGCCATCCAGCTGGAGGACCAGACCACGCCCAAGAAATGCGGCCACATGCTGGGCCGTCAGGTGGTGGACGCGGAAGAAATGGTCAACAAGATCCGCGCCGCCGCAGCCGCGCGGCAGGACCCCGACTTCCTCATCATCGCCCGCACAGACGCACGTACCAACCATGGCGTGGAGGAAGCCATTCGCCGGGCCAGGCTCTATGAGCAGGCTGGGGCCGACATCATTTTCGTGGAGTCGCTGGAGAGCGTGGAGGAAATGCGCATGGTCAACGAGACCATCGCCAAGCCCACCATCGCCAACATGGTGGAAACAGGCCGTACACCACTTCTGACTGCTGCACAGCTGCAGGAGATCGGTTATGATATGGTGGTGTTCCCCATTTCCACGCTGTTTGTGGCGGCCAAGGCAGTCTACGACATGCTGATGGACCTGCGCGCCAACGGCACGACCCGGAACTGCCTGGACGAAATGATGAGCTTTTCCCAGTTCAACGACTTCATCGGCCTGCCTCTTGTGAGAGAACTGGAGGAGAACCGGTTCGACAGCGTTGCCAAAAAGCTGCGGTAAGCGAAACGTGTCCCGCCCGGCGGGACGCGGACACACAAAGTATTTAGGAGGAATCACATGAAAACGAGCAAATCTAAGATGATCCAGACAGTGATCTCACTGCTGATCATGTTCGTCGCCGGTTACTTTATCCCCACGTGGGGCCCTGTGACCAGAATGGGCGTTCAGTACCTGTGCATTATGATCGGCTGGATCTACATGAGCATCGTCACCGGCGGCCTGCTGCTGTCCTCCGTGATCGCGCTGACAGCCTGCGTGATCCCAGGCTACTACACGGCAGCCTCCATTGTATCTACCACCCTGGGCAACAGTATCACTCTGCTGATGATTTTCATCTTCATCATGGTGTACATCTTCCAGAAGACACAGACCGGTGAGTTTCTGGTGCGCTGGCTGCTGTCCCGCAAGGTCGTCAACGGCCGCCCCTATCTGTTCACCGCGTTCTTCTTCATCGCCATCATTGTCATCGGTGCCGTCATCGGCTCCTTTGGCATCATCCTGCTGGCCATCGCCATCCTGGACGCCCTTGCGGAGGTTACAGGCATGGACAAAAAGAATGACTGGTTCCGCTTCCTCCTGCTGGCCACGGTGGGGCTTTCCGGCACCACAGAGGTGTTCTTCCCCTTCAAGCCCTACGCTGCTCTGTACATGAGCATCTTTGATGCCCAGCTCAACACCATCGGCGCCGCCTGCGACGGCAACACTTGGCTGATAACCGCCGCGATCATGGCCGTCCTGTCCTTCGTGATCCTGATGCTCCTGGCCCGTTTCGCGTTCAAGTTCGACCTCAGGCGTATGAAGGAACTGGACGTTTCTGTCCTGCAGACTCCCGAGTTCAAGAAGATGTCCAAGAAGCAGGTGATCGTGCTGATCTCCGTGATCCTCACCTTCTTCTATCCGTTCATCCTGATGCTCCTGCCTAAGGAGTCTGGCGTGTACCTGTTCCTCAACAACATCGGCCAGAACCTGTTCATGGGCTTCGTGATCTGCCTGCTCTGCCTGATCCACGTGGACGGCGAGCCCATCGCTGAGATCGGCGATGTGTTCAAGAACGGTACCAACTGGCAGATCATTTTCGCTGTCGGCTCTGTTATTGCCATCGGCGGCGCCATGGCCGCGGATGTCTGCGGTGTGGCTACCTGGCTGCTCAGCATCTTCCAGGGCGTCTTCGGCGGCATGAGCATCGTCACCGTGGTCATCATCGTGTGCCTGCTCAGCTGCATCATCACTCAGTTCTTCTCCAACTCCGCCACGGCGATCCTGTTCCTGACGGCCTTGGCCCCTCTGGCCGTGGCGTTGTATCAGGAGGGCGTTAACGTCTCCGTGTTCCCCGCTCTCATCGGTACGGGTACCCTGACGGCCTGCCTACTGCCCTCCGGCTCCGGCCAGTCCGCCATCATGCTGAGTACCGACATCTTTGCCGATGATGGCCAGCAGTGGGCACTGTCCAAGGGCGTCATCGTGCTGGTGGGCATCACTCTGGCCATCGTGGCTGCCGGTATCATCAGCATCCTGATCCTGTGATAAGGAGGTATTACCATGGATGATATTATCAAGGTCAAGCACCGCGGCAGCTTCCATGTGGGCGGCGAAAAGGTGAAGCTGGAGAATGCGCCTGTGGAGGATTTCCCCTATCAGGGCAAGTTCACCTTCCACTCTGACCCCAACGGTACCCACTGGGCTAAACAGATGTACGTGCAGTACACCGAGCTGGCCGAGCCTGTCAGCAAGTACCCCATCCTGATGTGGCATGGCGGAGGCCTGACCGGCGTCACCTGGGAAACGACCCCCGATGGGCGGGAGGGGTTCGACACCCTGTTCCTGCGCCATGGTTTCAACGTCTACGTGTCCGACGCCGTGGAGCGCGGCCGCGCCAGCTGGGCCAAGTTCCCCGAGATCAACCCCACGCCTCCCATCTTCCACTCCTACGAGTCCCGCTGGCTGAACCTGAAGATGGGCGAGACGTATCCCATCCCCTACGAGGGCAACCGTTTCCCCATTGACCACTATGACCAGCTGATGATGCAGGGCGTTCCCCGCTGGCTCACCTCCGACGAGTGGACCATCGACGCCTACTGCAAGTACATCGAGCGCATGCAGCAGCATGTGGACGGCGTCATCATCATGGTCCATAGCCAGGGTGCGCTGTATACCAAAAAGATCATGCAGAAGTACCCCGACTTCGTGAAGGCGGTGGTGTTCGTTGAGGCGGCGACGCTGCCCGCACTGGACGAGGACCTGACGGCGTTTGCCAAGATCCCCCAGCTGTACGTGTACGGCGACTTCATGAGCGAGGACTACAAGGTCGTTCACTCCTGGGCGGACTCCATCCGCAAGACAGCGCCCGCCTGGTACGCCAAGCTCAACGAGCTCCACGCGGATCACACGTGGATGAACCTGCCGGCCATGGGCATCAAGGGAAACTCCCACATGCTGATGATGGACGACAACAACGACCAGATCGCTGACATGATCAACGACTGGCTGGTGAAGAAGGTCCCCTGCGGCAGCAAATAAGCTAATTTCTCTCCTCTTTTGGTACTTTTGGGCGAAGGACCGGCGCAGCTGCAGCGCCGGTCCTTCGCCCGTCGGTCCGATACCTTCTCCGCCGATAATGGCGGGAGCGCTCCGGCCGTCCTTTGTGATCTTGTGTCAAACGCCGTCATAGCTGCTCCACGGGCAGCGTCACTGTAAAGGTGGAGCCCTTTCCCGGACGGGAGAATACCGTGATCTGTCCGCCGCACAGCTTTACCACCCGCTGCACGATGGACAGACCCAGGCCGTTGCCGTGGTCACCGGAGGAGGGGGCGGCGCAGTAGAATTTCTCGAAAATGTGGCGCTGGGTCTCCTCATCCATACCCACGCCGGTGTCGGAGATGGACACGTGGACCGCGCCCTCGCCCTGCCGCAGCACCACGGTGATCTGGCCGCCGTCGGGGGTGAAGCGGATGGCGTTGGACAGGAGGTTGGACCAGATGTGCTCCACCAGCTCCTCGCTGCCGTAATATTCCACGGGGTCCAGATCGCCCTCCACCGTCAGCCCTTTTTTCAGCCAGTCCCGCTCCTGCTGCCGGACGCAGCGGCGCAGCTGCTCGTCCAGACTGTACCGCGTCTTGCCGGAGATGATCTCCGTGTTTTCGTACTGGGCAAGCTCCAGAATATGGGTGCTCATGGCCGCCAGACGCTGGGACTGCTGCACCATGGTGTCCGTATAGGCCCGCCGCTGCTGGGGCGTCAGGTCGTCGTTCTGCAGGAGCTTGGCGAAGCCGCGGATAGAGATCAGCGGCGTCTTGAATTCGTGGGAGAAGGTGTTCACAAAGTCCATCCGCAGCAGCGCCACGCTGGACAGCTCCTCCGCCATCTTGTTGAAGCTGCGGATGTACTCCGCCACCTCGCCCCGTGCGCCCCGCATCTCCACACGCACTGAGTAATCTCCGGCGGCCACGGCCTGCGTGGCCTGCATCAGCCGGGACAGCGGCGCCAGATACCCGCGGAAGATGAACACGGCCAGCACCACGCCCAGTACGGCGCTGATGGTCAGGATCAGGATGGGCCACAGCAGCGTATAGCCCGTGAGCTCCAGACGTACCAGCCGCTGTGCCAGCGCGACAATGCCCAGCGCCAGCACCACGTATACCACCACCAGTCCCAGCACCAGCAGGAACATAGTGCCCAGCAGCCGTACCGGCGGGTTCTCCTTTTTCACCTTAGCTCTGCGCATCTTCATCCTCCCGCAGCATGCCCATGTAGCCGAAGCCGCGGATGGTCCGCAGCTCAAAGTCCCCGTTGTCCCGGAATTTCTCCCGCAGGCGGGAGATGTAGACCTCCACGGTGTGCTCGTCCACCTCACTGTCCAGATCCCAGATGTCGTCGATGAGCTGCCGCTTGGTGAACAGTGTGCGGGGGTAGGACAACAGCTTGTATAAAAGCAGGAACTCCTTGGCGGTGAGCTGCTGGGCACCCTGAGGCGAAATGACCTGCAGGGAGCCGCGGTCCAGAACGGTGGCTCCCACCGTCAGCCGGCGGTCCGCGCGGCTGCAATACCGCCGCAGCAGCGCCTCGATGCGCCAGAGCATCTCCTCCTCGTCCACGGGCTTTATCATGTAGTCATCGGTGCCTGCCCGAAAGCCACGGCGCTTGTCCTCCTGCGTCACCCGGGCCGTCACCATCAGCACCGGCAGGTCACAGTTTCCCTCCCGCAGCGTCTGGGTGAAGGTGATGCCGTCCATCCGCGGCATGGTGATGTCCACCACCGCCAGATCGCACTGGTAGTGCTCCATCACCTCCAGCGCCTCCACACCGTCCCGGGCGGGGCAGGGCTCGTATCCCGCCCGCCGCAGCACCTCGCACATCAGAAAGCGGGCGCTGTCGTCGTCCTCAACTACCAGAATACGGAACATGACGATCCCTCCAGCGTTTTTTCTGAATTTTATCACATCCGCTCTCAAAAATCGAGGCTTTTTTGAGTTTGCGTTGAGGTTTCTCCGGTATACTGCCCCTACAATCGGAGAGAATAGGAGGACGATCCCCATGCACAGACCTGTCTGCATCACCTACGACAGCACCTGCGACCTGACGCCCCAGCTGCTGGAGCGTTTCCGGATCCGCACGGTGCCCCTGACCATTCAGAGCGGGGAACGGGTGTTCCCCGACGACGGGCGCTACACCTCGGCAGACCTGTACGCAGACTATCGCAGCCGCGGCACCCTGCCCAAGACGGCGGCGGTGAGTCCGGAGGAGTTCAAGTCATTTTTCGCCCCCATTCTGGCGGAGGGCTATGACATCGTACATATCGACATCAGCGCGGAGCTGTCCTGCACCTGCCAGAACGCGGTGCTGGCGGCGCAGGAGCTGACGGAGCGGGGAGAGATCCACGTGGTGGACAGCCGCCAGCTGTCCACCGGCGGCGGTCTGCTGGCCCTCCGGGGAGCCAAACTGCGGGATGGCGGCATGGCGGCGGCGGATATCGCGGCAGAGCTGCGCCGCCTGGCCCCTCACAGCGACACCAGTTTCGTGCTGGACACGCTGGAGTACATGTGGAAGGGCGGCCGGTGCAGCGGCGTGGCGGCACTGGGCGCCAACATGCTGAAGCTGAAGCCCTGTCTGGAGATGCGGGAGGGCAAGCTGGTGGTGTGCAAAAAGTACCGCGGCTCCATGGACAAGGTGTATCGCCAGTACATCGCGGAGCGGCTGGCGGGGAAGGCGGTGGTAGCCGACCACGCCTT
>OHSQ01000436.1_pt1 | contig 19453 bp, 20 predicted proteins | sample 1578661 | NCBI WGS metagenome assembly OHSQ01 (sample SAMEA3879534, study PRJEB24766) | human gut metagenome | biome: human-associated habitat; feature: feces | place: USA | collected 1985/1987 | reverse complement strand
AGGCCCACGTCGGTGCCGAGAAACTGGCAGTCGGAAACATATATGTTCTTCACGCCGCCGCTCATCTCGCTGCCTACAACAAAGCCGCCATGCCCCTTGAACACGGTGCAGCCGTTAATCAGAACGTTCTCACATGGTATGCCGCGCTTGCGTCCGTCGGCATCCTTGCCGCTCTTGATGCAGATGCCGTCGTCGCCAACGTCGAATGTAGAGTTTACAACAAGGGCGTTTTTGCATGATTCAAGGTCGAGTCCGTCGCCGTTCTGTACATCTTCAATCAGCACATTCTCGCACATCAGCGGATGAATGTTCCATGAAGGAGAGTTCTGGAATATTACGCCGTTGAGCCAAACGTTCTTGCAGTTTACGAGATTTATCATCACCGGGCGCAAGAAGTGTCTTATGCTGTGCCACTCTTCATCGCTCAGGTTGCCCTTCGGCACATTCATGTTGCTCATCGAGTCGCCTTTGAGCGCGCCTTCAGACGGGAACCAATATTTTTTGTTTTTGAACGCACCGCCACGCGAAGTAAACTCTTTCCATTGCTTGTCGGTAACCTTATCGCGTTTCACCGGGCGCCAGTATTCACCGTTGCCGTCAATCACTCCGGCTCCTGTTATAGCCACATTTACAAGGTTGTGTCCTGATATCGGCGACTGACAGCGGCGTGTGTCAAGTCCTTCGAACGACGCGCCGATAAGCGGATAGAGGTCGATGTCGGGCGAGAACAATATTACGGCTCCCTTGTTAAGATGCAGGTTGATGTTGCTCTTCAGTGTTATTGGTCCTGTGAACCATACGCCCTGGGGTACGACAAGTTTGCCGCCGCCCTGTTTCTCAAGAGCCTCAATGGCCTTGGCAAACGCTTCAGTACACAGCGAAGAGCCGTCGCCCTTTGCTCCGAAGTCCTTCAGATTAACCTCATTGTCGGGAAACACGGGTGCCGTAACCTGTTGCATCTTGAACGGAAGATTGTCGTACAGACTGCTGTATTTGTCTGTTCCGGCGGCGCTTGCGCTGAGCGTAAGCAGGCAGGCGCACACCATTAAGAATATTTTTCTCATGTATATGTAAAATGTTAAGTTAGTAGATCGTTGTAGTTGTAGTGCCCTCAGCGGGCTGTTGCTTTTCGTAGCTTGCTTAAAGCCTATTTCTCCTCCTCATAGTCGACATATTCGCCCTCGCTCTTCGAGAATATCTTGCGGTTCATCTCGTCGGGTGTACGCCGGTCTATTATTATTTCTTCTTCAGTGCTTGTACGGCTATATTGCTGTCTTTCTGTGGTCTTGTCATTGTCTTTGTTCTTGAAACTGTTAAACTGTTTCTTCACGCTGTGCACTGTGCGGTATATTTTATATGCCACAATGCCTACGACAATGAAAACTGCAAGCAGGATGAGAAATATGAAGTTTAATAAAGCTGCAATCATTTTTTGTTCTTTATATTAAGATAAACCGACAGTATCACATACCACGCGATAATGATGGCAAAGGCCGAAATGTTGAAGATGATGAGCAGGGGCACGCAAGTTATGAGGAAAATGTATTTAACCTCGTTGCCTTTCCATCCCCACTGCTTGAACTTCAGCGCGAACATAGGTATTTCGCTGACCAGCACATAGCTGCAAAGGAATATAAGCAGCAGCACCGCAGGAACCATCCACGGCGACGACTCGAGCACATCTGACCATCCTACGATGAGCGAGCCCCAGAAAAGGGCATTGGCAGGTGTGGGCATGCCTATGAACGATGTAGTCTGCCGTTCGTCAAGATTAAATTTGGCAAGGCGCAGCGCCGAGAACGCAGCCATGATGAAAGCGACGAAAGGCAGCACCGTGCGCAGCGGCTCGAGAAACGACGGATAGTCCATCACGCCGAGCTGATAAAATGCCATTGTAGCCGGCGCCATGCCGAATGTGATGTCGTCGGCAAGCGAGTCAAGCTCCTTTCCGATGGGCGACGACACTTTTAGCAGTCGTGCGCTCATGCCGTCGAAGAAGTCGAACACGGCTCCGATTATAATAAACGTCAATGCCATATGAGGCTGTCCGCCAAAGGCGAAAGCCGTAGCTATGCAGCCCGAAATAAGGTTGCAGCATGTGATAGCGTTCGGAATATTTCTAACTATGATGTTTGCCATAACGTAATAATGTTATCGGCCGTGTCTTTTCCTTCCGAGAAAGAGCGGCTGTATGTTTATTTAAGCCGTGCAATAACTGTGCGGTTGCCTGTTGTAGCCTGTCCCATCTTAACGCATACTTCAGTTCCGAGTGGCAGATACACGTCAACGCGCGAGCCGAATTTGATAAATCCCAGATGGGTAGAGATGTCCGCCTCGTCGCCAACTGCGGCATACGTCACAATGCGGCGTGCCAATGCTCCGGCAATCTGGCGCACAAGAATCCGCTCTCCCGACTTGGCACGAATCAGAATCGAAGAATGTTCGTTTTCCGTACTCGATTTCGGAAGATATGCCGCACGGAAACGTCCGGGATGATAGACCACCTTTTCCACCTTTCCGTCGACAGGAAACCAGTTGGCGTGCACATTGAACACCGTCATGAACACGGACAGCTGAATGGCTCTGGCGTGCAGGAACTCGTCTTCAAAAACTTCCTCCAATGCAACCACAGTACCGTCGACCGACGACACCAAGCAGAAAGATGACAAGACACACCACTGTCAGTGCAACTGCAACAAACAGCGGGCGAACAAACAGATAAACCGGCAGACAGATTACCGCCAGTATCAGAAATAATGCTGCAATTATGTTTGTCCCTTCCTTATGTATTTTCACGCCCATAATCTGGTTATTATCATACAAAGATAATACAATTCACGTTTTAAACCCAAATTAACACTCGAAAATTACTTTTCGTAAACTTTGTTTTACAAAAATATGATAAATTATCCAAAACCGAAAATCAAAACACATGATTTACAACATACCACGTCACTGCTCCGACGGCTGACTGATTTTTGCTATTCTTGCCAATGCTGGCCGGCAAGAACGCACGTCCAGTAAAAACACAGAAGAGAGAGCCGAGTGGCCGATTTGGGTTAAAAATAGCATGCTCACGCCGGAAACGCCACATTAATATAAAAAATTTGCGTAAATTTGCAGTTTGAAAACAACGAAATTGTACGAACTATATGATGAGAAAGCAAAAACCGGGCTCGGAACGCAACGCATGGAAACCCGACAGTGTATTGAGATGGAAGGCTGAAAACGACGGACAGCTGATGGCATGCCTGACAGAAAAGCTGAAAGACCACAAGCGCACTGCCATCAAGGCATTTCTGAAATACGGTCAGGTGGCTGTCAACACGATGCCCATATCGCAGTTCGACACGCCCATCCATAAAGGCGACCTGCTGGAAGTGAACTTCACCCGTCCGTTTGTCATGTTCTCTCATCCCCGCATCAAGCTCGTTTATGAAGACAACGACATCATCGTCATCAACAAAGGAAGCGGCATCCTTTCCGTGTCGACCGACAACATCAAGGACGGGACAGCCTACAGCATTCTGCGCGACTATCTGAAGAAAAAAGACCCGCGCAACATGCTGTTCGTCGTACACCGTCTCGACCGCGACACTTCCGGCCTGATGATGTTTGCAAAAAACGTGGAATCGAAGGAAGCCATGCAGCACAATTGGAACAATATGGTGCTGGGACGCAAATACGTAGCTGTAGTGGAAGGAAAAGTGGAAAAGGAGGAAGGCACCATCAAGAGCTATCTTGCCGAAACTTCGCAGTTTGAAGTCTACTCCACGCAAAATCCGGAAGAAGGACAACTGGCCGTCACCCGCTACAAACGCCTGAAAACCAACAACGGATACTCGCTGATGGAGCTTTCGCTCGACACCGGACGAAAAAATCAGATACGCGTCCACATGAAGGACATCGGACACCCGATTGCCGGCGACAGGAAATACGGAGCCAAATCAAGCCCTATCCACCGCCTTGCCCTCCACGCGCAGACACTGCATTTTGCCCATCCGATTACGAAACAGGAAATGCGGTTTGAAACGCCCATCCCGACACGCTTCATGGGACTGCTAAAATAAACCTTTTTGGCGGTTTAGGCTTGTTTTCAGGATTTTATTTGTAAATTTGCGCATCAAATACACAGACTACTTTTATAGAACATTATAATAAGCTATGAATATATCATATAATTGGCTGAAAGAATATGTCGACTTCAGCCTTACACCCGATGAAGTATCGGCAGCGTTGACGTCACTCGGTCTGGAGACCGGCGGTGTGGAAAAAGTAGAAACCATCAAAGGCGGACTCGAAGGCCTTGTTGTGGGAAAAGTCCTCACTTGCGAAGACCATCCGAACAGCGACCATCTGCACATCACCACCGTTGACCTCGGCGACGGTGTGCCGACACAAATCGTCTGCGGAGCGCCCAACGTGGCAGCCGGACAGCATGTTGTCGTAGCTACTGTCGGAACAAAGCTCTACGACGGCGATAACGAAATCATCATCAAGAAATCAAAAATCCGCGGCGTTGAATCTTTCGGAATGATCTGCGCGGAAGACGAAATCGGCATTGGTGCTTCTCACGACGGTATTATCGTTCTGCCGGACGACGTAAAACCGGGAACTCTTGCCAAGGATTATTATAATGTAAAGGACGACTATGTACTGGAAGTTGACCTGACTCCGAACCGCATCGACGCGGCTTCGCACTACGGCGTGGCACGCGACCTTGCCGCATGGCTCACCCGCAACGGATATGCCAACCCGAACCTCCGCCGTCCGTCGGTCGATGGATTCAAGATCGACAAGGCAGAAGGCGCCATCGATGTGACAGTGAAAAACACCACTGCCTGCCCGCGCTACTGCGGTCTGACTATTCGCAATGTCAAGGTGGCCGAAAGCCCGGAATGGCTTCGCAACTACCTTAGCGCCATTGGCCAGCGTCCTATCAACAACATTGTCGACATCACCAACTTCATGCTCCACTCGATGGCCCAGCCGCTCCACTGCTTCGACCTTGCAAAGGTGAAAGGCGGCAAGATTGTGGTCCGCACCGTGGCTGAAGGCACAAAATTCACGACACTCGACGAAGTGGAACGCACAATGACCGACCACGACCTGATGATTTGCAACGCCGAAGAACCGATGTGTATTGCCGGCGTATTCGGAGGTCTGGACTCTGGCGTAACGGAAGCCACTACCGACGTATTCCTCGAATCAGCCTACTTCAACCCGACATGGGTACGCAAGACGGCACGCCGCCAGGGCCTCAACACCGACTCTTCGTTCCGCTACGAACGCGGCGTTGACCCCAACAATACCGTATATGTGCTGAAATTGGCTGCCTTGCTCGTCAAAGAGCTTGCCGGCGGTGAAATCTGCGGCGAAATCTACGACAACTACCCCGTTGCCATCGAACGCCCGGCCGTTTCTCTCTCTTACGACTACGTGAACACACTGGTCGGCAAAACTATCGAACCGGAAATCATCAAGGAAATTCTTCACTCTCTTGAAATAGAAATCACCGGCGAACACGACGGCACGCTCGAACTTCTCGTTCCTACCTACCGTGTCGACGTAACACGCCCGTGCGACGTGGTGGAAGACATTCTTCGCGTATATGGCTACAACAACGTGGAATTCGGCAACCGACTCCACTCAAGTCTCTCCTACCGCCAGACAACCGACGATTCCAACCACTTGCAGAACATCATCTCCGAACAGCTGACCGCAGCCGGATACTACGAAATCATGAACAACTCGCTCTCTGCCGTTTCCTACTACGAGCAGTTCAGCGAAATGTATCCGATTAACCACTGCGTACGCCTGATGAATCCGTTGAGCAACGACCTTGCCGTCATGCGCCAGACACTCGCCTTTGGCGGACTGGAAAGCCTTGCCCACAACATCAACCGCAAGAATGCCAACCTGCTGATGTATGAATTCGGCAACTGCTATTTCAACGACGACAAGAAGGAAGTGACCGAAGAAAAACCGCTGGCTCCGTTCAGCGAGGAACAGCACCTCGGCATCTGGATGACCGGCGACCTCTATCTCGGAAACTGGGCGGCTCCGGCACGCAAGGCTACCGTCTACGACCTGAAAGCTACGGTTGAAAACGTGTTCGCACGCCTGGGCATCGAACCGAACGAAGTAGTGGCAACACAGGTAAGCAACGAACTGTTCTCGGCAGCCATCGAATACAAGAACCGCGGCGGAAAACTCATCGGCTATGCCGGCATCGTCGCCAAAAAGTGGCTGAAAGCAACGGAAGTTTCACAAGAGACCTATTTTGCAGAACTCAACTGGAACCTGCTCGTCAAGATGGCTTTGAAGAAGAAGGTGGAATACACCGACCTGCCAAAGTCAATGCCGGTGAAACGCGACCTTGCATTGCTGCTGAATGCCGACATCAGTTTCGCTCAAGTTGAAAATGTGATCCGCAACTCCGAAAAACGTCTGCTGAAGAGCGTTAGCCTGTTCGACGTCTACGAAGGCAAGAATCTGGAAGCCGGCAAAAAATCGTATGCCGTAACAATGATTCTGCAAGACAACGAAAAGACACTCAACGACAAGCAGATTGATGCCGTAATGAACAAAATCATTACCAACCTCCAGAAACAACTGGACGCCAAACTACGATAATCAACATACATCATAAAAATATATAAACGAACAACAATATGGGAAGAGCTTTTGAATATCGCAAAGCGAGAAAACTGAAACGCTGGGGTAATATGTCCCGCACATTTACAAAAATCGGTAAGGAAATCACCATTGCTGTAAAAGCAGCCGGACCGGACCCTGCAGGCAACTCGCGTCTGCGTATGCTCCTACAAAACGCTAAGGCAGCCAACATGCCGAAGGACACAGTTGAACGTGCCATCAAAAAAGCTACCGACAAGGATTCAAGCGACTACAAGGAAATCGTTTACGAAGGATACGGACCTTACGGCATCGCTATCGTTGTTGAAACCGCTACCGACAACAACACTCGTACCGTTGCCAACGTACGCAGCTATTTCAACAAATTCGGCGGTTCTCTCGGTACTTCCGGCAGCCTTTCATTCCTTTTCGACCACAAATGTGTATTTAAAATCACACCTAAAGAAGGTGTTTCACTCGAAGACCTCGAACTCGAACTCATCGACTACGGTGTTGACGAACTGGATGACGAAGGCGATTCTATCGTAATTTACGGCGCATTCGACGAATTCGCCAACATTCAGCACTACCTCGAAGAGAACGGTTTTGAAATCCAGAGCGCTGAATTCGAACGTATTCCGAACGACTATAAGGAAGTAACTCCGGAACAACGCGAACAAATCGAAAAGCTTCTTGAAAAATTCGAAGACGACGACGACGTTCAGAACGTATTCCACAACATGAAGGAAGACGACGACGATACCGAAGAATAATCTTTCAAGTAATTACAACTTTTTCAATACTCCGAACGCGGCAAGGTAGAAACCCTGCCGCGTTTTTCATATTTATACCACCAAATCTACATATAAATGTTAAAATCGGGATAAACTCATTGCAATTCAAATCATTTTGCTAATTTTGCCATGCAAATTAGGGTGAAACCTAACAGAAGATTACATTATCTTGGCAATTCTCTTCGGAGAAAGTAATGGGACGGCTCTTCTTCTTTAATTTTTATTAGTATCATCTGTATCCCGTCTATCAGAATCCATGTCAGACTATATCACAAATAGCCTGCTGTTTTGATTTGCAGATGATAGCACTCGCATTCACACATAATCAGCTATTCAGCTTTCCGGAAAACATCTTTCGGAACATCTTTTCACGTACATATTACAACATCCATATTCTATACGGCAGAATTCCAGACAATAAGGAAATTCCCTGCCCAACAATCTGCACAAACAGCCGACAACAAAAGAAAGTCCGCAACTTTTGGCAGATACATACCAACGACCCCAACGGGAAAATAGACACCTTAATGACAACAAGACTGCACCGCAGTCAGTTTTTAGCTGTATCACTTTTGATACAGCTTTTTTTATGGGGAAAAGTTTGGTTATTTTACATATTTTTGGTAACTTGCCAACAAATTCTGACAGAAATATGGACAATCAGGGCATAATAGAACGTATTCGGTTTATAATGAACGAAATGCGTCTCAACCAATTCAACTTCGCCAAAAGAATCGACACGGACCCGTCGAACTTTTCCAAGCACCTGAATGGCAAATTACCCATCAATGAATCGCTTATCAACAAGATTGTGGTAAATTTAGGCGTATCGAAAAATTGGTTGAAAAACGGCAACGACATTCCTTTTCCCAGAAATAAGGAGCCGGAAACGGTAACGGTAGGCCAGCTGGCTGAAAAGGATTCCGGCTCGCCGGTCTACGACATCGACGTGACGGCGGGGACTGCATCCCGTGAAATGATGTTTGCCGACGACCGCATCATCGGCCATGTCAACGTGCCGGGAGTAAGTTCCGACTGCAAGATTGTGCGTGTGAGCGGCAACAGCATGGAACCGGTCATCAACAACGGCGACTATATTGCCGTGCGCGAAATTCATGACACGTCGGTCATCTTCTGGGGACAAATCTATGTGATTATGCTGGAAGACTACCGCATGGTGAAATATCTTCGAAGGCATTCGGACGAAAACAAGGTGATTCTCCGAAGCGCCAATAAGGACTACGACGACATCGAGCTGCCGAAAACGGCAATTCGCGGTCTGCTTTTTGTCAACAACATCATTCATATCGACACCCGAATGTAATGGACTACAAGGTTTCACAACATACACTGATGTTTACAGCCGGAGCCGTATGGACAATTGCCGGAGCCAACATCCTGCACATCGGCATTTCCTGCTGGAACGGCGACAGCCACAGTTGGATAATCAAGGCCGGCGGCGCCACGCTCGTCTTCTTTCTGTTTTTCGGCTTCATTTTCCAAAAATTGTACAAAAAACATACGAAACGTATTTCCGGAAAACAAGGGAAACATTGTCCGTTCTCCTTTTTCGACATTAAAAGCTGGATAATTATGGCGGTAATGATAACGATGGGCATTGTCATTCGCTCCTTTTCGCTGTTAAACGACATGGCCATCGCTATTTTCTACACCGGACTGGCAGTGGCACTGATTGCCACCGGCATCCGATTTTTCATCTATTGGCGCAGGAATCTCCCCAATAACACCTGAACCGGCAAATTCTCTGACCGCCACCTATGCCAATGGAACAGATTTTTAATAACTTTGCAGTATACTAAAACGATAAGAATGAACATATTTAGACACTTAATCCTGCTCGTTTTGCTGGCAGCCTTCCAACCGATGAAAGCCGTTACGGTCACGACCACGGCCGGAAATCTGGAGCAGGCACTTGCAAACGAAAACATATCCGGACTGGAAGAGCTGACGGTAAGCGGCACACTGGATGCACGCGACTTCAAATTCATAGCCGAGACACTTCCCGCCCTACAGACATTGAACATGGCAAACGCCGCCATCACAGAATATTCTGCCAACAAAGCCGTTTTTGCCAACTATATTCTTTACGAAAAAAACACCCTGCCGCAATTGGCGCTGATGGGTTCCAACCTGAAAAGCGTTGTGCTGCCCAACAGCATTACAGCCGTCGGCGACGGCGCATTTGCCGGCTGTGCAAAGTTGGAGAATATTGAAATACCGGAAAACGTGACTACCGTGGGTGACTACGCCTTTTCCGGCTGCACGGCCCTTACCGACATAACCGGCGGAAACGGCGTGACCAGCATCGGCAGCTACGCGTTCAGCCAATGTTCCGCACTGCAAAACATTTCCTGCAACGCCGCCAAGGCCATCGGAGCATACGCTTTTCTCAACTGCTCACGCCTATCGGACTTCAACTTCCCGGCTTCGGTTTCCTTGCTCGAAGAAGGAGCTTTCCAGGGCACATCCCTGCATTCCGCAAACCTTGCCAACTGCGGACAACTGACAGCCATTGGCGCATGGGCTTTTGCCGATACCCCAAACTTGACCGACGTTCAGCTGCCCTCATCCGTTGAAGCAATCGGCGACGGTGCCTTTTTCTACAGTACATCGCTGCATCAGGTCAACCTTCCGTCGAAACTGACCCGTATCAACGACTTTACGTTTATGGGCGGACAAATCACCGATCCGCAGCTGCTGCCGGAATCACTGAAGGAAATAGGAAATTTTGCCCTTGCCGAGTGGGAAACGATTGAAGAGTTCCTCATACCGTCAACCGTAACACACATCGGCGACGGCGCTTTCCGCAATTGGAAAAGCCTCATTGTGCTGACAAGCGACGCGCAAACGCCTCCCGAACTGGGCGAAGCCGTGTGGGAAGGCGTATTTCAGGAAAATGTCACGCTGAACGTGCCTGCCGCATCCGAATCGCTCTATAAGGCAGCCGAACAATGGAAGGAATTTTTCTCGTCGGCATCGGCCGTCACCAACGTGAAAACGGTATTGACTACTAAAGTCATCAACGATGTGGTATATATCGACTCGTCGGTCAATATTCGGGAAGCCTCGCTCTACGACCTCAACGGAGTGATGCTCTCCGCCAAACAAGTCAACGGGCGGCAGACGGATTTCGACCTGAGTTCATATTCCGGAAAAATCTACATCATCCGCTGCATGACGGACAACAACCGAACTGAATTTTTGAAAATAGCACGACAATAACAGAATGGGTAAAAACAAACTGAAAAAATTCGGCGAAATGGAGACGTTCCACAACGTGTTCCAATTCCCATTTGCGACACTGAAAGAAAAAGGATTTCCACTGAAAGGAAAATGGAAGCAGGAATTCTTTAAGAACGACAACCCGATTGTCCTCGAATTGGGTTGTGGAAAGGGAGAATATGCCGTAGGTATGGCAAAAAAATTCCACGACCGCAACTTTATCGGAGTGGACATCAAAGGCGCCCGCATGTGGACGGGAGCGAAGCAGTCGGTGCAGGAAGGCATGACGAACGTAGCGTTTCTCCGTACCAACATCGAACTGATAGCCCATTTCTTCGCTCCGGGCGAAGTGTCGGAAATATGGATTACGTTTCCCGACCCACAAATGAAAAAGGTGAACAAGCGGCTGACGTCGACACGCTTCCTGAAACTCTACCGCGAAATTCTGGAAGACGGAGGAATTATCCACCTGAAAACCGACAGTCCGTTCCTCTACACCTACACCGACGCGCTTGTAAAGCTGAACGGATTTGATGTGGAAGTGAATACCGACGACCTTTACCATTCGGGACTTGCCGACGACATTCTCGAAATCCGCACGTTCTACGAACAGCAGTGGCTGGCACGCGGACTGACGATAAAATATATCAAATGGCATCTCGACGCGACAAGCGAACTGAAAGAGCCTGACATTGAAATCGAATTCGACACCTACCGCAGTTTCTCGCGCGGATATCTGGAAACAGACCCCAAATTCGCAGCAGGAAAACCTTCGGGCGAGCAGGATTGTTAGAATGTTGACAGACGAAATAAAACTGATTTTTAACTATCATTCATCACTATGGAAGAAAGATTATATCCGGCGCTGATTCTTGACGCGCTCAAGAATGTGAGATACCCGGGAAACGGAAAGAATTTGGTTGAAAACGATATGGTCGAAGACGATATCCGCATCGACGGCATGAAAGTGTCGTTCTCGCTCATCTTCGACAAGCCTACCGACCCGTTCATCAAATCAGTGGTGAAAGCGGCTGAAACGGCCGTCAACACCTTTGCAAGTCCGAATGCGGAAATCAAGGGCAACATTGCCGTAAAATTCCGTCAGGAGGCACCGAAACCGGTAAAACTGCTGCCGGGCGTGAAAAACATCATCGGCGTTTCGTCGGGCAAAGGCGGCGTAGGAAAGTCGACCGTAGCTTCCAACCTCGCAGTTGCCTTGGCCGCACAGGGATATAAGGTAGGATTGCTCGACGCCGACATTTTCGGACCGTCGGCCCCTAAAATGTTCGGTGTGGAAGACGAACCGGTCTACATGGATGAAGTGGACGGACGCCACCTGATTGCTCCTGTGGAAAAATACGGCGTAAAGATTCTGTCCATCGGCTTTCTGGTTGAAAAGGACAGCGCTGTGCTCTGGCGCGGCGGTATGGCAAGCAATGCGCTGAAACAGCTCATCAGCGACGCCAATTGGGGCGAACTCGACTATTTTGTCATCGACATGCCTCCGGGAACCAGCGACATCCATCTGACACTGGTACAGACACTCGCCATTACGGGAGCCATCGTGGTAACCACACCGCAGGAAGTGGCACTGGCCGATGCACGCAAGGGTATCAGCATGTTCCAAAGCGACAAAGTGAAGGTTCCGGTACTGGGTATTGTGGAAAATATGGCATGGTTCACTCCGGCCGAACACCCGGATGAAAAATACTACATTTTCGGAAACGGCGGCGGCAAGCGCCTTGCTGAAAAACTGAACGTCGAACTGCTTGCACAAATCCCATTGGTGGCAAGTATCTGCGACGGCGGTGACAACGGTACGCCGGCCGCACTGCAAAACAGCGTTTCCGGACTGGCATTCAAGGAATTAGCTGAGAAAGTGGTGGATGCCGTCAACCGCAGAAACGCAACATTGCCACCTACCCACAAGGTGGAAATGAACAAATAAAACATTATTTACACATATTGGGCATATTATACGCCCATACAATAAGGAATTTTGTAACAGAAAAAAACGATACGACTATGAAAATTGGAGATAAGATACCCGAAATATTAGGCATCAACGCAGAAGGTGTGGAAGTGAAAGCTTCCGATTTCGCAGGCAAGAAGCTTGCCATCTATTTCTACCCGAAGGATAATACTCCGGGCTGTACGGCCGAAGCATGCAGCCTTCGCGACGGCTATGCCGAACTGAAAGCGGCCGGCTTCGAAGTCATCGGTATCAGCAAGGACAGCGCGGCTTCACACCAGAAATTTGCCGCCAAGCACGAACTTCCGTTCACGCTTATCGCCGACACTGACCTGCGCATGAACGAAGCCTTCGGAGTATGGCAGTTGAAAAAGATGTGCGGACGCGAAAGCATGGGCACAGTGCGCACCACATTCCTTACAGATGAAAACGGCGTCGTTACGGACATCATCAACAAGGTAAACACGAAGGACAGCGCCCGCCAGATTTTGGATTTGAAAAAATAAAGACACGAAATATGAACGCTAAGAAAGGCGCAGGCGAACACATGCCTGTATCAAACGAAAAACTGAAAGCATTGCAAAATGCAATGTCGAAAATAGAAAAGGACTATGGCAAGGGAGCCATCATGAAACTCGGCGACGAAAGCATCGAAAATATCGAAGTGATTCCGACGGGCATCATCGGGCTGGACTATGCCTTGGGCGTCGGCGGCTATCCGCGCGGACGTATCATCGAAATCTACGGCCCGGAATCGTCAGGTAAGACAACTCTTGCCATTCTCGCCATTGCCGAAGCGCAAAAGCAGGGCGGCATTGCGGCCATCATCGATGCGGAACACGCGTTCGACCGCTTCTATGCAGAAAAATTGGGCGTCGACGTGAACAACCTCTGGATTGCGCAGCCCGACAACGGAGAACAGGCGCTGGAAATTGCCGAACAGCTGATTCGCTCGTCAGCCATCGACATCATCGTCATCGACTCCGTGGCAGCCCTTACGCCGAAAGCGGAAATCGAAGGGGTGATGGGCGAAAAGCAGATGGGTTTGCAGGCACGACTCATGTCGCAGGCTCTCCGCAAGCTCACGGCTACCATTTCAAAGACAAAGACCACGTGTATTTTCATCAACCAGTTGCGTGACAAAATCGGCGTAATGTGGGGCTCGCCTGAAACGACAACCGGCGGTAACGCGCTGAAGTTCTACGCTTCCGTCCGCCTTGACATCCGTCGTGCAAGCGCCATCAAGAACGGCGAAGAAGTGTTGGGCTACCTGACAAAAGTAAAGGTAATCAAGAACAAGGTGGCACCTCCTTTCAAAAAGGCAGAATTTGAGATGACCTTCGGCGAAGGAGTTTCCCACAGCGGTGAAATCATCGATCTCGGTGTCGAACTCGGCATTATCAAGAAAAGCGGCTCATGGTTCTCTTACGAAGACACAAAACTTGGACAGGGCCGTGATGCAGTGAAACGCCTTATCGACGACAATCCGGAACTCTCCGAAGAACTGGAAGCCAAAATCAAGGCAAAACTGTTTGCAAAGGACACCGACGAGGAACAACAGCCTCCAATGGGTGACGCTTTGTTCGAAACAGAAGAATAAGAATAAGCGCCTCTGGCAAAATACCAATATTGTCCCGCCGGTACGGCTGTCAACGACAGCCGCAACGCTGGGACATTTGTCTTATATAAATGTTTATAAAATGAAAATAGCTATCATCGGATGTGGAAATATGGGCGGCGCCATCGCACGTGGACTGGCCGCCAACAACGATTTTGCGAGCCACAACAAACTCGCCGTATCCAACCGTTCTTACGGAAAACTGGAAAAACTGAAGACCGAATATCCGGCTATCGAGGTTTCAACCGACAACAAAGAGGTGGCAAAAGATGCCGACATCGTGATTTTTGCCGTGAAGCCCTGGCTACTTGATGCCGTCGTAAACGAAATGCGACAGGCTTTAAACGGCCAACAGATTATCGTTTCCGTTGTGGCTGGCGTTCCTTTCGAACATCTGGGAGAAATACTTTCCACCGACAGCGTTCATGCCCTGTTCCGTGTCATCCCCAACACGGCAATCGCGCTGGGCGAAAGCATGACCGTCATAGCCGCTGAAAACGCTACGGAAAGCCAGATTGCCGTCGTATCGGGACTGTTCAACCATCTTGGAAAAACGCTGCTGCTGGAAGAACGACTGATGGGGGCAGCCACGTCGTTAGGCTCATGCGGAACGGCCTTTGCCCTGCGCTATATCCGTGCGGCAATGGAAGCCGGCATCGAGCTCGGGCTCTACCCGGAACAGGCAAAGACCATCGTTGCACAAACCGTCAAAGGGGCAGCGGAACTGCTGCTCGCCAACGGCACTCACCCTGAAACGGAAATCGACAAGGTGACTACGCCGGGCGGCATCACCATCAAAGGACTGAACCGAATGGAAGCCTGCGGATTTACGAATGCCGTAATCGAAGCCCACAAGGCAAGCGTCAAGTAAACACTCTAATTCAAAGAATATGTCAGTCAACAGAGCCATACTTGTAGGCAACGTAGGAAAAGACCCTGACATCCGTTACGTGGAAGGAAAACCGGTAGCGTCGTTCTCGCTTGCCACCACAGAACGGGCGTTTACTACGGCCGCCGGTGTCAACATTCCGGAAAAAACGGAATGGCACAACATTGTCATGTGGGGGAAAAATGCGGAATATGCTGAGAAATATATCCGCAAAGGTGCGAAGCTCTATATCGAAGGAAAAATCCGCACACGCATTTGGGAAGACAAAAACGCCATCAAGCGCAGCGTGACGGAAATCTACGTCGACACCTTCGACTTCCTCGCCCAATCCAACCGCCAGTAAAAACTACATATAGACATAAGAAAAGCCACAGACCGGTCAGAAAACCCGTCTGCGGCTTTATTTTTTACGATTGACGAACTTATTTCATTTCCATTTTCACGATGACAGGGCAGTGGTCAGATGGGTAAATCTCGCCCATGTAGTCGGAAAGAACGGCATGTGAGAGCACGTTCCAGTCGCCGCGCACCATCACATAGTCGATAAATTGACGTTCGGCAAACGGAAGGCGTCCGAAATCATGATAAGTCCATTTTGGTCCATAAACAAACGGAGCCAAATCGCGCGTATGCTGCAAATGGTTGGGATTTTCCGGATCAAGAAGCACGTGTATCGGTTCGTCGTCAGGTTCGGAATTGAAATCGCCGGTCACAATGACAGGCAGACCTTTCGACAGTTCGGCAGCCTGCTCCACCACCAGAGCCGCACCGTTGTGACGGGCTTGCGGACCCATGTGGTCGAGGTGGGTGTTCAGCATGAAGAATTTCTTGCCCGTATTCTTATCCTTGAAGATACCCCAAGTGGCGACACGTTCGCAGGCGGCATCCCACCCTTTTACGCCCGGAGTATACATCTTGTCCTTTTCAGCCAACCAGAAATCGCCATGATCCAGCACCTCAAAGCGGTCCTTACGATAAAAAATCGGCGCATATTCGCCCGCTGTCTTGCCGTCGGCACGTCCGACACCGATATAGCCGAATTCAGGCATATCATTAAGAATGTCGGTCAACTGCGGATAAGTCACCTCCTGTCCGCCCCAAATATCGGGACAATGGTATTTCAGCAGACCGACAGCATCGTCCTTTCGGTATTTCCACTCGTTCACTCCGTCGGATGTGGAAATCAGACGGATGTTGAACGTCATCACATTCATCGTTTTAGGGGATTTTGCGAAGGCAAATTGCCCGCAAAAAAGAATGCTGAGTAGCACAAAAAACAGTTTTTTCATTTCTATATCGGATTTTGTTAGGTAATGCAACTTCAATAGGCGATGCTGAATCGTCAACTATTACACTACAAATATACACCGATTGCGATGGCGAATAAAAACAATACTCTAAAAACGTAGTGAAATCGTAGCAAAAAAACAGCCGAAACACGGCACTCATGTCCAGAAGAATCTGTCAAAAACGATAGACAAAATTAATGCCCAGCTTTGTCAGTCCCCAATATTCCTTCGTACCGCTATCATATTTTTCTCCATTCGGAACATTGCGGTACACGTTATAGTCAATGTGTGCATAGCCTGCGCCTAACGTAAATTCCAGCCCGCAGTGCGAACCAAGCCGGAGGAAATAGCCGTACGACAGCCCGGCTCCCCACAACGGACGCTCATAAGTATTCTGATAACGGTTATTCCCGTCCAATGCCACATTAAAAAACGCTCCGCTGGCATGTATGCCGAGAAAATGTTTGGAGAATGCTTCCGAGAACCAGAAACGATATTCCGGCTGCACGGCAAACACGCGTATCCGGTAGTCCGACTTGATGGTATAGGGAGAAAACATTACCGGCAATTCAAACGACATATTCCTCCCGATACGGAATTCCGCCCCCAGGTTGGCTACACCTGCACCCAAAGCGACAATATTTGTCTTCAAGGCAAAGCGTGGAACATGCTTGACCGGAACCGTTTCCTCGATGGTCACAGGCTCCACCGACACAAATGTGTCGACAACTTCCGGCTGCACCGCTGGCTCGGCAACCACGACCTCCGGCCGTCTGACCTCGGAACTTGACACCGTAATTTCCGCAAACCGCAACTGCGGGAAATACGTGTCACGCAATTTCTGATAAGTCCAGCCATAATCCAATTGTTCAAGCAGCAGAATACGCCGATAAGGGCGGTCAATCGGCATTTCTATGATATGGACAATCTCATCCTTGTCAGCATAGTCCGATGCCTTCAACCATGAAGCCAACCGACTCCAGGCCACACCCTCGCCACGGTAGCGTACCAGTGAATCAGCCACACCAAAATTAGCGGTAATATATCGGCTCAAATTCCATCCTCGCAGATTGGCAATGCTGTCATTCATCCGTGTCGGACCGTCAGGCGAAGCATAGGCGCTCACCCGAATGCTGTCAAGCTGCCATTTCTCATCCGCTTCCAACTCTTGCAAATAAGAGCCAAGCGAATCCACCTGCACTTTATTCTGATGGAAGCAAGGATCAAAACTGGCATTTTCCTTCATAAAATACACCGTAAACATCCGTTCCTTTCCACAAGTCAACCCCGCAAAGGAGCTTAAAAAGAAGACGAAAGCAAGGACACGAAATAATTGAAATCTTGTATTTTTCAGCATAAACATCACGTAAAAACATACGGGTTTCAAACGAGAAATTGAAAATGCGCATCTGACACGGCATCATTTACCCCATCCACCCTTATAAAAACTCTCTAATGTTTTTCCTCACACATTCAAAGGTACAATAAAGATTGAAATTATTTGTTCCCCCACACAACATTTCCGCTGAATTCCTTCCACAAAACAGCATTCTCCCAACATTTCCAGAACGAATTAGAGGAAATTTCCCTCTAATTTCCCCTAATTTCCTCTATTTCCCCACATAGGAAGCTATGAATGTGGCAAATTATTAAGTACGACATCAAAATCTTTTGTACGTACATAGCCCATCATCCGTTTATTGACTGGAGATTCTTGCACCAATTTAAGCTGAACAAGATGTTGTAAGTCAGCACGGGCAGTTTTCATCGTAACAAGAAATCTTGTTGACAATTCTTTGGCTGTCAATAAAATTTGAGGATTTTCTTTATATAATCTTACAATCTGCAACTGTCTGTCATTTAAAACACCGCCTCTGAAAGCATAAATAGCTTCTTGCTCTCGTTGTTTTCTAATCAGATACTTTTGCAAATCTTCGTATGCAGCCTTCATTGCATTAAGATTATAATTAATGAAATAAGAAAGATCCAAATCATCAGCCTCTACATACAGAAACGATTTCTCATATTGACTTTTACTTCTGTATATAACACGAGATATTGACAAGTATTCCGTCAGCCAATATCCTTTTTTCAACAAATACCAATACACCAACGAACGAGAAGTTCTACCGTTTCCATCTACAAACGGATGGAAATATGCCAACATGAAATGGATAATAATTCCTTTGATTATTGGATGGACAAATGGTTCACTTCTATTGTCATTGACAAAATCACATAGAGCAGACAATAAATCTTCCAAATCAGAAGCTGAAGGTGGTGTATGAACAATCTCTCCTGTTACCTCATTCATAACATAAATATTATCATCTTTTCTAAAAGCTCCTTCATCTGAAGATCTATCAAGAGTATTATTCGAAATAAGCTTGTGGATATTCAACAAAGCCGGTATACTTAATGTATCAGACTTATGATTGACCAAATATTGAATAGTTGTATAATTGTTTACAATCATTTGCTGACTTTTATTTATCGGCCTGGCTTGTTTTCGCAACATATCCTTAGCTATCTTTCTTGTTGTGGAAGCACCCTCCATTTGACTTGAGGCTATAGCTTCCTCCATAATCGAACTTACCAAATAAACGCTATGGTCCTTCTCCGGAATGATATTATTTGCTCTTAAAGTTCCGCCAAAGTGCATGTCAAACTCATGCAGTAACTGTTGCATTCTACCAGTTATCGTAAAATGAAACTTAAATTTGCCAAATCGTAAATATACTAAATTGAAATTCCTTTTTAACTTAATGGCTTGCCAAAAGATTATCGGGTCAACTCCTTTTGGAGAATAATATTTTGCTTTGTCCCAATAAACATATTCGTCCTGCATCTTGGTAAACAAACCATCATATTTAGGATTTTCTAAAAGTTTTAATGCATCCGATTGTGTACTCTGACTTAATTTGGGAACTTGCTCAATCATAAAATTTGTTTTTGGCAAATATACAAGAAAAAAAAATAAATTAGAGGAAATTTCCCTCTAATTTCCCCTAA
>OHSQ01000434.1_pt1 | contig 19487 bp, 13 predicted proteins | sample 1578661 | NCBI WGS metagenome assembly OHSQ01 (sample SAMEA3879534, study PRJEB24766) | human gut metagenome | biome: human-associated habitat; feature: feces | place: USA | collected 1985/1987 | reverse complement strand
AATCACCGTTGACGGCGACACCATCCGCTGCTGGGGACGGCCGCACGGCGCGGAGACGATGGCAGATGGGCTGAAAAACAGCTGCAACCCGGTGTTTGTCGAGCTGGCGCTGCGGATGGGGACGGATACGTTCTACCGCTACCTGACGGCGTTCGGGCTGGGCAAAAAGACGGGCATTGACCTGCCGGGGGAGTCGCCGGGCATCCTCATTACGTCGCGGAACGTCAAACGCGTGGATTTGGCGCGCATCGGCTTCGGACAGTCCGTCGCGCTCACGCCGATTCAGATGATGATGGCGGCGAACTCCGTCATCAACGGCGGAAAGCTGATGAAACCCTACATCGTCAGCGAAATTCAAACGCCGGATGGGGAGACACTGGAGCGCTTTCACCCGACGGTGATGGCGGCGCCAATTCGCCCGGAAACGAGCGACACGATGCGGCTGCTGCTGGAACGTGTCGTTTCAGAAGGCGGCGGCAAGAACGCGGCGATTGCTGGATACCGCATCGGCGGCAAAACCGGCACGGCACAGGTTTACAAGAATGGACGCGTCGTGCGCGACACGCACATCGGGTCGTTCTACGGCTTCGCGCCGGTGAATGATCCGCAGGTGAGCATTCTCGTCATTGTCAAGGAGGCGGACGTGCCGATTGACTATGGCGGCACGACAGCGGCGCCTTTTGCCCGGCAAATCATGCAGGAAATGCTGCCGTACCTCGGAATTGACCCGGAAAATGACGAAAAAGATGAAGAAATTGAAGTTCCTGCGCTGAAAGGCTTGACGATTGGCGATGCAAAGCGTAAACTGTCACAGGTGGGATTGGAAAGCGTGACGGACGGCGCGAACACCGTCGTGCTGGATCAATTGCCGCCGGCGGGCGCGAAGCTCGTCAAAGGCGGGCATGTGATGCTCTACACCGCCGGTTCAGAGGAGCTGACGCCGGAAGAGCTGGTCTGTGTGCCTGACCTGACTGGCTTGGGCGATGTAGATTGCGCGCGCCTTGTGCGCCAGCGGGGACTAATGATGTCCATGACGGGGCAGGGGCTGTGCACAGAGCAAAGCCCTGCAGCGGGAGAATATGTACAGCCCGGCACAACGATTTTTCTGCTGATGGCCGGGGATGACGAATAAAGGAGCTAATTGACGATGGAACTGAGACAGCTTGTCAAGGAAGTGCCGTACTTGCTGGAAACCAGGGGCGATATGTCCGTGGAGATTGCGGCGCTGTGTTCCAACAGCCGGGAAAAGACCGAAAATGGCATCTTCTTCTGCTTTGCCGGCGCACATTTTGATGCGCATCAGTATGCCTCGCAGGCGGTGCAAAATGGCTGCGTGGCACTGGTAGTGGAACGCTTTCTGGACGATGTGAACGTGCCGCAGGTGCTGGTGAGCAACGGCCGCGCGGCAATGGCGAGAATCTGCGAGGCGTTCTTTAATCATCCGGAGCGGAAAATGCGCTTCGTGGGCATTACCGGCACGAAGGGCAAGACGACGACCAGCTACATGGTCAAGTCTATCTGCGAACAGGCGGGCTTCAAGTGCGGGCTGGTCGGCACGACGGGCAACATGATCGGCGAGAAGCACATCCCGTCCAGTAAGACCACGCCCGATCCGATTGACCTCATGCGTGACCTGAACGAGATGGTGCAGGCAGGCGTGCAGGTGGTCGTTATGGAGGTGTCGGCGCATGCGCTGGATATGCACCGGCTGGACGGCATGACGTTCGAGTGCGGCTGCTACACCAACCTCAGCCAAGACCATCTGGACTACTTCGGCACGATGGAGAACTACTTCCAGTGCAAAAAGGCGTTCTTCACCTCCGGTATGGCGAAAAATGCCGCCATTAACGCCGATGACGAGCGGGCGGCGGAGCTGCTGCGCGACGTGACAATTCCGCATATGACCTACGGCATTGCGGCGGAGGCGGATTTGTTCGCGCGCGACATTGAGATTACCGAAAACGGCGTGTCCTTTGAGCTGCGGCTGCGCAACGCGGAATACATCCAAATCAACCTGCGCATGACGGGCATGTTCAACGTCTACAACGCCTTGTCCGCGGCGGCGTGCGCGCTGATTCTGGGCGTGTCGCCGGAGAATGTCCGCGCGGGGCTGGAAAGCATCCGCAGTGTGCCTGGGCGCATTGAAATGCTGCCGACGAATACGCCGTGACCCCAGTCGCGGCTCTGGTAGACGAGCGGCGCGGTCTTCGCGCGGCGTCCGCCGAAGATAATGGCGCTGATGGGCACACCCTCGGGATTGTCAAACTCCGGGCTCAGGCACGGGCAGTTGCGCGCCGGCGCGGTGAAGCGGCTGTTGGGGTGGGCGGCCTTTTCGGGGCTCTGCGGCGTCCACGGGCGGCCGCGCCAGTCGATCGCGCGGGCGGGCGGCGTCTTGTTGAGCCCCTCCCACCAGACGGTGTTGTCGCTCAAATCGAGGGCGACGTTCGTAAAGATCGTATCCTTGTGCGTCGAAATGAGCGCGTTGGGGTTCGACTTCATCGACGTACCGGGCGCCACACCGAAGAAGCCGTTCTCCGGATTGACCGCCCAGAGTCTGCCGTCCTTGCCGACGCGCAGCCACGCAATATCGTCGCCCACGCACCAAACGCGCCAGCCCCAGCGCTGAAGGCCCTCGGGCGGGATCAGCATGGCAAGGTTCGTCTTGCCGCAGGCGGACGGGAAGGCCGCCGAGATGTACTTGATCTCGCCGCGCGGGTTCTGAATGCCGAGGATCAGCATGTGCTCGGCCATCCACCCCTCCTGACGGCCGAGGTTCGAGGCGATGCGCAGAGCGAAGCACTTCTTGCCCTGAAGGACATTGCCGCCGTAGTTGGAGTTCATCGAAATGATGGTATTGTCCTGCGGGAAGTGGACGATGTACTTATTGTCCTTATCAAGGTTGCACTGGCAGTGCAGACCCTTGATGAAGCCTGTGTCGTCACCGAGCGCGTCGCACACGGCCTTTCCGACGCGGGTCATGATGTGCATGTTAAGTACGACGTAAATGGAGTCTGTCAGTTCAAAGCCGTATTTGGCGAACGGCGAGCCGATGATGGACATGGAATACGGGATAATGTACATGGTGCGGCCCTTGTAAGCGCCGTCAGCCAGAGCGTACATCTTCTTGTACATTTCCTTCGGCTCCATCCAGTGGTTCGTGGGGCCTGCGTCCTCTTCCTTTTCGCAGCAGATGAAGGTACGGTCCTCCACGCGCGCTACGTCGTCGGGGTCGGTGCGGTGCAGATAGCAGCCCGGCAGCTTATCCGGGTTGAGCTTGATGAGGATCCCTTCTCTGACGGCCTGCTCGCGCAGCTCGCTGATCTGGTCTTCCTCTCCCGTGATCCAAACGATCTTGTCCGGCTTGGTGATGGCGGTCATCTCGTCGATCCACGACAATACCGCCTTGTTGTTCGTCAAATTCGTCATTGTTCTTTTCCTCGCAGCATTTTCACGGCACAAAGGAAATTTTTTTGCACCGCGTCTTGTGTGGCGTGCCGTGCCGCGCAAGGCGGCAGAGAGCGAACCGATGCACAGGAAAATGGTTGCTATTGAGTTTGACTCCTTTCTACCGCAAATTGTAGCAGAATGTCTCATCAATAACAACCATATAGCTTATTATTTTTTTGAATATATCGCAGCATGTTATCGCAGTAACGCACCGATCGCGGCGGCGAGAGCCGCAAATTCCGCAAGGCCCAGCCGTTCGCCGCGGATAGTTGCGTCAAGTCCGCAGGAGGTGATCGCCTGCGCAAGCTGCTCTTTTGTGAGCTGCGAGCCGAACGCCGTCATCAGGCTGTTGACGAGCGTCTTGCGCCGCAGGGCAAACGCGCCGTATACCACGCGGAAGAAGAGCTTCTCGTCCTCCACCCTGACGGGCGGCTCTTTGCGCACCACGGCGCGCAGCACGGCAGAGGTGACCTTGGGCTGGGGCTCAAAGCACTCGCGCGGCACGGCGAAAAGATACTCCGGCTCCGTGTAGTACTGCATAAAGACGGAAAATGCACCATAGGCGCTCGTGCCCGGCGCGGCACACAGCCGCTCGGCGACCTCCTTCTGCACAAGCACCGTAATGCTTTCAAAGCACTTCGCCTCGATGAGCGCGGTGATGGCGGGGGTCGTGATGTTATAGGGCAGGTTCGCGCACACGATGGGCGTAAGGCCCCCGAACTTTTCGCGCACCAGCGCGGGGATATCGGTCTTGAGAATATCGGCGGAGACGACCTCGAAGTTATCGTAGCGCGCCATGGTCTCTTCCAGGATCGGCAGCAGCGTCTTGTCAAGCTCCACGGCCACCACCTTGCCCGCGCGCTCGCAGAGCTCGTGGCTCAGTGCGCCGATGCCGGGGCCTACCTCCAGTACGCCGCAGCCAGGAACGCAGCCCGCCGCGGCGATATCCTCCGCCACGTCACCCCGGATGAGAAAGTTCTGTCCCAGCGCCTTGGCAAAGTGAAAGCCGTGCCGCACCAGCAGCGCCTGTATATCGTTCCGATCGCACAGATCCATCGTGTTTCTCCTTCACTGCATATTGCCGCCATTGTACCACCTTTTCCCCACCCGCGCAACGAAAAGCCGGAAAAAGTTTGTCTTTCTCCGTGCCGCGTCCCCTAAAACTTGACAAAATTGGAAGATAGTGCTATACTCCACGGGTATTGCTAATCGGTAACAAAAGTTACAAATTGTTTCAATTTTTATTGTCCGCCCTGTTTGAACACCTCCAGGGGCGGCTATACTGCGAGGTACTATGGAACAAACAGTTGTCACACAACCGAAGCGCTTGCAGCCGAAAAAGCCGCGGCGCCGCATCACGCCGGCCACGGTGTGCCAGGCAATCCACGATGTGCCCTACATCGTGGCTCGGGCCCTGATCCGCGCCGTGCGCGCAGTGGGCCACTGCTTTGCCTGGACCTGGGACGCCATCGTTTCCGACGTCAGGGCCAACTGGCGCGCCTTCTGCTGCGGACGGCTGGTGACCGGCTGCCGTGACGCCCTGCGTTCCCCGGCCCTGCGGGAGGTGCACCACATCATGCGCGATCATCCCTCTATCCGCGCCATCACCATGATCGCCGCCACGGCGGTGATCTTCGCCGCTGCCGTTATGGCGGAGCCGGTACGCACCATGGACGCCATCTGCATCGTGGTGGACGGCGACGGTCCCCACGTACTGGACGAGCGCAGCGAGGAGCGCACCTATGACGATCTGCTGCTGCGCCGCAGCCTGGGCGACAAGTCCATGCAGCTGCTGCTGGAGCCGGGCCGCACCGTCACCATCACCCACGGCGACGACACACACACCCTCACCACCGAGGCCGAGCGCCTGTCCTCCCTGCTGCGGCGCAGCGGCATCCGTCTGGGTGAGGACGAGATGGTGGAGCTGAATGTCGCCGGCGAGGACCCCGCCATCCGCATCAGCGATACGCTGACCTACCAGCACTATGTCACTGTGGAGACGGACTACAAGATCCTTCGTTCACCGGATCCCCTGATGGACAAGGGCACCGAGGAGATCATCCGCAAGGGTATCCCCGGCCAGATCGTGGAGACGTATGAGGACACTGTGGTCAGCGGTGAGGTGGTATCCACCAAGTATATCGGTGCCAGCCACGACACCTCACACGCGGAGCTGGTGCGCTACGGCACCCGCGTCTACGAGGTGGAAGAGGGCGACACCATCGAAAAAGACTTCCCCAACGAGGCGGGCGAGGGCGGCTACCTGCTGTTCGCCTCCGGCGACACCATGACCTATAACAAGGTGATGCTCTGCTCCTCCACCGCCTACTACAGCGGCGGCGACGGCGGCGCGGCCTGGACCACGGCGGTGGGTGCCGCGGTGGGCGTGGGCACCGTGGCCGTAGACCCCAAGGTGATCCCCTACTACACCAAAATGTTCATCCAGACCACCAACGGCCGCCGTGTCTACGGCATGGGCACCGCCCTGGACTGCGGCGGCGCCGTCAAGGGCAACATCGTGGACCTGTGGTTCCCCACCAAGGCGGACTGCTACTCCTGGGGCCGCCGAAACGTCACCGTGTATATTCTGGATAAAAAGGCAAGCTAAGAGCATGGCCCCGGCGGGGCCATGCTCTTTCTTTACCCGCAGCCCCCGGTGTGAGCCGGGGGGCTGCTTTTTTATTCTCCGTAGTGCACATGCAGCAGCGCGTGACACTTTTCCTCGCCGTACTCCCTGAGTAAAGACGTGACGATGGGGTTTTTCTCCGCCCGCTTGAACATAGCGGAGGCATCGGCGGCATACAGTCCCTCGCCCCGCTTCTTCTTCACGTTGCTCAGCCCATAGGGCTGTCCCGCGCCGCCCACGCAGCCGCCCTGACAGGTCATGACCTCTATCAGGTGGTAGAAGCACTTGCCCGCTTCGATATCCGCGATCAGCTCCTTGGCGTGGATCAGCCCGTTGACCACGGCGATACGCAGCTCCTGCCCGTCCACGTTCAGTTCCACATGGCGGATGGATCCGTCTCCCCGCAGATCGGTGACACGGACGGCCCGCAGCGCATTCTTGCTCTTGTCCGGCAGGCAGTGACGCACCACCGCCTCGGCCACACCGCCGGTGACGCCGTAGATCACCGCCGCGCCGCTGCCCAAACCGAAGGGCAGGTCCGGGGACTCCAGCTCCAGCTCGTCCAGCTGCACGCCCGTCTCACGCATCATGTCCACCAGCTCCCGGGTAGTCAGCACCAGATCCACATCCGGCCGACCGTTATGGACGAACTCCGGCCGCGCCGCCTCCATCTTCTTGGCAGTGCAGGGCATAATGGCGATGTTGTAGGTAGTCCGCCCGTCGGCGGCATCTTTTTCGGCGTATTTGTCACGGATGACCGCCGCGAACATCTCCATGGGCGATTTGCAGGTGGAGATATGCTTCAGATACTTAGGGGCGTTGAACTCCAGATACCGCACCCAGGCGGGACAGCAGCTGGTGAACATGGGGAACGGCCCGCCGTTTTTCAGCCGCTGCAAAAACTCCTCCGCCTCCAGTATGGTGGTCATATCCGCGCCGAAGTTGGTGTCGTACACCTCGTCCACACCCATGAGCTTCAGCGCCGTGGTCATCTTGTCAATGACGTTCACGCCTGCCGGAATGCCAAAGGCCTCACCCAGCGCCACACGGACGGCCGGCGCGATCTGCACCACCACACGCTTCTTCGGGTCGTGGATGGCCGCCCACGCGGTGCCGATCTGATCGTTAACGGTGATAGCGCCGGTGGTGCACACGGCGGCGCACTGGCCGCAGCCCACGCACTTCGTCTCGCCCAGCTTTTTGTCAAAGGCCGGCATCACCTGCAGCTCGCTGCCCCGGAAGGCAAAGTTCAGAATGCCCTGTCCCTGCAGCTCCTCGCACACCCGCACGCAGTCGCCGCACAGGATGCACTTGTTGGGGTCCCGGAACACCGCGTAGCTGGTGTAATCCTTCTCGTACCGGGGCTTATTGTTGGGGAAACGGATATGCCGCACGCCAAAGCGCTGGGCCAGCTCCTGCAATCGGCAGTTGCCGCTTTTGGCACAGGTAGTGCAGGAGCAGTCATGGGCCGCCAGCAGCAGCTCCAGTATCATCCGCCGGTGCCTCAGCAGCCGGGCGGTGTTGGTCCTGATCTCCATGCCGTCCCGGGGCTCCATGGAGCAGGAGGCGTCGATCTTCCCGGTCTTTACGTCCTCCACGATGCACATACGGCACGCGCCGTGAACGGACAGGTCGGAGTAATAGCAGAACGTGGGGATGTCGATACCCGCCTTGCGGATGACCGCCAGCACGTTGCGCTCGCCGTCAAAGGGCACCCGCTGCCCGTCGATGACCATAATTCCCTTTGCCATGGCTCACTCCTCCTCAATGGCGTCGATCGCGCCGAAGGGGCACGCGCCCCAGCAAGCGCCGCAGTGGATGCACTTCTCGTTGTCAATGACGTAGGGCATACGGGGCTGCCCGGAGATGGCCTCCATGGGACAGTTCCGCGCGCACTTGCCGCAGCCCTTGCACAGCTCCGGTTTGATCTCCAACCGGCGTTTGCGCCCGTTGCAGATGGGACAGTGGTGATCCACCACATGGCGCAGATAATCCTGCCGGAAGTTCCGCAGGGTGGACATCACCGGCTTGCAGGCCGTCTGCCCCAGGCCGCACAGGGCCGTGTCCGTGATGGTATCGCTAAGAGACTCCAGCAGATCCAGATCGGCCAGACTCCCCTCGTTATTGATGATGCGCTCCAGTGTCTCCAGCATACGCTTTGTGCCCTCCCGGCAGGGGGTGCACTTGCCGCAGCTCTCGTTCTGGGTAAAGTGCATAAAGAACCGTGCCACCTCCACCATGCAGGTGTCCTCGTCCATGACCACCAGGCCGCCGGAGCCGATAATGGCCCCCAGCTTCTTCAGCGAGTCGAAGTCCATAGGGTAGTCCAGATGCTCCTCGGTCAGACATCCGCCGGAGGGCCCGCCGATCTGCACGGCCTTGAACTTCTTGCCGTCCGGGATACCGCCGCCGATGTCGAAGATGATCTCCCGCAGGGTGGCGCCCATAGGCACCTCCACCAGTCCTGTGTTCACCACGTTGCCCGTCAGGGCGAAGGTCTTGGTGCCGGCGCTGCCCTCGGTGCCGATGCCCCGGTACCACGCCGCGCCCTTGTTGATGATGTTCGGCACGTTGGCGAACGTCTCCACATTGTTCAGCACCGTGGGTTTTCCCCACAGTCCCTGGTCTACCGTCCGGGGCGGCTTTACCCGGGGCATACCCCGCTTGCCCTCGATAGAGGCGGTCAGGGCGCTGCCCTCACCGCAGACGAAGGCGCCGGCGCCGCGGTTGATGTGGATATGGAAGCTGAACCCGCTGCCCATGATGTCGTCGCCCAGCAGTCCGGCCGCCGCAGCCTTGTCGATGGCCACCTGCAAACGCTTCACCGCCAGCGGATACTCGGCGCGGACGTAGATGTAGCCCTCCGTGGCTCCGGTGGCTGCGCCGGCGATCATCATGCCCTCCAGCACGGAATGGGGATTGCCTTCCATGATGGAGCGGTCCATGAAAGCGCCCGGGTCGCCCTCGTCGCCGTTGCAGACGATGTACTTCACCGGTTCCTCTATGTGCCGGCGCACGCTTTCCCACTTACGTCCGGCGGGGAACCCGCCGCCGCCCCGGCCCCGCAGACCGGAGTCGGAGATCTCCCTGCAGATCGCCGCGCCATCCATGTCGAACAGCGCCTTTTCAAAGGCGATGTACCCGCCCTTGGCAATGTATTCCTCCAGATTTTCCGCGTCACTGGTGCCGCAGCTGGCCAGCACCACCCGGTGCTGCTTCTTGTAAAAGGGGATATCCTCCTGCCGGGGATAGGACACGCCGTCCTGGTGATAGGTCAGCCGTTCGATGACCTCGCCGCCCAGCAGCGTTCTCTCCACGATCTCGCGGCAATCCTCCGGCTTCACGCGGACATACATCACACCCAGCGGCTCGATATGCACCAGCGGTCCCATCTCGCAGAAGCCGTGGCAGCCACTCATCTTGATGTGCAGGCTCTTCTCCGCGTCGCCGTGGTGGGTCAGGCCCACATACACCTGCAGTCCCCGCTGGGCACACTCCTCCCGCAGGTTCTCATACACCTTCATGGACCCGCTGGCGATACAGCCCGTACCGGCACAGATCAGCACGTTCAGGGATGATCTGCTCCGTTCCAGCGCCTCCACCGCCTGTTCGTGCATGGCGCGGAAGCCCTCCCGTGTCAGCTTGCTCATTCCGCCGCCTCCTTTCCGCGAATGGCCTCCAACTCCGCCAGCGCCGTCTCCGGCGTCATCTTGGCGTACACCTCGCCGTCAACCGTCATCACCGGCGCCAGACCGCAGGCACCCAGACAGGCCACCGTCTCCAGCGTAAATACGCCGTCCGCGCTGGTCCTGCGCTTGCCGTCCAGCTTCAGGTACTCATAGATCGCGTCGTAGATAGGCCCGGACTTCCGCACATGACAGGCTGTGCCGTCACAGACCTTGATGATGTGCTTTCCTTTGGGTTCCAGCGAGAAATTCTCATAAAACGTGGCCACGCTATACACCCGTGAGACGCTGATGTGCAGCATATCCGCCACCAGTTCCATATTCTCTTGGCTCAGGTAGTTCTCCGACGCCTGTATCTCCTGCAAAATGGCGATGAGCCTCGCGCTGTCGCAGTCATGGGCCCGGACGATGGCCACCGTTTTCTCCTGTTCCGATCTCATGCTCTCTCCTCCTAAAACGTGTTGAACGCCGTGTCGCTTAGCCTGTTAATTTTCTAACACTCCACCCGTACTGTACCATAGGCCCGCCCGCCTTGCAACAGCAAAAGAGGGGAAATTCTCGCCGTGCGAACTTTTCTCCACCCTGCACAAAAACGTCCCCGCTTTTTTGCCTTAAACGGCAAAAAGCAAGGGGGCATAACTTTTTTTCATGGCTCCGACAGCATAAGTGCCCCCCGCAGGCCCATGGGCCTGCGGGGGGCACTCTCTGTTTACATGATACCGGACTTTTCCTTGCTGGCAGCGATAGCCGCGTTCAGTCTTCGGGCCGGGTAGTACACCAGCAGGCCGAACACCGTGAACAGCGCGCACATGCCCAGCAGCACCAGCGCGCAGCGCAGGTATGTGTCGCCGTACATACCGCCCACCGTCTCCCGGATCATATCCATGCCGTAGTGGAAGGGCATGAAGGGATACAGGGTCTGGAACAGCTGCGGCAGCACATGTACCGGGTATGAGCCGCCGGACCCGGCCACCTGAATGACCATGATAACGACCGACAACGCCATACCCACGTTGTCCAGGGCGTACACCAGCGCGTAGTTCATGCTGGCGAAGTTCAGCGAGCACAGGCAGCAGGCCAGCACGAACAGCGCCGGCTCCGCCGTCTCCATCCCCACGAAGTACAGGCAGCCAAAGGCCGTCACCAGCGCCTGGGCCATGGCCATCAGGAAGAAGGTGGCGAACCGCCCGAAATACCGCTCCACGGCCCGGCACCCGACGAACTCCGGCTGGGTCACCGGTACCTTCAGCATCACGGCGGTCAGCAGGCTGCCCACAAACAGCGCCAGCATGACGTAGTAGGGCGACATGGCCGCGCCGTAGTCCTTGATCTCATAGATGATCTCCGTGTTCAGCTGCACCGGCGAGCTGAGGTAGTCGGCCATGCTTTCGGCATCGCTGCTCTCCATCAGCTCCGTAAAGCGCTTGAATGCTTCGCTCTCCGTCACCCGGCGCACATCGTCCTCGATATCCGCCAGATACGTCTCCACCGTGTTGGCCAGGGTAATGCCCGCGTCCAGCGTAGGCTGTACGGTGGTTATGGCATCGGCGTAGCTGTCCAGCGTGCCGGACACCTCCCCCAGGCTGCCGCCCACGGCCCCCAGCAGCTGCTGGACGGACCGCAGCGTGGTCTGGGCCTGTGCCCCGGTGGTGTGCAGGTATTCGTTGACCTCCTTATTGGTCTGCACCGCCGCCGCCAGCAGTTCCTGCCGCACCTGATGCAGCATATCCAGCACCGGTCCCTGCAGGGCCGACGGCTCCAGCGTATCCACCAGCGCGTCCAGCGCCTCCAGATCGGCGATAGCCGTCTCCAGCTGCGCCTTCAGGGCCTCGTCCTCGGCGGCCGCCAGCTGGTCCTCCAGCGCGGCGATGGCCGCCTGTATCTTCCGGTGCAGGTCCGCCTTCAGCGCTTCGTCGGCGGCAGAGGTATCCATACTCCGCAGGGCATCCTCGATGTCGCCCAGTACCTTATCCGTGTTGTTCAGCACCGTCAGCAGGTCGCTGTACGCCGTGTCCGCCGCGCTCAGGCCCGTGCTGATAAGCTGCACCGTGCTGCCCGCCGCCGCATCGGCGTCCTCCACCGTTCCTCGTGCGTCCGCGATGGTCACGGACGCCGCGGTCAGCAGCCCGTCCGCCCCGTTCATCACGTCCTTCAGCGACAGCAGCACCTTCTGCAGCTGCGCCATCTCCTGCCGCGCACCGGTCAGCTTATCCATAATGCCGTCCGCCAGCGCCTCCGAGTCCAGCCCCATGGCCTTGAACACGGAGCCCGCCGTGGTCAGCGCCTCAGCAGCCTTGCCGATGACCGTGGTGTTGATCTGCTCCTGCACGGCGGTCTTGGCCTTGCTGGTGATCTTGGGGGCGATGGCGTTCTTCTTCTCGTTCTCGTAATACTGTATTTGCGGGTGGCGCAGATCGCCGGACAGGATGCTCACAAAATCCTCGGTAAATTCCTCCGGCACGATCAGCGCCGCGTAGTAGTCGCCGGACTCCACCCCGTCCAGGGCCTCCGCCCGGCTGTCCACGAACACCCAGCCCATCTGGTCGTTGCTCTCCAGTCCCTGCAGCACCAGCGCGCCGATGTTCACCTCCAGGCCCAGCACCTCGCAGCCCGCGTCCTCGCTGGCCACCGCCACGCTGATGCGGCTGGTGGACGCCGTGCCGTAGGGGTCCCAGTTGGACAGGATGTTGAACCAGGCGTACAGACACGGCACCAGGCACAACCCCAGCAGCACCACCACCGCCACCACACTGGCCGTCAGCCGCCGCCAGTCGGCGCGAAAGATATTCCAGATGTTCTTCATCGGTCCACCTGCCCTTCCCGGCTCTCCGCCGCACCGCGCCGCAGGTCATCGGACAGCCCCTGTATCGCCCGGGTCAGCGCGTCCAGATCGGACGCCAGCTTCTCCGGGTCGTCCAGCAGCCGTTCCAGCACCCGCGCGCCGCTGTATACCGGCGCGGCAGGCGTCGGCGCGTTGTCTGCCTGCGGCGCTCCGCCGTGCACCTCCCGCAGTATCTCGTCCACGGAATATGCCTCCGGCTCCGGCGCTGCCGGTGCCTTTGTGACCGGCGTCTCCTCCGCAGGCTCCGCGGATATGTCCTCCGCTGCCGCAGCCGTCTCCTCCGGCACAGGCTCCGTCTCCGGCGTCTCCTGTTCCTCCCGGGTGCCGTGGCGCAGCAGCAGACCCATCCGTGGCACCTTGGGCAGCTCCGGCAGCTCCAGCAGTGTGCCCAGGCTCTTCTGCTCCATCTGGGTGATGTTCTCCAGCTTCTTTTGCAGCTCATAGTCCGCGTACTCCACAGCGATCAGATATGCCGCCACTGCGAACATGGACAGTATCCACAGCATCAGGGTGAACACCTTGTTCCCCTCCGCCAGAAACATCAGCAGCATCAATCCCAGCGTCACCGCCAGCAGCATCCGCATACCGACGCGTATCCGCCGCCGGTTGTTCCGGTGCAGGGTGCTGACCTCCTCCAGCAGGCGGTCATACAGCTCCTGATAGTCCCGTTCTTTTGTCATCGGTCAACACCTCCTTTCACAGCAGCTCCGTCTCCTCCAGCTTCTCCTCCATAAAGTGGTTCAGTCCCATGAAGGGCCGCCGCACCAGCAGGCCGATCAGCAGCGCCGCCGCGGCGAACAGCAGCAGGAAGCCGATCTGCTGCCAGTAGTAATTCCCGTACATCCCGCAGATGCACTCGCGCATAGCGTCGATGGCATAGGGGAAGGGGAAGAAGCGATAGATCTTCTGGTAAATGGCCGGCAGCAGCTCGATGGGGAACGTGCCGGAGGAGCCTGCGATCTGCATGACCATGATGACCACCACGATGGCCTTGCCCACATCGCCGAAGGACAGCGCCAGCGAATAGATCAGCAGGCTGAAGGTAAAGGCCGTCAGCGCGCCCGTGAGATACAGCATCCCCGGGTGCAGGCACTGGACCTTCAGTATGTACAGGTCGCCGGTAACGATGACCGCCGCCTGTATCTGGCTCAGCACGAAAAAGAACAAGTACCGCCCGAAGTACAGCTCCGCCGGCTTCGGGTCGATCAGGCCCTCCGTCCGGGCGTGTATCTTGATGAGGGACGACAATATCACGCCGCCCACCCAGATGGCCAGCACCGTGTAGAACGGCGTCATGGCCGAGCCGTAGTTGGCGATGGGATACACCGCATTCACGCTGGTCTGCACCATTTCCGGAAAATACTGGCCGTACACCGCCGGGTCGCCGCCCAGGATATTCACCAGCGTATCCATGTATTCGTCTGTGGTCAGCCCCTCCAGGTCGTCTATGGTGCTCTCCAGCGAGGTCAGCAGCTTCTCCGTAGCCGGCCGCAGCAGCGCCATGGTGTCGCCCACAGCGTCAGCGGTCTCCGCCAGCGCGGTCTTCATGGCCTTGGCGTCTCCAGCCAGCGCGGCCATGCCCTCCATGGTGTCCGCCACCTGACCGGCCACGGTGTCCAGCTCCTTTTGCAGCGCCTTTGAAGTCACGGGGATCTTATCCACCATCGTCCGGATGGACTTCACCAGCGCGTCGCAGTCCGCCAGCAGGTCGCTGGCGGTGGGCTTGTCAGCCAGCGCCTGCAGCTTCGCCGCCAGACGCGTACACTCGGCGGAAATGGCTCGCGCCTGCTCTGCCGCGGCCGGCGCCTCCATCTCGATATCCTCCGCCCACCGATCCAGCGTGTCCGCCGCCTTTTCCAGCTGCGCCGCCGCATCTCGCAGCTGCTGCTGTGCCGACGGCAACTCCGGCGCGTTCTCAATGGCGCTGTTCAGCCGATCCAGCGCCCGTTCCACCCGGGCCAGGGCCGTGTTCAGCTGCAGCTGTATCTCCGCCGCCGTCTGCTGCAGCTGTGCGCCGTCCGGCAGGTTCTTGTTGATATTGGCCACGGCCGCCTCCAGCGCCGCCGCGCTGCTCTCCGACACGCCGCTGCCGCCCGCCGCCTCAAAGGCATCCATCATCCGCCCGCAGGCGTGCAGCAGGTCCTGGGCCTGGTACAGCACGCCCTTCACAGCGGCCTCCGGATCGTCGGCGGTCAGGTCCGCCGCCAGCAGATTGCTCTGCTCCATGATGCCGTCGATGACCACCTCCAGATAGTTTTCACTGATGGAGCGCTTCAGCGTCTCCACCGCCGTGTCGGTGATCTTGGTGGCCACGGCGTTCTTCTTGGCGTTTTCGTAGTAGGTGATGGCCGGCTTACCGGTCCAGTCCGTCAGCATCCGGTACATATTCCGGCTGAACTGCTTGTCGATGACCACCGCCGCGTAGTAGTCGCCGGACTCCACGCCGCCCTTGGCCTCCTCCTCGGTGTCCACGATGACCCAGTTGATGGACGTAGCCTCCCGCAGGTCGGCCACCACGTCGTCGCCCTTGTTCTCGTAGGTGCCGTCCGCGTCGGTATAGCCCTCGTCCAGCGACGCCACCGCGATGGATATCCCCCCGGTGTTGCCGTAGGGGTCCCAGTTGGAGTAGATATTCAGCCAGGCGTACAGGCTGGGCAGCAGCGCGATGGCGACCACCACCACGCAGGCGAAAAAGCACTTGCTCAGCGTCCGTATATCGGTTTTGAATACCGTCCAGATATTACGCATACTGCCTCCTTACGCGCGGCACGCCGCGCTGTATATAAAACTGTTGCAAACAATAGTGTATCAGTATGTATTATACAGAAAGTCGCCATGATTTGTCCAAACAAAACCCGTTTTTTGCCCAAAAATACAGAAAAGAGACGGCTCCCGCCGTCTCTTTCGTTCTACTCTTTTTCTGTATCCTCCGCCACGATGCGGTAGTAGGTATTCCCCGTCAGCTTGTACACGATGGCATACAGCACCGCGAACACCGCAAAGCTCACCGCCGTTGTGCCGATCAGCAGGCCCCGGTTGTCCAGGTTGAACAGGATCAGCAGCTTGTGGATGAACGGGAACGCGAAGCACAGGTGCACGCCCGCCAGCACCAGCGGCAGATAGAACACCGTCAGCAGCTGGCTGTTGATGCTGCGGCGGATGTCCACCTTGGTCATGCCCACCTTCTGCATGATGTCGAACCGGCTCTGATCCTCATAGCCCTCCGAAAGCTGCTTGTAGTACAGGATAGCCACCGCCGCGAAGATAAACACGATACTCAGCATGATGCCCAGGAAGAACAATCCGCCGTACATGCCGTAGAAGTCTGCCCGGTTGGCGGCCTTGGACTCCACGCTGACGCCCACGCCCCAGTCACCGCTGACGCCCGCCAGATAGCCGTTCAGCGCGTCCTCCAGATTGGGCGTTGTGCCATCGATGTTCCCCTGCTGGTTTTCCGGCAGATCGGTGTCGAAGGCGTAGTGCCACGTGGCCGTGAGATACCACCCGTATTTCTCGCTCAGTCCGTCCTCCAGCTCCTGCACGAACTGCGTGAAGTGCGGTATGACCACCATCAGGGTCGGGGTGATATCCGCCGTGAAGGGGCCGCTCAGCGGCGGAATGTCCCGATCCATGACCCGGAACGTCCATTCCCCGTCGACGGTCAGGGTGTCGTACGGGAAATCCGTCCGCAGAGTCGCCACATACACCTGCCCGTCGTTCAGCGTCAGGCTCTGCCCCGTGGCGGCGTTATAGTCCTCCAGCGGCAGGAAATGCAGCTGCGTCACACGGGTGCTGTCCGCTGCGGACGCACCGGCGTTGCCCAACCGCAGATCCCCGCCGTCCGGCAGACCGCTGACGCTGATCTCACGGTATGTCGCCACATTACTGGTCTGCCCGCCGAAGTTGAAAACGGTGCTCTCCACACCCTGACGCAGCTGCTCCGCCTCCGCCTCGTCCAGCGGATGATCGCTTCTGCCGTATACCGCCACGTCCATGTCGCGGGGATACCGGGCATTCACCGCGTCCTCCTGCCCCACATACAGGCAGGTGGTGGACGAGATCATCACCAGCACCATGGTGGCCAGAATACACACCGACGCCAGTCCCGCGCCGTTGCGCTTCATGCGGTAGGCCATGGAGGACACGGACACGAAGTGCTGGGGCCGGTAGTAGTATTTTTTGTTCCTTTGCAAGCCGCGGCACAGCGTCACCGAGCCGCTGATAAACAGCAGATAGGTGGCGATGATGACCATGATGACCGCCGCAAAGAACCACAGCAGCGCCGCCAGCGGCTCCTTGATGGACACCGCCAGCGCGTAAGCGCCGCCCAGCAGCACCACGCCCGCCGCCGTCAGCACCCACTGCGCCTTGGGCGGCTTCTCGCCCACGCTCTCGCTGCACAGCAGCCCCACCGCGCTGACGCCGTGCAGCTGCCGCAGCCCGTTCAGCAATATCAGCGTGTGGATGGCTGCAAACAACGCCGCCGCAGCCAGCAGAGACGATACGGACACCGTCAGGGTATAGGTCACGGGCACCTGCAAAAGCCGCACCATACCCAACTCCGCCAGCTTATACAGTACCATGCCCAGAAGCAGTCCCGTCCCCGTGGTCAGGCCATAGGTGATGACCGTCTCCCACAGCAGAATGCGGGCGATGTTGCCCTTGCCCATACCCAGCACATTGTACAGGCCAAACTCCCTCTCCCGGCGGCGAATGAGGAACGAGTGGGTATAGAACAAAAATATCAGCGCAAACACGGCGATGACCACCGTGCCCAGCCGCAGTATGATGGCGCTGCTGGTCCCGCCGGACATATGCCCCAGCACCTCCGAGCCGGACAGCCCCATCAGGATGTAGAACATCAGCACCATCCCGGCGCAGCTCAGCAGATACGGCAGGTACAGCCGCCTGTTTTTTCTCATGCCCGTCCAGGCCAGCCGGGCGTATAATGTCTTTTCCCTCATGCCGGTTCACCGCCCGACTGCAGCATAGTCAGCGTGTCGGAGATGCGCTGATAGAACCTGGTGTCATCGTCCTCGCCCCGGTACAGCTGGTGGAACACCTGGCCGTCCTTGATGAACAGCACCCGGCCCGCCCGGCTGGCGGCCTTCACGGAGTGGGTCACCATCAATATGGTCTGCCCTGCCCGGTTGATGGCGGCGAACAGCCGCAGCAGCTCGTCGGTGGAGCCGCTGTCCAGTGCGCCGGTGGGCTCATCGGCCAGCAGGATGTCGGGGTTGTTCACCAGCGCACGGGCAATGGCCACGCGCTGCATCTGCCCGCCGGACATCTCGCCGGTGTGCTTGTGCAACTGGTTGCCCAGCCCCACCTGCTCCAGCGCAGCGGCGGCACGGCGGCGGCGCTCGGCCTTGGAAACGCCTGAGATGGTCAGTGCCAGCTCTACGTTGCCCAGCACGGTCTGGTGGGGGATCAGGTTATAGCTCTGGAACACAAAGCCGATGGTGTGGTTCCGGTAGGAGTCCCAGTCGCGGTCTGTGTATTTTTTTGTGGAGATGCCGTTGATGACCAGATCGCCGCTGTCGTAGCGATCCAGACCGCCGATGATGTTCAGCAGGGTGGTCTTGCCGGAGCCGCTGGGGCCAAGAATGGCCACAAATTCGTTGTCCCGCAGGTTCAGACTGACGTTGTTCAGTGCGTGCTGCACCAGCTCGCCGGTCTTGTATTCTTTGTTGATCTGTTTAAGTTTGAGCATAGATGTGCCTTTCCGGTACTGCGCCGCCGGGCGCTGCTGCCTGTGGTTTAAAAGTAGGAAACATTTGCAGACAATATCTAATTTAGTTTAGCAAATAAAAATGAAGAAACCGTGAAATTAACTGCGGAACGGATGAAGCTGCGGAGCTTTTGCGTCTGGGCAGCGGTTTTGCCGGAAGGACGGGGCAAAAAAGAAAAGCGGGAAAAGATACCGGTTGAATTTACAAGCTGAACGTGATATTCTAAAGCTGACAGACAGGCTGCGCCGGAGAAAACGGCGTTATATTACCTGAAAGGCTGTCGGAACAACACTTCTTTAGGATTGTAACGGTTTCTCCTACCTTATAAAATATACTTCATAAAATAGCAAAAGGATAAACAAGGCAGAAAAAAATTTGGCCCTTGTAGTAAGGAGGAACTGAAATGGAACGTACATTTTCACCTATGATCCGGCAGTATTCTGCCATTGATGGTTTGCAGCAGGCGTATACGCTGGTGTATGCCATGGAGGTAGAGGGCACACAAGGCTGCCGGCTGACCCTGTGCCAGATCGGCAGCCGACAGCAGATCGTCAGTCAGCATGTTGCGGCAGCGCCGGAGTTCTGTTACCGGCTCCTGCGCTACTTGTGTGAAAATGGAGTTCAGCCGGAGCTCTGGCGGGATGCGGTCACAGACCTGACAGCTGCCCAGCTGGCAGGCGAGAAAGGCGGCGCATGGCGTGAACAGTGAGCGAACAGCCCAACTGCAAGTCGCCCTTGCAAGCTATGATCTGAAAGAACTGCGTGTCCAGAAGCGTTATTTGCAGGAGCAGGGAACCGCCATTGACTGCACCTGCTTTTGCAGCGGCGAAAAGCTGCTGGCACAGCTGCGGCAGGGTGTCCGTTATGATGCCGTGGTGCTTTGCAGCGAGCTGACGGATCTGCCTGCGGAGCAATTTGTCCGGCAGTTTTATCAGCTGAAGGAGCGGCCGATGCTTCTGATACAGAGCCATGGCCGCAGCAGCGGCACGGCGTTGCAAAAGCTCCGCGAGGGGTGCTACTGCGTAGAGGGCACCGAGCTGAAAAGGCTGCTGTGGCAGCTTTACCGGATGCCCGGGCGGCAGAACCGGCAGCTGGAGCAGCGGTGCAGCCAGCTGTATGCGGCGTGGGGCATCCCGCAGGGGGATGTCAACGCC
>OHSQ01000430.1_pt1 | contig 19661 bp, 19 predicted proteins | sample 1578661 | NCBI WGS metagenome assembly OHSQ01 (sample SAMEA3879534, study PRJEB24766) | human gut metagenome | biome: human-associated habitat; feature: feces | place: USA | collected 1985/1987 | reverse complement strand
TGGGTGACGTAGATAAACGTGGTGTTGATCATCAAGCTGCGCCAGCGGATCAACACCACGTTTATCTACGTCACCCATGACCAGACCGAGGCCATGACCCTGGGCGACCGCATCGTCATCATGAAGGATGGCTTCATCCAGCAGATCGGCACGCCCCAGGAGGTCTTTGACCACCCGGCCAATCTGTTCGTGGCCGGCTTTATCGGCACGCCCCAGATGAACTTCTTTGACGCGAAGCTGGTGAAGAACAGCGACGGCAAATACGCCGTGGCTATCGACGGCATCAACGTGGAACTGGCCGAGGATAAGCAGGCCCGGCTCAGCGCTAAAAATGTACCGGAACAGGACGTGACGCTGGGCGTTCGCCCCGATCACATCATGCTCTGCGCCGACGGCGTCAAGGGTACCGTGGATGTCAGTGAGCTGATGGGCTCCTCTGTGCATCTGCATATCTCCACCCACGACCATGACGTGGTGGTCATCGTCCCCACCAACGGCAACGCCGCCCACTTCCCCATGGGCAGCGAGGTCAACATGATCTTCGGCGGCAATGTGGCCCATGTGTTCAGCAAGGAGACGGAAAAGAATCTGGAGTGGTAACACCACAAATATAGCATCCCCCGCGCAGCTGATGCCGCGCGGGGGATGCTTTTGTACTAAGAAGAATGGGTAATCGTGCCTCTTGGAGCGTCTGAGGGGAGAGATGTGGTTGTGCTTTGCCTATGCTCAAAATACCGAGGTAAAATGCGTTCCAGCCCGCTACCATACCCATCCTCTATTAACTGCTCGGCGTACTTTACGGATATGGGATCATTGCTGGTTGGGTGGGCGTAAATGTAATCCCTCATGGATAATCGTGCCATTTGGGCGGAATCTCTGTAGCTGCCAAGAGAATTAAAAACATCAACTGCAGTTTCGTAGTCCTTAACAGCGCGGCAAGCAATTCCTTTTTGATAGCGAATCCTGTTCGGGAGAAAGATAGCGCAGACAGTAGCAATAATCACTACGACGATGGTGATGATGATACCGGCGGCTCTGCGCTTTTTCTTGTGCTGCTGTTCCCGCTGTTCCAGCTGGAAGTCTGTATAACGGGGGTCCTTGCCGCAAGAGGGACACTTTATGGCCTGGTCACTTACGTTGTGGCCGCAGTGGGGACAGGTCTTGAGAGCCATTACTGCTGCGCCTCCTTCTTTTTGTTGAGCTGTTCCAGGTTTACGCGGGCGGCGTGAACGTCAATGAGCAGTTTGGATGCGCCGTAGAGCAGGCCGCCGAAAAACAGCGCGGATACAGCCGCGGCGACCGCCAGGAAAAACAGCGTGGTGCCTGTTGTCTCGGAGGAATAGTAGGAATAACGAAGCTGGCTGGCCGAGATGGCGATGGCGATGACGCTGATACCACCGCAAACCCAGACGATGTACGCGAACACCTCCAGCATATTGGCGGCGCCGGTTTTGTATCTGATGTCGGAGGTCTTGGGCAGTGTGGCGGCTGCGGCTTCTTCCTTGGCGGCGTTTTCACGACGTTCCTGCGCGTCCTTTTTTTGCTGGGCGGCGTAGATGGTAGATGAGGGGCAGCCGCACTCCGGGCACATTCCCTTGATGCTGAGCTGTTCCTGGGTAACGGTAGCGCCGCACTCCGGGCAGGTGTAGTTTGTAGTCATAGTTTTGTTCCCCTTTCGATTTCAAGTTACAGTCAGAATAGCACATATTTTGACTATAATCAAATCTTTTCTGTATAATTCATCCGAATACCACAAACCACAACCTATCTTCACAGCACCTTTTCTATCTCGCTCTCGCCGTACACTTTTATGCCGTTTTCCTTCAGCAGCGCCGCCGTGACGCCGTCGCCATCCGTCAGCGTTCCGGTGAACGTTCCGTCATAGATGCGCCCGCAGCCGCAGGAGGGGCTTTTCTCCTTCAGCACGGCGGCGGTGCAGCCGTACAGGCGCCCCAGACGCAGCGTCTCCTCCGCGCCCCGGTGGTATTCCGCCGTCACGTCTCGGCCATCGTTCATCACCACCCGATCGTCCCGCCGCTCGGAGGGGTTTCGGGGCGTAGGCAGCCCGCCCAACTGCTCTGGACACGCCGGCACCGCCAGTCCACGCCGGGCCAGCTCCTGTACCAGCGGGTTGGGCTTGCTCTGCCCGTCGTAGCGGCAGGCGCAGCCCAACAGGCACGCGCTGATCAGGATCATACCGCCAGCTCCTTTCCGTCCAGCGCCGCATAGACCAGCGTCTCGCCCTGATATTGCAGCTTCAGGGAGAAAAACGGCGTGTCCGGACGGCGGATAAGGTCCAGAAAGATCTTGTCCCCCGCCCACTGGGGCAGCGCCGCCAGCGCGTCCTTGTGCAGCCATTCCAGCACGCCCTCGCTGCACTCCCGCAGCGTTCCCGTCCAGCCGGTGGCGGTAAACAGGTGCATATATTCCCCCTCCCAGATATCCGACACGAAGGTGATGACGCCCCGGTACCGATAGTCGGTCAGGGTCAGGCCCGTCTCCTCCAGCGTCTCGCGGCAAACGCACTCCTCCGGGCTCTCGCCCTCCTCGCACTTGCCGCCCACGCCGATCCACTTGTCGTGGTTCAGGTCGTTCTGCTTCTTCACCCGATGCAGCATCAGGTATTCGCCCCGTTCGTTTTCGATATAGCACAGCGTGGTGTTTTTCATCTTTGCACCTCCGATTTACAAATCACTGCCAATAGTATATACTATTCGTATCGTCAACACAACTGTTACCTGTCAGGAGAGTATATAGTATGACAACGATAAAACCAGGCCGCTACCGCCACTTTAAGGGTAATGAATATGAGGTCATCGGCACCGCCCGCCACTCTGAAACACTGGAGGAACTGGTGGTCTACCGTGCCCTGTATGATAATGGCGGTCTGTGGGTGCGCCCCGCCGCCATGTGGTCCGAGATCGTGGACCGGGACGGCTACCGCGGCCCGCGTTTCATCCCGGAGGACGGCCAATGATCGACTATACTGTGATACGCTCCCACCGGCGCACCCTGGCGCTGGAGGTCACGCGACAGGGCACCGCCCTGGTCCGCGCCCCCCTGCGGGCCACCGATGCGGATATCACCCGCTTTGTGGACAGTCACCGCGGCTGGCTGGAAAAACATCTGGCAGCACGGCAGGCCTATCTATCCGCCCACCCGGAGCCGTCTGCGGCACAAGAGGACGCATGGCGGCAGCAGGCAAAAGAGACACTGCCACCCCTGGTGGCCCACTGGGCCCAGCGCATGGGCGTGCAGCCCGCCGGCATCACTGTCACCGCCGCCCGCACCCGCTTCGGCAGCTGCTCCGGCAAAAACCGTCTCAGCTTCTCCCTCTACCTGATGGCCTATCCCGAAGCCGCCATTGAATACGTGGTGGTCCATGAGCTGGCGCACATTCGCCACCACGACCACTCCCCCGCCTTCTACCGCGAGGTGGAAGCCTATCTGCCCGACTGGAGGGCGCGCCGCGCCCTCCTTCGCCGGTAATTCCGCCATTTTGCGCCGTACATTCGATACTTCGCCGCCGCCCGTTCAATCGGGCGGTGGTTTTCTTGTGATTTTCACAAGAAAACCACCGCCTTTTCTGTGCGTTTCGGCAAAAATGCAGCGAAGCAATTGACAATTGCGGCAAACACTGATAGGATAACTATGCTGAACGGAAACGTTACCGGTAATGTTTTCGCTTTCCTCTGACGATTTTCTTTCCTTTCGATCTGGTATAGTAGGAGGCACACCCAGGTATGACGATCAAGGATATAGCAAAACAGTGCAGCGTCAGCGTCAGTACCGTCTCCCGTGTGCTGAATGACCGGCCGGATGTCAGTGAGGATGTCCGTCGTAAGGTGCTTTCCGCTATCAAGAATAGCAACTACATTCCCAACAACAGCGCCCGCGACCTGGTCCGCACCAAGTCCGATGCCGTGGGTCTGGTAGTCCGCGGTGTGTCCAATCCGTTCTACACCGACATTATCCGCGCCATTGAACGCACCATCACCGATGCCGGTTTTACAATGGTCATGCAGCAGATCGGTACTTGCGACGACGAGGTCAAATGCGGTGCGGTCATGGAGCGCGAAAAGCGCCTGCAGGGCATCGTGTTCCTGGGCGGTCGGTTTGATTACACCCCCGCTGATCTGGCGATGCTGAACATTCCCTTTGTGTGCTGTTCCTACTCCAACCGCTATGGCACGCTGATCGAGGGCGAGTATTCCTCTGTGTCCATCGCCGACGGTGACACCGCACAGCAGGCGGTGGAGGAGTTGTACCGCCACGGGCACCGGCGCATCGCCGCGCTGATCTCCCGTCCCAACGATCAGTCCATCAGCCAGCTGCGCTATGAGGGCTATGTGCAGGCGCTGGAGAGTCACGGCATCCCTGTGGACCCGGAACTGGTGATCTCCACCGGCGGATTCGGCGCGAAGGACGCCTACAGAGCCGTGCAGGAAAAAATGGCCGAAAACGTTGATTTTACAGCACTTTTCGCCATCGCGGACTCTATGGCCATTGGTGCCATGCGGGCTTTGATGGACGCCGGCAGGCGTATCCCCGAGGACTGTTCCGTTATAGCGATAGATGGGTTAGAATTATCTGCCTATATTGAGCCGCCGCTTACTACCCTGTGCCAGCCTATGGAGGAAATGGGCCGCCGTAGCGCCGAGATTTTGCTGGACATGGTGCGGCACAAGGGCTCCCACGCCTGTGAGCTGCTGCCCACCACCCTGCGCCAGGGCCGCAGCGTGGCCGCGCCCAGGTGATACTTTTGTATATCTTTGTGATCTATTTTGTGTATCCTAAGGATCTGTTTCCTGCATCCCAATAATTTGTTTTTTGTACCCTAATGATCTGTTTTTTACATCCTTGTGATGTGAAAATAAAAACAAAAAAGGAGTAATTACCATGAAGAAGTTTCTTGCAATGCTTCTTGCTCTCGTGATGGCCCTGTCTCTGGTGGCCTGCGGTGAGAAGAAGGACGACACCAAGACCGAGGGCGGCGACACTGCCACCGGCAGCGTGTACTATCTGAACTTTAAGCCTGAGTCCGACGACGCGTGGAAGGCTCTGGCCGCCACCTACACCGAGAAGACCGGCGTGCCCGTCAAGATCCTCACCGCCGCCTCCGGCGAGTATGAGTCCACCCTGGTGTCCGAGATGGACAAGGAAGACGCGCCCACCCTGTTCCAGTGCAACGAGGGCGGCGTGGCTACCTGGGGTGAGTTCTGCTACGACCTGAGCAGCAGCGACGTGTACAACCAGCTGACCTCCAAGGATTATGCCCTGAAGAACGCCGACGGTGAGGTCATCTCCATCGGCTACTGCCTGGAGACCTACGGTATCATCGTGAACAAGGCGCTGCTGAAGGAAGCCGGCTATGAGGTCACCGACATCACCAACTTCGAGTCCCTGAAGAAGATCGCTGACGACATCCACAGCCGCGCTGCCGAGCTGGGCTTCGACGCCTTCACCTCCGCCGGTCTGGACGGCACCTCCTCTTGGCGTTTCTCCGGCCATCTGGCCAATATGCCTCTGTTCTATGAGTTCCGCGATGAAGGCGTGACCAGCAAGCCCGCCACCATCAAGGGTACTTATCTGGACAACTACAAGGCTATCTGGGACCTGTACACCACTGACTCCGCCACCACCGGCGCCGCCCTGCTGTCCGCCACCGGCGACCAGGCTGAGGCCGAGTTCGGCGAGGGCAAGGCTGTGTTCTATCAGAACGGCACTTGGGAGTACAGCAACCTGACCGGCGAGAAGTTCGGCATGAACGCTGATGACCTGACCATGATCCCCATCTACTGCGGTATTGAGGGCGAGGAGAAGGCCGGCCTGTGCACCGGTACCGAGAACTACTGGTCCGTCAACAAGAACGCCTCCGAGGAGGACATCAAGGCCACTCTGGACTTCCTGAACTGGGTCGTTACCTCCGAGGAAGGCACTGCCATGATGGCTGAGCAGTTCGGCGCCTGCCCGTTCCAGGCCTCCAAGGCTCCCTCCAACCCGTTCAGCGCTCTGGCCAACGAGTATGTTGCCAATGGCTGCTATCCTGTCACCTGGGCCTTCAACTACACCCCCGCTGTCAATGACTGGCGTGCCGCTGTGGTCGACGCTCTGGGCAAGTATACCGCCGACGGCGGCAGCTGGGACGATGTGAAGACCGCCTTCGTGGAAGGCTGGGCTACCCAGTACAACAACGATATCGCCAACGGCTAAGCTACGGTTTCAACCACATACGCACAGGGGGCGGGCTTTTCGCCCGCCCCCTCTTTCTTACTCTGTGACGGCGTGCGCTGTCCTTCGAACGCACTTCGGAGGAGAGCTTTCGCTGTGACAAAACTACGGAGAACAGGAGTGGTCTAATGAAACGATTTCAAGCGAAACGGGACGCGGCTGCGCTGAACAGCCGACTGGTCCGACGGCCAATTCAGCGCATGGTGTGGCTGTTTCTGCTGCCCACCTTTGCCGCCTTCTGCATCGGGTTCATCTACCCGTTCCTGAAGGGCGCGTTCCTGTCCTTCTGCAAATTCAAGCTGACCAGCAAGTGGACATGGGTAGGCTTTGACAACTATCTGAAGGCCTTTGCCGACAGCAGCTTCCGCCATGCCTTCTTGTTCACGGCGCTGTTTGCCTTTGTGTCGGTGCTGTTCATCAACGCGCTGGCCTTCGCGGTGGCCTATGCGCTGACGCGGGGCATCAAGGGCTCCAATCTGTTCCGGACGGTGTTCTTCATGCCGAACCTGATCGGCGGCATCGTGCTGGGCTACATCTGGTCCATGATCTTCGACGGCTTTCTGGTCGCTTACGGCCAGTCCGTGGTACTGAACAGCCACTTCGGTTTCTGGGGGTTGATCATCCTGCTGTGCTGGCAGCAGGTGGGCTATATGATGATCATCTACATCGCCGGATTGCAGTCCGTGCCGGAGGATATGCTGGAGGCGGCCCGCATCGACGGCGCCACCAACTGGCAGACCCTGTGGAAGGTCACTATCCCCAACATGATGAGCTCCTTCACCATCTGCATTTTCCTGACGCTGACCAACGGCTTCAAGCTGTTTGACCAGAACCTGGCCCTGACCGGCGGCCGCCCCTTCCTGCAGCAGGCGGACGGCAGCGTTGTCAAGACCACGGAAATGCTGGCCCTGAACATCTACAACTCCTTCTACTCCGGCAGCGGCAACAACCGCGGCGTGGCCCAGGCCAAAGCCGTGCTGTTCTTCATACTAGTGGCGGCTATCGGACTAATCCAACTCCGGGCTACCCGTAAAAAGGAGGTGCAGCAGTAATGCAGACGAGCCTTGCCAAAAAGCATGACCGCAGCAAAATGGTGTTGACCATAGCGTTCACGGTGATTTGCATCGTGTATGTGCTGCCCATCGTCATCGTTCTGATCAACTCCTTCAAGACCAATGCCGCTGTCAATACCGATACGTTCGCCCTGCCCAATGAGGACACCTTCGTGGGCTGGCAGAACTATATCAAGGGCATGACCTTCGGCAACTATCCGTTTATCAAGGCGGTGTTCTACAGTCTGTTCATCACCCTGGTCTCCTCGGCGCTGATCCTGATCTGCACCTCTATGGCCGCGTGGTATGTGGCCCGTGTGGGCAGTCTGTTCAGCAAGATCGTGTACTACCTGTGCGTGTTCTCCATGGTGGTGCCGTTCCAGATGGTGATGTTCACCCTGTCCCGCACCGCCGAGCAGGTCAAGCTTCCCTACTTTAGCTTCACCTCTATGGCTTTTGCCAAGATCGGATTGAACACACCGTGGACAATACCTATCGTGTACCTGGGCTTCGGCGCGGGACTGGCGGTATTCATGTTCTCCGGGTTTGTCAAGACGATCCCGCTGGAGATCGAGGAGGCTGCCGCCATTGACGGCTGCGGGCCTGTGCGTACCTTCTTCCTGGTGGTGCTGCCCATGATGAAGCCCACATTTATCTCCGTGGGCGTGCTGGAGATCATGTGGGTGTGGAACGACTTTCTGCTGCCGTACCTGGTGCTGGATCTGAACAAATACCGCACCATCCCCATCGTCATCCAGTATCTGAAGGGCAGCTACGGACAGGTGGATATGGGCGCCACCATGGCGCTGATCCTGCTGAGCATCGTCCCGGTCATCATCTTCTATCTCTGCTGCCAGAAGCACATCATCAAGGGCGTGGCGGCAGGCGCCGTCAAGGGCTAAACTTACAACACGCCGGGGGCGGGCTGATCGCCCGCCCCCGTATATTTTGGCCGGGACCGTCCGGCTGAAAGTCAAATCCTATCCAAGAGAGAAGTTGAGTTATGAAACGAAGCAGCGGTATTTTAATGGCGGTATCCTCCCTGCCCTCCCCCTATGGCATCGGTACCCTGGGCAAGGCGGCCTATGATTTCGCCGATTTCCTGAAAGACGCCGGCCAGTCCTACTGGCAAATGCTCCCCCTGGGCCCCACCAGCTATGGCGACTCCCCCTACCAGAGCTTTTCCGCCTACGCCGGCAACCCCTACTACATCGACCCGGATATGCTGGCGGCCGACGGGCTGCTGACGGCCGCCGAGTGCGCCGCCCCCGACTGGGGCAGCGACCCGCGCCATGTGGACTACGGAAAGATCTACGAGAACCGCTTTACCCTGCTGCACAAGGCCTACAAACGGGGCTGGGAGCGGGACGCGGAGGCCGTAGCGGCCTTTGCGCAGGACAATGCGCGGTGGCTGCCGGACTATGCCCTGTACATGGCCTGCAAACGCCATTTCGGCATGAAGGCATGGACGGAGTGGCCCGACGACGACCTTCGCCTGCGTAAGAACGAGGCCGTGCTGGACAAGTACCGCACGCTCCTGCGGGAGGATGTGCAGTTCTTCACCTATCTGCAATTTCTGTTCTTCCGGCAGTGGACCGCGCTGCGCGACTACGTCCACCAGCAGGGCATCCGCATCATCGGCGATCTGCCCATCTACGTGGCCATGGACTCCGCCGACGTCTGGGCTGAGCCGCAGTTCTTCCAGCTGGACGACGATCTGGTGCCCAAGGCTGTGGCCGGCGTCCCGCCGGATTACTTTACCGCCGACGGCCAGCTGTGGGGCAACCCCCTCTACGACTGGGACGCCATGCGTGACGACGGCTTCGGCTGGTGGATCCGCCGGATCGACGGCGCCGGCAAGCTGTATGATGTGATCCGCATCGACCACTTCCGCGGCTTTGCCAACTACTGGGCCGTGCCCTACGGTCAGCCCACCGCCAAAAACGGCAGCTGGATCGCCGGTCCCGGCATGGACCTGATCGAACGGCTCAACGGCTGGTTCCCGCAGCTGGAGTTCATTGCCGAGGATCTGGGCTACCCCACCCCGGAGGTGGCGCAGCTGCTCCGCGAGTCCGGCTGGCCCGGTATGAAGGTGCTGGAATTCGCCTTTGACTCCCGGGATTCCAGCGGGTATCTGCCCCACGCCTATACGCCGCACTGCATCTGCTATACCGGCACCCACGACAACAGCCCCCTGGCACTGTGGCGGCAGGAGGCCGCGCCGGAGGATGTGGCCCACGCGGTGGAATACCTGGCGCTGACTGAGCAGGAGGGCTTCCACTGGGGTATTATCCGCGGCGGTATGTCCAGCGTGGCGGAGCTGTTCGTGGCGCAGGTGCAGGACTATCTGGGCCTGGGCGAGGGAAACCGCATGAACATCCCCGGCACCCAGGGCGGCAACTGGACCTGGCGGCTGCTGCCCGGCGAGCTGAGCGATGCGCTCTCTGTCAGGATCGACCGCATGACCGCGCTCTACGGCCGCAAGGCATAAGCGAACACCCCCGGCAGTGCCGGGGGTGTTTTTTTGCCGTGAGCACCGCTTCCGCAACGCCGAAACCCCCATCTGCCATGTGACAGATGGGGGTTTCGATGCCGCCGAGGTAGGGGTTAGACCTCCGCGACCCGTACTGCAATATGGGCCCTGCCGGGCAGGGCAAATAAAAAACCGGCTGCAATGTATGCACCTTTGAAGTGCATCCCACTTGCAGCCGGTCGATCATGCGGTCAAATGCCGTTTAGACACCGTAGCTTTGCGTCTCGGCCTTTCAGCCGATTTGCCAACAGAACATTATTGCATTTGTAGTGTATCACTTTCGTTCCGTTTCGTCAAGTCTTTTTCGCAAAAATCCGTGTTTTCTACGCGTCCGTCTCTAAATCTCCGATCGCCGCGCACGCCTCACGGTATGCCGCGGCCGTCTCCGGATACAGCGCCGACGCGCGCTGCATATCGCTGCCGCGCAGGGCCTCCATCAGGGCTGAGGCTGCCTGCCCCAGCTGCACCAGCCCCAGGTTGGCTGCCAAGCCCTTCAGCGTGTGCGCCGCCCGGAACGCCCGACGGGCGTCTCCGGCGCTCATGGCCGCCTGCAGCATGGCGAAGGTGTCGTCTCCGGCGAACATCCGCAGGAAACGCTCCACCGCGGACGCGCTGCCCAGCCGGCGCACGGCGTCCGCCATGTCGCCGCCCATCTCTTGATATAGCTTCTCTAAATTCATTGTTTCTTCCTCTCCAGCCACTCGGCGATCGTTCTTATCATCTGCCCAGCCTCCAACGGCTTGGGGATATGCGCGTCCATGCCCGCTGCCAGGCAGGCCGCCACGTCCTCGTCAAACAGGTTGGCGGTCATGGCGATGATCGGCAGGCGGGCGTCTGGCCTGTCCATCCCGCGGATGGCGCGGGTGGCGGAAAGGCCGTCCAGCTCCGGCATCATCACGTCCATCAGCACCGCGTCGTAGGTACCGGGCGCCGACGCGGCGAACATCTCCACCGCCTCCTTGCCGTCGGCGGCCTGGTCCACCATGGCGCCGGCCTCCTGCAGCAGGTAGACCGCGATCTCCCGGTTCAGTTCGTTGTCCTCCGCCACCAGCAAGCGCCGTCCGGCGATGGAAGCCGCCGCGTCGGGAAGCGCGGCTTCCGGTTCGGTCTCACTGGGCATCATGGGCAGCACCACGCGGAAGCGCGTTCCCTGTCCGAGTGCACTGTCCACCTGAATGGTACCGCCTCTTTCGTCCACCAGCTTTTTCACCACGGCCAGACCCAGGCCCACGCCGCCGGAAAGGCTGCCCCTATCGCTGTTTTCCTGGGCAAACGCCTCGAACATATGGCGCTGGAACGTCTCGCTCATACCCGCGCCGTTGTCCTCGCATACAAATTTCAACCGGCACACGCCATCCGCATCACGGGACTCGCGGAAGCTGCAGCGCACCCATCCGCCGGGGTGGTTGTATTTGATGGCGTTGCCGATGATGTTCTGGCAGATCTGCCGCATATACAGCGGGTCGCCTGTGAATCGTTCATGCTCCAGCGTCAGGTCCATCACCGTCAGCGCAACGCCTGCGATCTCCGCCTGGGCGCGCGAAATATCCAGCAGCTCGTGCAGCTCGCTTGTCAAACAATAGGGGGTCTTTCCCAGCGCCTCCTGCTTCGGGCGATTCAGTGTCAGTACGTCGTTTACCAGTGCCAGCAGATACCGCGCCGCGGTCTGCGCCTTCTCCCGGCAGGACTGCACCAGCGTCACATCCTCCGGGTTCCGCCCGATGATCTCCAGCATACCCATAATGATGTTGATGGGTGTGCGTATATCGTGGCTCATGCTGCGAAGGAAGTGCGTCTTGGCCTGGTCCGCCGCTGTGGCACGCTCTACTTCCTTTTCCAACTGCTTCTGGTACGCAAGCTCCCGCCGTTTGCGGTCCCGGCCGAGCCTGACCAACAGCAGTACCACCACCACCACCACCACCGCCGCCGCCGCCGCGTACACGCCGAAGGCGGAGATCAGCATATTCTTTGTCTGCGTGAACACAAAGTCTGCCGGCAGGAACACATACAGGCTGTACTCCTGGTACATCCTACGCATACCGAAAAACGTACCGCCACAGTCTAACCTCGTCAAGCAGCTGTCGCTGTCCGCCTGCTCCAGCGCCGTGATCAGCGGCACACTGTCCACCGGCAGGTTCCACTGGCCGTTGTCACTGCTGCCGATGACCTTTTCCCCATCCGTGATATAGGTATAGATCTTCTCGTTGAGCAGCGTCTCATATCCCGCCAGCAGGCTCTCGATAGACGCACGGTAGGAGGCGATGATCGTGTTCGACTGGAGGCGGACGCAGAAGACGACGCCGGGATTTTCGACGCGCGCCATGGCTGCTATGTCGTATACCGCGCCGTCACGGGTCAGGCGGCGGGCGAAGATCTTTTCCGGGTAGTCCATGATGGAGCGGATCGCCTCATTGGTGTAGTAATCGCTCCAGTCCATGTCCGCACCGGAGCTGAACTCGATCTCCAGATCCTTGTCCAGCACCAGCACGCAGGTTACGCGCTGACGCTGGGCGTACCGCGCCAGCTCCTCGTTGGAGCGGTTCTGCCCCACCATACCCTCGCGCTCCGCCACCTCCTGCGCCTGCTCCGTCAGCCGCACGAGGCTCTTTAGCCGGTCGGCGGCGACGATGTCGCGGTAGCTGATGCACTGGTTTTGCAGATATTGCAGCGTCCGCTGGGCGGTCTGCTGGGCGTTGCGGATGCTGCTGTTGCCGCCGATGAGAGCCGTGACCGCCATCACAAAGACGCCCAGCACCAGCATGAGCACCCAGATATATTTGTTGGAAAACTTATTGCCCATGGATCAACCCCGCTAAAGCCGCCTGTGCGTCCACGCCGTAGCTCTCCAGAATGGCGGCCACGGTGCCGTCCGCCACCAGCTCGTGCAGCATTTCATTCAGAGCCTCCGCTCTGCCGCTGCCGTCGTCCTTATAGAACGCCGCACCCAGACCTGCCCGCAGCAGCCCCGGCTCCAGCACCCGGTATTCCCCGGCGCGCCCGGCGATGAAGGTGAGGTACGCCGTCTCGTGTCCGGCGCAGGCGTCCACGTAGCTTTTGTCCAGCGCGGCGAACACGTCCACCGTGTCGGCGAAGCAGTACACGCTGTCCACCTGCTCCACGCCGGGCACCTGATGCTTCAGAAACAGCTCCTCCGGCTTAGTGGATATCTGCACGGAAATACGCTTATCATTCAGGTCGGCCAGTGTACGGATATCGCTGTCAGCCTGCACGATGACCACCTGACGGCTGTACATATACGGCCCTGCCCAGCGGTAGCGGTCCTCTCTGCCGTTCATGGAGAAGCTGCCCCAGAGGCAGTCCACGTCGCCTCGCTCCAGTAGGGCGTCCTTCTCCTGCCAGTTGATTTTTTGGAAGCTCGCCGTCCAGCCCAATCTCTCGCAGGCGGCGGTGGCGATCTCCACGTCGATACCCGCATAGGCGCCATTCTCATCCAGATAGAAATACGGCTCATAGTCGTCGCTGCCAATGACCAGCACCGGCAGTTCTTCCGTTTCTGTCTCCTGCTGTCCGCAGCCGCACAGCACCGCGCCGCACAGCGCCAGCAGCACCGCCAGCAATCTTTTTGTCCTGCTCATTCCTTACCTCTCAGGCCGTATACCTCACGGCACAGCGCACCCTGTATGTCCTCCAGGCAGTCCACCAGCAGCGGATCGAACGCGCCGCACTCGCCGCGCCGTATCATAGCCAACGCCTCCGCATGGGTATACGCCGGCTTGTACACCCGCTGGCTCACCAGCGAGTCATAGGCGTCCACCAGACCCACCGCCTGCACGGTCATCGGTATCTCGTCGCCCTTCAGCCCGTCGGGATAGCCGCTGCCATCCACCCGTTCGTGGTGCCAGCGGCAGATCTCCGCCGCAGCCTCCACCAATGGCTCGCTTTCCATCTCCTTCATGCCCCGCATCAGTTCCTCGCCGATCAGGGTATGCTTCTTGATCTCGTCAAACTCCTCCGGCGTCAGGGGGCCAGGCTTTCGCAGCAGGGCATCCGGCACGCCTATCTTTCCAATGTCGTGGAACATAGCCGCCGCGGCGGCCCGCCGGCAGTCCTGCAGGGTCAGGCCGTATTTATCCGTGCGTTCCAGCATTCTCTGCAGCAGCCGCTGCGTGATCTTCTCCACGTGCCGCCCATGGTCCGCGCCCTCGCCGTTGTGGTAGCCCATCACCCGCGACAGGATATCCGCCGCGATACCAATCGTGTGCTCCTGCCGCCGCAGCTGCTGCGTCATCACCGCCGCCAGCCGCCGCTGCCGCGCGTACAGCTTCACGGTGTTTATCACCCGCTGCCGCACGATACGGATATCAAAGGGCCGTTCTATGTAGTCCGCCACGCCCATGTCGTAGGCCTGCCGCACCTTTTCTTCTGAGCCGTCCGCCGTGATGATAATGACCGGGATATCCTCGATAAACCCCCGCTTATTCATCTCCTCCAGCACCTGCAGGCCGTCCAGCTCCGGCATGATCATGTCCAGCAGCACCAGTGAGATATCCGCGCCGTAGGTCTCCAGCTGCGCCATACACTGCCGGCCGTCCTCCGCCTCCAGCACGTTGAAAGCCTCCGCCAGCATCTCCCGCAGTATCGCGCGGTTCATAGCCGCATCGTCCACCACAAGAATATGCGGCTTGATCTCCTCCCCCTCCACGGGGGTATCCTCGGTGACCACGGCGTCCTTTCTTCGCTTGGCCCGGTACATCAGCCGGTCCGCCCGCTGTACCGCCTGGGCGATCGTCTCCTGCTGCGCCATGACGCAGCCCACGCTGATGGTGATATGCTGGCCGCCCTCGCAGCCCGGTATGCTCACTGTCCGCAGCCGCCGCTGAATGTCTCCCAGCACGGTGGCAAAGGCCGCCTGCTTCACGCCCGGCAGCAGCAGTAAAAACTCGTCGCCGCCGTAGCGCACCAGTGAGCCGCTGCGGCCCACTACCTCATAGATGGTATCCGCCAGCGCCCGCAGCGCGTTGTCGCCCACCTGATGGCCATTCATGTCGTTATACAGCTTCAGATCGTCCATATCGATGAGCGCTACACCGCCGCGGTATATCTCATTGCTCATATCCCGCTGGTAATGGTTGCGGCTCAGCGCGCCGGTCAGCGCGTCTATCTCCTGCTCCTGAGTGTCCCGCCCGGAGATGACCAGCACATAGTCGCTGATCCGGTCGATGCGGACGTCATACTGCCGGCAGCCTACGCCGCCCTGCCGGAACCGCAGGCGAAAGCTCTCGTTTCGCTCCTTTTCGTAGAAAAAGCTCCGCAGGTTTTCGCTGCTGAGATAGCGCATCCACACGCTTTTTTCCGCCAACACACCGCCGTTGTCCCGGAAGATGTCACGCAGCTCCTCTACGGTGTACCATTTATCCTCCAGCCCACTGGCCAGGTCGGTTTTCCGGACCCGCAGCTTTCCCCGGGTCCTGTCATATTCACATACGGTGTCGCAGATCGGCAGCAGTGCCGCGATAAAGGCTTCCTTCTCGATCATGGCTGAGACCTCCGTTCCTATCATATCAGCCTTATTATAGCATCTTAATACCGTATTGCAACGGCTTCCCCCTGAAACGCTGAATTTTTCGTCTGTTTTGCAGGCAGCGCGCCGGGGTGCGCTGTCGGTGAACGGCCCTGACCCGCGCAGGGCAAAATAAAACCGCCCGGACGGGCGGTTTTGTTTTGTCTTTTTGCGATCTAACTGCGGCGGCGTCGGCGGAGGGCTAAAACGGTCAGTGCTGAAATGGAAGCACCAACAATAAGCCATGCCCACGGACCGGCGGAGGGCGCGGCGGCCGGCAGAGGCTGCCAGGCGGCATACAGCGTCATATCCGCCGTGACCGGCGCATTGAAATCCCAGGGGCGGGTCAGGTCGTAGTCACTGTACCAGCCGGTGAAGCGATAGCCCGAGCGGGTGGGCGCCTGCGGCGGCGCCAGGGGCGTTCCACGGAGCACCTCCGCCGGCGCTACGCCGCTGCCGCCGTTACTTTGGAAGGTCACGCGGCACTGCTCTGACACCACCACCGTGACGTCCCGGGCAGCGGCGGCGTAGCGGCCCATGCCGTCCTCGGTGGACACCAGGTAATGGCTGCCGGTTATGGCGGACGCACCGCCGTCGGCCAGGACCTTCAGCTGAAAGGAGCCGACGACCGTCTCATCCGCCCAGTCCGCGCCGCCGCCAAAGTCTACGCAATTCATGTAGACCGCCTGACGGCCATCACGCAGCGTGACCAGCGTCGTCTTGACGCCCTCGCGGAGCAGGGTGCCATCAGGCTGATAGGCGAAGAAGGCAGGATCGAAGCATATCTCGTCCTGCATGGCGAACATCGGCCCTGTGCCGGTGGTCCGGCACAGGGTAAGCGATACCGTTACGGTATCGCCGGCGGCGGCATGGTACGTCGCCTCTCCGTTGGCGGCAAGGCGGAATTCATAGTGCCGGCTGTCGTCGCCCCAGGCCAGGGACGGCGCCAGCAGCAGCGCCGCCAGCAGCGCCAGAACTACCCGCTTCATGGTCCGCCTCAGTTCAGGAAGTCCTTGAGCTTCTTGCTGCGAGAGGGGTGCCGCAGCTTACGCAGGGCCTTGGCCTCGATCTGGCGGATACGCTCACGGGTGACGTTGAACTCCTTGCCTACCTCTTCCAGCGTGCGGGTACGGCCGTCCTCGATACCGAAGCGCAGCTTCAGCACCTTCTCCTCCCGGGGCGTCAGGGTACCCAGCACATCCACCAGCTGCTCCTTCAGCAGTGTGAAGCTGGCGGCCTCGCTGGGCTCGGACGCGGCCTCGTCGGGGATGAAGTCGCCCAGATGGCTGTCCTCCTCCTCGCCGATGGGCGTCTCCAGCGACACGGGCTCCTGGGCGATCTTCAATATCTCGCGGACCTTGTCCACGGGCATATTCATCTCGGCGCTGATCTCCTCGGGGCTGGGGTCGTGGCCCAACTCCTGCAGCAGCTGGCGGGACACACGGATGACCTTGTTGATGGTCTCCACCATGTGGACGGGAATGCGGATGGTACGCGCCTGATCGGCGATGGCGCGGGTGATGGCCTGACGGATCCACCAGGTAGCGTAGGTGGAGAACTTATAGCCCTTGGTGTAGTCGAACTTCTCCACGGCCTTGATCAGGCCCAGATTGCCCTCCTGGATCAGGTCCAGGAACAGCATACCGCGGCCCACATAGCGCTTGGCGATGGACACCACCAGACGCAGATTGGCCTCGGCCAGCTGCTGCTTGGCTTTCTCGCCGGCCTTGATCTGCTTTTTCAGCTCGGCCATCTCCGCCTCAGGGACGGTCTCGCCGTCCGCCTCGGCCTGCGCCACACGCGCCTCGGCCTCGCGGCCGGCGGACATAACGGTGGCCAGCTCCACCTCCTGATCGGCGGTCAGCAGGGGCACCTTGCCGATCTCCTTCAGGTACATACGCACGGGATCGTCAATGTTGAAGCTGTCCACCAGCGTGTTAGGGTCGACCAGCTCCTCCTCCTCGATCTCGGCGATCTCATCCATAGCGGGCTCGCCATCCTCATCGGGCAGGTCGGCCAGGAAATCCTCGCTGCCTACCTCGATGCCCAACTGCTCCAGAGAGTCATAGATGGAGTCCATCTGCTCGCTCTCCAGGTCCAGCTCGTCCAGCACGTCGGACAACTCACCGGCATCCAGCTTGCCCTTCTTCTTACCCTTGGTAAACAGGTCGCGCAGCTTCTCGTTGCCGTTCAGCAGCGCGGCCGCCGGCAGGGACGCGATGGTCTTCTCGTCCAGGCCGCCCTTGGCTGGCTTCTCCTGCGCCGGCGCGGCCTCCTGCAAAAGCTGGTCCGCCATCTGCTCCAACTGCTCCGCGGTGTACTTTTCTTCGGTCATGTTCGCTTTCCTCCGTAACCTTTTTTATCTTTATACGTCTCCATCGCCGCCGCCAGCGGATCCGTGCCGCCGGTGCGCTTGGTGTGTTCTTCCCGAATGATGCGTATGTAATCCGCCAGCGCCTGCGGCGCGTTGGCTGCGGATTCCGGTTTTTGCAGCAGCGCCGTCAGGTGGTTCATCTCCTCCGGCGTCAGCACCGCGGCCAGCGCCGCCATGCTCGCGTGCCCCCGCCGCTGCCACAGCTCACCGTAGATGCGCCCCAGCAGCGGTGAGGAAAATTCCTCCGGCTGCACCGGCATTTCCGGCGGGAACAGGCTCTCGTCCTGCATCAGCAGACGGATAACGCCCTCCTCCGCCAGCGCGCTGCGTACATTCTGATAGCGGATGCTGCGGTCCACGGGCTGCAGGGCCGACACCGGGTTCATCTCCTGACGCTCCTGCGCCTTCCGTGCCTTGGCCTGCACCCGCTTGGCGGCCCGCTGGACCTCCATCCGCATGGCCTCTACCGGCAGGGACGCCGCCTCGGCGGCCCGGGTGGTATATACCTCCCGTTCCACGGGGTCATTTAGTTTACATAATGTTTCAGCAATCTCCCCTGCGTAGGCGATGCGGCCCTTGTCGTCCTTCAGATCATACTTGGACGCGATCTCAGACATCGTGAATTCAATTCCGCTTGCACTTCCGGAAAGCAGCTGCTCAAAGGCGTCCCTACCCTGGTATTTGATAAAGTCGTCGGCATCCTGCTTTACATAATGTCCATCCACCAATCGCTGCGGCAGACGCAGGACCTTCACGGTGAACTCGCTGTTCTGCAGCAGCTCCAGCGCCCGGTCCGTGGCCATCTGGCCCGCGCCATCGTTGTCGTAGCACAGCACCAGCTCCTTGGTGAAGCGGCTCAGCAGACGTATCTGCTCCTGGGTCAGCGCCGTGCCCATGCAGGCCACCGCGTTGTCGAACCCCGCCTGATGCAGCGTCACCACGTCCAGGTTGCCCTCGCACAGGATCATGTTGGGCCGCTTGGTCTTTTTCGCCAGGTTCAGGCCGTAGAGCACCCGGCGTTTGCTGTAGGCCACCGTTTCGGTGGTGTTCATGTATTTCGGCTCCGACTTGTCGATCACGCGGCTGCCGAAGCCCACCACGTCGCCCCGCACGTCGATGACCGGCAGCATCAGCCGGTTGCGGAATTTGTCGTACAGTCCGCCGTTTTTCCCGTTGACCACCAGCCCGGAGGCCAGCAGCTCCTGCTTGGTGAAGCCCTTGTCTGTCATGGCGCGGAGCAGCGCGTCCCACTGGTCCAACGAAGCGCCCATGCCGAAGCGCACCGCGATGCCGCGCCGTATCTGCCGCTTGTCCAGATACGCCTGCACCGCCGCACCCTGCGGAAGCTGTAGCTGATCGTAGTACCACCGCGCCGCCGCGCGGTTCAGCTCCAGCACCCGCCGCCGCAGCCGGTCGGCGCTGCTGCGGGCCTCGTCCTCCGCCGGCAGGGGGATGTTGGCGCGCTTGGCCAGGAACTCCACCGCCTCCGGGAACGACAGGCCCTCGATCTCCATGATGAAATTGATGACGCCGCCGCCCTTTTTGCAGCCGAAGCAGTGGTAGATCTGCTTGTCCGGCGCTACGGAAAACGAGGGCGTTTTTTCGTTGTGGAAGGGGCACAGGCCGAACAGGTTGCCGCCCTTGCGCGTCAGCGTCACATAGCCGGATACCACGTCCGCAATGTCGTTCCGCGCCACCACTTCGTCCAGAAACTGGTCGCTGAAATGCACGAAAAGCCCTCCTTTCTCCCACCGAACCGCGGTGCAAAATAAATCTGACAATATACTATACCAAAAAACTTCCTCAAATCCTCTTTTTTCGCAAAAGTTTTTAGCCGTGACGGATGAGGTGCCACAAAAAAAGAAAAGCCCCGTAGGAAAGCAGCATTTACTATTCCTCCCGCGGCAGCGGGAGGGTTATATATTTATCTCACCCCGTCAGGGGTGAGAT
>OHSQ01000427.1_pt1 | contig 19684 bp, 17 predicted proteins | sample 1578661 | NCBI WGS metagenome assembly OHSQ01 (sample SAMEA3879534, study PRJEB24766) | human gut metagenome | biome: human-associated habitat; feature: feces | place: USA | collected 1985/1987 | reverse complement strand
TCTGCGGCAGCAATTTTATCAATTGTAGGATTTGTATCATCCTTATCGACGCATCTGTTGTGGGTAGAACTTGATAACCTTATCCTCCAGTCCATATTTCTCCGATAAAAAATGGGATTTTAAACCTCTGTCGGTTTTATCTTATTCTTTTTCGACCACTGTTTTACCAGTAATGGCTCTAATGTCGCCAAATCGTTAATACCTGCAATCACTCTCGCACCGGAACATATCGGGCATTTTTCTCCATTGGAACGAGCCTTAACGCTTGCCTGCCATTCGTGACCGCAAGTACCTTTCCACCATACTTTTTTATTTGAACCGAAAGTAATGTCATCAGGTGTAAGCGGTAAGTTCTTCTCCGACCACTCCGAAACAAGCTCCGGGTGTACTTCTGCTAAACTGTTGTTCATAGCCAAACCTCAACCTCCTTGTGCTTAGAGTATATGAAGTTTTGGCTTTATCTTGTAGTTTGCGAATATCCGTATAAATAGAAAAAGCCCTTTGAGAAAAGGATTTCTCCTCTCCCAAAGGGTAGTTTAACTTTTACTTAGAATTATCTTTTTTAATAACTAAGTTATAATTGCTATCATAATACAGTCCAAGTTCTCTACACATTCTATCGTTCACATTATCTAACGCTTTCTTATATTCTGCATACGTTGGAGACAGAACCATTAAATTAGAAATGAATATATCGTTATATCCTTTATTTTGTAACTCTTTCTGCATTTTTCTCTGTGCAATAAATGCTGGATGGTATTTCATTATACCGTTTTTCATTTTAGCACCTTTCCATACTTTTTCTTTTAGTCTTTCATATTCACTTTCACTCATATCACGATAATAGGCTATCATCTCATCTGCGGTTCTGGTTTCTTGTGCAATCCCACCTATCATCTTCGCACCTATTCCCATAATAAAAGGAACTTTCAATGTCGTTTCATCGCAATATTCTAATATATTCTGTAGTGCCTGCTTCTGTTCCAGAGTCTTCAACCTTACATTAAGAAATGGTTTGAAATGACTTTTAAAATAATCTCCCCATTCTTTTCCCGGTAGCAAAGACTCAATTGCATTTTCAACGGTTTGATAATCAAGTGCCTCATTTGCTTTGTCTGCGTCACCATCATCTATAAATTGCTTCAAAGCTTCAAGTTCTGAGTCTTTTAAAACTTTTTCCTGCACTTTTTCTTGATAAATACGAAGAAGAATACTTTTGTCGCCAGTTTCCAAAAGGCTCTGTATGTCTTTAATACTAATACCGAGTTTTCTATATACTGAAATCTTTTTTAAAGTTTCAACATCTTGTGCAGTATAGTTACGATAACCATTGTTATCTTTATCCACTGACAGCAATCCTTTTTCTTCATAATACTTAACTGCACGCTTTGTCATTCCAACCTCATTTATAATTTCATTTAATAACATCCGATGCACCTCCTTATGATTTATGTTGATAGTATAAGCGTATACGCTGCGTGCAGGTCAAGAGTTTTTCGTCTTTCTTCTAAAAATGGGCAATCCCGATTTCAGGACTGCCCATTCATTCTGCTAATTATGCGATTTTTTCTTGCTTGCACCGATTTCTGCATCAATTGATGTAAGTTTGATGTAAATCGCTGTTTTTTTAGTTTTTTATCAAATGAAGTACGTCCCGTCTATTCGGTAAAACGGTACATCTTTACATCATCTTAATAGAGCTTTGCACCTGCTGGAATATGGTCATCAACCATCAGAAGATGAAGCTTTTCTTCGCCTTCTTCTTCATGAATAGCACTGAGGAGCATACCGCAAGAGTCAATGCCCATCATAGCTCTCGGTGGAAGATTTGTGATAGCGATAAGAGTCTTTCCAACCAGTTCTTCCGGCTCATAAAAGCTATGAATACCGCTTAAAATGGTTCTGTCTGTGCCTGTTCCGTCATCAAGAGTAAACTGTAACAGTTTCTTTGACTTCGGTACTGCAACACACTCTTTAACCTTTACTGCACGGAAATCTGACTTGCTGAATGTATCAAAGTCTACCATTTCCTCAAACAAAGGCTCAATCTTTACTTTAGAAAAATCAATCTTTTCAGACTCAGTTTTTACATTTTTTTCAGGTGCTTCAGAAGCTGTATTATTTACATCATTTTTCTTATTTACACCATCTAACGACTTCATTGTCGGGAAGAGCAGAACATCACGGATCGCAGGAGAGTTGGTCAGCAGCATTACCAGACGGTCGATACCGTAACCGATACCGCCGGTAGGAGGCATACCGATCTCCAGTGCGTTCATGAAATCTTCATCGGTCGTATTGGCTTCCTCATCGCCTGCTGCCAGTGCAGCTTCCTGCGCCTTGAAACGCTCTCTCTGGTCGATGGGGTCATTTAACTCGGAATAAGCATTACACATTTCACGTCCGTAGATGAACAGTTCGAAGCGCTCTACATAATCAGGCTTGTCCGGCTTTCTCTTGGTCAGAGGAGAGATCTCTACCGGATGATCCATGATGAATACGGGCTGGATCAGATGCTCTTCTACGAACTCCTCGAAGAACAGGTTCAGGATATCGCCCTTGGCATGACGCTCTTCGTAGTGTACACCCTTCTCGTCTGCCAACTTCTTCGCAGCAGCGGTATCGGGAATCTGGTCGAAGTCAACGCCTGCGTATTTCTTGACAGCATCTACCATGGTCAATCTCTCAAAAGGCTTGCCCAGGTCGATGGTCTCTTCTGCATAAGGGATCACGGTAGTACCGCATACTTCCTGTGCCACATAGCGGAACATGTTCTCAGTCAGATCCATCATTCCGTAATAGTCGGTGTATGCCTGGTACAGCTCCATCAGTGTGAATTCCGGATTGTGTCTGGTGTCCAGACCTTCGTTACGGAATACACGGCCGATCTCGAAGACACGCTCCATGCCGCCGACGATCAGTCTCTTCAGGTACAGCTCCAGGGAGATACGCAGCTTCACGTCCTCATCCAGCGCATTGTAATGGGTCTCGAAAGGTCTTGCTGCCGCACCGCCGGCATTGGATACCAGCATGGGGGTCTCTACTTCCAGGAAGCCCTGTCCGTCCAGATAACGGCGGATAGCACTGATGATCTTAGAACGCTTTACGAAAGTATCCTTAACATCCTGATTCATGATCAGGTCGGTATAACGCTGACGATAACGGATATCGGTATTGGTCAGGCCATGGAACTTCTCAGGCAGGATCTGTAAGCTCTTGGACAGCAGTATTACCTGGGACGCATGTACGGAAATCTCGCCGGTCTTGGTCTTGAAGACTTCACCCTCGATACCTACGATATCGCCCACATCATACTTTTTGAAATCCGCATAGGACTCTTCTCCGATGCTGTCTCTTGCTACATATACCTGGATGTTGCCGGGCAGATCCTGTACATTACAGAAGGATGCCTTACCCATGACACGTTTGGACATTACACGTCCGGCGATACGGACGGTCTTGCCTTCCAGTTCTTCGAAATTATTCTTGATATCGGTGCTGTGATGGGTCACATCATATTTGGTGATCTGAAAAGGATCCTTGCCTGCCTGCTGCAGGTTAGCCAGCTTCTCGCGCTTTACCTTAAGCAGCTGATGAATATCCTGCTCCTGTACATTTGTGTTCTGTGTATCTGCCACTTTTTTCCACTCCTTACTCTGTCTTACTTACTCAACGTTACTTCTCTGGATCTCCAAAATCTTATATGAGAATACACCTGCGGGTGTCTCTACTTCAACGGTATCGCCGACCTTATGGCCGATCAGTGCCTTACCTACGGGGCTCTCGTTGGAGATCTTGCCCTTTAAGCTGTTCGCCTCGGTGGAACCTACGATCTTGTAATCCAGCTCTTCGCTGTATTCAATATCCAGGATCTTGACCTGGCAGCCGATGTTGATCTTATCCAGATCTACTTCATCCTCGACTACGACTTCTGCGTTCTTCAGGATCTTCTCCAGCTCTTCGATACGGGCTTCGATGTCTCTCTGCTCATCCTTCGCTGCATCGTACTCAGCGTTCTCGGACAGGTCTCCCTGCTCTCTTGCTTCCTTGATCTTCTGGGCAACTTCCTGACGTTTTACCACTTTCAGATCATGTAACTCATCCTCATATTTTCTGAGGCCTTCGTAGGTCAAAATGTTTTTCTTTTCCTGCATGATACCGCACCTTCCTGTTTTCTATATTTTGCGCTACCGACACTCCCGGCAACTATACTAGCCTAATCAACCGAGTTATTATACCCATTTTTACTGATGGTGTCAAGGTATTCCAAGGCTTTTCGCGGGTCTTTCCACTCTTTTTTCATGGAAAAATAACGGATCTGCGGACATCCGGACGTGACACGGCGTTCCTTTTCCTCCGATGCCGGAAAATCCAGCCAGACGCTGCCCGCTGCCAGCCCGCCACCGTAGACTTTATCACTGTCGCTAAAATCCAGCACCAGGCAGGGCGCTGCCGCCTTCAGCCGCACCCTGTCGTAATCTGCTGCTTCCGGTAACAGACGGATCTCCGGGATCAGTCCGTATTCGTCTTCCAGTTCCCAGGTCAGTTCGTCTTCCTCCTCCCGATATTCTCTGTCCGTGAGGTACCATTTCACGCTGCGCAGTGCCGCCACATACCGCAGCAGCACGTAAGACAGAAAGGGATTCTTCCCCAGCACGATCACATCCGGCCACAGCGGATGTCCCATCACATCTTCTCCGTACCGCAGCAAATGTTCCACCCATTCCTGCTGCCGGTATTCCCGGAATTCCCTTCCGTAATAAAAAGACAGGGGTTCTCGGCACACAATGTATGTGTGGTCCGGATCCTCTGTCAGTTCCCGCAATTGTTCCCGGAGTATTTGCTCCGTCTGTTTCTGTTCTGTGCCATCCGCTCCCGTCACTGCCGCCCTGACCAAACGGTAATCCCGGAATAGATATTCCGTCCGGCAAACAGTCACAGCCTCCGTAGCTTCCTGCGTTTTTGTAGTTTTCCACAGTGCATGGAATATTTTAAAAATTTTTCCCCGGGGAGCGTTTCCCTTCTGCACAGGCTGTGACTTACATACCGCTGCCTGTACCCTCTGTTCCACGGTTTGTCTCACCGGATAGAGATACAAAATAGTGTCCATGCTACAGTGTATGCAGCCGGCCCGATTATATGCACAGTGCTGCATCCAGCCTTCCGCAGACACTGCTGTACACCGGGCTCCCAGCACTACTCTTCATCCGGGAATATATCATGCACGCCCCGGATGAGCTCGTCCATTTTCTCCATGGTGTTGATGGTCTGGCGGAAATGGGCGGAATGGGGCATTCCTACGGTATACCAGGACAGATGCTTGCGCATCTCCCGGACGCCGGTATATTCGCCCTTGTATTCCAGCTGCAATGCCGCATGGCGCAGGATCAGTTCCCGCTTCTCCCTGTTCGTGGGTCTCGCGGGGATCGTGCCGTCTGTAAGGTACGAGACCACTTCTCTAAAGATCCAGGGATTGCCCTCCGCCGCCCGGCCGATCATGACGCCGTCACAACCGGTCTGGTCCAAAATGGCTTTCGCTTTCTCGGGGCTGTCCACATCACCATTACCAATGACGGGGATCTTCACCGCATCCTTCACCTGTGCGATGATGTCCCAGTCTGCCTGTCCGCTGTAATACTGGGCTCTGGTCCGTCCATGCACCGCCACCGCTGCCACACCGCAGGCTTCCGCGATCTTAGCGATCTCCACGGCATTGACATGGTCATCGTCAAACCCCTTCCGGATCTTCACGGTCACCGGCTTGTCGATGGCTCTGACTAACGCCGTCAGGATCTGCTCCACCAGCTTCGGATCCTTCATCAGTGCGGAGCCCTCGCCGTTATTCACTACCTTTGGTACCGGGCATCCCATGTTCAGGTCCAGAATGGAAAAAGGACGCTCCTCGATGCGTTTTGCCATCTCCGCAAGGATCTGCGGATCAGAACCGAACAGCTGCAAGGAAGCAGGCACCTCGTCGGGATGGATCTCCATAAGGCTGTCAGTATTTTTATTGTTATAATAGATTGCCTTGGCACTCACCATCTCCATGCACACCAGTGCTGCTCCCATTTCTCGGCAGAGCAGACGAAATGGCAGGTCGGATACGCCTGCCATAGGTGCCAGGATGATGGGATTATCCAGGGTCACATTGCCAATCTGTAATTTCTTCATAATCTCTCCGTGGTCCGGTATCCTAATTTATTTCCCGGATACTACTTTCGGTTCTTGTCGTAGATGATCCGCAGTCCATCCAGCGTCAGAGAGCTGTCATAGACATCAATGCTGTCGGTCTCGTCTGCGATGGCACGTCCCAATCCCCCGGTGGCTACCACCTTCAGATTGGCAAGACCGCTCTCTTCCTTTACCTTGCGGATGATGTATTCCGTCTGTCCGATCTGACCATACATCAGACCAGCCTGCATACTTGTAATGGTCTCCTGTGCCAGAATAGTCTTCGGCTTGCGGATCTCGATATTCGGCAGCTTCGCCGTCTCTTTCCATAAGGCCTCGGAACTGATGCGGATGCCGGGAGCAGTGATACCTGCGGTAAATCTTCCGTCCTCCGTGATCAGGTCATACGTGGTGGCAGTACCGAAATCCAGTACCAGCACCGGTCCGCCGTATTTCACATAGGCTGCCACCGCATCGACGATACGGTCCGCACCGATACCTCTGGGATCCTCTGTAGCAACCTTAATACCGCTTTTGACTCCGGGGCCTACGATGATAGGCTTCGTATGCAGATAGCGGATGATAGAACTGGTCAGGGAATGCATCACATCCGGCACGACGCTGGCGATGATGGCTCCTTCGATATCCGAGGTCTTAATTCCGTTACTTTTCAACAGCTGTGTGATCATGATCCCGTATTCATCGGAAGTTCTGGGAGTCTTTGTCATGATCCGGAAAGTAGCTGCCAGTTTTTCCCCACAAAAGACACCCATGGTCATATTGGTATTACCTACGTCTATGACAAATATCATTCGCCGTCCTCCTCATCCAACAGTTCCGAAACATCTTCTTTTTTGATAAATACACGGTAGTACAGACTTAAGGATTCAAAAAGCTCCTGTCTGCTCCGACGGATCTCAGCGATCAGCAGTCCGGATGAGACCTCATCGTAATAGATGTCATCGTCATCCGCGTTAGTCTCCATGACCACGTTGCCGTCCTCTTCAAAGGCGATGGTAAACACGCCTCCCACTTCCTCAGTGAACAGCACGCAGATGATGTGCAGTTCTTCCTTGATGGATTCGGGAATCATTTTGAATTGTTCTTCGTTAAAGTAATATTTTTTCTCATAGGCATTGGCGCCGCAGAGTACAATTTTGTTCTCGTCCATAATTTTCTATCCTGTTATTTTTATTCTAAATCTGCTTCTGGTTCATGATGCATCACGCTCCGCTGCCTCAGATGCTACACGTAGCCGTATACCCCACGCACAGACACCTCACCGGCATAGACTTCCTCTATGCTGCCGTCCTGTCTTTCTACGAGAAGCTCGCCCTGGTCGTTGATTCCCCGGGCGGTACCGCGGAATTCTCGCTTGGGATCCAGCACGCAGACTTCTCTGTCCCGGTTCACCAGGAGCTTCTCATAGGAGTCTCTGAGCCCTTTCAGATCATGGGTCTGTAAGAAGATCTCATAATCCTCCTCAAAAGCTTCTATGATGTCCGCGATCAGCTGGCTGCGGGAGATCCGGAATCCGCACTGTTCCTCGATGGCTGCTGCCCGGTCCCGGATCTCCTCCGGGAATTCCTGTCTGCGCACATTGATGCCCACACCGATGACAATGTGATGGATATAAGCCTGTTCCATGCTCATCTCCGTGAGGATACCACAGACTTTTTTTCCATCCACCACAATATCATTGGGCCACTTGATGCCTACCTTTGCCGCACCTTCTTCACTGCCGCGCCCGAGAGTCTGCCGAATACCCTTAGCCACCGCCAGTGCCATGACTAACGTTAACATCGGTGCACAGTCCGCATTGAAATCCGGTTTGAGCATTAACGTATAGTAAATATTGCTTCCCGAAGGGCTCTCCCAGCCGCGGCCTCTGCGGCCCCGTCCGGCAGTCTGCTGATCCGCTACGACCAACAATCCGCTCTCTGCTCCCTGTTCCGCTTCCAGCTTGGCACGGATATTGGTGGAATCAATGCTGTCGAAAAACAGTAAGGGATGTCCCACCCACTTTGTCTTCAGTCTGCTTTGGATATCGGCCTGGTTATAGACCTCCTCCGCCTGATCCACCAGGTGGTACCCCTTGTTCTGTACCGCCTCGATGACATAGCCTTCTTTCTTCAGTTGTCCGATTGCTTTCCATACGGCAGTCCGTGATACTCCGAACTGCTCACAGAGTTCCTGTCCGGAGACGTAAGTCTCCTTTTCCCGCAGGAGCTCCAATATCTTTGCTTTCATACTCATAAAGTTGCCGCCATCACTGCCTTGATTGTGTGCATACGATTTTCTGCCTCTTCAAATACCAGAGACTGTCCGGATTCAAATACTTCGTCGGTGACTTCCATCTCGGTGATGCCGAAACGCTCACCCATCTGGGCACCGATCTTGGTCTTCAGATCATGGAATGCGGGGAGACAATGCATAAAGATTGCCTGCTCACCGGCATTATCCATCACCGCTTTATTCACCTGATAAGGGGACAATTCCTTGATACGCTCGGTCCATACTTCGTCCGGCTCACCCATGGATACCCAGACATCCGTATAAATGACATCCACATCCCTGGTACCTGCCTTCACATCTTCGGTCAGGGTGATGCTGCCGCCGGTCTGTGCCGCGATTGCTTCACACTCTGCCACCAGCTCTTTTGCCGGGAAATATTTTGCCGTGGTGCATGCGGTAAAGTGCATACCCATCTTCGCACAGGCTACCATCAGAGAGTTTCCCATGTTGTAACGGGCATCTCCCATATAAGTCATGCGGATCCCCTTCAGGTGTCCGAAATGCTCACGGATGGTCAGAAGATCTGCCAGCATCTGGGTGGGATGGAATTCATTGGTCAGCCCGTTCCATACGGGAACCTTGGAGTATTTCGCCAGTTCCTCTACGATATCCTGTCCAAAGCCACGGTATTCGATACCCTCGAACATGCCTGCCAGTACTCTGGCGGTATCGGCGATGCTTTCTTTTTTACCGATCTGGGATCCGGTAGGATCCAGATAAGTGGTACCCATTCCCAGGTCATGCGCTGCCACTTCAAAAGCACATCTGGTACGGGTACTGGTCTTCTCGAAGATCAGAGCCACATTCTTGCCTCGGAGGGTATCTACGGGGATTCCTTTTTTCTTTTTATCTTTCAGGTCTGCCGCCAGGTCCAGCAGATATTCGATCTCTTCCGGTGTGAAATCCAATAATTTCAAAAAATCGCGTCCCTTTAAATCCATAATACTCCTCTTTTCCGAGGCTTCGGCCTCTGTATTATTTTTAGCTATATGTAATCAATATACTTCATTATCCGGCGTTTTTCAACCCCTCGCAGCATGCACTTCATGCCACGTTTTCTGATCCTTGGAGCAAAAAAGGATCCCTACCGGCATTCCGGAAGAGATCCTCTTTGATCTGTCTGATTCTATTCGTTATGACTTTTATTCTGTTTTTTTGCCGGCTGCTGCCTTGAAGGTCTCTGCTATGCTGGCAATGCCCTGCAGCTCTGCGGGGAGCAGGATGGTGGTGGCCTGACCATCCGCTACTTTCTCGAATGCTTCCAGGCTCTTTAACTTCAGGACTGCGGCATCTGCACCCGCTTCCTTCAGCATCTTGATACCGTCGGCATTCGCCTGCTGCACCTTGAGGATGGCTTCGGCTTCACCTTCTGCCTCGCGGATCATCTTCTCCTTCTCTGCCTCTGCACGGAGGATGGCTGCCTGCTTATCTGCCTCTGCGCGAAGGATGGCGGATTCCTTGGCACCTTCTGCCTCCAGGATCTTAGCCTTTTTCTCACCTTCGGCACGGGTTACGGCTTCACGTCTCTCACGCTCTGCCTTCATCTGCTTCTCCATGGCGTTCTGGATCTCTGCGGGAGGGATAATGTTCTTCAGCTCTACACGGTTCACCTTGATACCCCAGGGATCGGTAGCATCGTCCAGGATGGAACGCATTTTGGTGTTGACCACATCACGGGAGGTCAGGGTCTGATCCAGCTCCAGGTCACCGATGATGTTACGCAGGGTGGTGGCAGTCAGATTCTCGATCGCCATCATAGGGTTCTCTACGCCATAGGTGAACAGCTTAGGATCGGTGATCTGATAGAAGACTACGGTATCGATCCGCATGGTTACGTTATCTTTGGTAATTACGGGTTGGGGCGGAAAATCCGCTACCTGCTCCTTTAAGTTAACTTTTCTGGCAACCTTGTCGATAAACGGGATCTTCAAATTAAATCCTACATTCCAGGTAGCCTGATAAGCACCCAGACGCTCGATGACATAGGCCTGTGCCTGGGGAACGATCTTGATACAGGATACGAAGATCCATAATACTAAAACGGCAATAATGATCAATGCTAACATTTTTCCTCCTTCTGCGTACGTTTGTGTACGCTGCGTACCCCTTGTACGCACTTTTCCCTCATGTATTGGTTCTACACGATTCTTACGACTGCGGCTCTGATAAGTTTTCCGTCACTTTTGCCATCTGGGGATCCACTTTAACGATCAGCTTGACCCCGTTGACTGCCACAATGTCCACCACGGTCCCGGGCTGTAAATTCATCCCGTCCGCTTCGGTTCTGGCACTCCATTCCTGTCCACCTACCGTCACCTGGCCGATGCCCTGCAGATTGTCGATCTCACTGGTCACGATTGCCTGTCTGCCGATCATGCTTTCCACATTCGTCCTTACGCGGTCTCTGTTAAAATATCTGACTGCGATGGGTCTGGTGAAAAATAACAGCAGCAGAGATACTGCAAAAAATAACAGGATCTGTAACCAGACCGGTCCATGAAATGCGGCAACGATCACTGCCACCACTGCGCCTCCGGCGAACCATATGCTCGTCAGTCCCAGAGTGGCGACCTCCACACCGATCGATACGATCAATACCACAAGCCACAAGGTTACCATTTCGCTCATATAATCACTCCTTTGGTTTTGTAGTTGTATCTAGTGTACTACAAATGTATGTGTATGGCAACTGCAACCTTCGCACGATACTTATGGTTATTGTGCTGTCTGTAGATGTCTTTGTAGTCAAAAAGACGGCATCCCCTTTGGGACACCGCCTCTTTTGTAATTTTGTGATTCTAATTTTGTGATTTTAATAGAATACATGATTACCGATCACGATTCCGTCACGGCCGTTGTTACGTCTGAAGTGTGTCAGATCTCCCACATTGGATACGCCGGAGATGGCTTCTTCCGCTGCCTTGATACAGCTTGCGTTGATCTTGCCGGATTCGTATACGGTATTTACCTTACCGTTCAATGCCGGAGTGAACTGTCCGGACGCATAAATCACACCATGAATGCTACTCGGGTAAGCGCCGCTTCGTACACGGTTCATAACAACAGCACCTACTGCCAACTGTCCTTCGTAGCTCTCGCATCCTGCCTCGCACTGGATCAATGCTGCCAACAGCTGCGTGGTATCCGCATCGGTGGTGTATTCGCCGTAGTTCACATGACGTTTTGCTTCACGCTCTGCGGCTTCTCTTGCTTTGATCTCCTCTAAAGTCTCACCGGAGTCGATCTGGAAATCTACTGTTACATACTCCGCAGACACATATCCGTCTGCTCCTTCGTAGTCGATGCAGACCCATTCGGGATTACTGTTATCTACTACATCCACTATATCGCCCTTGGGAAGAAGTCCCAGAACTCCGGCCTCCTGATCCGCCTCGGTTCTCACACGAAGAGTCTCCGTGTTGATCTGTGCGATCATTCTGCCCACATCATTGGCCAGTGCCTTCGCATCATCCCCGAACAGGAGATATTCGTCTTTGGCCCAGCCGATCAGCGTACCGGACTGGATCTTGGTCCAACCGTCCCTGCGCTCTAAAATCGTACCTCCACAGTCTTTGTACAGCTTGCCGACCTTGGAAGCATCCTCACTGGCATCGCTTCGTACATTCACGGCATCTCTTACGTTTGCCATGACCAGCCCGGAACTGATCTCTTCCTCAGAGGGGAATGTCAGATTCAATTCCTGCACCGTTGCATTGATGACCTCAGTACTGTTTTTGGAACCGGGGTCTAAGATCGATGCGACACCACCGTTCAGATCATTGACATAGTTTTTAGTATTGCTTGCCTGTGCGGTCATGCTCATTTGCATGCTCAGGAAGATAGAACAGAGCAGTCCTGCACATACAACCAGCATTCTTCTGCTTTTTGTCATCTTGATACACGCCTTTCCCACAGGAAAATTCCCCGGACGGGGTGGTATACCTGCGGATCTCCCAGTGAATAGTATATGATGTATTTCTTAATATTTTCACCAGTTTGTTACAAAAATGTTAAATTTGTTACGCGGAATATCATAGCAGATGACAAAATTTTTGTCAAGTTTCGGGATTTGGGGCGCTATTTAGCCATGACAGCTCGGCTTGCGCCATTCGCAAAGTCGCGTTATCACGCTTTTCGTCACTGCGTGACTACCTTTGCTCATGAACCGGCGCTCAACTCATGAACATATTCGTTCACAAAATCATGTTAACATGATTTTTGCTCTCGACTCTGTTCATGGTCGAGCTGTCACTACATACATTTTGACTTCTCGATGCAGGCGTCCATGGCATCCATCACAGCGGCACGCATGCCCTTCTCTTCCAGTACTTTGACTGCCTGGATGGTGGTACCTCCGGGAGAACATACCATGTCTTTCAGCTCCCCGGGATGTTTTCCGGTCTCCAGCACCATTTTGGCACTGCCGAGTACGGACTGTGCTGCGAATTCATAGGCCTGTTTTCTGGGCATTCCGGCTGCTACAGCTTCATCCGCCATGGCCTCAATAAACATAAATACATATGCGGGAGAGCTTCCGCTGACTCCCACGACCACATCCATCAGACGCTCCGGTACGACACTTGCGATGCCGAAGGAACGGAGCAGGGAAAGCACCTGCTCTGTCTCATCCTCCGTGACATTTTCTCCGATGCATACACCGGTACAGCCCTCCAGTACCAGGGCCGGCGTATTGGGCATGCAGCGGATCAGCTTAAGCTCCGGTCTGCCAAATGCATCCTTCAGATACTGTAGATTCCTGCCTGCTGCGATGCTGACGATCAGGGTATCGGCCTTAACAGCATCCTTAATCTCGGCGATCACTTCCGGGAAAAAGATAGGCTTTACGGCTAAGAACAGGATATCTGCCTGCTCAGCCACGGCAGTATTGTCTGTTGTTGTGTTAATATTAAATTTTGTTTTAACTTTTTCTGCAGTTGTTTCTGTCTTAGAGGAACCGATGATGTCCTCCGGCTTTGCAATGCCCTTCTGCAGCATGCCACCGATCATTGCCGTTGCCATATTTCCCAATCCGATAAATCCAATCTTCATAATATCTGTCCTCCTGCTCTGTTTTCCATCTAACTAAATATCATATAGCCCCGAACCGCTACTATACCTACAGGTTTCGCTGTCTGTGCGCCTCATACATCAAAAGAGCCGCTGCGATCGAGGCATTCAGGGATTCCACCTTACCTTCCATTGGAATTTTGAGGTATTGCCCGGCCTGGTCGGAGATCTCTTTGGTCAGTCCGTTTCCTTCATTGCCAATGAGGAATGCGGTGGGCTCCCGGAAGGAAAAGCTATCGTAATATTTCTGTCCCTTCAGGTGTGCCGCGTAGGTATGGATCCCTCGCTCATGCATCTGCGTCAGCACCGTGGATAGCTCCGGCACATAGACAAACGGTACCCGGAATATGGAGCCCATGGTGGCCCGTATGGTCTTGGAATTGAAGATATCCACAGTCTGTTGGTTCATAATAACGCCCGTTATTCCTGCTCCTTCCCCGGTACGTATCATGGTTCCCAGGTTCCCGGGATCCTGTAAATTCTCCAGGATCAAAAATAAAGGCTCCGGCTGTTCCAGAAGCTGTGTCAGATCATAGGAAGGCTGCTCCAACACGGTGAGGATCCCCTGGGGAGTCTGGGTATCTGCCATTTTTGCAAATACCTCCGGGGATACGGTCTCATAGCCGGTCTGCTGAAGCTTATCCCAGAATGCAGTATCGCCGTTCTGTGCGTTCCGGCGGAGCTTCTGCTCCAGTTCTTCTGTGAGATAGACCTCTCTTACGCTTTTTACCGGCGCTTCCTCACACATCCTGACGCCCTCCGCCAGGAATACGTGATCCTTACGCCGTTCCTTCGCCTTCGTCTGCCACTGCACGACCTGTTTTACTTTTGCATTGTTGCTGCTTGTGATCATATCTGTCTGCTCCCTGCTATCCTGCCATAATAATGCATAATAATGCGATTTTTCGTGCTACGCACTCTCAAAATCGCAACATCCATTCGTATTCCGGACTATCGTCCTTCATACTCATGTCTGTTTACTCCTCTCATAGAATGCATCCCCTGTCTGCAAGCAGACGTGATGCATTCTATGGATGAGTTTATTATAGTCAAAAAGGCGCTTCCACGCAATGGGAAACGCCTTTGTCTTCGTATCCGTTCAGACATGAGTAGAAAAATATGCGTAGTGTGCAAGCACCCACGCATATTTTCTATTCATGATGTCTGAACTGTTAAATTAGATGGAAAGTAAACGAGATACCTCGAACTGATAATCGTTGATACCCTTCTCCATCTGCAGTGCATCCTCAATATCGAAATCGATGAATTCACCGTGCTGGTAACCAACGACACGATTGGTCTTGCCTTCCAGCATGATGTCTACTGCGTAAGCACCCATGATAGATGCATAGTAACGATCCTTCGCAGTAGGGCTTCCTCCACGCTGCATGTAACCTAAGATCGTAGCACGGGTCTCAATACCGGTAGCTGCCTCGATACGGCGTGCCATGGAAGTGGAATGTCCGATTCCCTCGGCATTGATGATGATGTGATGGGTCTTGCCATGCTTACGGTTGGTAATGATATTATTGATAATATTCTGTTCGTTGTAATCGTACTTCTCGGGAAGCAGGATATCCTCGGCGCCGTTGGCAATACCGCACCACAGAGCAATGTATCCGGCATTTCTGCCCATTACCTCGATGATACTGCATCTCTCGTGAGAGGAAGAGGTATCCTTAACTTTATCAATAGCCTGCATTGCAGTGTTCACTGCGGTATCGAAGCCGATGGTGTACTCAGTACATGCGATATCCAGGTCGATGGTTCCGGGAAGGCCGATGGTGTTGATGCCCAGTCTGGACAGAGCCTGTGCTCCACGATAGGAACCGTCACCACCGATGACAACGATACCGTCGATACCGTGCTTTTTACAGATCTCAGCGCCCTTCTTCTGTCCTTCCGCTTCCTTGAACTCCAGACAACGTGCGGTTCCTAAGATGGTACCACCGCGCTGGATGATATCGGACACATCCTTGGCTTCCATATCTACGATCTCTTCATTCAAAAGACCCTGATAACCTTTTTTAATACCCTTAACCTTCAGTCCTCTTGCAATGGCTGTACGAACAACTGCACGGATAGCAGCGTTCATTCCCGGTGCATCACCGCCGCTGGTCAGTACGCCGATCGTCTTAATCTCTTTTGCCATGACTGTTACCTCCTAAGTAAACGAACGAATAATTTTCTCTTCTCGATTCTTTATTTTAATCTATTTTTGAGCGGTTTTCAATAGGTTTCGTTATAAATTTAACATTTTCTTTTCCAAACTGCGATGCAAGCTTTTCCATTAATGTCTCATCGGCTTTTACCCTGAGATTTGCAGGCAGGATCTTGATGTTTTTAATATCCCTCAGGTAGATCACCACATCGTCATTGCCGTCGGAGTCAGCGATGGCCTGTAACAATTCCTGTTCTCTGGCCTTATAGGCTTCCATATTGGGAAACTGGATCCAGGCCCCCGCGGGCATGCCTTTTTTCTGCCCGGTTCCGGCGTTCTGCGGCCGCTGACCCGGTTGTGTCTGTTCCACTGTTCGGCCTGTCTGTCCGCCTGACATGGCACCGACCGGCTGCTGCCCGCTGCCGTTCCCATTTCCATAGGATCCGACGCGGCTGCCTCCCCGGCCTCCGTAATTCCTTGGGAACAGTGGCTGGTTCGCCGCTCTGGCTGCCTGTGCATCCTCGAAGCTGATGATCTGGTCGCAGATCAGCTTGCCGTCCTTGTCCTCTTCCAGGGACACTCTGCCCCGGATGAACACTTTGGCATCCTCTGTAAGCAAAGTGTTGTAGCGCTCGTATACCTGGGGAAATACCACGACTTCCACGTTGCCGATCAGATCCTCCACATTTAAAAATGCCATGATCTTGTCGTTCTTGGTGTATTTTACGTTTTTGTCCGCGATCAGTCCACCGATGACTGCATTCGCCTGATCCTTGACCAGTTCCACCTCTCCGGACTCTTCATCCAGCGCAAAGTCTCCGGCGGTATTGCTGATGCAGTTCTGCCACAGCTCCTGGTATTCCTCCAAAGGATGACCGCTGACATAGACACCAAGGACCTCTTTTTCAAAGCCAAGCAGCATTTCCTTGCTGTATTCACCTACATTCGGCATCCGGATATCGAATTCTTCCTTATCTTCTTCGCCGGCGATATCAAACAGGGAAATCTGTCCTGCCAGGTTGTTTTTCTTGTCATGGGCGATGTGATCCGCGATCTGCACATAGACGCTCATGAACTGTTTTCTGGTGCCGCCCAGTCCATCCATGGCTCCTGCTTTGATCAGGTTCTCAATGGCCCGCTTATTCATCTCTTTTTTGTCGGACATGCGGGTGATGAAATCCTTCAGGTTTGTGAAGGGACCTCTCTCCTTACGCTCCTGCACCAGACTGTCGATGACCGGACGTCCCACACCTTTGATGGCCGTCAGGGCATAGCGGATCTTGCCGTCTGTCACAGAAAATCCGGCTTCTCCCGCATTTACATCCGGCGGCAGAATGGCGATATTCATGTTCCGGCAGTTCAAAATATACTCCGATACTTTTTTCGGGTTATCGATAACGGAGGTCATCAGTGCCGCCATGAATTCTACGGGATAATAGTATTTTAAATACGCCGTCTGGTAAGCCACCACCGCATAACATGCCGCATGGGACTTATTAAACGCATATTTGGCGAAGTCCATCATGGTATCGTAGATCTGTCCTGCGGTCTGTTCATCAATGCCGTTGGCGATACAGCCGGGGACATTCTCCTCCGGATTGCCGTAGATGAAATTCGCCCGCTCTTTTTCCATGACGGCCTGCTTCTTTTTACTCATGGCACGGCGCACCAGGTCGCTTCGGCCCAGAGTATATCCCGCCAGGTCACGGACGATCTGCATTACCTGCTCCTGGTATACGATACAGCCGTAGGTGGGTTTCAGGATCGGCTCCAGCTGAGGACAGGCATAGGTCACATCCTCCGGATGGTTTTTCCCCTGGATGTACTTCGGGATAAAATCCATAGGGCCCGGACGATACAGAGAAATACCGGCCACTACATCCTCCAGATTCTGGGGGCGCAGTTCCTTCATGAAACTCTTCATCCCGGCACTTTCCAGCTGGAACACACCTTCCGTTCTGCCGGTGCCGATGGAAGCCAGTACTTTCGGGTCATTATAATCTATGGCATCCACATCAATGTGTCTGCCGGTGGTATTCTCTATGAATTTTACAGCATCATGGATCACGGTCAGGGTACGCAGTCCCAGAAAGTCCATTTTCAACAGGCCCAGTTCTTCCAGCGTCGTCATGGTGAACTGGGTAACGATGGAACCGTCAGAGCCTCTGGACAGCGGCACGAATTCGTCTGCGGATTTCTGACAGATCACGACACCGGCCGCATGCATAGAGGTATGTCTGGGCAGTCCCTCCAGTCGCTTACACATATCGATCAGGTGGTGGACCTGTTCGTCCTCCTGATAGAGCTTGCGGAATTCCGGATTCATCTCCAGTGCTCTGCTCAGTGTAATGTTCAGTTCGTTCGGCACCATTTTGGCAATAGAATCCACGAACGCATAGGGCAGGTCCATGACACGGCCCACATCGCGGATGACACCTTTCGCCGCCAGAGTACCGAAGGTGACGATCTGTACCACCTTGTCATTGCCGTATTTTCTGCCCACATAATCGATGACCTCCTGTCTCCGTTCAAAGCAGAAATCCACGTCAATATCAGGCATAGAGACACGTTCCGGATTCAGGAATCGTTCAAACAGCAGATTGTAATGAATCGGATCGATGTTGGTGATCTTCAGGCAATATGCCACGATACTTCCCGCCGCGGAGCCTCGTCCCGGTCCCACGGGGATCCCGTGCTCCTTCGCATAATTGATGAAATCCCACACGATCAGGAAGTAGTCCACATATCCCATTCTCTGAATAACGCCAAGTTCATAATCCAGGCGCTCCCTGAGCGTCTGTCCGGTCTCTCCGGCGGGCTGATCACCGTCGCCGTAGCGTTCTGCCAGTCCGTCATCGCAGAGCTTATTTAAGTAGCTCCAGGAATCGTACCCCTCCGGCACATCGTATTTCGGCAGCTTCGTCACGCCGAATTCAATCTCCACATTACATCGGTCTGCGATCCTCTGGGTATTCTCCACTGCCTCCCAGGCATAGGGGAACAGTCCCTTCATTTCCTCTTCGCTCTTGACATAATACTGTCCGCCCTCGTAGCGCATACGATCCTCGTCCGCCAGCTTTTTGCCCGTCTGCAGGCACAGCAGAATGTCATGAGGGATCGCATCCTCCGCATAGGTATAGTGCACATCGTTGGTGGTCACCAAGGGAATATCCAGCTCCCTGCTCATCTGGACCAGTTCCATATTGACCGTGCGCTGTTCCGGAATGCCGTGATCCTGTAATTCCAGGAAATAGTTACCCTTACCGAAGCATGCCTCGTATTTGCGGGCCGCCATTCTCGCCTCTTCCTTCATGCCCTTTAAAATAAATCGGGGCACTTCACCTGCCAGACACGCAGACAGCGCAATGATACCCTCGTGAAACTCCTGCAGTACTTCCATATCCACACGGGGTTTATAATAGTAGCCTTCCGTGAATCCACGGCTGACGATCTTCATCAGGTTCGCATAACCGGTATTGTTCTCCGCTAACAGCACCAGATGGTGATAACGGTCCTCTCCGCCGGTCAGTTCCTTGTCAAACCGGGAATTGGGAGCCACGTACACCTCACAGCCCAGGATCGGCTTAATTCCTGCTTCCCTTGCCGCACGATAAAAATCGATCACACCGTACATAACACCGTGATCAGTGATCGCTGCGCTGTTCATGCCCAATTCCTTGACTCTGGCTACATATTCTTTTATCTTATTGGAACCATCCAGCAGACTGTATTCTGTATGGACGTGAAGATGTGCAAAGCTCATAGCTTTCTCCTTTCCTGATTCTATCCACAATGATAAAAAAAGGTGCCCCCTCAGGGAACACCCTTTCAAACATCACTGTTCGTCTTAATCTTCTTTTCCACTTCCAAGAAGCATGAATTTTACAAGTTTATCGATATCCTGTGGCTCATGAGCAACGACTTCCAATTCCGGAATTTCTCCGTTAGAGAAAATATTTGCCATAGATACATACTGAGATAATTTTGACT
>OHSQ01000417.1_pt1 | contig 19871 bp, 12 predicted proteins | sample 1578661 | NCBI WGS metagenome assembly OHSQ01 (sample SAMEA3879534, study PRJEB24766) | human gut metagenome | biome: human-associated habitat; feature: feces | place: USA | collected 1985/1987 | reverse complement strand
CGTAACCACGCTGGAGTCCTCTCGGTATCTTGTCAAATAGTCATTCCCCAAGACGCTACCCCTCGGAGCAAAGCACTCCTCATACAGCCTGTCTACAAGACGGCTCAGGCCGAAGAGATACTCCTGCCACACTTGATCCTCAATGGTAAGTGGCAAGCTCCCTACTATGAGCGCGAGGTAGCTCTTCAGAGTCACGAGGAGTATATGAACACCCGTCCTTATGGTGTCGCTACTCTCTCGGGGCAGCACGATGCTGAGCCTCTCACTATCAACTATGAGGTCACGCAGGCACTCCCTAAGGGTGCTACTACGGCATGGACTGCTGCGATACCGACCCGCTGGGGCTCCTCGCCTTGACACCGGCTGAGTCTGACCGCATCACCATCACTGAGGACAATCTCTCTCCGCTCCTAGCTGCTCAAGACGAGCCGACGAAGAGACGTCAAGAGGAGATCGAGCTGCGGATCAACTACCGCTTTGATCGCTCCGAGGTTTTGCCTAACTACAGACAAAACAACGAACAGCTGACAGTGCTAAACAACGCCTTGGCTCCTATCCTGAAAGATCCGACGAGCTACAAGGTTGTCCTCGGAAGCATCACGGGCTACGCCTCTCCCGAGGGACCAGAGCTACACAACAAGGGACTCTCCGAGCGTCGTGCTCAGAGCATCAAGCAGTACCTCATAGAGCAGTATGGCGAGACGCTCTTTGGCAATCTCCAGGTGATCGGTGCGGGTGCTGACTGGACAGGGCTACGCGAGGTGATCGGGCGCTCTACAGGTCGTGCAGACCAAGAGGATGTCTTATCCATCCTGAGCGCTGACTATACACCGGAGCGTCGTCAGGAGGAGCTGGCTAAGCTCTCCACTTATGGCGACCTGCTGCGCAACGTCTACCCACCCCTGCGTCGCTCTACGCTACGTCTGGAGTATGAGGTGCGCGCCTTCAGCCTAGAGGAGTCGATAGAGGTTATGAAGACGAGACCGAAGGATCTATCTGTCTCGGAGCTGAACCGCATAGCACACGCTTACGAGCAGCAGGGACGCAACGCTGACGAGGTCTACCGTATAGCAGCAACCTGCAACCCGACCAACGTCGGTGCACAGCTTAACTACAGCCGCCGGTTACTTCTAGCGGGTAAGCTCGCGGAGGCATGGCAGATTCTACAGCCACTCCAAGCGGAGCCGGCCGCATACAATAATATAGGAGTCTACTACATGCTCTCGGGCAATGAGCAGCTGGCGGAGCAATACCTGCGCCAAGCTCTTACCACGACAGACGCTGCAGTAGCTCGTCATAATCTAGAAGCCTTCGCTCTGTAATGCAGCGTATGACTAGTATAATGAGTATAACGCAAGGGAAGCCCCCCTTCCTCTGCTTAGCTAAGCGACACTCCAGGGTGCTATACCAGAGTGCCGTGCTAGGTCTGTTGCTCCTCTGCATGGGGCTACTGACCAGCTGTATACCGCAAGACCCGCGCGACATCTGCTGTAGCAAGGTCACCCTTGAGTATCGCTACGTGCGTCAGAGTGTGGACGAGTACCCTACTGAGGTGCAGCAGATGAGGCACTTCCTCTATGACGCTCACGGCAACCTACTCAAAGAGGTGTCACAGAGCTCCGCTACCCCTCAGACGCTCTCCCTCTCGGGACTGCCTGTGGGTCGCTACACGATCCTCACCGTGGGTAATGCCACTGAGGAGCACACGCTACTCGATCCTCTAGCTAGAGGAAGCAAGCTGTCTGACATGACACTCACGCTGCGCAAGCTCGCTGATGGCAACTACGCTCCGCAGGGTGACCAGCTCTTCTGGAACTATAAGACGATCGACATACAGCCAGGTGCCAACGATCACTACATCTGTGATCTCGCCAACATACATACGCACCTTTACTATAGTGTCATCTGGGAGTCTGTACCGCCCTATGCCGATGGTTACAGCGTACGCCTCTCAGAGTTGACGGAGCAGTACAGCCTCGACCCAGCGAAGTCGAACCTCCATCTGCCGATCAACGCTGAGATGCAGGTCACGCACGACTTCCCGCTACACGCGCCACAGCTCATACAGCTCGAGGAGCAGCCCAAGCTCTTTAACCACACACTAGAGGGCAGCTTCATCTCGCTACGCTATCTCAACGACCGCATCCCCACCATTCAGGTGTGGCACGGCGATGAGGCAATCACCAAGCCGATAGACTAGACACGCGCCTTCCGCTCCTTTGGTTGGATACCAGACCAGAGACCCGAGCAGATCTACCGCATCTTGCTACGCATCAATGATGATGGTAGCGTCACCCTATTCCCCTATTTCAAGGGAACCATCGCAGACTGGGTGCCTGGTGGCACAGTCACGCAGTAACTGCACACAATCAATTAGTATATAACGAAATCAATAACAAACTAGAGTATGAAAAAGACAATTGCAATCGTGCCTCTACTCTTACTCGCCTCGATGCTCACACTGCTCGTAGGCTGTAATAGGAGTACGGGTGCCGAAGAGCCAACCCTCACAGAGGGCAAGCACTCGCTCACCTTCACGCTGCAGATGCCGCAAGGAGAGCCTGTCACCTACCGCTCAGCTATCCATGATCAGCCTGAGTGGACCGTCAAGTCACTAACCATGTATCAGTTCAACGCTGACGGCTCCAAGCTCCTCAGCATTGACCAGATTGACATGTTAAAGCTCCAGCAGACGGGCGATGCCGAGTATAGCTATACGAAAGACTTCGACCCAGACAAGGTTGGTACCACCAGCCGCTTCCTCTTTGTCGCCAACGATGAAATAGATGGCGTCACTGAGGGCATGAGCCGTGCCGACTTTGAGAAGCTCCTGATGACCAAGCAGCTTAATGAGAACGGTACCTCAAAGGACATCCTCACAGGCACCGACCCCGACTACACCATCCCTATGTCTGGCGTAGCTAAGCAAGGCAATACCGAGCTGATCGCCCTAACGGGTACCAACAAGGGAACCACAGTCGTCCTGACTCGTGCCGTAGCCCGTGTCGATGTGTCGAACCACGTGCCCAACCTAACCATCACCAAGATCTACGTCGAGAACACCTACGACCGCACCACTACCTTCCCCACGAAGAATGCGGCTGGTGAGCCAACCTATCAGGCTCCCGCTGATGCGCAGAAGGTAAAGATGAGCGCAGGCTTTGCCGACCTTCCCAACCCCTTCACTGGTATCGCAGGTGCTGAGGGTAAGGAACTCAAGAAAGCCTTTTACCTCTACGAGGGTCCCCAGCCCGAGAATGAGGCTGACAAGGCAAATGCCACGACAATCGTTGTCGAGGGCAAGCTCGTCAATGGCAAAGAGGTCAAGTACCTCATTCCCTTCACTCGCACGAGTGCTACCTACACGCCTGTCAATATCAAGAGAAACTATCTCTACCGAATCATCCTCGGTGACAACACGCCACTCGAGCCAAACAGCAAGTTAGTCTTCTCCATTGAGGATACACCGTGGAATGCAGTTCACCTCAATCACTATATGCCCGTCTTAGATGTAGTGATGGTTAGAACTATTGAGTGTGAATTTTTCAAGTATGATTATCTCAATCATACATTCTACACAAGCAAGCCAAGACATTTTGACTTCGAGCTCAGCAATCGCTTTAAGAATCACACGAAATACACCATTAAGCCTCTTAATGCAGATGCAGAGAACACGCCTCACGAGCTAAAGAAAGACATTCTCGACATTGAGCGACTATTTGTGGTTGACTTTGAGAAAGCGGCTGAGAGCGCATCTTTTGACAAGCGCACTGCGGTATATGAGATAACCAGTGATGCTGCACCAGAGATCAAGTGTATACTCACTGTCGTATATGACAAGGACTATGTAAACACGGCATATAAGAAGTAATATAATGAAACACACAATAAACTATATAGTAGCCCTCCTAGCACTATCACTCGCCCTAATCTCTTGTAGTAGAGAAGCTGGACTTAAGATGGACGAGGGCGCAGGCAATACCGTACGATTCAGCATTGAGTCTTCACTCCGTGCTGTCGGTAACGAAAATGCGACACGTCCCACGCCAGCACTAGATCGTGAGCGCAAGATAGAGAGCCTCTATGCGGTCGTCTATAGGACTTCCTCTGGTCTGCACTACAAGACCATCAAGTGTACAGACAAAGGCGGAGGTCAGTTTGAGTTTGACAATGAGAAGAGTGGCGAGTTTTACTTCTTCCTCGTTGCCAACCCTAACGATGCACTTGTAGCCAAACTGATGGAGGGGCCCTCTACCCCCGATGATCTAGGGATGCTCGTTGCTACTCAGACTCCTGGTGAGAACAATCAAGCAACAAACTTCCTCATGACATCGGAGCGTCAGAACGTGACCGTCAAGTCAAAGGAGTCTACCAACCTAGGTCCGATCAAGCTGGTTCGTGTCGCTGCCCGCTTTGATATCTACAACAATATTGAAGGCTTGAAGATTACGAAGGTAACCTTTGGCAAGCGCCGTGTCCAGTCTCACCTCTTCGCTCAGGTTGGCAAGATGGACGGCATTGAGGCTACGGAGAATGAAAAGGTATACGATGGTTCACTCTTTAAGGAGAATACTCTCGCAGCAACCATCTACGGCTATGAAACTGACGTGCGCAATGAAACCTTCTTTACCATTGAGGCTACTTACAATGGTATAGAACTTAAGCCTGAGACGGTACGTCTAGAGAACTTCGTCATCAAGCGCAACCACCTCTACAACATCATCCTGCTACATGATATTAGCGGTTCGCACGAGCCCGAAGATCCAACGATGAAGTTTGGCCAGTTCCAGTACACCGTCAAGGTGGTCGACTGGAATGACAGCGAGCTGGGTATCAACTACTCAGAAGACAACATCCTCAGACCCTTCTACGTAGACTTCTCAGCTCAGATCTCCAATGCTCCCTACATGACGCCCTACCTAATCAACTCTCCCGAAGATGTCTACACGACAACTAAAGGAGCCAGTGAGGTAACCATCACTGTAGGAGGATACATTGAGCCAGGCACACTAGCTTTTGCAGAGGGTTTTGACAACACGATCAATGCTACACTTACAGATCTAGGTAATCCAACGACAGATCCAAAGACGGGCAAGATATCACACAGCTACAAGCTCTCAATACCAGCTATGGACGATTATGTCCCCGTACTCAAAGGGAATAAGCTCGCTCTGCCTGGCTTTGAGGAGATTCCTCTCGTCGCTAAGAACTACTCTGGGGCTACCATCAAGAACTTGACCATCAAGCATGGTCGCTTTAAGATGCCTCTAGAGTATGTCTCCGAGCATTACCTAGCGCCTCATACCGAAGGCGAGGAGTTTAAGTTCGCCACGGATGAGACCAACATCAAAAATGTGGGATACTTTAAGACCCTAGAATTTGCTCAGAAGAACGCTGACCTTACAGTAGCGGGAGAGAAGTATCATATTCCTTACCATTACTACGAGCTTTGTAGCTTATTCCCATTCCGCAATACCAAACCAGGTCTTACGACATATAGTGTTGGTAAGAACTCAGGGCCTGTAGATAATGCCGTAGAGTATATGTCACTGCCCTGCTGGGCTGTAGCCTTGCAAGGAGCTGATGCTGCAATTGTTACTGTCAAGTCAGACTATCGAACGGACAAAGCAAACAACGTATCCTATGGACTACGCTTTAAGTCTTCCAACAAGGGATATAAGCAACTGCTTGTTATGGCATATCGATATCAGTGGATAGGCGACTTCAAGCCAAATATCAATGGTAAGGTCTCCTCTTACTACAAGGTCTCAAGCCGCTATCTAGGTGCTAACTGGAATGGAACTATAAAAGAAATCGCAAACGAGGACTTTTGGAACGCCAATACAGAGCAAGATGTCACTCGCAACTTCTATGCAGTCGGCTCTATCGATGAGTACTTCGATACGACCCCCCAAGACAAGTATCGGGACGTAAACAATCTGAGCTACTTCTTTGGACGTGTTTTCTTTGATGATACACGAGACAAAAACCTAAAGCCAGGGAATAAGCGCTATGTGCATACTGCCATTCTGGGTGAAGCAGAGTGTCACTCCAACGGCTATGCAGATGCTAATCGAGGTAAGTATACTAGGGAGATAAATAGATTCTTCCCTGTACGTCTCTTCAGTGACAAGTAGTCGCCTAGATTGTTAGTCTCCGAGCGAGACTACACGAAATAGATACAGTGAGGCGGTGTCTCCCCAGCGTGGGGTGGCACCGCCTCTGCTATATGTAGAGACTGTTGACTTTTGCAATAGTCTCATGTCAGGAGATGCCCTCCCTAGGAGCCGCATTTCCCCCGGAAGTGCTGTTCCAAACTGATGGGAAGTTTTCGTTCCACCCTAGGGATCGTTTCGTCCCGCCCTTGGGATTTGTTCTTTCCAACAGTTTGCGCCCCCTATTCATAGCTCATAGCTTACGTGTAGCCCTTTGTAGGGACGCTCGGTCGAGCGTCCGTCCCCGTTAAATCACAATGCTGTAACCTTTGACACAACGGACGCACAGATCGTGCGTCCCTACACGACGACGTATCACTTTGACATAATGTCGCAAGAAATAGTTTTGTGGCACAATGTTTGATACCTATGTGATGTAAGCGTCTGACCTACGGATGGACCAGGTCAGCCGACAGAGACATTAACAAATAAGAAATCAACAAACAACACAATACTATGGGTAAGATAATTGGTATAGACTTAGGAACTACAAATTCATGTGTAGCAGTTCTAGAGGGTGGCGAGAGCAAAGTCATCCCCAACAGCGAGGGACGTATGACGACTCCCTCAGTAGTAGCATTCGTAGAGGGTGGTGAGCGCAAGGTGGGTGACCCCGCTAAGCGTCAGGCTATCACAAACCCAACGAACACGATCTACTCGATCAAGCGCTTCATGGGTGAGACCTATGAGCAGATAGAGAAGGAGGCTGAGCGTGTCCCCTTTAAGGTGGTCAAGGGTGATAACAACACCCCTCGTGTAGACATCGATGGACGTCTCTACACGCCTCAGGAGATCTCGGCAATGATCCTTCAGAAGATGAAGAAGACCGCTGAGGACTACCTCGGTACAGAGGTCACGGAGGCTGTCATCACGGTGCCAGCTTACTTCAATGACTCACAGCGTCAGGCTACTAAGGAGGCTGGCGAGATCGCTGGACTCAAGGTGCGTCGTATCGTCAATGAGCCTACGGCTGCTTCGCTAGCTTACGGCCTTGACAAGAAGGGCTCCGATATGAAGATTGCGGTCTTCGACCTCGGTGGTGGTACGTTTGATATCTCTATCCTAGAGCTAGGTGATGGGGTCTTTGAGGTGAAGTCTACAAATGGTGATACGCACCTAGGTGGTGACGACTTTGACCATGTGATCATCGACTGGCTCGCGGAGGAGTTTATGAAGGACGAGGGTGTCGATCCTCGCAAGGACAATATGGCACTGCAGCGTCTCAAGGAGGCTGCTGAGCGTGCTAAGATAGAGCTCTCTAGCTCGACATCGACGGAGATCAACCTACCTTACTTGATCCCAGTAGATGGTATCGCTAAGCACCTCGTTCGTACGCTGACACGTGCTAAGTTTGAGCAGCTAGCCGACAAGCTGATCCAGGCTTGCGTAGCTCCTTGTGAGCAGGCTCTTAAGGATGCAGGACTTACGGCGAGCGACATCAATGAGGTGATCCTCGTGGGTGGCTCGACACGTATCCCCGCTATCCAGGAGATCGTCAAGAAGATCTTTAACCAAGAGCCCTCTAAGGGTGTGAACCCCGATGAGGTGGTCGCTTGCGGTGCCGCTATCCAGGGTGCTGTCCTGACGGGCGAGGTAAAGGATGTCCTACTCCTCGATGTGACTCCTCTGTCACTCGGTCTGGAGACGATGGGCGGGGTGATGACTCGTCTGATCGATGCGAATACAACGATCCCAACGAAGAAGAGCCAGATCTTTACCACAGCTGTGGACAACCAGCCTTCCGTAGAGATCCACGTCCTACAGGGTGAGCGTTCGCTAGCAAAGGATAATAAGAGTATCGGTCGCTTTAACCTAGATGGTATCGCACCAGCGCCTCGCCAGACGCCTCAGATCGAGGTTACCTTTGACATTGATGCGAATGGTATCCTCAATGTTACGGCAGTCGACAAGGCTACGGGCAAGCAGCAGAACATCCGCATCGAGGCTTCGAGCGGTCTGAGCGATGACGAGATTAAGCGTATGAAGCAGGAGGCTGAGGCAAACGCTAAGGCTGACGAGGAGGCTAAGAATCGTATCGACAAGCTCAACCAAGCGGACAGCATGATCTTCTCTACGGAGAAGCAGCTTAAGGAGCTAGGCGACAAGATCCCTGCCGACAAGAAGGCACCGATCGAGGCGGCTCTGGAGAATCTGCGCAAGGCGCACAAGGCGGAGGATATCCCCGCTATCGACAAGGCTATGGAGGAGCTGAATACGGCCTTCCACGCAGCTACCGAGCAGATGTACAATCAGGCTAACGCACAGCAGCAGGCTGGTCCTCAGCCAGGTGCTAACGCACAGCCTCATGACAACGCCTCTGCAAATGGTAACGATACGGGCGATGTAGCTGACGCAGACTTTGAGGAGATCAAGTAATCCCTAATCTATAATAAAGTAGCGGGTGGGTCAACGATGGTTGACTCACCCGCTACTTTATTAGAGGTTAGAAGTTAGAGATTAGAGGTTAGAAGATAGAGAGGAGGAGGGGTGCGATGATGTAGGGGTGCACAGGCTAGAGACGGCGGGTGAGGGCGGGCAGCACACTACGCATCCAGTCGGTGTAGTCGCCTGCCACGATGTGGTCGTGTGCTTGGTTGACTAGGTCGAGGTAGAAGGCGATGTTGTGGATACTAGCTAGTGTGAGTCCCGTGATCTCCTGCGCCTTAAAGAGGTGGTAGAGATAAGCGCGGGTGTAGCGGTGATCGGTTGATGCGGTGCCCTCGGTGTCTATTGGCTCGTGGCAAGTGCGCCACTTGGCATTGCGTATGTTGATGGTGCCTTGCCAGGTGAAGAGCTGACCATTGCGGGCGTTGCGTGTGGGCATGATACAGTCAAACATATCGACTCCACGTGCGATGCCTTCGAGTATATTGGCTGGCGTACCGACGCCCATGAGGTAGCGAGGCTTATCCTTGGGGAGTATGCTATTGGTCAGCTCGATCATCTCGTACATCTTGTCGGTAGGTTCGCCGACGGCTAGTCCGCCGATGGCATTGCCTGAGGCTCCTAGCGAAGCTATATGCTCAGCGGCTCGACGTCTTAGGTCGGGGTAGACGCATCCCTGCACGATCGGAAAGAGTGCCTGCTCATAGCCATAGAGTGGCGGTGTATGCTCTAGGTGCTTGATGCAGCGATCGAGCCACTGCTCGGTGGTGTCTAGCGACTGCTTGGCATAGGCGTAGCTGGCATCTCCAGGGCAGCACTCGTCGAAGGCCATCATAATGTCTGCCCCTATGGCACGCTCTATCTCCATAACCCGCTCGGGTGTGAAGAGGTGCTTGGAGCCGTCTATGTGCGAGGCGAAGGTGACTCCCTCGGGTGTGATGCGTCGCATAGCTGCTAGTGAGAAGACTTGGTAGCCTCCACTATCGGTCAGTATGGGCTTGCTCCAGGTGCCGAAGCGGTGTAGGCCGCCTACCTCTTTGAGTATCTCTATGCCAGGACGCAGGTAGAGGTGGTAGGTATTGCCGAGGATGATCCGCGCGTCGGTCTCCTGCTCCATCTGCTCCATCGTGACCGCCTTGATGGCGCCAGCGGTGCCGACAGGCATGAAGACGGGGGTCTGTATATCTCCGTGTGCGGTCTTGATGACTCCAGTGCGTGCATCGCTATGGGGACAGGTGTGGTCTATGGTAAACTGCATAGGGTCTGTCGATTAAATCTTAAGGTCGAAGCCGATGGTCAGCATCTCGTAGATCTGTAGGCGAGATTTATTCTCAGGTGTGACCGGTACGGCATCGTCGTAGCGTAGCAGGACGTTGACACGGGTGGAGATGTAGCGACTGAAAGCGAAGACGAGGGAGTTCTCAAACTCGGTCTCAACGCGCTTGTAGCTGGTGTTGTAGTAGAGTCTTGACTCCCATGCGAATGTGTCGGTAAAGTCCCAGATCATATTGGCACGTAGCATAGATCCGATGGCGCTGTAGATGTTTTTGTCCTCCTCGAAGCCGTGCCGGGTCATATCTATATCCTTGCGAGCAGACCACTTGAAGTCATAGGCTAGGGGTGCGATGTTGAGATCGAGTCGGAAGCGACGACCATAGTGAGTCTTGGACTTGTTGTCTACGACCCACTTCATACCTAGACCTGCGGTGAGTGTGAGTGGCGAGGCAAAGGCGGAGTAGACCACCGTCTTATCTTCAGATCGCTGTTCGAAAGCTTGTGTGCGAGCCTCTACGTCTAGTGAGTAGTACCACCCCTTGAAAGCCTTGATGCCTAGGTTGCTACGTAGGCGGAGGAGGTCGTCGGAAACGTTGTAGCCATGGAGCGAGTCCCGTATCTCGGCATTGAGTCCGAGACGCCACTCTAGCTCGTTGAGCCAGTTGACCTTGTCCTTTTCGTAGCTGAGGCGGAGGAGCTGCTTGCTATGGAGTGCGAGGGCGCTGTTACCCCCCTTGTGCCAGTTGGGCGAGATATAGGTCTGGCTAAACTGTATGTTACTTTCTAGTCCTGGGAACCAATATTTCCTGCCTAGTGTTACCCCGTGAAGCTGATCTGACGCATCAACTCCAGCAAAGGGCGTATTGACGGTTGCTGCAACGATGGGCTTCGAGCTCCCGACGGTGGTTATGTCTATACGGTGTGCTAGTAGGTCACTCTCCTGACGAGAGATCAGTGTGGGGGTGGTCAGTTTGAGTTGGTTGACGCTTTGCAAGCTTCGCTCGTAGTATTGCTGTAAGATGGAGAGTTGTAGCTCCTCTCCGTGCCATGCTGTGGCGAGTGGATTGCTTTTGCTTACTAAGCTGGGGGCTAGATCTATAGATAGTTCAGGAGCCTGGGCAGTAGGGATGACGCTCACGGCTGATGAGAGGGGAGCTTGTAGCAGTAGAGTGGTGGGGAGTACCTCCTTGGGTAGTGGAGCTACGGGATTGGAGCGATCGAGGAGGTACTGCACCTTGAGGGTCGTGAGCTCGACGACGGGAGCTGTGACGCTGTCGGCCTCGCTTTCGTGATCTGCCAAGAGAGACGTCTGTGCTGCCAGAGGGTGTAACCCGAGGAGGGCAACGAGTGATAATAAGAAGGTAAAGCGATAGTGATGCATGGATACTACTTATATGAGACTCGAATAGGTATAATCTAAGACTTCACACTACCACACGATAAGCTGAGCGACTAGCTCGTTATGATGCTAGAGAGGATCTACATCGCAGTAGATCTGCACCCTGCGAGCTTGGATAGCACTCTTCTGTATCGTGGAGATTATATGAGAAATTTGTCTTCGTACCTCCCGCCAAGGGCTAGAGGGACGAATTTTCATGCAAATATAGCGAATATGGCGCATACGTACCCAAGAGACGTAGGGCGCATTGGGCTCAGAGACTTGCCAGAGTGGCTGAAATGGCTCGGCCTGCATGGTGCGAGATAGAGCCGCTACGGTATAGCAGACATCCCCCTCGGAGGCTCCTCGTATGTAAACGTAGATGAGGCGCACGTAAGGAGGGAAGTGGAGGTACTCACGCTCGGCTAGCTCGCCTATGCCATAGGGCTCAGCCGTGGCATCGCCCTGCAGGCTGTCGAGGAGTGGTGTGTCTGTTTGGTAGCTCTGTATGTAGAGCTGTGCCGTAGGGTAGTTACTTCCGAAGCGCTTGAGTGCAGCATAGGCCCGTTCGTTGGCTCTGAAGTCATCGCCCACGATCAATTGATCTAAATTTGCCAAGCCAATGAGTCCCACATTACGGATGGCATCTAGGTAGATAAGGCTTGAGGTGCCGACCAGTATAGCTGGCTCGTCGCTACGTATGAGCTGGCGCATCCGTTGCTGCGCCTCCTTATTATAGTATTGCGAAGCACTTAGCTCTAGGACAGGGATCTCTGGAGGGATGAAGAGCGTGAGCTCCTCGGCGATACGCTCCACACCGTAGCCCTGTATGCTAAAGGCTCCTCGACTGTTGTCTGTCGCAACTTCAGTTTTATCTAGGGGGAGCTGGTCACTCTGATGACAATGGGGACAGATGCGAGGAGCGGGTGCTGTGAAGCCACAGTAGCTACAGCTGACGCTCTGTGTGGACTTGTGGTAGACTAGCCCTACATCGCAGTTGGGACACTGGAGCCTCTTCTGACAATGTCTGCAGACGAGGTGCGGTGCGTAGCCGCGACGATTGAGTAGGAGGATGCTTTTGTGTCCTGTCTGGCACTGCTCTAGGAGTGCTTTGCGTAGCTCGATGGAGAGCATTTGCCCCCAGGGGAGCTTGCCCTGCTTGCGTTGTAAGGAAAGATCGATCAGCTCGAAGGGACGTGGCGCTCTGGGGGTGGTAGCGGTTGGCGTATCAAGCTGATTGAGTGATCGGTAGTATCCCCGCTCTACGTTGTAGAGTGCCTCGGCAGAGGGGGCGACGGTGGTCAATAGGAGGGGCGTCTGACTGCTCTTGCAGGCGACGACAGTCAGGTCACGTGCATGATAGCGCGGGGCTGGCTCAGACTGCTTGTAGCGACTGCTCTCCTCGTCGGTGACGATGACTAGGTCACAGCGTGAGAGCGGTAGGAGACTGCCCATACGAGAGGTGAGGACGATGAGTCCACGCTCTCGGTGTGTCAGCCCGAGGAGCCTAGCACGGAGCGCCATCCGCTCAGCGTCTGTCGTGGAGGAGCTGTAGAGGACGAGGTCAAAGGGCATTGCTTGTCGTCTCTCTCCGCCACCTCTGGCTAGCTGCTGCAGGGCACTGTAGAGTAGGCTTTGGTCAAAGAGGAAGAGCTGTGGCACGTAGATAGTTACCTGTGCTGCAGGATTGCGCTGGAGCATCTGCTCGACCATCGAGACGACTAGCTCTATTTGCTCTTCATTGCTTGCAGCTTGGTAGAGTACGGGTTTGGTCGTTTTGCCTATGAGACTCTCGAAGAGCTGGCTCTGTCGCTGGATACCATCTGTCGAGGCGCTGCGCTGTGCTGTGGGGCGTATGAGCGGATCGCAGAGTGTCACAGTCTCTCGTAGCACACCTCGCTTGATGAGCGCACGCAGTGTGGCCTGCTTATTGCTGTCCCTCCCTACGAGCGTCTCTCTGAGTAGGGGCGTGTCGAGCGGTAGCTCATGCTGGTAGAGAAGGTCTATCAGTAGCTCTACCATAGCTCTCTGCGCCTTGGCTCGGGAGAGGCTCTCGACGAGCTCGCTGAGCGCCTCCTCGGAGCATAGCTCCTCAGCCAACTGTACGGCTGGCGAGCCGACCTGCACGGAGCGACTGTAACGTGGTATAGACTCGCTACCGATGAGTAGGCCAGCCTGCAGGAGTCGGTCTATCTCGGGGTAGATGCGGTCGCCAAGGAGCTTCGCCAGCTTGCTCACCTTGGCCTGATGACCTCGCATGGAGAGTAGCTCACAGCGTATCTCTTCTGATAGCTCGGTCGCTTTGTAGTCGATTACTTGATCGCCATCGGCCGTTTCGTCAGGCTCTCGCCAGGCTACCTGCGTCTCACTGGAGGGTAGGTAGCTACTCGGTATAGCAGCCGTGAGCCAAGCTCCTAGCGAACAGATATAATAGGCGGCTCCCCAGCGCCAGAGATCGATCTCTCTCGAGGTCACTATCGCCTCACGATCGGGTAGGGCTATAATAGACTTCAGCTGACCGAGAGGTCTGTCAGACTCCTCGATCAGCTGAGATATGATAGCGTAATAGTAGCGCTTACTGCCAAACTGCACTAGCGCACGCATACCGACCCTCGCCTGTTCACACAGCGCCTCGGGTACACGATAAGTGTACTCCTCCTCGAGGGCTAGGGGTAGGATGATGCGAGCCAGCATAGGCAGAGCTACTGGCTGTGCTGAGTTACTGCTGGCTTAGAGCTGCGTGCATATTGGCAGCAGCCTTGCGTCCGTCACCCATAGCGAGGATGACTGTGGCACCGCCACGGACGATGTCGCCACCAGCGTAGACCTCCTCGAGTGAACTTTGGTTCTGCTCGTTGACGATGACAGTCCCCTTGGGTGAAACTTCCAGACCTTGGAAAGAACGTGGTATGAGTGGGTTCGGAGAGACACCGATGCTCACGACGACGACATCTACATCTACCTCGTCGATAGCTCCTGGTATGGGGACAGGCTTGCGACGACCATCGGGTGTGGGGTCGCCTAGCTCCATGCGCTGCAGCTTCATACGGCACACTTTGCCCTTTTCGTTACCTTCGTACTCGATGGGGTTGTGTAGGGTGAGGAACTCGACGCCCTCAGCCTTAGCATGCAGGATCTCCTCACGACGTGCAGGCATCTCCTCCTCACTACGACGATAGACGATCACAGCACGCTTAGCCCCAAGACGGAGTGCCGTACGGACTGAGTCCATAGCGGTGTTACCACCTCCGATGACAGCGACCACGTCTCCCTTGTAGATAGGTGTCTCAGCACCCTCGGTGCCAGCACCCATGAGGTTGACACGGGTGAGGTACTCATTGGAACTCATGACGCCAGCGAGGTTTTCGCCAGGGATATTCATAAAGTTTGGCAAGCCAGCGCCACTACCCACGAAGATGCCTACGAAGCCCATCTCCTGTAGCTGCTCATAAGAGAGCGTACGACCTACGACGACGTTGGTCTCAAAGTGTACGCCCATCTGCTCTAAGATCTTGAGCTCGGCATTGACGACGCGTAGCGGAAGGCGGAACTCGGGGATACCATACTTCAGCACGCCACCGACCTCGTGCAGAGCCTCGAAGACGGTCACATCGTACCCCCAGCGTGCCATATCGCCAGCGAAGGAGAGTCCGGCGGGGCCACTACCGATGACGGCAATCTTCTTGCCATTGGCGGGAGCCATCTCGGGTAGCTCGTACAGCCCATTCTCACGCTCATAATCTGCTACAAAGCGCTCTAGATAGCCGATAGCAACGGCGTCGCGCTTCATCTTCTCCGTGTAGATACAGTGCTTCTCACACTGTTTCTCCTGAGGGCATACGCGACCGCAGACAGCGGGCAGCGAGCTACTCTCACGGATGATGTGAGCAGCTGCAGCAAAGTCACCACGCTCTACGTTCTTAATAAATGAGGGTATGTTGATGGATACGGGGCAGCCCTCCATACAAGAGGGATTGGCACAGTCGAGACAGCGAATAGCTTCCTGACGAGCCTCGGCCTCGGTGAGACCACAGTTGACCTCCTTGGTTAGACTATGCGCACGCTCGTGTGGATCGACCTCAGTCATCTTGACTCGAGGGATAGCCATACGCTCCTTGCCAGTATGTGCCTTGCGAAGCTCCTCGCGCCAAGGTTCGTTGCGACGAGCAGTGATCAGATCCTTTTGTTCTGACATTGTAATATGTGGTTAGCTCAGTGTGATACGATTACTTTCTATAGGTATTGAGACGCATCAGTAGCTCGTCAAAGTCTACCTGGTGAGCGTCAAACTCCGGTCCATCGACGCATACGAAGCGCGTCTTGCCTCCGACGGTAATACGACAAGCACCGCACATACCAGTGCCATCGACCATGATGGTATTGAGTGAGGCGGTGGTGGGGATGTCATACTTCTTAGTAAGCAGAGCGACAAACTTCATCATGATGGCTGGTCCGATCGTCACGCAGAGGTCTACCTTCTCACGCTTGATGACAGACTCGACACCATCAGTCACGAGACCCTTGGTACCATAGGAGCCGTCATCGGTCATGATGATGATCTCGTCAGCAAACTCTCTGAACTCCTTCTCTAGGATGATGAGTTCCTTAGTACGTGCTGCAGCGACGACGATCACCTTATTGCCAGCAGCCTTGAGAGCCCGGGCGATAGGGTAGAGCGGTGCCATACCGACACCACCACCAGCACATACTACGGTGCCGAAGTTCTCAATGTGAGTGGCTTGTCCTAGGGGGCCGACGATGTCGTGGATCATATCCCCTGCCTCTAGAGCGACTAGTCGCTGAGAGGACTCACCGACCGCCTGAACGATCAGCGTGATTGTGCCGGCATCTACATCAGCATCGGCAATAGTGTAGGGTACGCGCTCACTATGGTCGGTGACACGTACGATGACAAAGTGTCCAGCACGGCGTGACTTGGCAATCAAAGGTGCCTCGACAACCAGCTTGGCTACTTTTTCGGAGAGAAAAGTCTTACTGACTATACGATTCATAGCGTTGTGTGATATGATATATGCTAATCAAGAATGGTCTCGATAGGGTACCTAGAGGTAGGTATTGCCAAAGGTACGACTTTTTCACCACCTAGCCACTAATTCTACTAGAGTTTGCATTTTGTAGCTCGACGATCCGCACACTGTAAGGGGCTAGCTCTATAGTGAGCGGAGCCCAGGGCTGGAAGGCATAGAGCTGCTCTTGTGGGGCTGCTAGATAGGCGTGTGTCGTCACACGCATCAGTTGCTGCGGATCATCACGCTCCTCCGAGATTGGGAAGAAGAGTGGGTAGCGCTGCGGATCGGCCGTAAAGTTGCCTAGGACAGCGATACCGATTGTGTCGCTGGTCTGTTGCGCTGCAGGATCTAGTAGTCGGATGTAACCATAGGTGCGCTCAGCATTGAATCCTCCCCACTGACGAGCCTGCTCCTGTATGGAGTGAAAAGCTCCCCTCAGTATGACTGGGTGCTGCGCCCATTGCATCAGACGAAGGTAGCTCTGATAGGTCGGGTCAGCAGGGTCACGATGACCCAGAGAGGGGATGGCCCAATAGTCAAAGATCGTAGTTCGTCCGTCATAACCACTATACCCCTCGGCATCGATGCCTGTCTCTCCGTACTCTTGTCCTGCGTAGAGGAGTAGGGGGCTAGGGGTAGCGAGCGCAAGCAGTGTCATAGCGGTGAGCCCTCGCTGAGGCGTGTCGGCAAAGTAAGGCGAAGCTAGACGTATCTCATCGTGATTCTCTAGGAAGTAGAGCAGCTCGTCGGGAGCGTACTCGTTATTATTATAGATGAGTCGCTCCTCGATAGCAGAGACTGAGCGCTCCTGAGTGATCACTTGGTAGAGCGTGTCGTAGGGTCCGCTCTTGTCGTAGAGTAGGTCGAAGGCTCCTTCCTCTAAGTACTTGTGATAGTTGTCTATCTGGTAGATCTCTGCGACAAAGATGACGGGATGCTTGTCCTGCACCTGCGGTATGACCCAGTGCCAAAACTCTACTGGCACCATCTCGACCATATCACAGCGAAAGCCGTCCACCCCCTCGGCAGCCCAGTAGCAGAGGATGTCTCGCATCTGGAGCCACGTGGCGGGTATCGGGTCAAAGTGTGAGACTCGAGAACCATCGGGGCGGTAGTCCACACCATAATTCAGCTTGACCGTCTCGTACCAGTCGTTGGCAGAGGGAGTGGCAGACCAGCAGTCATTACCCGTGACACGCGCTGGCTCCTCGTGATAGCTAGAGGAGCGATTGGGTAGCTGGAGCGAGGTGCCTGGTAGGTAGTAGAAGTTGTTGCTTGGATCAAACGCTTTGCTCCGATCATCCTTAGCCCCTAGCGGTGTAGTCCCTTGAGGCGTGTGAGTGCCATCATATTGTCGTGACACATGGTTAGGAACAAAGTCTATGATCACCTTCACCCCATGACGATGGCAGCGCTCTATAAAAGAGCGAAAAGCTTCTCGTCGCCTCATCGGCTCTCGCACGATGGTCGGGTGTACATCGTAGTAGTCGGTGATAGCGTAAGGCGAGCCCGCTTGCCCCTTGACAATGTCTGGGTGCTGGTCTGGACAGTCAGTCCAGCTATGCAAAGAGGTCTGGGTGGCGTGGCGTATGATCCCGATAGGCCACAGATGAGAGACTCCTAGCGAAGCAAGGTATTCGAGCGCTACTTCGTCAAAGTCTTCGAGCGTGCCAGTGCCGTTTTGCTCTAGTGTACCATGAGGCGTCAGCTGATCGTGAGCCTTCTTATTACCCCATAGACGTACTAGTGTGGAGTAGATGATGGTGCGCATAGTCTATGCTTTGCCCTCTTGTGAGAGTAGATCGATGATCTCTCTAAACTGCTCCTCCTCTTCGTATGCCTTGCTGATGAGCTGGTAGCCAATGTCTGAGATGATGTCTACGGGAGAGACATCGTAGGCGCCAAAGTGCGAGAGTAGGGGCGACTGAAGCACGATATCGCATAGCTCTAGGTCGATAGTCACGTTGGCACGCATCATAACACGTATGAGGCGGTCGGAGAGGCGGAGCATGTTTTTCGTAGGCGTATTGTCCACCTCTGGGCTGAGGTTGATCCCTAGGAGGAAGTCGCACGACTCACGGATAGGACGTGCGGGTAGATTCATAAAGACTCCACCATCGACATACTGCTCGCCATCGATGACAATCGGCTCGAAGAGGATCGGTATCGAGCAGGAGGCCACCACCGCAGAGGCCAGATCTCCCTCTGTAAAGTCACGCGCCTCGGCTCTGTTGAGATTGGTTGCGATGATGTGCATAGGGATCGGTAGATCCTCAATGCGCTCATGGCGTAGAGTCTCCTTGAGGAATTGTCGGTACTTATTGGTTTTGAGCAGAGAGAGCCTCGGAGTGGTTAGCGAGGTCATATTCATAAAGCCAAACTGTGACGACAGGTCATAGATCTCCTCACTGCTGTAGCCGTCTGCGTAGAGAGCACCCATGAGCGAACCGACGCTAGTACCAGCGATGATGTCAGGCCGCACATGATGCTCCTCTAGAAAGCGAAAGATACCTATGTAGGCTAGCCCACGAGCGCTACCTCCACAGAGAGCTAGCCCGAAGGTGGGTCGCTTGCCGTAGGTCCATGTGCGGACACGATCTACCAGCTTATCGAGCGAAGTGGATATGAGGGCAGAGCCACGCTCGACGAGACGCTCTCCCTGAGCTTTTAGATCGGAAGTGTTGAGTGCCATATCAGATTCATTTATATGGTTAAAGGTTTTCTGCCTAGGGGTAGCTCTGCTAAGAGTGTCGTCAGTGGTGGCTCAGCAAAGGCACGACGTGAGGCGACCACCAGCTCCCACTCCTGGGCAAACTGCTGCTGCGTGAGCATATGGTTGCGATGTCCTGAGCGATCCATACGATCGAGGAGGTACCCCACGGTCAGCAAGTCGGGATCGACGGCTAGGTTGTAGTGTAGCTCTTTGTCACGAGAGCTGTAGACTACCTCGATGATCAGCTCCTCCTCAAGTAGCTTCGCGATGATCTCACTGGTCTGATTGATCGGCAGGTGACAGGCCTCTGAGAGCGAAGGTATATCATGAGGCTCTGGCTCGGTGTGATCGAGGAAGCGCTGCACGATGTGTCCCATCACCAGGACCGTCAGGAAGTCTGAGTAGCGAGGGGAGACATTGGTCGCATCCTTGGCATAGGTAAAGTTCACCACATTCTGTATGGAGAAGCATAGCTTAGCGCTAAAGAGGGTGATCGACCAGACCACCTGTAGCCATAGGAGCAAGAGCGGTATAGCTGCAAATCCACCATAGATAGCATTGTACTTAGAGATCCATAAGATACCGCTGACGTAGAGGGCTTGCAGGATTTGGAAGGCGCTACCAGCTATGGCTCCCGATATGAGTGCTGGGAGAAACTTAACACGCGTGTTAGGTAGTGCCATGAATATACCCGCAAACATAAAGATCAGGATGACGTACGGGAAGAGCTTGAGCATAAACTCCCATACAGGCGTGAAGAGGATGTAGTCGTTGAACCAAGTATTCTTTATCGTCGCCATCATCACGGTCAGTCCCGACGAGAGCGTCATCAAGATAGGCAGTAGCACGACCATCGTGATGTAGTCCGTCAGCTT
>OHSQ01000411.1_pt1 | contig 20057 bp, 19 predicted proteins | sample 1578661 | NCBI WGS metagenome assembly OHSQ01 (sample SAMEA3879534, study PRJEB24766) | human gut metagenome | biome: human-associated habitat; feature: feces | place: USA | collected 1985/1987 | reverse complement strand
GGGAGCTGTACTGCTTGTCGAGTTGCAGACGGGTGAGGTTGCGCATTTTCTTTACCGTATAATAAATGTACTGTACGATGTATTTTCCTCCGCGCACGAACGAGTCGTAGTGCTCGTAGTAGAACGCCCGCAGCAGGGTACCTTGACGGCGCAGCAGTTCTGCCGGCACGTGTTCGATGTCGGGACGCTCGAACTCGATGATGGTGGAGGAGATGTATTTCATTGGTCGACAACGATTTCGCACCATGTGAAGCTGACTTTCAGCAGGGCGGTGCTGTGTGGCATTTCGATGGCGATGTAGTGGCGTCCTCCGTAGCGGAGGAACTTGCCCGTGACGCCGTATAGCGGACCGCGGCGTACTACCCGGACGGGGACGCTGCGTTTGCCCCGGAGCTTTTCCGAGTCGATGAAGCGGGTGCCCTGAATTTCAGGGTCGGTGGCACGCATGAAGTTCTGCATGTCCTGCTCACTCACCGTACAGAAGTCGGTTCCGTTGCGCTCTTTTTTCATAAAATACAAGGGAAGAGGTGCCTGTACCGCAAATCTCCTACACCAGTCGTTGTCGTAGGAGTGCCGTACGAAAAGCAGGTTATGAATGGCAGGTACGAGCACACGGCAGCATTCATCGCTGTCCTCCATGTCGCGAAGTTCGTATGTCATAGGGATGTAATACTCTATGCCCTGCTCCTTGAGATAGTCGCCTACCAGCAGTTCCTTGTTGTAGACGGTCTGCAGGGGAAGCCATACCTGTTCTTTTTTCATAATCTTAAAATTTTTAAACAATCGGTGATTGAAAAAAAATTACAACTAAATTCTTTGTTCTGTGGTTTGTTTTATTTCCTGAATGATTTTTTTCTCTTGATTTCCTAGTTTGATTTTTGTTGAAAAACGGATGTACTTTCCTCTCCTTCCTAGCGCCTGAAAGCACTATGAATCAGTTTGTTATCTCCATAAGTGGAAGATCCCGCACGTCGTACTTCTGTATAGGAGGTATGCTCCCACAGCCGCATAGGAAGTCGTTCTTCGCCGCAAAGATAGTAAATTATCTGTAAAGAGAATTCTTTTTTCGCATTTTAACTCTCCTTTTGCCATCCATTTGTCCAAAGCTGAAAGTAAACAAGGTACTTGTATTAGCATAATGCCTTTAGCGAGAGCATACCTCCTATACAGAGGTACGACGGGAAAACAAATCCTCCCGACGTGGTCGTCCGCTGGGGAGAACGTCGGGAGAATTTTCCAAAATTTGTACAAAAAATATTTTTCTCTGTACAAAAACTTCACAAAAAGAAGGCGATTCGGGGAGGTATTTTCCCGTCTTTACGGAGACACGACATCCATCACCGCGGCGTGCGTGCCGTAGTGTCCGACAAGTTCTTTTCCCGCAAAGTCGGGGTGCGCGCAGCATTCCCGATGCTTACAGAATTACTGCTTGCGCTTCTTCTTTTCTGGCTGACGCGTCATCAGCCTCTGGCTTCCTTCCGGAATCTCTTCTCCGGGTTCTACCTCGTGGATAACAAGTTCGGTTCCATTGTTAATGCTTTCCTCGATTTTTCTCAGCAACGTAAGATATTCAAATTTTATCCGGTGTATCTGTTCTATCGCGCGGAAGAACGTGTACAGGGTACTGATCTGGTAGTTGCGGCTGTCGGAGCAGGTATGGGTACCTGTGCCTGTAATGCGCTGAATTTCACTTTTCGACACGCCTGCCGACCGGTATTGCCGGTCGAGAAAACGCTTGAGGGTTATCAACAAAAATCTCTTTTGTTTCAGTGTTATTTCGCACGAACGATAGAGTACGTGGAGAAATCTCGCCATAATTCTTCATAATGTTTAGTTTCGCTATTTCTCTGCCGTTTATGGCAGAGGTTAATACACTCTCAGTGCGTATTTTTACGCACGGAAAGCGGAGAAACACCGAAATTCATCGACTGAAGTAACTTGATTGCAGATGTTGCCGTGCATGTTTTTTAAGCCTTTCTGCCGGCGGGTTTACCTGGCAGTAACGGTGCCGGAAGGGGCTTAAAAGCGGACTTTCTGACGGACCGGACGGCAATGTCTGAAATTTGGTTCCGAAGCCTTCGGGAGCAAAGATAGAATATTCTTCGGATTGAAGTGTTCTCCGGACTGGAAAACTTTCTCTCGCTTCCGATTTGTTCCGTTTCCGTAGTTCTGTTCCGGCTCTTCGGGTCGGCGGAACACGCGGGACGGTCTGAATCGGGTTGCGAAATCGGGCTTCGAAATCAAGCTTCGGCGTGAGGAATGTTTTTCGGAACGGAAAACTTCCTTTGATTATATCTTTGTTTATAATATAAAAAGGAAAGGGTGGTACCGTTGGTGGTATCATCGGTGGTCCGCTTTAGTGAATAAGTAATTGTAAATCAAAGTGATAAGTGGTACCGCTGGTGGTACCGCTGGTGGTACCATCGGTGGTTCGCTTTCTAGATTTACGTAGTTTTTAACCTGTAAAAAAGTGAAGAATATGGGTTGTGTAGATTTGAAAATCCCTGGCAAACAAGGATTTATGGCGCTTTCGAGACGTCTGTTGAACACGATGTTCGACGAAATGTACGGCAGGATGCATACCGATGCGGAAGCCTATGTGTATTTGCTTATGAAGGCATGCTTCAGCGATCAGGGGGAAGGACCGGGGAAGTTGAAAAGGGGGGAGATGGTATATTCGTCGCGCGAACTGAGCATGCGTTTCGGATGGAGCAGGGGGAGAATGAGGCGTTTTCTTGCCCGGCTGGAGCTGGAAGGGGTGGTAAGCACGGCGCATACCGCCCACGGCTCGAAGCTGAAGCTGTTGTATTACGAGGAACTGTGCCACCTGAAGGTGAGCCGCAAGTCGGGCGAGCGTCCCAAGAACCTGACCGACGAGTCGTTCGATGTGTTCTGGGAGCAGTACCACGCACTGACGCAGCAGCCTGCGGTCGACATCGAGGCGACGCGCAAGGCGTGGGGCAAGCTGACGCTGGCCGAGCGGGAGGAGGCTATCGGCAACATGGAGATGTATCTCTGTCTGCTGCCGTCCATCGACAGGGCAAGGTCGGCGCTCAACTATCTGCTGATGAAGAGTTTCGTGATCAACTGAGGGGTACCGGACGTAAGAATTGGATGATCTGACTATGAAAAAGATTTGTTTTCCGAGGATTCGGAAAGGCTATGGAAAACTGGTTTCTGTGTTGCGGCGCAGGGGAGGACGAAAACGGACGGAGCAATTGCCGGCGATGTTGCTTGAAGCAGAGCGGTCTGAGAATGAACAGCATGCGGTGGAACAGCTTGCGGTGATGCAGCATGAGGCGATGCAATGTGAAGATGAGCTGCGTGGAAATGAACAGCTTGCGGAGGAACAGCTTGCGGTGATGCAGCATGAGGCGATGCGGCGTGAAGATGAACAGCGTGTAAATGAGCATCACGGAAAAGCCGAAGCGTGCAATCAGCAGCAATGTTCTTTGCGGGAGTTCTGTTTGAAGAGGTTCTCCGAAAAGCGGGATGCTCATGCTGCCGGCGGTGCTTCTCCGGATAAAGCGAAACGGTGATGTATCGGTTTGAGTTTCAGACGATGCAGCGTGAGAATAAGCATCTACTTGATTTTCAGCAGATACTACTTCAAGAATTAGAAAAACAACAGTAAAATTATTTTTAAAGATTACAGGAGGAATGATTTACGCAGAAGAAATAGAAAGAGCCGTTTTAGGAGCCTGTCTGCTGGAGCGGACGGCACAGTCGACGGCACTGAAGAGCCTGCGGGCGGAGATGTTTTACATTACGGCGCACCGGGCGGTGTTCGAGGCAATCAGCGCACTGTATGCGCGGGGAGCGGCGGTGGACATGCTCACGGTGTGCGAGGAACTGCGTGCTTCGGGACGACTGGACGAGGCGGGCGGTCCGTTTGCGGTGGCGAAGCTGGCGGGCGAGGTAGCCACGTCGGCGCATCTGGAGTATCACTGCACCATCTTGTTCCAGTACTTCCTGCGCAGGCGACTGGTGGAGGTGCTGACGCGGGAGCTGGCGGCGGCAAACGACATGACGTGCGACGTGTACGACGTGCTGATCGGCACGCAGCGGGAACTGGGGGCGCTGCTCGACGACTCGCCGCTGGAGAATCACCTGCACCCCATGCCGGAGGTGATGGAGGACACGGTGGCGCTGGTGGACCGCCGGCAGGAGCTGTCGGTGAACGGACTCACGGGGGTGCCTACGGGCTTGCAGCGCCTGAACGAGATGACGGGGGGATGGCAGCCGGGCAACCTGATTTTCACGGCGGCGCGTCCGGCGGACGGAAAGACGGCACTCGACTTGTTCTTTGCGCGTCAGGCGGCGATGGCGGGGGTGCCGGTGGTGTTCTTCACGCTGGAGATGACGGCTTCGGAGCTGGGCGAGCGTATGGTGCTGGCGGAGAGCCGTGCCGACCCGCTGCGCATCCGGCAGGGGAAGCTCACGGCGGAGGAGGTGGAGGATGTGCATCGCACGGCGGAACGGATGAGTGCGCTGCCGGTGCATGTGGACGATACGCCGTACATCAACGTCGATCAGTTGTGTGTCATCGCCAAGTCGCTGCGGGCGAAAGGGGAGCTGGGGCTGCTCATCGTGGACTATCTGCAGCTGCTTGCCACGGTGAACCCGGGGCGTACGCGCGAGCAGGAGGTGGCGGAGTGCAGTCGCAAGCTGAAGGGGCTGGCACGTTCGCTGGGCTGTCCGGTCATCGTGTCGAGCCAGCTCAACCGTCAGGCGGAGGACCGGGCGGGGAGTCCGGAGCTGCGTCACCTGCGCGAGAGCGGGGCGATAGAGCAGGATGCCGATCTGGTGATTCTGCTGCACCGTCCGGAGCGGTATCACATCCGGGTGGACCCCGACACGGGCTGTTCGACCAGGGGAATGGGTATCGCTACCCTCGCCAAGCATCGTAACGGGGCGACGGGAAAAGTGTATTACGGGTACAATCCCAGCATGACGAAAATCGGCGAGTTCGAGGGCGTGCATGTGGCTGTACCGGGAAAAACGTATAAGGAGAAAAAAGATGAAGGAAAGATCGGTGACATATTCGGTGGTGCCGCGCGTTGATCCGCGGGACCTTTCGGCGGGGGTGACGTACTACGCCCGGGCTCAGGCGCGCGGGGTGGTGTCGCTTGCCGACATGGCGGTGCGCATTCAGGAGCGTTGCACGGTGACCAAGGCGGACACGCTGGCGGTGCTCACGGCACTGGAGGAGGAAATAGGCAACGGGCTGTGCAACGGGGAGATTATCCGTCTGGGCGACATCGGTTCGCTGCAGGTGGGGGTGAAGAGCGAGGGCGTGAAGTGCGAGGCCGACTTCCGTCCGTCGATGCTGGGCAAGGTATGGGTGCATTTTCGTCCGGGCACCGTACTGAAGGAGATGATGGACGATTTGGCCTTCGAGCGGGTGGCTCCGCACAAGAAGGTGGTACGACGTAAAAAGTGAGGTGTACGATGAAAAAAGATGAATCCGACGGAACATTCCGTCTGCGTATCTACGGCAAGGCAGAGCTGGCTTGCCTGTATTTTCCGAACCGTTCGCCGGAAACGGCACGGCGCAACTTGTACCGGTGGATGTACCGCTGTCCTTCCATCCGCGAGGGACTGGCGGCGCTGGGACACGACAAGCATCGCAAGTTTTTCCTGAAACCGGAGGTGGAGGTAATCGTAAGGGGGCTGGGAGAGCCGTAAAGGACGAGAGGTCAATCTCGATTTTTGGTATTAAGACAATTTTACTTACGCTTCGATAATTTTATTTTCGAAGACGGATTTTTTACTAATTTATTTTGTAGTTTTGAAGTGTTAATAATTTTACAACACCGATATTGTTAGAATAAAATTGTAAAAATACTATAAAAATGAGATATTTCCTCCTTATTATATTATCTTTTGTTGTCGTGGTGGGATATTCTGCTCCGGGATTGAAAAAATTGCGGGAGCAGGCTTCCCTGTTTCCGATGGAGTCCTTGGAGCAGATTGACAGCCTGCAGCAGAAGGCACAGTACCCGTCGTATAAGTTGGATTATATCCGTTCGTGCGCTTATTTCCGTCTGTCGATGTTTGGAAAAGCGCTGGAGTGTGCCGAGAAAGCCTACCACTCGGTAGAGATAAAATCGGACACCGTGCTGTACCGTCGGGTATTTATGATACTGGCGGAGTCGTCGGTCTTTGCGTTTTCGCTGGACAAGGCGACCCGTTACATCCGCAAGGGCAAGGAGTATGCTACTTCGACTTCGGATCATGTCATGCTTGCCGGCATGCTGTTGTCCGAAGGCTATCTGTACCGCAGGCTGAGCCTGAGCAAGAGGGCGTACGAATGTATGTTTCAGGCGGAGAAGCTGCTGGAAGGAGGGGAATCGGAGGCCGAGGTTTACTACCTTTCGCATGCGTATGGCTTCCTGATGATGTCCTACATCAGCGACCGGAAGTATGCTGAGGCATGGCAGGTAGGGCTGAAGCGGAGCAAGCTGCTTCCCCGCCTGCCGGAGCTCAGGCGCGACAACCAGTCGGGCTATCTGTACAGCAAGATGGCTTTTCTTGCCCATATGCTGGGAAAGGAATCCGAGGATAAGAAGTATTACGAGTTGTTTCTCGGTACCCATTTCTCGAAAACCCTTGTGGGGCGTCTGGAGATAAACGACTACCTGCTTACCATGAAGAAGTACGACCTGGTTATCGGGAACGCGCTGGCGTACGTCAGGGAGATGGACCGGCGTGATACGCTCAACATTTCGTATTTGCGGCTTCTGCAGCAGGCGTGTGCGGCTTACGAGGCAGTAGGAGACTACCAGAGTGCCTATGCATTGGCAAAGCGCAGACTGTCTGTCCAGCAGGCGATGCGGCTGAATAACGAGCGCAACTATCTGCTGGAGAACGCCGACTTGTTTAATGCGATGGCTGCCCGGGAGAAACTGGAGAAAACGGAGGAGAAGTTGCGCGTACAGAGTATCTGGCTCGGTGTGCTGACGGCCGTCTTGCTGCTGTCGCTGCTGACGCTGGGGAGCTTTATGCGGAAAGGTGGAAAGATGCGCATTCGGATTGTGGAGCTGGAGAAGCTGCGTCAGGTGCAGCAGTATCTGCTGAGAAAAGGACAGTCTGCCGGAAGGGAAACAGCCGGTACCGGCAAACCGGAGGAAAAGGCTGCGGAAGAGGAAGTGGAGCAGGCGGTACCGGAAGTACCCAGAAAGGGGACGCTTTCGCACCTCCCGAACGAGGAATTGTTTGCCCTTTTCGACAGGAAGGTGCGTCAGGAGAAACTTTACCTCGACTACAGTCTGGGGCGCGACCAGTATGCGCGTGTCATGGGAGTGGACAAGAACCGTTTTGCCGGTGTGCTGAAAGAGTTCGGCAACACCAATCTGTCTGCTTACCTGAATAACCTGAGGCTGGAATATGCCATCGAGTTGTTTCACGAGAATCCCGAATGGCCTATCAGTAAAATAGCTGAACAAAGCGCCATTCCTAATTTGTCTACATTTTATCGTTTGTTTAAGGATAAATATGGCATGAGCCCTAATCTTTTTCGTAATAAAATATAAAAACAAGAGTCGGAATTTCTTCTTATATTGTCCATCTTGGCTTTTTGTAATCTGTTCTTAATAAGATTGTTAGGACTTTTTAGTAATATTTTCTGTTGTTCTCTTTCTTTTCATACGACAGATTGAATATTAATTTTTGTTGACAGTATTTTAGCATTTGATAACTTTGTGCTACGTAAAAACTTAAGAGCAAAGGACTATGAGAAAACTGTTTGCATTAATAACCTTTCTGATAGCAGGTATGTCCGTTTCAGCCCAGAAAATAGCGGTCAAGACAAACCTTCTTTATGATGTAACCACAACGCTGAATGTGGGGGCTGAGTTTCGGGTAGCTCCCAAATGGAGCATTGATGTTTCGGGAAACTATAATCCCTTTAATTTAGGTGATGACCGGAAGATGAAGCACTGGCTGGTACAGCCGGAAGCGCGGTACTGGTTCTGTGAAGCCTTCAACGGACATTTTCTTGCTCTTCATGCACTGGGCGGAGGTTTTAACGTGGCAGATATGGACCTGAAGATTTTTCCTTCGTTCAAGGATTACCGGTATCAGGGAAACATGTACGGCGTGGGACTGGGCTACGGCTATCAGTTCGTGCTGGGAAACCGCTGGAACCTGGGACTGGAAATCGGGGCGGGATGGATCCGTGCCGACTATGATATGTACGACTGTCCGCACTGCGGCGAGTGGAGAGGCTCGGACACAAAGGATTACTTCGGGCTGACCAAGGCGGCGGTATCGTTGATTTACATAATTAAATGATGGAGGAACGTACGATGAAGAAATATATCTTTTCTGCAGCAATGTTGTTTGCCGCTGTTTCGGCAGGGGCTCAGGTGCCTTATCTGGAGGCGGTGAACATCGACGGACCGCAGGTGACGAAAACGGCGGACCGCAAGGCGAACGTGAAAATGGAAATCGGGCTGGATAACCTGAAGATGAACCGACAGCATTCGCTGCGGGTGGTGCCGGTCATTGTGGCAGCCGACGGCAGCATGGAGCAGGAGTTGCCTCCGTTTGTCATCAACGGAAAGACGCGCGACAGGGTACAGCAGCGTGCACGTGTCTTGAACGGTGAAGAATTCAACGAGGACGCGCTGCTGGTGGTGCGCCGCGACAACGGTTCGGAACAGACGGTTTCGTATGAGGCATCGGTGCCTTTCAAGCGGTGGATGATAGACGGAAGCGTGGAGCTGCGAGCATACGTCACGGGCTGTGCACAGTGTGAAGAGGGTAGCGAAACGGCTTACGGAGGCACTATATTCCCTGCCATGAATCCGGTGTACGTGGCTCCGTTCATCGAGCCGAAGGAAGAAGAGGTGAAACGCCGCTCGGAAACGAGGGTGGCACGGCTGGAATTCCGCCAGAACAGCGACCGCATCGATGCGGCTTACAAGCAGAACCGCGCGGAACTGGCGAAGGTGAAGGAGTCGTTTCAGGTGGTGCGCGACAATCACGACCTCACGATTACAGGCATTTACGTAACGGGCTATGCGTCGCCCGAGGGTACGATGAAATACAACATGGACTTGTCGAAACGGCGTGCGCAGGCATTTACCGACTATGTGCGCCGCGACCTGGACGGAATAGACCGCTCGCTGTACCATGTAGCGTGGAAGGGCGAGGACTGGGACGCACTGCGCAAGGAGGTGGAACGTCGTACGGATCTGGAGCAGCAGCAGGAGATTCTGCAGCTGATAGATGGCTGCGGAGACGACAAGGATGCCTGCGAGGCGGAACTGAAGAAGCTGGTGCCGGCAGCGGTATATACCAAGCTGGTGAACGAGGTGTATGCTCCGGTGCGTCGCAACGAGTACCGCATAGAGTATAACGTGCGTCACTTTACCATAGAGGAAGGACGCAAGATGATAACCGAGAGCCCGCAGCTGATGAGCGTGAGCGAGATTCACAAGGTAGCGGACAGCTACGGCAAGGGTACGCCGCAGTACATCGACTGCCTGCTGACGGGTGCGAAGACTTACCCGCAGGACGTGACGGCGGTGAACAATGCGGCCCTGGCACTGCTGGAGGCACAGCGTGCCGGCGAGGCAGTGGCTCTGCTGGAGAAGGCTCCTCAGGACGGTGCGCTGCTGAACATGCTGGGTACGGCATACGTGAAGAACGGTCAGCCGGAAAAGGCGGTTGAAGCGTTCGGACGGGCTTCCCAGGCGGGCTATGCTCCTGCGGCAGAGAACCTGAAGGCGCTGCAGGCGTATCTGGACCTGATGGCGGAATAGGAAAACAGATGAAATGAGAATTAATTAGATATGAGAGTATTAACTTTTAAATTTTTGTATTATGAAATTTTCTAAGAGTTTATTGTGGGCGTTTGCAGGTTTGGGTTTGTTTGCCTGCTCAAATGAAGAAGTGGTAGACAACACTCAGTTGCCTGACGGTGTTGGTGCAGTGACGATTAATATTGTAAGTCCTTCGATGTCGAGAGCGATAGTAGATGGAACAACAGCTACTAGTGTGCCTGTCACAGGTAATGTTACAATTGAACTGACAGCTGGTAATGGTGAACAATCGATTAAATTGAACGCTGAGCAATTAAAAACACAGAAATCGGTTACATTCTGGAATGTAAAAGAACCTAAAAAGATTACGGTTTCTATGAATGGTGGAGAAGCTTCTTATGCGGGGGAGGCTCCTACCATATTTACAGGTGATCCGGCTGGAGTTCCTGCCTATGGTGAAACTGAAAGTTTTAAGTTGACACCTAATACAGCTTCTCCGGGTGATAAAGGTGGTGCTGGTTATGAAACAGGTGCTAACTCAGGTGATGAAAACAAGACCTATCAGCTGTATACAGCTTCAGTCACGCTGGCTATTCCGGTAGCACGTCTGGAAGTGTCAGGCATTCAGCATATTACTGATACTCACGCTACTGGTGATTGTGCTTATGAAACATTGAAAATTGCCGGTGTATATCTGGACAATGTATATGCTGAAGGAACTGGCGTAACTTATGCTAACGGTGCATTCTCATGTGCATCAGGTACTCCTGCAGATTATAGTTATGATGGTACTAACGCTACAGGTACAGGTGATTTAGCTATTTTACAAGATGCAGCTACTGAAACCGATTTCCTGACTGCTAACCAGACATGGCCGGAAACTGCAGGCAAGGCATATGCTTACTATTTCTATGGTGCTGACGGTGCAGAGAACCTTCCTATTTTCAAGATTTATTTCAATCAATCTAAAGCAAAAGATGCTGACCACCCGCTCCCAGCTCCTCGCTATGCGATGATTACATCTTACAAGCAGACAGCAGAAAATGGTGGTGCTCAGATTACCAAATTTGAACCGGGACATATCTATCGCATTACAAGCGCTAAGCTGACAGATGAAAACATCATCGGTGATGAAGGTGGAAATACCTTGTATGGTGTAGAAGTAACTGTTGAAGAAGCCGCATGGACTGTGGAAACCATCGATGCTGAATGGGCTAAATAACCTCATTTCTCTATAATCAAAGTCTGGCGGAATCATCCGCCAGACTCTATTTCCCAAAACATACAGTTTTATAACATTCATAAAAACGAATATGATAAAGTTTCTGAAAATAATGTTGATGGCACTGCCGGTTTTCGTCCTGTCGAGCAGTTGCGTCAAGGAAGATCTGGATGATTGTGATAATGTCACCATTTATTTCCAGTATCTGGCAGATGGTGATACGGACGTATTATATAAGTACATGAGTAAAGTAGACCTGTATGTTTTCGATGAGGGCGGACACATTATCGGGGTCGGCCATTACACTCAGGACGAGCTGAAGAACTTTGATGTTGTACCGTCGTTCCGGTTACAGTATGGAAAACGTTACAAAGTAGTGGCAATAGGAAATGCCTACGACCATACGGCTGTAGAAAATATATATGCCGACCGTCTTTCGGATATTTATATCCAGTCGCCGTTCTGGAATGATGATTCGAGAAATGTAATTAATCATGATGACAACTATATGGGTCAGCAAGAGTTTGTTATGCCTGATCAGGAAGGTGTCATGTATCGGGATACGGTGACGCTGTACAGCTCGCACGTAGATACCGAAGTGGAAATTTACGGTCTGCCAGCTCCGCAAAGCCGTGCCGACATACCGTATGAATTGAGTTTTGAAAATTCGAATGCACAGACCTCGTTCGAGAATGAAATTAACACGGAGGTGAAGGGTACCATTTATCCGGAACTGGTTTACGATGCAGAGAAGAATTGCTATCATACCAGTGACTTTGCTCTGTTCCGGCTGGATCATGAAACCAGTCTGGACGAAACGACGTGTGCGCACGAACTGGTGCTGAAAGACAAAAATACTGGTGTGGAACTGGTAAGAGGAAATATCCTCAACTACCTGAACAGATACCAAGAAGATATTGATGTAACCAAACAGGAGGCGCTGCTGCCTATATCGATAGTGTTCGATCAGGTGGGGGTAAGTATCAGGCTTCCCGAATGGTATGTAGAAGATATTGAGCCAGACTGGCAGTAATGTAAGGAGGAGCATACTATGAGAAAACATTTTAGAACATATTGTCTGCTGGCAGTGGCTGTAGTGGCTGTAGCCTTGCTTTCTGTTTCTTGCATAAAGGATAACGATCCGGCTGTGGGAGGGAAGGCTTCGGTCACGATGACTTTCACTACGCGTGTTTCGGATAATGTTACTGCCGGAAACCTGCTGGACAATGAACAAATGCGCAAACTGCGTGTAATTGTGGCGCGCAGTAATACGAACGATATCATTTATAATGTGAGCTATGACATTCAGCCTGACGAAACGCAGAAGGTCATTCACTTTTCGGAGCTGACTGTCAATAAGGATGGTGAAAATTTTGACTTTTATGCCATTGCCAATGAGGATGCGTTCCTGACTGGCGGGGAAAGTCTGGAGGGAAAGAACGTAAGTTTAAGTGCGCTGAAATCACGTATTCTTTACAAAGATTTCAATAGCCCTGCTTTGAGTAAAATACCTCAGGCAGCTTTCAAGACTATCAAGGTGGGGCCGAATGAAAATACGTCGGCTACCATGAATCTTTTGTTCCCGCTTGCCAAGGTGGTACTGAATTTCGACAACCAGACAGGAGAGTCTGTCGATCTGACGAATGTTGCGATATCGGGCATTGCCAATCAGGGATATTTATTCAAAGATATTTATGCAAACTCTTATCCGCAAAGTGCGGCAGGTAGTGGTACGGTTCAGTTTGGAAACGAGGGTATGCTGCAAGTACCTGTCGGCGAGGTAGCTGATGCTGATGCGTCGCCATACATACGTTATCTGTATCCGTGGACAAGTGGGAATGCCTACAAGCTTACGGCTACTTGGGGAAGCAAGACACACGAGGTGGTGTTTAAGATAGGCGATGAGGAGTTGAAGGAGCTGGAAGCCGGACAGCAGCTGAATGTGAATGTCACGCTGATAGCCAACAGCCTGAAGGTAGCGCTTACGGTGAGCCCTTGGACGGTGGACGACGCGGTACTCGACTTTTCTACCGAGTTCAACGGATTGCTGAATCCGGCATCGGAGGGTAGCGTGAAACTTACTGCCGACAAACAGGCGGTTGCCGTGGCAGGAGCGGACAGGAATGCAACCTTCTCGTTCAAGATGTTGTCTCCCGAAGGAGTAAGATGGAATGTTCATCTGGAGAATACGGTCGACTTTGACCTGACAGGAACAACTTCGGGTTATGGAGGCGCAGATGCCGGGGTGGTCACTTTTGGAGTGGAACCGAAGCATGGCTATGATGCCACAATTACAAGGAGCGTGAAGCTGTATATTACGGTGGAACAGCCGTTCGGAGGAACTGAGAGCGAAGGTATTCAGGTTATCAATCCGGAGGAAAACGGCATATACCGCTTCCCGGGAACAGAAACAGAGATTGAGATACGGCAGGTCAGCGAGTCTGAGTTCGACGGACTGACGGAAAGTGTGTCCATTAAAGAATAAAGGAGGGCTGAGATATGAAAAAGCATGGATTAGTTTATAGCATGGTTGTTTTGTTGGCATGGTTGTTGCCGGCATGTACAGCTGATGACGATCTGGCTCCGGCAGTAAAGCCGGCTGAAGGCCTGACTATCAGTCTGGAAACTCCCGGTGTCTTGTCGAGAGTTACCGAAGCGGGCAATGATGCCCTGAATGAAAATACCATCAGTCAGGCACAGCTGCTGATTTTCAATAGTGAAGGGACGAGAACTCCTGACGGCTACCGTTCGTTTGAGTTTACCGACGGAAAGACAGAGGCGGTGATTGCTACCGGCAACTGGAAAAACAATACTCAATTGTTTGATAGAGGTGCCGACGCAACGTACGATATTTATGTAGTGGCAAACGCGCACGGAGGTAGCACATCGCTGCAGAGTGTTACGACGCTGGACGGTTTGCTGAGTGCCGTGGATGAGGATGCAGACATCTGGAAGCTGGAAGGAGCGAACATAGGAACCGGAACTGTCGATTATACGAATAAGCGTTTTGCCATGAGCGGAGTGAGCAGTGGTTTTGTTCCCGAGACGAAGGAGGACGAATATACGATTCCCGTGACGATGGAAAGACTGGCTGCCAAGGTAGAAGTGAACATCACTTTCAGCGATGAGTTTAAGGCTCAGTTTACGCCGACAGGATTTTACAGCAGCCTGCGAAATTATGCTACGCGTAGCTTGTTGCGTGCCGACAAGGAAGAAAGCTTTACCGATCGGGGCATTGCCGGGAACGGAGCGAATGATCCGATGGTTGCCGCGCCGGAAAAGGATTTTGAGAAGCGTACCGCAAAGCTGGTGCTTTACACTTATCCCACTGACTGGGGGGGCGATGTGCTGCAGGAAACATTTGTGCTGCTGAACATGCCCGGAAACTATACGGTGCAGGAGGGAGCGCAATCGGAATATAAAGGTTCCAACTATTACAAGATACCGGTTCGTCTGGGAGACGCGACGGCTCATCAGCTGAACCGAAATACCATTTACCGGGTGAATGTAACGATTGACCGTATGGGTCAGCCGCAACTGGATGTTCCGGTTGAGCTGAAACCGACGTATGAGGTGATACCGTGGACAACGGTGACAATTGATGTGGATGGCGGCAACCTGAACTATCTGGAGGTAGTGAAGGATGAGATCATCATGAAGAATATAGAGAAATCGGAGGAACAATATTTTACTTCTTCTTCGTCGGTGACAGCCAGCATTGAAGAAGTGTATTACTACGACAAGTATGGAACTAAGCAGACTATTTCACGTAACAGTTATGGGCGTTATGGCATTTCTGTAGAGCCTGCAGCAGGTAACTTTGGCAATGTGACGATCAATTCGGACGTACCTACTAATAACGGTATCCGCTACATCAAGGTGAAGGTAACCAACGGACAGGGGCTGAGCAAGGAGTTTACGGTAAAGCAGTATCCGCTGGAGTATATCGTGACTGTGCCGGGATGGTATTCGTACCGTACGGATAACATATGCGACGGAAGAGTTGTGCACTGGGAGGCCGGTGACTTTGATAGGAATTTGAATCAACCTGTTACGTCGGCTAATAATTTTAGTTCCAAGGTGTATGATGAGGACGAAAATGAAATATATACTTATAATTTTAAGCGAGACTCGTGGTGGGTTAGTACAGGACGGTATCAAGGATATTATGAATACTCCAACTGGAAAGCTGAAAAAGGTACTAGTCAGACTGGTAAACATAACAACAAGATGTATTTTGTCCGTATAACCAAGACTTCCAATGAGTATGTGCTTTCTGTTCCTGCGATGGATAAAGATGGATATACAGAGAGTTCACCGGAAAACAACCTACTGGTAGCTCCTGCCTTTATGATAGCTTCGCAGTTGGGTACGGTTTCTCAGCAACGGTTTAATGATGCTAAAGAGCATTGCAAGGAGTATGCCGAGAAATCTCTTGACAAACAGGTGTATGTGGACTGGCGCTTGCCGACAAAGGCAGAATTGGAGATTATTGACAAGTATCAGGGAGTGGATGGTTCTGTAATTGATATTGTTTTAGGTGGTAAATACTATTGGGCTGCTTCTGGAGAAAGAGTTTATATTAAAAATGGAAGTAATTATCCAAGTAGTGATGACGTTGCTTTTATCCGCTGCATCCGTACCGTGCAAGCCAATGAACCTATTGTTGAAGATAAAGAATAAAGGAGGTCTGTTATGAAACGATTGAAATATATATTACTCAGTTTGTTGGCTGTAGTCTTTGCGGCCTGTCAGGATGATGTGCTGGTAAACAGACCGACGGGAGGAATAGATGCCGACGGAAATGTGCGTCTCTGTTTCAATACCGAAATACCCGACATGGCGCAGGTTCAGACGCGTGCGGTGGACCCCGACGGCTATGGTATCCACTCGTTGTGGTTGTTCTGTTTCGACCAATATCGCCACTATATCGGTCGTGTGCAGGCTGAAGTTACTCAAACAAGCTCTTCGGCGGAGGGTATAAGCGGAAGCTTTACGGCTACCATACCGGGAGCTACACGCCATCTGCATTTCATTGCCAACCTGAATGTGAACGATTTTGAGGATGCCCCGAATCTGGGACGTATGGATACGGAGGTGATTCCGCAGTTTACCACAACTTCGGGCTTGCTTTGCTACTGGGGATATAAGAGTTTCGACTCGGAAGATGCCCTGACGAATTTTGCTGAGGGGGCGGGCAGTACGGTAAGTATGTTCCGCAACCAGGCACGTATCCGCTATCAGCGATCGGAAAATGGCACAGGCTTGAGCATCAAGGGGATGGCTATCATGAATCAGTATTCGCGGGGTACGGTGGCTCCGTTCAACCGGAATGCAGGTATGGGTGACCCGTTTGCATTTACCGACGCGTCGTCCATCGTGGAGCCTACTTTGTGTGCCGACGAAGATGTTCTGGTGGCTGTTGATCCTTCGGACGTTTCGCAGTTTGGAGGCGGTAGTGTGGGACGGTTTGTGTTCGAACATGCCAACAAGGCGGACGATCCGATGTATCTGATTTTCCGTATCAATACAAGCGGTGGCAGTGCGGATGACGGAAACTGGCAGACGGATGACCGTTACTATAAGATAGCGCTGGTGGACGATAAGGGTAACCAGTTGCCTATTTTAAGAAACTATGATTATGTAGTCAACTTTAAGGGAATACCTGCCAACGGAGGGTATGCCACCTTTAAAGAGGCTGTAGACGGTGCGGCAGCCAACAATATATGGGTATCTATCGACCAGACAATACCTGCCATTACCGACGGAAGCAGCATTCTTGCCGTGGTGGGAGAAACAACCCGTATCATTACCCGGAGTTCGCTGGCTACAGGTGGAGTATATCAGTTGGAATACCAGTGGTTCGACGGTACTAATTCCGGCATTGTACCTGAAGTGACGTGGGTGCAGAACAGCGGTATCGCCGAGGCACAAATCACCAATAACTTTACGCAGGGAAGCAGTCGGGAAAATCCGGGTACGGGAACCATTACCATTGTACCGACAAACATCGGAAATCCGCAGTACGGCATCCTGCAGATCAAGGCTGGCAAGTTTGTGCGTACGGTGAAGCTGATTTCGCTGTCGAACTTCTCGTTTACGCCGGTATGGACTTCTTCCGGTCTGCCGATGCAGTCGGGTGAACCGGTGGCAATTGCCTTTACCATTCCGGACGATTTCCCGGAAGAACTTTTCCCGCTCGACGTGAAGATTGCCTGCAACCTGTTCGATGATGATGGAACAAATGTGGACATGGACGGAAAGCAGACTTATCTGGATGTGATAATGGAAGAATGTAAGTTTACGGTCATGGAAAATGGAGTGGAAACGACTTATGAACGTGACTGGCCGCACAAGTATGTCTATACGGTAAATCGTCCGGGATTGCATCGTGTGAACTTTAAGACACTGATTGATAACTATGTACCCAATGCAGGTGAAGATCCACGTATTGAGTTCTTCCTCGAGGCGGAAGCGTTTACTACCGTACGAAGCCTGATTTACATGAATAATAATGACACGAATTATCGTATTGCCCTTGGTACAGGCAGTAATCCTATTCAATGGGCTGCCAGCAATTCGGCATCGGTAGTAGTACCTCCGGCTGCCGGGCAGGAGTTTAACTTGCACTTCAAGTTTTACAATGGTCAATCAACGCCTGTCAATCCGAGTGCCGGCGAAGTGCTGCGTATTTATATGGACATTACCAAGATGAAGCCTAAAATTACGGGGCAGGACTTGAGTGCAGAGCCTATCTGGGATCCGGACAAGGGATATTATTATACGTATACGGTTCCTGAATCATTGAGAGAAAATTATGCTACTGAAGGCGTGGTGATACCGATGGTAACGCAGTCGTCCGACTGCAACACATATCTGAGAGTTTCGTCACAGCTGAATGCTGACGGTACTTTCCCAAGTGGATCGCGTGTGTATCGTTCGGCTATCCTGACCATTTCGAATGCCGAAACGTATAACTTCAATGTGCAGCTGAACGGCAGTACGAATCTGGAAATTCCGTACGGCCCCGGACAGCCGGTAGCAATGAATGTAAGTTTCCCATCGGAGGTGCTGACATACCGTCCGGAAGGTTTTACGGGATTCATCGCCACGAATACGCTGGAGCCTGCTGCTGATGAAACCCGGCTGACAGCAGTGGAAGGAGGATATATCTTTGCGGCTACCCAGAGCGATATGACATTCCAGTTCGTGACCCGTGACGTGGCTTGTGAAGGGGAAATCACGGTGAGCGAACAGGGTAACGTGGTGGCATTTTATCCGAAAACGGTGACTATCCACAATAAACCTCTGGAGGGAACTGTAGTGCTTGGAAATGGTACCTTCGATCAGGCTAATCCGTTCATGTCGCTGGAACGTGAGGACGGTACGCGTATCGGTGTGCTGAGTGTATCGGCACAAGGGGGAGGAAATACCGGAACCTTTACGGTAGAACTTCGTACGGAATACAAGCTGGATATGGATGAACGTGTACTGATCATGTATTCGCCGATGACTCCGGGTGACGAAAGGGTCTTTAGGGCATTTACGTCTATTAGGGAGATTCAGGAAAGCTCTGATGAAATAACATTGATTCCGGGATAAAAATACAGGAAGATAATTGATAAAACGGGGTGTGAACCTCACGTTTGCGGTATCGCGGCGTGGTTCACATCCCGTTTTTTGTGTTTATTGTAACAATGTGTCCGCATGACGGACGGTGACGGACCTTGCCGAAACCGGGCTGTATATCTTTGTGATACAGAAAAGAAGTTTGAAAGCTTTCAACAGGTATTCGTTTTATTAATCATTTAAAAAGGTAAAAAGATTATGGAAAGAGCAGTGACTTATTCGGTAGTGGCAAGAAAGAAACCCAACGACATGGAAGGGGAAGCCAAGTTTTATGCACAGGCGCAGGCGCGCGGCGAAATGGGAATCCGTGAGATGACGGAACGTATCCAGCAGATGTGTACGGTGACACGTGCCGATACCATGGCGGTACTGGTTTCGCTCGGTACGGTGATGCGTGAGGGACTGGCAGGCGGAGAAATCGTGCGTCTGGGCGACTTGGGTTCGTTTCAGATCGGACTGAAGAGCGAGGGGGCTGACGTGGAAGAGGATTTCCATGCAGGACTCATCAAGAAGGCGCACATCAATTTCCGTCCGGGAGCTGATCTGACGGATATCCTCACTTCGCTGAGCTACGAGCGTGTGGCGGTGAAGCCGAAGAAGGAGGAATAAACGATGATCCGGAAACAGGTAAAACAAATAACAATGAGGAGGGGAAGGTATGACTGGAAAGGTGAAATGGATTTTACTCGGAATTCTGAAGTGCCTGTACTGCTTGCTCACAGGAAGAAAGGGGGGAAGCAGTGAGAAAAATTGACTTGATTGTGGTTCATTGTTCGGCTACGAGGGCGGATATGCCGCTCTCGCCCGAACAGCTGGAACAGATGCACCGGCAGCGGGGCTTCAAGTGCTGCGGGTATCATTTCTATGTGAGACGCGATGGAAAGATTTGTACCATGCGTCCGGTGCAGCAGGAGGGGGCTCATGCCAAGGGGTTCAACCGCAACAGCATCGGGGTGTGCTACGAAGGAGGACTGGACGAACAGGGACGGCCTGCCGATACGCGGACGGAGCTTCAGAAGCGGGCGCTAAGGGTGCTGGTCAGGGTACTTGCCATGGACTTCCAGACGCGTCGGATCGTAGGGCACCGCGACCTGAGCCCCGACCTGAATGGCGACGGGATTGTGGAACCGGAAGAGTGGACCAAAATGTGTCCGTGCTTTGATGTGGCTACGGAACTGTAAAATGTAAGAAGTAAAATATCTTTATGTAAGATTTTTACGTTTTTATCTTATCAAAGTGTCAGAGATGAAAGAAGTGTGATTTTTATCAAAATTTAACTATTTTACAAGTGTTTGTAAATTAGTATTTTAAGTAAAGAGGTTCGTGTAATGAGCCTCTTTATTTTTAATGTTTATTAGCGTTTGTATATGCGTAAATTTGTCTATCGAATTTGTGAAATCCTATATTTATAAAGTTTTTGTTATGAAAATAGCTTT
>OHSQ01000393.1_pt1 | contig 20697 bp, 29 predicted proteins | sample 1578661 | NCBI WGS metagenome assembly OHSQ01 (sample SAMEA3879534, study PRJEB24766) | human gut metagenome | biome: human-associated habitat; feature: feces | place: USA | collected 1985/1987 | reverse complement strand
AGTATTTATATGATTGTTTATAATAGTCTTTGTAACAAATTCAATTATAGTAGATGCTGATGAAAGAAAAGCTTGTCTAATAGCACAACGACATTTATCTCTATCTTTATCAATAATATTTGTAGTAATATTGTCAAGAAAGTTACTTATTTTATTTATAGCTGCGACCAAATCATTAGTGATTTTAATATTAGCTTTCTCTCTTTTAGAATCAATTAGCTTTACTATTAATAAATAAATAACTACAATGATGGCCGGTGTTAACCCCTCTTTTAACGCATAAAGTATTATATTATCCATTTCGTACTTAAACAAAAAGGAGCCACCAATATTATCCATCAGAACAATATTAGTAGCTCCCTTTAATTAGTTTGTTGTATTAATTACTTTACAAAGGTTATTAACTACAATTCTGCCATAGCTTCAAGAGCTGTTTCAATAGCAGTTACCGCATCTCCGATTACACTTGTATTCTTATTAGGAATAGCGATCTGCACGATTTGATGAACAACTTCATCACGAGTCTTCGTTGCACGAGGAACGGCAAAACGTAAAGTAAATACCGTAAATCCATAATCAGTTTTCTTAGGCTGAGCAAGAGGATCAAGAGGATATTTAGGATAAAGATACATATACGAATCACGATACGTATATTCGAAACCTGCATCAGCAGCGGCCATATCAGCAAGCTTCTTAATACCCTCAGCATCGTTAAGTGCAGCTTCGCCACGAGTAGTATAAGTAATTTCCATACCAAACAAAGCGTCGGCAGGAACAAGTTCGTAATCTACACCGGGTTTAGTAGCAGTAACAGTAACCTTAGCAGCATCAGCTACAGCAGTAAGACCAAGCAGAGGATTGTTATTAACATAATCAGCAATTTTCTTAGCAATCATGTTAACAGTTTCCGAAGTCTTATAAGCATGAACAGTAGCAGTCCAATTAGCGCGTTCGTTAAACTGAATACCTTTCTTAATAAAGATAACAGAATGATCTTCCATTACAGTAACATCAGGAATCGTAAATTCAGCTACAAAAGTCTTAGCGGCTTTATAACTCGACTTAACGAAACTAAAATGATTATTGTAGAAAGGAAGAATTACTGGACCTCCCTCAGCAGAAGTGCGACCAAGTACGATAGCACCCTCGCCTTTCATTTCAGCACCTGTAGCACTAACAGTGAGTTTACCATCTTTAAGATAATAAAAACCTACAGCGCCAGAAGCAGCAAGTTCAGGCGTAGCTCCAGTTGCATAAGCAACATCTGCGGCACCCAAAATAAATTGTCTCATATTTGTATAATTTTAATAATGTTAATTAGAAGTTATTCCAACACTCCTAAGATATATTTCAGCAGCAGCTTTCACTATATCAATGTGCATGTAGTCAGGCATATCACAATCAACTCCATCCTCCTCAACATCGCTATACATAACGACAGCGGGTTTAGAAATAATAACTGCATTAGCCTTGGTCGGTATTAAGCCATTCCCCGTAGAGGAAGAATAAACCTCAACATCAACTCTATCAACTTGCCCCAAAAATACAACCACCGGAGATTTATAAGTTGGAGCATTACAATAATCTTCTAACGTTCTACCAAGAAGTTCAGCTTGTGTAACACGAGCATCATAAAAGCTATTAGTTTCCTCATATCCAATTTCAACAGCAGTAATATACATTACTGTATCTAAAGGAACATAAGTAGTATAACAATTTCGTTGATTACTCTTAATTGGAGCAGTTAGACTAAGTCTCTTAGAAAGAGTACTTAGCCCATTTATCTGCCCAACACGCGCATTATAGATTGTAACTTGCTCATTACCGGCAGAACCAAGGTTTTCAGCAATAAGCTTTTTAATCACATCATTAATGGCGATATTAATACAAGCGTCAATCTCACTTGGAAGAATAGCACGTATAGTCTGCATTCCCATTTGCTGGGCAAGTTGCCTAAACATTACGTGCATCTCTCCAATAGTCATATCAAATAAGTTTTAACTTATTCTTATATCCAGCTACCATAGCACTATTGGCTGAATCTTTAAACCAAGCAACAGCTTCTTTCATATTAGCTCCAATAAAGTCACCCTCCGGTGTAAGAATATTCTGATTGTGTTGTGCTCGAATAAATTCTCCACGTGCAATAAGGGTTTCAATAAGCGCTTTAAGTTTGATATCGTTATCACGGCAGATATGATTAAACTTAATCGGGTCTTCAATAGAGAAACGGTCAAGTTGAGTTTCTTTAGTAATACGATCTTCAAGCATAGAGCTAACAATAGGACGTCCACTAATAACGCAATACCGAATATAAACAGCATCAAACATGTCAGGATCACCAACGATTTGAACATAGTTTGCTTTAGCATTATTAATCTCAGTACGAAGCTTTTTCTGAAGCTCAGCTTCCTTATTATTATCTTTGAAGTAAAAACGAATACTTGCATCACTGTTAATGAGAGCAGTATCTTTCGCAATATCGTTGTAAAGTAAACAATGACGATAAAGGATATAATCTTCAAGATTCAAAGGATAACCAAGTTTGTGCTTAGAAGTTTCAAGTTCGTTAAGAAGAGTAAGTTTTTCTTTAAGAGCAGCCCGAAGGTCTTTATTATTGCTTTTATTAGCAAGTTTATAATTACTCTCAATTTTTTCTTCTTTTTTCTTAATAGCAAGATAATCAGAATAATGATTATAATGAAAACTACAATCAAAAGTCTTTCCTAATTCGTCAACAGCAACTTGAATATTATTCAAATACTGCTTAACACGATTCATAAAATTATCGTTATTAGGAGAAAGACCAACCAAACGAGGAAAATAGGCTTCCACCTCTTCTTTATTAGAAGAAAGAACACGCGAACTCGAAACAGAACTACCAATAAAATCACGACGTTTAGTCATAACCTTATCATTTGCACGACGATAGAAAGAATAATTCTTAACCAAAGCGATTGTAATACTCTTACGTTCTACATAAGATTCGTCATTCTTTTTATCAATCTCTTGTTGAACTGTAACTTTAGGTTGTTTTTTACCAGCTCCAACTTCCTTTTCTTCACTGGGTGTTTCCTCTACGGGGCGACTACCATTATTAGGTGTTTCAGTAGAGGGTTTCTTGACAAATCCAAATCCAGTTTCAGCACCCCCTGTACCTTTATTATTTTCCATATCAATAGGAGTTTAAATGTTAATTACAATTTGCACTGCAACAGGAACATCTTAGTTGTATTGTCCACCTGCAAGCCGAGAGAGTCTTTTACCTCAAACCGCGACATGTCAATCTCAGTCGAGATAAAATTCGTTTCGGGAACACCCCACGAAGCAGGAACATCAGTCAGACCTTTAAGAACCTTTGCTTTATAGATTTGACCTTTCATACGAACCTTACGAACATTCTGATGTCCATTGTACGAAGAGAAGTCAATAAAGCAAGCTTGGTGAGAAGTAATAGGAAGACCCGAACGAGGATGAATCATACCATTCTTCTTAGCAGTTTCAGCAATCGTACTCTTATCAAAGAACGAACAATGCTTAACGGTAATAGTATGCCCATCAACAGTCTTATAACGACGGAAATACTTTCCGTAAGTAAGACCAGCATCCGAACCATCAATCATCTTGTCGCCAAGAGGAGTAACGAAACCATTCTCCGTTGCATCCATACGCATAGCCTCATCAAAATCCTCAATGAAACCTTTACCGCCCATAAGAACAATGTTCATCGTTCCATCATCGGTATCACGGTCAAGAACATCACCAACGGTACGCTTAATCTTATTCAGAGTAAGATATTCACCGTAAGTATCGTAATTAGACTCACGACAAATCTCCAACATACCAGCAGTAGTAGGAATAGGTTTGCCATTGTCCATATCTTTTAGACCAACCTCACCATTAGCATTACGGTTATATTCAGCCATCCAAAGACGCTCTTCATTAGCGATACGCATAGTAACGTTAAATTGTCGCATCTCTTCGTTAATCCAAAGTTTGTTCTTACCGCCATCACCACCTTCAAATTCATATTCGGTAACAACATTAGCAAGATTACCAGCAATCTCTTTAGAATAACGGTGGAACTCAAGCTGAGAAGTCATTTGACCAGGACCCATAGTATTACTCCGGTTTCCTTTCGAATATGATTCAGAAACAAGCGGAGCACCCATAGACCAATACTTACCAACAGCAAGCATTTCGGGATCAACGAAAGCATCAGGATTAGGCGACATAAGACGAAGAATGTAACCATAACCATGAGCAGATTCTCCAAGATCACGTTGAATACGAACTTGCGTGTGACCGTCAGGAGCAGTCAGAGTATATTGTTCGATAAACCAATGAGTAGAGAAGTGAACCTCAAAATCACTACCACCAACACCTGGTTTACTATTAGCCGTATTAAAGTAAGTTACAAAGTCATCAAACTTTAAACGACCCATCGTTTTCCAAGTCCATTGAACAGTGTCAACATCAACAACACCAGCAGAACCACGACCCTCAGTAAGAAACGTCAGAGGAAAACGATCATCATCCTTACCATAATTGTAAGTAAGAAAAGCATTAATTTCGACAGGCTTCTGTAATTGAAGATTAGCAATACTCTCTTCATTAGAGTATCCTCTATCATCAAATTTACCTACCGAAAGAGTGCGCATTGAATACATAATCAATCAGTTTTTTAATTAATAAAAAGTTACTTAAAACCTAAGTCAATATCTTTACCTTTATTAGCTTGAGGTTTATTAATCTTAACACTTGAATGATTACGGCTTTTAGCAATCAACTTAAGTTTCTTAACTTCTTTATCATTGATAGCCATATCAACAAGGTTGGTATAATTACCACCTACAAACTTTAAATAAGCACGAAGTATAGCATCGTTTCGTCTGTCTTCAAGACTTTCTTTTGCAAGATCATTGTCATAACGAGATTTACCATTGCTATCAACTTGGTACATGTAATTAAAGAAATCATCCGGTGTGGCACTAATCTTTTTACCATCACGTTCAATGATAATAGTATCAGGAATTTTATATCCTGCAATATTCCTACTATCAATAGTTTCTTTAACACCTGTCCAAAACTGTGTTTCTCGTTCAATAGCTGCTTGTTCAGCCTCTTCTGCTTCTTGTGCAAGTTGTTCACGAAGAGAAGCATCTTTTTCTTGCAATGCGGCAAGTTCTGTTTTAGCAGTTTCGAGTAGCATTCCATTTGCTTTAAGATAAGCAATATAATTATCTACATTACCACTAATTTTTTGCTCAGTCCAAGACTCACGAATAATACTTTCTTGTTGTGCTTCGTTAGATTCGTCAATAGTAACACCGGAACGGTCTTTAATATCAGTAAACCCTTCAATAGAACCACCATTAGTTGCGATATACGGAACTAAAGTTTCTAAAATAGGATATTTGGCATATAAAGTATTAATAGCAGCTTCTTGAATTTCTTCTTTTTGAACTTCAATAATAGATTCTACATATGCTTTAACGCCATCTGGAGTATTTTCAAACTCAATAGGTTTACCGTTTTCATCAGTAAGTTCGACATCAAAAGTTTTCTGCAAATTTTCAATATTAATTTCATCAGGATTAGTATCCTCAATTTCAAAACTTGCAACCCACTCTTTAACATCTTTTGCTTCTTTAAAGACATTACCATCTTTATCAAGAATATCACCGTTCTCGGCTACAGAATAAGTAGAACCATCTACTTCAATTTCAGTACCAGCTTCATAATCATGAGGAATAGCATTACTATTTTCATCACCACTATTATCGCTTTTACCTTTATCATCGGTGCCATTATTTCCATTAGTATCTTCAGCACCATTGTTATCATTAGAATTATCATTGTTATCGTCATTAATATCAGGAGGAATTAAACTATTTCCTCCATTGTTAATGTCGTTAACACCATCACCGGCTTGTCCTCCGGTAGCTCTAGCATTATCACCAGATGAACCGCCACCAAAACCAAAATCAACTTCGGGCATAACAACTTTTTAATTAGGTTAAACAATCTATGTAAATATAATAATAATATGTATATGATGCAATAGCAATAGCAATTTTTATTCAAAAATCTATATTATCGTTGACTATTATATATACTGTTATATGAAATTTTGATTTTCCGCCCCGTAAAGGAACGAATCCTATTCTATTGCCGCTTCATTCACTTCATTAATAAATTCATATATAAAGCCTCCAATAGCTAAATAATAAAGCCCGAAGCATTGCTCCGGGCCTTAATTCAGTATTATTTTTTAGTACTCTTTTTACTCTTAAAATCATACTTATTTTTATTCTCTTTAGCAATTTTAAGTTTAGTATCAATATCATGCATCTTAACAGCACGGTCAGCAGCTTTACTTGCGGCATCAATATAACTCTTTTCTCGTTCAACTTGTACTTTATCACGTTCAACTTGTGCACGAGCTTCTTCGAGACGAGCTAATCCAGCAGTCTTTTCAGCTTCAGGAACATCAGCATTATAACTAATCATGTTAGCGTCAGCGCGAATAAGTTCAATTTGCTGGTCAAGATAGTTCTTAACTTCAAGCGTTTTACGATCTTCTTCACCCTTAGCTGCAATCTTTTGTAACTCAAACTCTTGTTCCATTTGCGCGAGTTGTTGGTCCATAGACTTTAAGGCTTCTTCGTGCTGTTGTTTTTCTGCTTGGAACTTCATAATTAAATTCTTAACAGCAGAAACATTATCTCCAGCAATAGAAGCAATAGCCATATTCATATCACCATTTTGAGCAGCACTAAAAGCAAATTGCTTAATTTGATCAAGCTTTTCTTTTTCTTTAATAGAATTCTTAGCTTTAATAATATAATCAGCATAAACATGACTATTTACGTCCAAGCTAATATATTTAATATTATTATCTGCATCTCTATAAGATGTATTAAGACCATCTATCCATGCAAGTTTAGTAAAATCAAGATCACGAGCACAATCTCGTTCTCGCATAGCATCGAACATAAATTCGATAATAACAGAACCCATAGACCCTCGCATAATAGCTTCTTCAGTAACTCCTTTACCAGCACTATTAGCAATTTGACCATAACGTTGCGGCGTCATGTCTACACGGTCTTTTGCAGTATTCTCAATTTCAGTAATAAGATTAGTAAGCTGTGTAATATAATCTCCAATAGAAGCATTAAGCATTCTGATTTGTTGAGCTTTAAGCATGTTTTGGTCATCACTATCATCTATATATAAAACACCATCTGCGGCCATCTTATATATAGCATCCTCAACATCTTCTTTAGAAGAACCAAGTAGCGATTTACAAACAAGAAGAACACTAAGTTTGTTCTTAGCAATAGCCATTTCTCGATGATAATAAACAATATTCATAAACACCTGATAAGGAGTCATTGTTTTAACAATAGAGAAAGGACCAAAACCTTTAATAAGTTCTACAAGACCATTATAAGGTAATTTACCTTTACGATTATAAGCAATAGCTCTTGCTTTATAAGGATAGATTGCATTATTACGTCCTCCAATACGAACAGATTCATAAACTTGAGGTTCATAAATATATTCAATAGAAACATCTCCTATTTCAGGATTAAGAACATAATCATCATTTACTACACGTTGAGCAAGGAAACCATTTGCAGTATATGTAACAATAGCTCTTCGAACTTCACCTCGCCAAACGACATGCCATACGTCATATAGACCAGTATTATTATCGCGAGCCATAATACTATTAGACTCAAATGCTTCACGTTCTTGAGCAGTAAATTTAGAACAAATATCTCCATAGTAACTTGCATACATTTGATAGGTAAGTGGAGTAGCATCATTGGCACTATGACGAGCATAATATGTTTCTAAAAACTTTCTATCTTTTTCACTAAGATATTCATCAAAGTTATCTACAATTTGTTGATACGTCATTTTCATACGTTCAGCAAACATATCATAATCTTCAACGAATTGAGAATCATTAGGAACAGGAAACGCATCACGAGGAGAAACAACTCGTTTAATAAGTTTGTTACCTACTATATCAGAGTAAGTATAACATTCTCCAAATGCTACAAAATCAAAATATGCTTGTGAATATAAAACAAGACTTTCAGTAATATCATCTATAACATTAAGAAGCTCTTGTCCTTGTGCAGAAGTTTTATCAATATATTCTTGCTTAAATTTTTCAATTTCAACATTTATATCAATAGCTTCTTGAGGATTAAATTGCTGAGGATCATTACCTTTATTTATAAAACGTTGATAAGACTCAGATATTTTAGCTGCAATTTGCACTTCAGCAAGACGAAGCATTTCTTGTTTAATCTGAGCATCGCGAGCCATAACAACATCAGGGTTGTTGGCTCCAACAATAAAATCATGAGGGTTCTTAATATATTCAGAAACATAACGACGAATAACTCCAGAAATAATATCATAGTTACGCATCGTTGCAGGAAACCTTTTATACTTTTCATTAGTAGCGTTATAAGGATTAAGAATTTTAGCATAGAATTCATCAGGAATATCATTCGCTAACATTCTATACATCTTTTCTAATTCTTCTCTATCAGGTGCAGCAGCTAATCCAGCAGAAATAATATAATCGCAACAATTAGCATACCATTCTGGCTTTTCTTTTTCAGCATTAGAAACACGTTGATTAGGAAAAGCGTATGAAGCAAAATCATGAAATACAGCGGCCATAATTATTTTTTGTTAAAACCAAGGACGAGATAGTATATCTTTTTCATCATCATAAACATTAATTTTCTTTCTTTTGTCCATTTCTTTTTTGGCATTGATATCCATAGCTTTCCACTCAATACCTCGGACAATCATTTCAGAAACTCGGTCAAAGTTTCCAACAGCATTCCATTTCTTTAATTCAAGAATAGTTTGATAATCATAAATACGATGAAAGTTCCTAATAGGATTTCCATTTTCATCTTTACCTATTTCTTCATAAAGAAACTCTTTAAGTAATCGAAGAGCATCAAGTTTACGTTGAGCACCACCACCTATACTAAAACCATAGCTCGAAGAAACTTTACCTTTAATAGTAGAATCCCAAACAAATAAAGGATCATAAGCAAGATACTTAATAGCTTTCCATTGTCTAAAGTTTTTAACCGTTTCACCACGGTTAATTTCGACACAAGTAGTTCCAATACAGTTATAATATTTAGCAAGCATATAACAAATTCTATCAGCTTCTTCAAGACTATCAGGACGACCGTAATAAGAAGCTACAAGTTTTTGTTTATATCCGTTATTAATATTAGGATTCATCCAAACTTTAATACTATTGTGAGAATGTCGAGAAGTAATTTCTTTTCCTTCTTTATCAATACCAACAGGGTCATAAGATATACTATAAGTACCTTGAGGTATATATCTTTTAACACCTGATTCAGTATACTCTTCAATATATTCTGGAGCAAACCATCGTCGAATACAACCATGAGGTTGTTCATTGGCACGACGAGGAACACCATTTATATAATCATAAACTCTTTTTCCCTCTTTATATAGACGCTCATTAGATTTAAATTGAACTTGTCCTATTTCGCTTTCTTCAAGCATACCGTCAACATAAAACTTATAGAGTTCGTCATTTCTAAGTCTTTCTTCCCAAGCAGTAAGTTCTTCAGAACTAAACAAATTTTCAGTAGCACTACTAAAAGACTCAGAAGGAGTTAAAGCATACTGACCAAGATAATTAATATAGTCAGCATATGTTTTAGATGTAGATTTACGTTCTTCTCTTTCTCGTTTGGCAATAACAAGTCCTATTTCAAGATTACTATTGCCATCTTTATCTACACCTTTAATTTTATTTATTTCACCTTGTAGTCCCCAACAATAGGGTTTAAAGAAACCACAAACTTCATTTCTACTATCTTTATCCCAAACGTTTTCAAAAGGCATAAAATGAAATGCTTTAGGATTATAAAAGTTTGTTTCAAAAATTTGCATATTACCAGAAGTAGCAGTACCCCAAGCCATAAGAATACCAGTAGTATATGCACCAGTACGCATAGCAGGTTCTGTAACATTCATAAATTCATCAAAGTTATCCATAGTAGATAACTCTTCAACTTTAACACAAACGGCATCTTTACCAATAGCACAATCAGGATTATTCATTGCACTAACAGAAAACAAAGAAGATTTCCAAGAATTATCAGCTTCCATACCATTAGGTAATTTATAACCTAAACGGAAATCTTCTTTATTAGTACTAAATATACCTCGAACAAAAGGAGTTTTCTCTTCATAAAACTTAATCCCACTAATAGAGAAATCAGATAAACCTTTATCGGCAGTAAGGAATTTTTTATCAGCAGCAACATGGATAACCATCTTACGAGATTGAAGATTTACTCTATTAGCACTATCAGAAGCCATAATATAAGAAAAACCTCCACGACGAGTTTTGTCAATAATAAGATGAAAACCATTATTCTCTGCAAACTCCATTACATGAAAAGTCCAAAACTGTGCATCAATAAATTTAGGAAAACTATAATATTTCTTTGCAGTATTAGTATTACCTCGTTTAATAGTAGTTTCATCAAGTTGTTCCATTCTACTATAATTAAGAAAATTATAATGAGAACCTGTAATACGAACTTCTTTAATAGAACCATCAGGCATCATTAAACATGGAGCAGAAAAACCCTTTTTACGTCTATATTCTTCACGTTTACGAAATTGTCTATGAGGAATACTATCTTCTTTATAATGACAATATTTATTACCATTAGCAAGAAAATAATTAGCAGCTTCTTGAAAAAGATGTGTATTTACAAAACGCATACCTGGTTGAATATTCATAAGAAATCCCCCGCTATCTCCTACAAGAAAAAGGTCGTCAGGGTCTACAAATCCAAGCTCTGATGCTTTTTTATAATGACTTTTATCTTCATTAATATATTCAAGAAAAGGATATTTATCTTCGGCCATAATAACTTATTTAATTAGTAAAACAAGTACAGTAACAGCAAGTGCGCCACAAGTAGTACCTACAAGTATTTTATTCTTTTTTCTTTGTCTTTCAATAGCAGTATTTAATTCTTCATTATACTTATTAGCGTCAATTATTCTGCTCTGCATATCTACAACAATATTATTATATTCTTTAATCTGCAATTTTTGTAATCTAATAATAGTATCTTGTTGACATATAATTTGAGCAAAACCTTTACGTTCTATAAGTTTAGCATTAGCTTTACGAATAAGTTCAATAGGAACAACGCATTTGCCATCACCAATTAATTGAAGTTCCCCCGTAGGGTAAACACTCGGTTCTTTAGTCTGACAATAGCTTTTGAAAGTTAATAATAACAGTACTATCGTCAGCAGTTTGATTAAGTTGTAATTCATAAATTATAGAATCTTTAATGTGAATAATCATAGAATCTCTTTCAATTATATTATATTTAATAGAATCAATAACTACTCTATTATAACTTGTATCAATAGGTTTGATAGGCTCTACCGATACATCTTTTTTAATAGATAATCTCGATACTAAAAATATAAGAACAAATATAATAATAAGTTAAATCTCTAAATGTGAAATCTTTCATAACATATTATGATTTAATTTTAACAAGTGTAGTTATAAGTTCATCTGTAACTTTAGTTGAAACAGGTAATCCACATGCCTTATAAGCAAACTTAACAGCAGTTCTAACTCCCATATTTACAGCAGTATCAAATATTTCTTCAGCAACACGTTGAGAAGTAATAAGGTCTAATTGAATAGGGTCCCAATATTTAGTCTTGTAAATATCATCAACAAGACTCATAAGTTCTTTATCAGCAAATAACTTATCGTTAAGCCTCGATAATCCTTGTGGCAACATGATACCAACTTTATGTTTATCAATAAGCGCCCAACCTTTCCAAGTTCTATTATTATTTCTCGAAACACCAGCAAATGTTTCTCCACCTGAATCATCAGGATCATTTACATATCCTGCTTCCCATTTAAGAACTTTATTTAGAGCTGTTTTGAAATCCGCCATATTTAATCATTTTATTATATAAAGTATAAGCCCCCATCTTAGCTAATATAAGATCTCTATTAACATTATCTTTATCAGAAGTTAATGTATTAAGAGCTCCCCAAGTAGCAAGAGTAATCCACTTATGCCAAAAAAGAAAATAAGGAATACGAATTTGAATTTCATAAGTAGTAACAAAATCACAATCAGTCATATATTTATCATCCTGTTGATGTTCAATAATATGTTCATCTTTAACTAATTGGATTTCACGAATACCACAAATTCCATATTCAAGAACTTCACGATTTATATTATTATTCATCTAATGCACGATTAATCCAACCACGAAGATATTTAATATTATTTCCTTTAGCAGCAAGTTCATTATAACGTTTAATCTTTGCTAATTTATAATTAGCAATAAATAAGTTCTCACCAAGACTATCACGAACTAATCTAAGACTATCCTGATAAAGAACTATATCATGTTCTAAACGAATAATACGAGCAATATTACTTTGTTCATTCACTGTATCTTTTACAGGTACATAGATTGTTTCCTTTACGGGGGGACTGTATCTACAACTTGTAACTATACTTGCAATTATTACTATAAATAACTTTTTCATAAACCTAATGAAAATTGAGTATTAATTTGTTGCGCTCTAAGAGTTTTTCTTCTATCTTCAAGAATAGCCATAACTTCATTTCTACGATATGGCATTTTATGCATAGTAACTTTCTCAACAGGATTCTCTTTAATCTTAAAACTATTATCAGGAAAACGTTTAGGCATTCCATATTTGTTAAGAACAAAATCAGAATCTATATGACAAAGCCATAAACCAGCACAAGGAATGCCAAGAATGATTTCCACATAAGCGGCATAAATAGAAAGCTGCATATTATAAATAGAACCATTACAATTAGGAAGATTATTAAGAGGAGGCAACAACCATTCATCTTTAGGAACCCAAATATCAGTATCTTGTGCAGGTTTTTCAGTCTTATCTTTTTTAAAGTAACCAGATTCAAATTTAAGACCTCCACGATTAGTCTTATAGTCGCCTATAACAAATTTATCGTCTCGTATACACAAAACATCAATAGTGCCAGAAAGAAGATAATCAATAAGAAAGGCACCAATTTCTGCATAGATTTTATAACCGTTCTTAGTATAATAATCAAATACATTATAAAGATTAGTATACTTTCCTTCAGTATAATCAATAAAAGCTTTAACATCGAGTTCTTTTATATGCTTATCTATTTGAGGTAAATCAGCAATAGTGCTCATAGAGTTATCTTCATATTGCTGAGAATATCGAATAGCATCATTAAACTTAGAAACAAGTTTTACTCCATCTTCAAGGTCATTATGAGTTTTACTTCCTCTATCGCAAGCTTCATCTCTAATAGCGTCCCATTGAGCTGCAAGTTTCTTTTCACTAATTCCAAGTTCTTTAGCTTTCTTACGAAGCCAATAAGATTTATCAAACCTTGGAGAATAATCGTGAAGAAAGGTAGTAGTAGAAAGATACTCGTTACCTAAAGTATCAGTATATTTGTGTCCATCTTCTTTAAATATAAGACGAACATCATTATAACGTTTATCTCTTAATTGTAACATAACTTATTTTGCAGTTGTAATAGCTTCTGTTAGAAAAGAAGAAAAAGTAGAAACAAATTTTTCATTTGTAGATAATTCATTTTCACCCATAGTATCAAGAATAGAATGAGTAAGTTCATGAAAGAAAGTATTCAGTTTATTACTTTCACTTTGTTTAGTATCTTTGTTACATAAATCTGCAATTTCAATTCTACTTGCTGCAAGTAAACAATTCCCTAAAGCATTATTATCACAACGTTCAACATGATTAATATTGACAGTAACTCCGCCAACATTAAAAGATTCAGGTATTTTAAATTCCATATTATAAACTACTATTAGCGTCCATACTTGAAGTAACACCTTTACCGCCACGAGCCATAACTTGTTCAGATTCTTCTTTAAGATTTTCTTTAGCAACAGATACAGCTTTCATAAGTTCAGGAATTTGTTTAGCACGAGAAGTAATCTTATCAAGATTATCAATAACAGGACCAATATCTTCTTGTGTAATACCACCATTTAATTTCTCAGTAAGCAAATCATGACATTTATTAATAATAATATCGGCAGTATGAATAGAACGATATAAATTTTCTAATGCTATACCAGCAGGACCTACTGCTAATTTATAATATCGAGCTGCTATTTTAAGGACAAGACTATCTGGACTATAATCTTTGGGCAAATCAAAATTCTCAATAGCCTCTTTAAGACATTCTGCATCAGTAAGACCTTGTTGTCTTGCAGGACTTCGAGGATCAGCAAGATAATATATTACTCCGCACTCTTTCATATACTTAAGTTTATCTTTAGTATTATCACGTGCGTAAAGTAAACATATATCTTTATCTAATAATTGATGAACAGTAGGAGGTTTAGGCATCCCACTATCATCAATACTAATTATGTTTTCTATTAGTAAGCTCATCGTATTTTTCTTGTAATTCAAAATTAAAAGGAACTTCTTCAAATATACTCATACAATAAAGAAAAGCATCAGCATAAGCTTTTCCTAAAGTCATACAGTATCTAATATAACGTTTATTGTTACGTTTTTTAATCTTATCTAAAACATGTTTACGAATTGTTTCAGCTTTGATTTTATTTTCTTCATAAAAATACAAGCCTCTGGCATATTCTTTATACTCATCTTTATCCATAACTTGTCGGGCAAGTTTAAGTTCTTTATAATGAGCAGTCATTGCCTTATCAATAGGATTATAACGAAGATTGCCAACAAAAGGCAAAGCCATACATTTGAAATCTTTGACTCCTTTAGAAATAGTTTTCTCAATAAAGTCAATAATCATTCTACATGTATCTTCTTCTTTTTTGTTATTGAACTTTAAATCATTAAATATATCATCTGCATCTTTACAGATTAATACATATTCGGCATCAAGTTCATCTAAGTTTTTAATATTAACTATATCACTCATGTAATACAATTAAAAATAATAAAGCTGATATGAATAATAAGCACTCGCTTCGCTCGTGCGCTCCCCCGTAAAGGAAGCACCACGTTCCATTATTCATACCAGCTCTAAAATCAATATATTGTTAATTAACACTTTCGTTATTCTTTTCAACAAAAGGATGGAGTTTATTTCCGCCTATTTCATAAGCTCCAATAACATTATTAATAGGTACAATCTTAAACTCAACAAAACAGCATTTAGGACTTGCATTTTTACTATCAATAATAGCTTTGCCTTCTTCTTTGAAATAATCTCCAGTTATAATATCATTTCGCAATTCTTTGTCATCATCAATAAAACTATTAACTGCGGTTAAAGTAATATCATTACCAGCAGAATTATAATGAGTACCCATTTCAAGAGAACTTCTATTGATAACTGCTCGATAACCAATTTTCAGTCTTTCTTTAATATCTTCATTAGGTGTACAAACCTTTGCAATAATAGGAACAACTTCAACCGTGGGAGGATTTTTAGCATTAACTACACTTGCAAGACTAAATAATTTAATCTTATGTACAAGAGCAATAACACAATAATGATCTTGGAGAATAAGACTATTTAGCATAGCTTCATAATGTTCGGGAGTAATTTCCTTAACACTTGTGGGAATCAAAAGTGAATAGTCTTTTAATTTACTTTCTAATTTAATCATTTCTTTGTTGTTTAATTGTTATGCGTTTAATAGGAGGAACTTCTGCATCACCCTCTTTAAGTTTTGTTTGAGTAGTATTAATTAGTACCATATAAATATAAATATTAAAATGAAACAATGGAATAAATTTAATCAATATTTATATAAGTACCAAATAAAAACGCTTTTATTTTATAATATTATAAAGATGTCAAAGAGTAATAACTATACATTCAACATTACTTTCAATAACATTATCAGGAGTACGATTAGGATTAAGTATAGCACGGTCAGTATATAATTTCTTATTAGATGTAGTCATTTGTCCAAGTATTTCTTTTTTAATAAGCATATTGATAGCATTTCTTGCATTACGTCTATTAATACCATGTTCCGCTTCACACTTTAAGAAAAACTTATCATCAAATTTAATAATACGAGTATTAGTGCCTTTAGTATAAAAGTTACGAAGAGTAGAAATAATATTACCATAAACAACAGTTTCGTTATGATTCAACTCATATAACGTACTTGCAATAATAACAAATTTCTTTGTAGTAGAAATAACACTTTTAGGAACAGCAAGATTAATAACTTGTTGTTTACCATAAACTTTATAATTGGCTTCGTCTATAACTTGGCCATCAAAATTATTACCAATTAAATACATAGCAATATAAATTTAACAATTATTTATGTACAAATATACAAATAATTTTGTCAATACCAAATAAAAATGTTATATTGTGTAATATTCTAATACCTAAATAATATTATTATGAATGATTATGAAAATGAAGAAGTAGAAATCATCAATGAAGAAGATGTTGGTAGTGTTGATGATTTAATTGATGAAACTCTTAAAGAGCGAGGTTCTTATTGTAATATTTGTAATAATGATTAATTTATAATTACTATGGATTTTATAAATAATAAGTTTAATCTTTCTATTCAAGATATTGATAAACTTTATCATATAATGAATAATCTTAAAAAGGATCGTGGTTATTCTTTATCTACTATTACACTTATGGTTATGGAACGTTTTGACCTTACAGGAAAAGATATGTATAATTTTCTTGTCGACGTTTATTATAATTGGGATACTTATTTAAAAACTATGAATGATGAAAAATAAAATAGTTTGGAGGATAGGATTAATAATGATGATATTATTGTTATTAATTATTGTAGTTGTTATTGGAGCAGTTATTCATACTGGATGTACAATTCTTGGAATTGGATGATATGGATAAAGAAAATGAAATAGGAGGATTGACTATGTTGGTGATACCTGCCATAGTTATAGTAGTTATGATTATATTTTATATTATAGATTTGATAATCTGATAAAGAGTCGGGCTTAGGTCCGACTTTCTTTTTGTGGGTGTAGGATTGGAAAGGGGAAATGTAATGATAAAAAGAACTATTTTAATTATGGAGAAATGTATTGTAAAACAATAGTTAATTTTAATGAATAAAGAGATTATGAAATGAATTATTTTTATAAGGGTAGATAGAAAGAAGTTAATAATAAATTTTAAGTGGAAGATGATTTAGGAGATTAAAAGGAAATGATATAAATATTGTGCGATATATAAGATTAAGAGTTTAAGTTGAAGATATTATTTGAGTTTAAATGAAAATTGTTATTTTGGTTTAAGTTTGAGTTGTTATGTAAAATTAAGGTGGAGATGCTATTTGAGTTTAAGATGGAGATAGTAAATTGTAGTGTATATGTTTAAGAGAGGGGACCTATTGTATATGAACCCCTGGGTCTTGGATTGGACTTGAACTCCCCCCGTCTTGTTTCTACAAAATCAAATTAATTTGATAATGATTATATTATTATAAAAATAAATAAAGATGTTGATAGAACTACTGTCATCCCTCCTAATAATAACAATCAGAATCTTGGCATTGAACGTTTCATTGCTGTAACTAAAATCCACTATGAAAAAGTACATTGGAATCCTGAACTTCATCAACCACATCGTGTGTATGATTATATGCATTGTGGTTATCGTATTAGCCATCGAGAACGATGACGTGCTGTACTTCTGCGGTTGTATAATCGCAATGCCGTTACTGATGTGGAACCTGAAAGTGTTTGCAGAGAAGTTAGCAAATGCGTTCGATAAGTAGATGATGATGCTGGGGCTGTATGTCCCAGCATTTTCATTTATATTCTTGTTTATTGTTTAATTTAAATATTTTATGTTATGTTAGTAGTTAGCATTGTTGGAAAAGATGTATATCAAGATCACGTAGTCATCTGCACTTTAGATGATATTCATAATATCGATAAAGTCAGAAATATTATATTTAATAAATATAATATTGCTTTTAGCAGTGAGCCTACTATATCTAAAGTAGGTTATTACGTATATGATTTAGCTGTATGGAGCAAAGACATTCGTATGGTTGTCGAAAGTGCGCAATATATTTGTGATGATAGTCTTCAATAGACTATCATCACAAATATTTTTATAAAACCCTCATATAATAACAATAAAGAATTTGGCATCGTTAGTGATGCTCCGGCTGTTCGTACTGGCAATACGACCGTCGTTAATTCTAATGCCCGTGCCAAAGGAGCACGTAACGTTGTTATGGCAACTCAAACCAAAGATGCGGTTACTACCGCTGTTACTATCGTGAAGACCAAACTGGTCCGTGTTAGTGTGTACGAAGGTGTTGACGGTATTCGCTACCGTTTCAACTTTGCAGATTCTTTTCCTGCGTATCGTCGTGGAGAAGATGGCCAGAATGTTTTGGCCACTGCTAACTACGTCGATTTCCTGCCTAACGTAGCTATCGCTCAACTCATCAACTGTCTGCCTGAACTTGCAGATCTCCACGTTGATGCTCGCGAGCGTGCTATTCGTCAGGGTGTGAGTGGCGGAATCAATGCTGCTCAATTGCAGATTCTCTGTCGTGGTGCAGAGTTCGTGATTGAACGTATTCAATTCGCTGCTGGCGATCCGTACAAAACGTATGACGGCGATGATGCTGTCCACGAGCACGAGGGTTTCTCGACCAACATCAAAGAGGTCAAACTGCTCGACAAGCAGGTAAAACTGCTGGAGAACATGCAGATGCAGCTGCTGATGAACCAGCTGTGATACAACGGGAGAGGCGGTGAATAACCGCTTCTCTCCTTTCTGTTTTTTACCCTCATATAATAACAAGAAAGAATCCGAGCAATATAGGACATGATATTAAGAGTTCTATATAATGCTCGTAATTAGTGGTCGTAATGGACGAGACACAAAGGGTAACTGCCATGCTGTCGCTGGTAGTAATGCAACTAATGTTTATATTAACATTTATGTTGCTATAAGCCAAAAAATCCATTATATGTATATATATATTCCGATAGGAATATATACATATAATGCCCTATTTTTGGGTAAAAAAGGAGTATCATACAATGAATGATTTTATTGATGATTACTATAATAATTGTTTTATTAATCATTATGCGAATGAAAATAGTGCTCTTATTTAGTACTATTAAATGTTCTGCAAGTGATGGTGATGTTGTTCAAAAACTTGTTTTTGAATAACTCACAGGATTTAAACAATAACAATATAAACAAAATCAATAGTATGATTATCATTAAAATCATTAACAAAACAATTCATAAATAACAGAAGAACAAATAGAACATAAAATAACAACAGGAGAATTAATACAAAAATTATTATTAACTTCTATATTTTCAGATTCAGAATCGGTATTAAATTCTCCTGTTGAAATAGGAATAGGATTATGGATAGCTAAATCATAGTTATCAGCACTGGGTTTAGTAACAAAACTATCCATAATCTATTCCTTTATAATTAAAACAAAGAATATAAGTAAGATTTTAAATAACAAAATCATATTTAATTTCATTAAATTGATTAACAAAATCATTTATATTTACTTTTTTAAAATGAACATTGACAAAAGGAATAGGAATATTAATGAAATTAGCATGTTGTTTAGTGGATTTTACAATAGCAAAATCATTAGTTCCTATTCCTTAACGATAAATAGGTGGAATAAAAATAAGATTAAGAGAAAGAGAAAAGAGTAAGTTGGAGCATCTGATTCACCTCCATTAATTCTTCATTCCACTTCTCCTTTCATCATCATCTCCACAATATTCTTATTCCTGTTAAACATTACTCTTTTTCGTCCCTTTATTATTCCAATCTTAAAACCCTTTTAAATAAATAATTGAACTTTCATTGAACTTTTCTCTTTATTATTCATATTTTCATTAAGTTCATTCCTATTTTCATTACAAAGTTTATCCAATCCAAAATCATATATAATTTCAACCTTTAAACAACTCAAAACAAGATAAACTATGAACACAATAACATCATTAACTGCATTACTATTAGAAATCACTCTTTATACGATAGTAATAGCAATAATTATGTTACAATTAATAGCTGTAATATGGATTCTAACTACAATAATTAAGAAAGTATTTAAAATACCAACAAAATAAATCACAACTTATGTTATTATACGCAGGAGGAAAATTAGCAGATTATACATCATATTCACGAGGCTCTTCTTTATCAGAACAAGGAGCAGAAATTCTACCTTGGATTATATTAGCTATTGTAGTAATAGTAATAGTATTTTTAATATACAAAAATACAGACCCAGATAAACATGAAAAATCATCAGATGGGATGGCTATATTTATAGCATTCATGTTAGTATGGGGTTTACCATTATTATTAATGATATTAACATCATAGCTTATGGATTCAATAAAAATAATTGTAATATGTATATCTTTAGTAGTAACAATAGGATCGACTATTATAGCATCTTATATAGCTATTAAAGAATATAAACAATACAAAAAATATAAGAAACTGAAAAAGCTATAATATCATATTTGTTAGTACTTATACTTTTGATATTATTTGCTCTCATTT
>OHSQ01000388.1_pt1 | contig 20797 bp, 16 predicted proteins | sample 1578661 | NCBI WGS metagenome assembly OHSQ01 (sample SAMEA3879534, study PRJEB24766) | human gut metagenome | biome: human-associated habitat; feature: feces | place: USA | collected 1985/1987 | reverse complement strand
ACATAATGATTTATAATTTAATTGATTTATATATAATTTGATAATTAGAAATATCTAACAGATGTGTTACGTCTATCTCTGGATTCTTTATCACGGTCACGCATTTCTTTTTCACGATCTTCACGATCATAATCTAACTCATAATATCTATTACGACCAGGTCTTTCATACTCGTCATAATATTTAGAGTAAGGATATCGGTAATCGTTTTCTTTATTTGCGTATTCCATTCTACCAGAACGTCTTGCATAACGACCATATTCTTCTTCACGATCTCTGTGCATACGTTCGTATGCTTTATAATCGTTTTCTTCGTCGTCACACATAATGTACACATAGTAGTGCCACATCTTGCCTTCTGAAATGTCTTTGTCACAAAGCCAAGCTTTAGCTAATTCTGCGAAATATTTGGTATTTGCGCTACCAGTCATTGCTACTACTGCTTTATAAAAGTCTGAATATATCATATTCATAGCAACAAACCAGTCCCACTTGTTATGTTTCTCTGATTTTAAGTTTATGCCCATTTGATTGGCAACGGACGTTGTCTCTTCAACCGTCCAGTGAGGTCCTTTTGTACCATCCTCATTTTCCATACCCTCTACTGCGTAATGAGCATGTTCCTCATCAAAATGAGGGCCATTTATAGCTTCATACATATTTGCAGCCAATTCTGACTTCAAAATAGTGAAACCTTTTTTCCAACAGACTGCCTTCATGTTTTTCTAAAGCTGTTGCCAACTTATCTATAGCTTCTGTAGGAGATTGATGGCGTTTAATTTGTTCTAATATTTTGTTCAAATGCATAGTTTCAATTTATTTATTGATTAACACTAAATTGAAATGTATTGCAATTATTCTGATATATGTATTACTCTAGTATCTAATACTTGAATTAAATCATTAGAGTTTATAATTTGATATTTACTTATTTTATCTTTTTTAAAATCGAAGTGAATTAATCTTTGAAACCAATTCTTATAACGTCTTCTATAGACTTTATCTTCATATACAAATAAATCTTGATGATTTAGTATTTCCATAGTATGTGTGAACACGCTATCTTTTCTAGCCACCGTGATGGTTGTCAATTGATTTGGTTTTAGCTCTACACAGAAATCCTTTTCTTTCGAAGGGATTATTCTTACTGTGGTATCTCTAATTACGGTCTCAGTAGATGCTACTTGACGTAGTTGCTTATCTTTGATATTTAGCTTCTTTTGTTGATCTCTGGCGACCTTTATTAGACTATCATTAGAATTTTTAAAATCATTTACTGTCAATTCCAACAACCTTGCTTCATTTTTATTTTGATTTGCAATATTTTCCCATACTTGAGCATTATTCATTGCAATCCCTACTTGTTTATCTAAGTCATTTACTTTCTTAGCAAGTCTGACATTATTAAACAATAGTAAACTAAAAATAACAGCAATTGCTAATTTTACTTTGGAAAATATCATTTTATCTTTTTTACAAGTTTCTTTATCTTTGGTAAATCATCTTTTTCTATTGTAATGTCTAAATACTTTTCTCCTTTGCTACGTATGAATTTACTAAAGATTTTCCACGGTCCAGTAGGATCAATTGCTTGAAGGTTTTCGATTATCGACCATAGTTCAACTCCACAGACAATTCCTGAAAATGCTTCTACCAAATGCATGTCTATTGATTTTAATATTTCTGTGTCCATGAGATGACAACAAGAAATTATCATTGCACAGTTTCCGAATTTCTTTAAAGTAGACCACAATCTTCTAGATTCAAACTTACCACCACGAGTAATTGATACTCTGGTGCCAAGAATTGCATCTATAAGTATAAATACACACACTACAATTATTACTGTCCATATTGGAGCAAAGAATGTAGATAACCAACCCATTGTACCAGAAAGTAAACAGGCAGCAAATTTAATTGGTCCATCATTAACTAATTCTTTAAAGTAATTCACTGTAGCTACACTTTGAGCTGTTAATATAATATTATTTAGTTTTTGTAACATTACAATAATTTGAGAGGATGTGATTGAAAAACAAAACGCTAACCAATACAAAATTAGCTAGCGTTCTGATATCTTTTGACAGTTTATTTAGTAAACGTCAATAAGGTTTAAAAGTTCTTTATTTATAAATTGACACTACCCTAAGTAATAGCGGTTATTTGTTCACTATTTGATTCATTTTGCATTTGTTCATAAGCAATGAAATCTGAATCTACTTGTTCCTTCAATTCTTTTCTCTTTTGTAAGAAATCTTTGTAAATATCTATATAACTTTCATCTAGTATCCCTAGTAATGCAGCATTATAGTCATTCAGTTTCTTTGCTTCAACATCTGTACCCCATAATTCATTAATACATGTTTCTAATATCTTATTAGCAGTTAATGTGGGCCATACAGTTACTTCATAATAGGAATAACCGTTATATTCAGTATTTTGTTCTTCTTGTATATTCCATCTATACAAATAATAACCACTATTATCTTTTTCTATCTTACTAGGTATTTTATTACTATATACTCTTTTCATATTATTCTGTAGTTGTAGTTATTTCAGTTGATTTATATTTAGGGAAAAAGCAAAGACGTGTTCCTATATCTCTAGCAGAATTGGATGTGTAACCACCATAAATACTTGCAAGACCATTACCTAAAGCGCCATTAGCAGAAGATCCGGCTAATACTACAAATATTCCGTCAATTGTTATAGTAGTACGATAATAATCACACCAATAAGTGGAAGAACTACCATCTACTTCTGTAGGTATGATATCACCATTTTCTCCAAGCAACATCTTCTTAGCATAACCGCTTGTACGGCAGATATTACCTTTCTTGTCATAGCCCGTATAAGAGGTGTCGCTGAAATTCGACGGGTCATCGGTGGTCCATAGAATAGACAATCCGGCATCACCCGTGGTGACCTGTATATTAGCCCCGTCAGTGTATTTCCAGACATGACCGAACGGATTCTCTATACCACGATACCTGTTAGCCATCAATGTGGCATGAGTACCGCCGGAAGCGTTCTTCACCACATATGCCTTCTCTCCAGAGCCGTTCCCGAACTCGTTGGTATAGCCGCATGGTATAAGGGGGTTTGCATTATTGAAATTTATCCAATCTGTCATTTGTGATGCACCCTCTCCAAGACCACCTTGTGAAAATCCATTAGCATCTTTTTGAGCGTTAAATGGTTTTTGACTATTTAATGTAGCATATTCTACTGCAAATAACCAGAATAAGGTTTTATGTGCTCCATAGGTGTACATCTCCCAGCCACTCCCACGTTTCCTAGCGGCTTGCCGGAATTGGTCTCGGGTGAGGTAGGTGACGGGACAACCTAGCAAGGAACGGTAGGTTCCGTCCCATTCGGAGGTGTTGTCACCTCCTCTTTTATTTACATTTATACTTCCAACACCATAAGAGGAAATCAAAGTAGAGGAGCTTCTATCTATTCCAGACTCAAATGAACTTATATAAAATTGATCTATATGGTTATATCCTGGTAATGGCATAGCGGATAGCATCATTCTAAATTTGGTTCCGTCTTGGTAAAATTTATACCAATGTTCAGGTATTTCAGTCATTATAGACTCTGTTAAATATTCTGTATCTATATTACCCCAATTTGAATTATTTAGATAATTTTTTATTCCACCATTATTATCCAATATAACACTTCTCAACTTACTCTGGATAGGTAGTTCTCTATGTAATTGCATATTACCTACTCTAACTCCATCAGGACTAGATGATGCAGTATCCCATTCAACACCATATGCGTATCTTTCTTCTAGATCTGGTATATCCTCCCAAGCTGGAGACCACTCGGTCGAGATGTCACCATATTCAAGTTTAATCTTATGGATGGTGGAAGTTGATGTGCCAGTTTTAGGAGAACTAAATACAACCATATGTGTATTATCAGCTACTGCATCTCCGATATTAGTAATCCATTTAAAAGTCTTACTGGCCTTCCCATTCACAAAGTCAGCCTTACTGAACTGAGCCATAGAACCTACTGCACCAGTAGAGTTATATATAGTGAACATTTCCTTATCATCACCCAACTCTCCAAAAATAGTCAATGTTACTTGTGTTCCTTTAGATATCGGTTCAGTTAGCCAATAATCAGCCATCTCATACTTGGAATTACTTACCTCTGTACTAGATCCAAGCAATAAATTCTTCCCATATACTGGCAGCTTACGATATTTACCATCATCCATTAAAGATTTAGTTCCATCACCTGTAGTATATATTGTTAACTTCTTAGTATTACTCTCAGAAAGATTATGTGTTAGATTTGTATGTATATCAATTCCGTTACTTGTTGGTATTAAATATTTTGTACCAGAATCTACATTTACAGTTAAATCTTGATATATAAAGATTTGCACAGAATAATCTTGTAGTATTCCAATATTCAATTCTAGATGAAACCAAATAGAATTATCACCATTAATATTATACCCACCAAGAAGATTTGATATATACATCCCATTATCTCTTACTGGAAGTGTATTAACAGCGTTGCTTGGAAGCTTCTCTAATAATTTATTATAATTTTCCTGAGATATAGATGGATTGTCACTTGATGTTATCTCCATAACAATGTCGAATACTGTATAATCTGGTAAGTCAGATTTAGTAGCCAATTGAGTATCTACATATTCCTTATTAACGTCTACAGTAGGTATAGTAGGTTTATTCAATATCAATGCATCTCCTTCTGTAGCATTCCAATCGGCATTAACATTTACTTCGGCACCAGCAGCAATGCCATTCAACTTTGTCTTATCTGAAGGTAACATCAAACCAGCTAAAGCTGTAGTAGATGCAGGAAGATTTAATTCTATATTTTCTACTACATTGGTTACTAAGTTCCTTTTATCCAGAGTAATAGAGATATCTGTTGCTGTAATGTTCTTAGTAGCAGCTTCAATTACTTCATTGATGTTTGTAACTTTGGTTTTATCTGCAGTAACATAATCATTAGTACTTAAACCCTTACCTTCTACTTTATCAACTTTAGTATCAATAGCATTATATACCTCAGTAAAGTCAACTTCTGGTATATTTACTACAGACCATACACCATTTTGTCTAGCATACTGTGAACCATCTTTAGGTGCTTCTTCTACTAGTTCCTGACCATGATCACTACTTAAGTATGGTATTTTAACCCATTCTCCATTATATTTTACTTTAATTACCATAACTAGTTATTAAATATTTGTTTGCCAATTGTTTTAGCTTCTGTTCTAAGCATTTGAAAAGATTGCCATTCATCAAACCTAGATGGTGGTTGACTACCACTAAGTAATTGTTCGACCATGTTAGATTTTAATGCTGCTTCCTCATCTGCACTATACTTTGTTCTAATGATTTTACTTACAAAAGAATCGTAGGTTGGTTCTTCATTGAATTTTAATTCATAATAAGCATAACCATGTATATCTTCAGAATTAACTTCTTCAATATCCCATCTAACTGCCCATTCATTCATTCCTAGGTATTCTATTACTTTAGGTATATTATCACCCTGTACTTTTTTTAATTCCATCATCACTTAATAATTTTTGTCTATAATCTTTAAAATTATAAGATCTCGTAAAGCGATACCATAAATTATGACAGCTTCCATATTTACACCATCCCCAATAAGCTGCTAGTGATGCTAGCCTCTTATTATTACTTTTATAACTTAATTTATGAATAAACTTCTTTTTGATATCTTTCCTGAGTAAAGTATGACCATGGTAAAATACATAACCAATAAAATCTATACCTCTTACTTCTACAGGAAATATCTGCCAATTACGTTTTATTTTTAATTTCAAGTTATCGGCTAGATATTTTTCAATCTCTTGTAAGCAATATCTTAAGTAATCTTTATCTGGGTGTAATATAACAATATCATCACAATACCTGTAATAATATTTTATTTTTAATACTTGTTTAATCCACCTATCGAACCAAGTCAAATTCAAATTTGCTGCAAATTGAGATATGTAATTTCCAATTGGTAAACCTTTTGGTGTAGAATAAACTACATGATGTAATAATCTTAATAGTTTCTTATCCTTAAATATCTTTTCAAATTGTGAGTATAACACATCTTGATCTATAGAAGGAAAGAACTTTTTAATATCTAATTTTAAACAATATTTTGTGCCTTCTTTATCAGCTTTTAAATCTCTTTTCAATCTCTTTACTCCATAATGGATACCTCTTCCTTTTAAACAGTTAAAGATATCTGCAGTAAATCTACTAACAAGGTAAGGTTCTATAACATTCATTATAGCATGATGGACTATTCTGTCTGGATAATACGGTAGCCTATATATCTCTCTTTCTTTATTACCACGATCGGCGATGATTGTGTATACGCAATATTCCGAAGTACGATACGTATCTTCTATTAATGCCTTTTGTAACCGGACCAGATTTTCATGTGGATTCCTGTCAAATTTCTTAACGCCGTATCTTTTAGTTTTACCTAGCCTAGCCTTCTTTTCAGCCCGGACCAGATTTTCATATGATATTATCCTGTTAAATAAATTGCCTATTCTTTTCATAAGCTATTTTGGTGGTAAGACCCGTTCGCACAATACTACTAGGGTCTCTTCAAAGCACCTGTTATCTTTTACCTAGAGGTAAGGCTGATCTAAGTTCAACAAACATTTTTGTAGTTATCTGAAAGTATCTGTTAGTTCCAAAATTTCACTGATATTCGTCTATGAATTCGAGGATGCATTATTAGCATTAGCTATGAAGACTCTGCATTGAGAACCATTATCTGAATTACCTGACTGTTTTTTCAAGTATGAAATAATGTGACAGCAGTCTTACTATAAAGTCATCTCATAGTAATTCTTTTAGATCCCGCCCTTGTTATTAATATTTAATTATCTATATTACTCAGGACTATGCCTGCATTTTCTTAAATGTATCTGAATCAACTACAACGATCTTACCATAAAAGGCTAATCTTGCACCGACAGCCGCCGACGAAGCCGAGGACGCATGATGAGCATAAGCCATGAAGACCCCGCAGAGAGAACCATTAACCGAACAACCCGACCGTAGAAAGATTCTATTTGCTGTTGGATTAAACCAGCTATAATCGGAATAGTAAGTAGTTTCAGATCCACCATTTGATGTAGGAAGTACGTCTCCATATTTACCTTGAGCTATGGTTTTAATCCATCCATTATATCCTTCAGTTGCAGCTGGATTGGGTTCATATCCTACAACTCTAATATTAGTAGCACCTTCTGCTTCAAGATCTGATACATCCTTATCTGGGAATGAACCTCCGTCATATACAACGTATTTACCTTTTAAAATGTTTATTCCTTGTACAAACTCCCACTTACTGTAATAGCAGTCTTCAAGTCCTAGGAAGTTAGTTGAATAGTATGATGTATCATTTGTAGTAGCCTTTTTACCATCTCTATTACCCAATGTAATAGTTGCTCCAGTAATTCCATAATTATATCTTTTGGTTCCACCAGAACAAGGTATTGCTGAATTAGAAGTACTAATGTTAGTGGTCTTATAGTAAGCACAAAACATTCTAGCTATAGTAGCGTGAGATCTATAATCTCCAATACCCCATAAAGGGCCGTTTGACTTAGCTTGAGATACAAATGTAGCCATTGTTTGTGAAGCAGTAGACGTTACACCCCATGCAGACAATAAAGTTCCATCAGTATTAGTATAAGCCTCAAAAGTACCTAACAACATTTCAGGTTCTTCGATATAATCACTATCAATTTGTTGTTCAGAAATATAAGTTCTCCAAATGCCAGGTGATCTTTCAACAGTTTTATGATAGTATTTTGGGAAATACACCATTCTATTTTCTTTTCTAGAAAGGTCAATATCAATAGCAGAACCATCGGGCCAATTAGCACTATTTTCTTCATTACAATAACTAATTAATGCAGCATCATCTCCATAGGGTTTAGCAATACATCTCTTAAACTTACTTCTTAATGATTCAATTACATTTCTATTACCACCTGTTGCACATGTTGTGGATGAATTGTTTTCATCATTTTCATACCAATATGCTAGAGTATCTTCTAGATTAGAAGTATCTACTAATGTTTTATAATACCAGGTTCCATTATAAGAACCAAATAATATGGAGCTTTTATTAATTAAGTTTACTTGACCTGAACAATATTTTGGTAATCCTGTTGCGTTATCTTTTCCATCATTAGCATAAAGATTCAAAACACACCACCCCGAGACAGCAGGAGTAATCTCTCCTTGTAGCAATACATGGGAAGTTTCACCAATATAATTGTTTATTGCCCATTTACATAATGCAATCAAAAAATCCTCTGTCGGATAGCCAACTGTCTCATAATCTGATCTTAATAAACCCTGACTTATTAAATCAGTTATTTTTGGAAAATTAATATATAATGCAAGATCACCATTTTTATATCCAGCATGATAACCATCTAGCAAATCAGCATCTAATCCACTACCTGAACCATCATTACCTTCGTTCCATACTTTTTTATTATTTATCACAACAGTATCGTAAGGGCAGGATATGGACAGATTAGAATTTGTCATTGCTATATTACCATAAGATACTCCATTTTCTCTAAAGTCTATTTTACTGTACTTCTCTCCATCAGTATTGTTAAGTATTAACTTAGTACCCTGACTAGTTTCAATGGCTAACACCCCTTTCATGGTATCTCCCGCTCTCTTCACATATCTAACATCACTAGTATCTTTAGTCATTGCAGTGATTCCTTTAGCAAAGGCAATTTTAGTACCACTCTTTGTAGCAGCAGTAATTACATTACCTGTACCGGTTACTTCAATTGTCTCAAGTTTGTTTGCTTTTATGTTGGTAATGTCCTGAGTAATTGTAGAATCATCGTAATTACTCAACCCATCAAGCTTAGTCTTATCAGCAGCAGACATTACACCAGCTTTACTAGTAGTAGCTTTGTCAATAGTTATTGCACTACTATCTGCTGTACCTGTTGTGGGATCTTTCTTTTCCAGAGTAATAGCAACAGCATTAGCATCAGCAGTAGCACCTGTAGCATTAGATACATAACTACCTAAATTAGTTACTTTCTTTTTATCCTCAGCTGTATAGTCTTTAGTAGATAAACCTTTACCTGCTTCCTTCTTTACAAATAATTCATCTGCTTGTGCTTGACTATAACCATCAAATGTGAAATCATAGTTTTCACTAGGATCTAACCACATGATCTCTTCCTCAGTAGGTTCAGTATCTGAGATCTTAATATCCTCTGGTATAGTTACATTCTTATTTACAGCATTCAAAAGTACTCTTTTAGTAATAGTCTCAATCTTATTAACTTGTGCACCTGCTTCAATACCTTGTAACTTTGCAAAGTCTTCCTTGGACATCAAACCATTAGCTGTCAATGATGCTAATTCAGCAGTACCACCTAATGCATCCCAACCTTCACTTGTCCATGCATAGTTAGTATCATTCTTACGAACATTCCACACATCACCAATAACATTACCTTCAGTAGGCAAATCTTCAATCGTATCTACAGATCCTTTGAAAATATATACAGAAGTAAACTTACTGTCTACTTGGGATTTATTATAGTAATTGTTAGCAAGATCATCTGCTACTACCTTTATGTTAGCATCAGTTTGATCCTTAGTATAATACCTAGTATCATGAGTATGAGTAGTTACTTCACCTACTAATACAGCTTCAATAGCTGCTTTACTAAGTTCAGCATCTTTACCGGGTTCTCCTTGAGGTCCTTGGAATCTACCCATGTTAACCCATTTTGTACCATTCCAAAAGTATAAGTCTGTACCAACAATATAAGAATCACTAAGCTGCGGGTCTACAATGTCATTTAAATCTTCTGGACTATTAAGACTACCTTTCAAGAGAATACCTGAAGATGGCCAACCTGTATTTACATATACATCATTAACTTCATCCCAAAGATACCAATATCCATCCTCTCCTACTTTGGGTGGATTGTCTGCATATTCTTTGGCCCTTGCTGCTTGAGTGTTGGCATTGTTAGCAGCAGTAGTAGCATTTGTAGTAGCTTGTTGTGCAGCTGTTTTAGCCTCATTTACAGCAGTTATAGCATCAGCTGTATTCTTTTCCCTTGCAGCCTCTTGAGTCTCTCTAATCGCCTCATTTGCCTGTCTAGTGGCTTCATTTGATTCCCTTTCCTGTTCTGCTGTATCACGAGCTGTTTCAGCTGCAACTCTTCCTTCTTCAGAACTGATTCTTTTTGTTTCTTCCTCAATCCTTTTCTGCTCATTTGTGTTACGTTCAGCTTCAGCAGAAGCTCTTAATGTCTCTGCACTAGCTCTAGAACTTTCAGCAGATATACGATTAGCTTCATTAGTTTTACGAATATCCTCTTCAGACCTTCTGGAGTTCTCTGCAGCAATACGCTCATTCTCAGCAGTTACCCTTTTAGTCTCTTCTGCTTTCCTACTATCTTCATTGGAGATACGTGTATTTTCATTGCTTACTCTGGTATTCTCAGCATTAACTCTACCTTGTTCTGCAGTAACACGTAATGCTTCTGCTTCCTTAACAGCTTGTTCAGTAGCTTCTACTTGAGCTTTAGCTTCTAATGCTTCTGCTGCTGCATCTAATGCAGGTTGTTTTAATGATTGCACCCATTCCTCTTCAGTACCTACAAAACCATGTTTTACTGCAACTTCATATGCTGACCAACCTTGAATACCTTGCATACCAGATAAGTCAACAATGAACTTCCAACCTTCTTGAGTCTTTAAGTAAACTTTAGCATCATCAGGATCTTCTACATTATTAGTATTAATAAGTACATACTCACCTAACTTTACATCAGCAGTACCCCAATCAGCTTCCATTGCTTCAACTGAAGGATATTCCTTTTTATAAGTAAAAGCATCACCAATAGCAGCTATACCAGTATTAATATATTGTTTAGTATCATAGTCATAGATCCACCAATCATTATCTACAATCTTTGGTGGATTACTAGCAATCTCTTCAGCTTTATCAGTAGCAGCTATTGCATCGTCAACTATACCTTCAATTTCTTCTACAGCTTGGTTAGCTTTATCTGCAGCTTCATTTGCTTTGTTAGCTGCTTCTAGTGCAGCAACAGCAGCATCTTCAGATGCTTTACTTAAGCTATCAATCCAATCTTGTTCACTACCTTTAAAACCTAATTTAACTGCAATATCGTAAGCACTAAGACCACGAGCTTCTATACCTGTATCTACATATACTTTATTGATAGGATCATAAGTAAACCAATGATCATTCTCACCTATATACGGAGTCTCTGCAGTAGCTTTTACTCCAGTATCTCTATTGTCTACCCACCAGTTGCCATTAGAACCAATAAATGGTGGTACATAGTCATCTTTACTTACATCAAAGAGTACAACCCATTTTTCTATATCACGATTGTAAACTTTAATTATTCTACCTTTTGAATCTGCTCCCAAGTCAACCCAGTACCCAACCTGATCTGGATTGGGTACGGTTATACTTGCAAACCATTCATAATATACATTATTCTTAACCATTGTAATAGTTATTATTTAGTTCTTTTGCGTTAGCATATTGCCACGGTCCTATTTTTGTAAACCCTTTTTCTGCTTGTATTTGTGAGTAGATGTTCTCAATTTTTTCATACATCGACATACCCTCATCATTCAACCTATTAGTTGCATTTAAAACCATTATTTTATCTGCAAGATAAATTATTTCATTTTCAGTAAATTCATAGTTTTGGGTAGTTTCTAGATCCAAGGCGCCACTAAACTGTGTATATACATTACCATCTACACCAGTATATTGACTAATTCCTTCAAGCTCCTCTTCTGTAAAGTCAACTTTTTGTTTAATAGACTCTTTTGTTTGTAAATTAACATAAGAATCATATTTCCAAAGTAAGTTGTATATTATAATTGCTCTTTCCTTTAAATTAAGTTCCATATTATCCTTCTATATATAAATATCCACTATTACTTACCCTAACATTAAAACTAGTATCACTAGACTCCAAACCGTAATTTTTTAGTTGAGTTAAAGTAGGTAACTGAACAAAATTGACAATAGTTCTTTCCATATTGTTTGAATCTCCGAAGTATCTACTTTCTACAGAAAAACCAGATCCCCATCCTGAATTAGTATAATGTTGACAATTTAACCAACGTTGTGGGGTATTACTATATCTAGCAGATCCATTATATAATATGAGAGTAAAGCCATTTGTAGCACCTTCTCTACTATTCAAAGTATTCAATACTACTGCAGGACATGTTTGCCCAGTAGTTGCTGGAATTGCTGATAAACCAAAACCAACAGCAGCAGAAGGAATTCCATAACTACCATACATAGTCATAGTAGGGGATAATGTGAACTTGTTTCCATAACTGTCTGAATTAGAACCTGTCATTCTACCTCCCGAAATATCAAATCCTCCTACAGTACCACCTACTGCATTTAGCTTTGATGTGTAACATTGACCGCTAGTATCTACTCTAAACGGTGCAGATCCAGGTGAAGATGCCGCATTAGATCCTATTGCTAAATGAATTTTACTTGTAACGGCAGCAGTTGTTCTACCATCTAATCGCATTGTACCAGATTGAGATTGAATATTAGTATTATAAAAATCCCATCCTGCAATAGTTGCTTTATCTGCGAATAATAAATCTGTAGCTACATTTTCAAATGAATTAAATTTAACCCAGTAGTAATTGCCACCATCTGTACCTGCATTACTACTTGGAGTTTTTCCACTAAACGCACCAGCACCTTTCTTAGATCTATTCACTGCATAAAACGAACCACTATACTTTACTATATCTCTTACGTTTCCCTGAGAATTTGTTGTCCAAGCATAGTTAGTAGTTGAAGAGTATTCACCACGATAACTTAAACCCGGGCCATAATCTCCATCACTTCCTGTTGCACCTGTAGTACACACTGCACTTGTATATGAATAATCTCCATCATCAAATACTATATATAATCTAGTCCATATCCAATATCCACTTTCTGCTGCAGGAGCACTTGAACTCCAACTTCCTCCAGATAAACTGGTTGGTGAAGTAGATTTGTAATATTGCATAGTAACACTTTTCACACCTCTACCATCTGAACCATTTTCTCCATTCAATGGAGAAAAAATAATAGGTTTTGTCCACCTGTAACCCGATTTATCGGGTAGTAGATCTATTTTATTTGTATTTGGATTAAGATATCCTGTACTTGTCCAAGTTAGAGTGGTTGTACTATTAGTGGGATCTGGATACCATGCAAAAGAACCAGAAGTACCACCACTAGAAGAAATCATTTCTGTAAAAGTAGGACGTGTTGGAGTGGAATTAGTATTACAATAAATTTGTATAGAAGAATTGCCAACATTTCCATCTTTTCCAGTAATATTCTTTACTAAAGATAACACTACTGTATCTACAGTTATTCCTTCGTACACAAAGTTTATTTGCCACTGCACAGTAACATAGTTATTTGGGATACTGGAACTATTGACAGTGATCTGTTTCTTTTCTTGATTTATACTTAATGTACCTACACCACTTAACTGGGAAGAAGTTAGAGTATATTCAGTATTATTAAATTTTGTGCCACCTCTTCTTAAGTGAGCATAAGTAGTGGCTTGAGACCAATCACTGACAACACCTTCGTAATTTGCTGGAACTGTCATACTTTCATTATCTAATGCTCCTCTATACGCACTTTCTCCATCTCGAACATTATTTATTGTAATTATATCTTCAAACGATACCCCCCCAGTACTAGTTACTACACATCTAAATGTAATTTCATCTTCACCTGTCTGGAAATATACTCCATTATAAACTACAACTAATTCAGATTTTGTTTCTCCCTCTAGCAAAGTCCATTCAGAAGTACCAGATATTTTCCAATACCACTTATACGAAGCTACATCCATTAATGTGGTATCCATCTTTAATGTTATTGATTGAGGAGTTGGTATTTTTGCATATTCTGCGTAGTGAAAAAATTGTTCTCCAGTTAAATATGTTCTAACAGCATCTTCTCCATTGAAGCCATCTTCTCCATTTTTACTTTGGTTAATATACCAATCTTTGGTTACTGTTACACCTTCGTCTACTTCAATTGTAAGAGTTATTCTTGCACTAGTAGAAGTTAATGTTTTTAAAGATACTCTATTATCTTTAACTTCACATGTACCAGAACCTTCAGTAAATTTAGCTGTCATGGAAATAATTGGTATTTGAGTAATTCCATGATATGCAAATACATCAGTGTATATTGTAGATGGGTCTATTAGTATATTACCAGAACTATCAAATGGAACAGATGCGGAATAATTTGTTAAGTCTATATAATACGCATCTAGACCTTCGGCACCATTTGCTAATTTAGCAACTTGCATCTCATCATAATAAGTCGCTTGAGTATCATTATCAGTTACGGTGCATCTAAAAACAGCAGTTCTGTCAGTAATCATATCTGGTGTAACTATTAAAGAATTACCATACCCAACAATTTCACTATTGTTTGTTACATTTGTCCATTGATATGATGGTTGCACAATTCCATATGTCTTTGCGTTTAATCCTAAATTAACTGGAGTGGGAGTACCAGAAAAGTCTGGGGAATCATACAGAAACATTCTATTTCCAACAATTTCTACCCATTTTGCAACATCATCACCAGCTTGCCCATTTTCTCCTTTTGCAATATAAATTGTCCAATAAGGACTTCCTTCTTTCGGTTCTTTACCAATGTTGTCTTGAGTGGCTATCCAAGTACTACCATTATATGTTACACAGTCATAATAATAATATTGCTTATCTACCGACCAAGTTCCTCTATAAATAGGAATACCAGTTTCAGTTCCATCTTTAGATACTACTGTAATTGTACCAACAAATTTACTATCTTTTCCAATTACTGTTTTATCTTTGCCTTCCAAAGTAAAATCATTAATTCCCGAGTAAAAGGCAATCCTTGGAGCATTTGATCCTTTTGCGGAAATGAAAATAGCGTTACGTCTATCTTCCATTTGTTTATCATATTCCGCATCTCCTTCTACTCGATGACCCAATAATAATATTTCATCATCTGCAGAAGGTGTGCTACTGCCAGGCTCACACACATCCTTAGATAGTAATATATAATCACTACCTACTTCTGTTACGGCTCTCCAATATCTTTTTACATTATGTCCATCAAATTTTTGACATATTGCTTGGTCGTTTACAATAAATTCATTATACTTGGTGCCATCTTCTGTATCAAAGTAACATTTGTATCCATTAACTTTTTCCTCTACTTTAATACATTTCATATCACCTAATGTAACTAAAATATCTCCACCTACTGCTTTTATTTCATTTACAGTTAATTCATTAACTGTCATATTACCTCTAACAAATAGGTTATCTAATTCTAGATTCCATTTAGAATTTGATGGATACAAACTAGCTCCAACTCCATCCCAACCAGAACGGAATGTTTGCCCTCCCTGTATACCTGTAGTATATATTATTCTTCCAGGTACAGTATCCCCACTTTTAAATACATAGTCTTGTTTTACTTTACCGGCAGTATAAATATAGCTATCAGTAGGTGTAGTACTTTCACCCATTTTGATTACAGGTAAAGAACCAGATCCATCTGCAACTGCTTCTACTTGATTTTCAAGTTTAGATAATGCTTGATTTAATGTATCAGTACTTACTAAGGGATCAGCACTTATTCCTTTATAATATCCTTGTAAAGAAGTAATAGTACTAGAAGGTTGTGTATGATAACCTGGTACATCACCACTACTACCCCCGCCATTAGCGATTACTTCTGCTAAAGCAGTAATAGTGTTTTCAGCCACAGTAAGTCTATTGAGAGCATCCTGTAATTGTTGTAATGTAGATCTATTATCAATATCATCTATCCATTCTTGCATAGTACCACCAATCTCTGACATATCGGTGTCATGCTTAGTATCTAATGTAATGATCTTATTATTTAACACATCATAGTAACTAGTGATAGTACTATTAAGATTAGTAGTTACACTAGTATCTCCTTCTACTATCTTATTACTAAGATCTTTATAATTATCATTTACTTTAGTATCTAGTATCTCAACATCTTCTTCTACAGCATCTACTCTCTCATTAGTAGCAAATGTACCTGATAGTGATGTAGTAAAACTTCCACTAGTAATATTTTTATTACTACCATCTTGTACAAGGGTAATGAGGTCTTGCTCTTGCAGTTTAGTTGTTAGTTCAAATTGTGATATCTTTTTATTCATATTACTCTTGGATTATATGTTCCTTTACTTCAGTTAATATACAATCAGAATCAATATCTTTTTCTGGATAGAAATTCATTTGTTTTTTTAAGCAATGAAGATACCCTATAATTTTATCTACGTCGTCCTGAGTAATAGGAAACTCTTCGTCATTTAAATTATTAGCTGCCCATTTAGCTAATTTATCTAAATGCAACAATAGTACTAGATTTGTAATCGAAACTCTATCCAATTTTACATTGTACTTTGTAGACTGATTAACCAATTTACCAACTTTATTTACATAATTCGCAATATCCATCTTTACAATTTTTACAGTCATCAATAGTACAATTACACGTTCTCATATCAAGTAAATTCAGCATTTCATTATAATACTGTTCTGCATCATCTGCAAGATTCAAAGTAGTAGCATTATCATAAAGTGTTTTCTTAAACAGAAACATCATTATTTTATCCTTCATTTTGTTATCTAGGCAGTTATGGCAATACGTAGTTAGCAGTTTTATTTCTGCATAATACAATGATTCATTCATTTCCATATCAATCGTATATAAAATAAAAGGGGAAAGGGATATTACTCCCAATCCCCTTTTTGGTTTGAATTATATTTTTTGATTAAGCAACTTCTACAAAAGCTTTTAAAGCTGTCATAAATGCAGATTCATCAAGTTCACCAGCATTTACATACAATTCACAAGCTAATGGAGTTGTTTTGATATATTGATTATCATCACTAAGATATTTGTTATCCCATTCGATAGACAATGTATCGTAAGTAGCACTTAAATCGGCTTTTAACTCAGGAGCAATGTACGGATAGATACCATTTGCACGATGTGTAATACCTCTGTAACCAAGAGCTGCATTTTCACGATCACGAACAATCTTCGGATTACCTTTACCAGGAGTACCTTGAGTCTTAGCAATCGTTAAATTAGCAATAGGATACATTACATTACTCAACAACCCAGAAGGAATAGTTTTCCACATAAATGCCTCTACAGAAACTTGGGAATAATTTGAATCCAACATAATACCTTCATTATACGGCATTTCTTTTGCATTCAAAGTAAGTACAGCAGCTGAACTAGTTGCTACTACTCTAGCTTCTTTGTGTTTGTTGATCTTGTTTTTAAAAGCTGTAATCAAATCTGTTGCATTAGTACTCTTTGCAATAACTTCATAAGTATGAGTAAATTGTCCTGGTGCTTCATAAATGTCAGTGTATACTAAACGTAATACATAACGATGTCCAACTTCTGGAGTAACATCAGTGGCGGTGATTACAATTTTATCCTCAGCTGCAGCTACATATTCACTAAATACCATGTTAGGTTTAGAACCCTTCATGATCGGCATTGAAAAACGAATAATTGATTTTGTAGACTTTTCACCTTTTACATTATAAACATCTTCTTTACCTTCGCAAACGCCAATATACAATGAGCTAGCAGCTTTTGCTCCGTTTGCATCTTTTACAATTGCTCTATTTTGATCAAATAATGCAATCTGACCTTCTGTTAATGCATCTACTGTCGTATAAGATGCAGGTGCTTCAGTACCGATAAGTACTGTATTCACATGATTAAGCATAATTTTTATTTTTATTTTTGTTAAACTTAATTAGACGTCTAGCTTAACATTTTGATTAGTTCTTCTACTTTCATGTTTCAGATTTCCTCGTCAAACTAAACTACTTCGTATAATCATTCCATTGTTGAAACTTCATTCATATACGATTGATATCTTGGATTAGCCTTATTTTCCAAATACAACTCTACCGCTAACTTAACTATCTCATTGTGAGTTGCAGCTGGCATATCTGTGTACTCATCAAATGGTGCATCAGTTAGACTAATCCTTTTGGGAGTTCTCAAGTATGTGAGAATATAATTTCTTAAATTGTAATTGCCATCTGTATATAAATGAATAGCATTACCTTCATACAATCTTAATGGTCTAGCTGATCTACCATGTAATCTGTATTCTGACAAAGTATTTTGTCTTTGTCTGTCAATATTTTCTACTGTAGCTTCTAACACATCTACATTTTTAGTTCTTGGTTGACCACTTGGACCCACAGGCCAGCAATGATCATAACTAAATATTACAGCTGTTTCTCCTACAGTAAACATATAATCATCCGGCAGAGTAACCGTATACTCTTCTGGATATGTACTAAATTGATAAGATTTTCTAGTAACTAATGTACGAAGATCATCAATTCTTTTTTGATCTTGTTCAAATCCAGTTTGTTTGAAATTAATACCAGAATATCTAGTTTTAATAAATTTATCTAACCCAGCCATTAACCAATACTCAATATCTGAAGTAGTAGGTTTTGTTAGATTGTCATCTAATTGATCTATTTCTAATTCAAATGCTGTTTGTAATTCAATATACTTCATTATTGTTGATTATTTGGTTGTTTTACTTGTAATCTATATTTACCTTCAGTAATAAACATATTAACTGCTAAATCTACAATTTCACTATGAATTGATTCTGGTAGTTCACATTTACTAGCTCCATCAGTAGTATTGAATCTTAATGGTTTTCTATAATAAGTCAATGTAACATTACCTAATGTAGTATATGCATCTACTGCTACTTCTATATAGTTATATTTAGTAGTAGGATCTGATACTAATGCAACAGCAGGTTGCCTAATAATAGGAGTATTGTATGCTGTTTTAATGAACTTACCAAGATCTCTATACTTAACCAGTTGATTATCTACTCTAACAAAATCTTTATATTGTTTATAAGTACCCTTTACCTTACTAAAGGAATGTACATATAAGAAATATTCTTCAGTAGATACATATGGTAATCTGTATCTTGTAAAACCATTAAGAGTAGTACCTGTTGCTGTCAACTCTTTTTCTACTAATAAACTTTTAATAGAGTCTGTATTTCTAGTATGTATGTTAGTTTCAGTTTCCATTTGGTCATCACCAACATAATTCATCATTACATACCTATCTTGAGCTTCATTTAGTATTGAAAATATAAGATCAGAGTTAGGTTTCTCATCTACAATAAGATCTGGACTAATAAGTTGAATCCGTCTCTCGAATTCCATTTGCATTTCCTTACTACTCATATTACTCTGATAATTGTGCTACGTACTGTGGATGTGTTTGAGTTCTTGGAGATTCAATATTCTCAATTGCCATGTCAGCAGCTAGTTTAACTACTTCATATTGCATATACTCTGGAATTTCATCTAGAGTAGACGTAATATCTTGATTATTAATCTTTCTTGGATATGCCAGATAAGTAATATCTATAGTGTAGGGACCTACCATGAGATCCCTATCTATAAACACTATTAACTTATTATCCTCTAGTATTGCTACAGGTTCTTCAATCCAAGGTTTATTATTATAAGTTTCTAAGAATCTAGTAGCTTGTTCGTGACTAATAAGTTTTACTGTAGCTATTTTATTACTACCAAAATGTAAAATTCCTTCTAAGAAGTACATACGCTTATCTTGAGTATCATCACCATAAGTAATACTAGATTTGAAATTATTCATAGTGAGCCTATTACTTATAGGTTCACTTAGTAAAGACAATCCTTTATCAGTTTTTACTAAACCTTCTAAGTCTGCTACTCTTTTTACATTACCTTCAAATGGTATTCTAAGAGTATTATTACCGGTAGCTTTAGTAGCTATCTTACTTAGATACGCTGTGTATAACCAATAATCAATTTCCTCAGGTAAGAAAGATGGACAACCAGATATACCAATATTAACGGCATTTTTATCTGCTTCAATCTTAAATGCTATATGTGCTTCTAATACTGTCATGTTTACTTTTACTTAGATTCAATTTCTTGAAGTATAGTCATTTTGATATCCTGATTCTTTTTATCATTCAATGAAGCAATTGCATCTTCTAAACTTCTACCAATGATATCAGTACCATAGTAATAGATATTTTTAGATTTACGAATTACATTCTTTGAAATAGCTGCTTCAATAATGTATTGAGTGTCTCTTACTTTGTTGTTTACCCAAATCAAGAAGAACTTATCAGGATTATTTTCAATAAGATCAAATAAACTACTTTCAACTAGCTCATTACTGATATTGTCAGTCTTGTGACCATATAAGCGTAAACATTTGCGCATTTCCTCAATTGACATCTTATTAAATTCAGAGAATGCCTCACGTTTAGCTTTATTTCTTTTGTTAGCTTCTTCAGCTTCAATTTCTTTATTTACAAGAACATAATCATGAGTAGGCTTAAGGTTGTTAATACCATTTGCTACTCTTTTGTGTCCTTTTAAAAACAAATATGCAAGTTCATCTTCAGGTCTTTCAGTATGTAAAACTTTATCTCTTGCGCCTAAACCAATTGCATATGTTTTCCAGAATCCACTTTGTGGAGATAAATGTCCTTCTTCATATCCCATTTCTTTCTCCAAACGTCTAGCATCTT
>OHSQ01000386.1_pt1 | contig 20847 bp, 18 predicted proteins | sample 1578661 | NCBI WGS metagenome assembly OHSQ01 (sample SAMEA3879534, study PRJEB24766) | human gut metagenome | biome: human-associated habitat; feature: feces | place: USA | collected 1985/1987 | reverse complement strand
CTGCCCTTGTGGGCTGTGGCGATGATGACGAAAACAAAGAACAAGAACCCCCAAAAGGCAAAATGACCTATCGCATCAATCCCACCACAGGCGACAAGGTTTCGATTTTGGGCTATGGCATGATGCGCCTGCCCACTCAAAACGACCACCCGGGCCAGCGTCAAAATGGCACAGGCAAGATTGACCAAGACATGGTGAACAAGGAAATTGACTATGCCATTGAGCATGGACTCAACTACATCGACACCTCGCCCGTCTACTCCATGGGCAAGAGTGAGCGAAGCACTGGCATTGCCCTGAAACGCCACAAGCGCAACGAGTTTTTCATTGCCACCAAAATGAGCAATTTCCAAGACCCAAGTCGCAAGAACTCGATTGCCATGTTTGAAAACTCACTCAAGGAGTTGCAAGTCGACTACATCGACTACTACCTGCTACACGCCATTGGGGGCGGAGCCGATGCCATGGCATCGTTTAAGCGACGGTTCATCGACAACGGCATCATCGACTACCTCATGGAGCAAAAAGCCAAGGGAAAAATACGCAACTTGGGCTTCTCCTATCATGGCGACGTGAAAATTTTTGACTATGCCCTGCAAATGCACGATGAGGGTAAGGTGAAATTTGAATTTGTGCAAATTGAGCTGAACTATCTCGACTGGACGCTGCAGCAGGCGAAGGAAAAATGTGAGCTGCTGAACCGGTACGGCATTCCCATCTGGGTCATGGAGCCGGTGCGCGGCGGGAAGCTGGCGAATCTGCCCGCTGCCGCGCAGGAAAAGCTGCACGCGCTGCGGCCGGAGGCCTCCGACGCGTCCTGGGCGCTTCGGTGGGTGCAGGAGATCCCCGGCGTGACGATGATCCTCAGCGGTATGTCCAACATGGCGCAGATGCAGGACAATCTCGCCACGTTTGACCATCCGGAGCCCCTCAGTGCCGAAGAGCAGGCGCTGCTGCTGGAGATCGCGGAGGGCTTCAAGTCCGCCGTCCCGTGCACGGCCTGCCGCTACTGCTGCGACGGCTGCCCGCAGGAAATCGACATTCCGCAGATGCTGCGTGTTTTGAACGAGCTTCGCGTCGTGCCGTCCACGAACGCGATCATGGCGGTCGAAGCCCTGCCGAAGAGCCGGCAGCCGCAAAGCTGCCTCGGCTGCGGCGCGTGCGCGGCGGTCTGTCCGCAGAAAATCGACATCCCCGGCTGTATGCAGGAGCTGGCGGAGCGCATCGCGAAGCTCCCGAGCTGGGCTGAGATCAGCCGGCAGCGCGCGGCGGAGCAGCCGTAAATTATTAAATTATTTGTGAATTCTTCTTTTTCGGGATGATTTTCCCGCCGGCTGTGTATATAATGAATACTTGAAATCTTAAGAGGATTTTCAGAAAATCTTCATATTCGGCAGGTGTTCATTCGTCATGCTCTATGTGTTCCTCGCGCTTGCGCTGCTCTCCGGCTGCGCGCTGACGTATGCCGCGTCCGGCTTTGCCTCGCTTGCGGCTGTATGGCAGGTTCCCGTGTTCTTTCTCGGCAGCTTTCTGGCGCTTGTCGTGCTGTTTCTGCTGGTCGTGCTCGTCTCGTGTCTGTTTGTCGACCCGAAAAAGCTGCTGGAAAAGCCGAGCGGCTATTTCCGGTTCCTCCTCAACGAGTTCTGCCGCATTGCGCTGGCACTGGGCGGTGTCCATGTCAATGTGACGGGGCTGGAAAAGGTCCCGCGCAAGGGCCGCTTCCTGCTGGTCAGCAACCACCGGTTCGCGTTCGACCCCATCGTGTTTTACGCCGTCATGCCGTGGGCGGAGCTGGCGTTCCTGTCCAAAAAGGAGAATTTTTCGATCTTTATTGTCGCACAGGTCATGCGCGAGGTACTCTGCCTGCCGGTCGACCGGAACAACGACCGCGAATCGCTCAAGTCCATCCTCAAGGCCATCCAGTTCATCAAGGACGACAAGGCCTCCATCGCCGTATTCCCGGAGGGCGGGACGAACAAAACGGACGCTCCGCTTCTCCCCTACCGCAGCGGCGTGTTCAAGATCGCGCAGAAGTCGAATGTGCCCATCGTGGTCTGTTCGCTGGTCAATTCCCGCGCAATTCTGCACAATATGTTCCGCAAGCACACGGAGGTCTGGCTGGACGTGCTGGACGTCGTTCCTGCGGAGGATCTGGCCGGAAAAACGGCCATTGAGGTCGGCGAACGCGTCCACGCGGTCATGGAGGCCGGGATCGTCGCCCGTGAGACGGAGCAGGGGCTGCGCGCATAAAGCGTCCAGAATTCTCGTTTCCCCTTTACATCCCGCCGGTTTTCCTGTATAATATACCCCGACAATTTTGAAAAGTGTGGGAAAAGCATGATTGAATTCGATGAATATAAGGTAAAGCTCAATAATATCCGCCCCAAGCTGGACGCGCTGGCGGACTCCCTCGGCATTGAGGCCGCGAAAGAGGAAATCGACCGCCTGCACGCGCAGATCGATTCCGAGGGCTTCTGGGACAATCAGGAGATCTCGCAGAAGGTCATGAAGCAGAGCCGGACGCTGGAGGCCAAGGTCGCGCGATACGAAAAAATGTGCAGCCAGTGGGACGATCTGTATACGCTCTGCGAAATGGCGCTGGAGGACAACGACGACTCCATGCTCCCCGAATTGACCGAGGGCTATGCCCAGCTCGAGCAGGAGATGGAAAACGCACGGCTTGAGACGCTTCTTTCCGGCGAATATGACAATAACAACGCCATCGTCTCGTTCCAGGCGGGCGCAGGCGGCACCGAGGCGCAGGACTGGGCCTCGATGCTCTACCGGATGTACACGCACTGGACCGAGCAGCACGGTCTGACCTATAAGATTCTCGACTATCTCGACGGTGACGAGGCGGGCATCAAATCCGCCAGCATTCTCATCGAGGGTGAGAACGCCTACGGTATGCTCAAGAGTGAGAACGGCGTCCACCGCCTTGTGCGCGTATCCCCGTTCGACGCAAACGCCCGCCGTCAGACGTCCTTTGCCGCAGTCGAGGTCATTCCGGAGATCACGGACGATTCCAAAGACGTCGAGATCCGGCCTGAGGATATCGAAATGCAGGTCTACCGTTCGTCCGGCGCAGGCGGGCAGCATATCAACAAGACCAGCTCCGCCGTGCGCCTCATCCACAAGCCGTCCGGCATCGTCGTGGCCTGTCAGGAGGAGCGCAGCCAGGTGCAGAACCGGGAAAAGTGTATGCAGATGCTGGCCTCCAAGCTTTATCAGATCGAGCAGGAGCGCATCGAATCCGCCGTCACGTCCGAGCGCCGCAGCCAGGTCGGCACCGGTATGCGCAATGAGCGCATCCGTACCTACAATTTCCCGCAGGGCCGCGTCACCGACCACCGCATCGGCCTGACGCTCTATAAAATCGACTCCATCATGGACGGCGCTTTGGACGAGCTGATCGACGCCCTCGTCACTGCCGACCAGGCGGAAAAGCTGCAAAGCAGCGGAGAAGCGTAACCGATTTGTTTGAACTTGGGAGGAATGGCTATGGTATTCTGGTGCATGATGCTGCTGTTTACGCTGCTGAGCCCGGCCACGATGATCGGCTTCGGGCGGAGCTTTTTCAAAAGGCCGCCCAGGGATATCAACGCGACGTTCGGCTACCGGACGACGATGTCCATGAAAAATCAGGAAACATGGCAGCTTGCTCACCGTGTCTGCGGGCGGTACTGGTTCATCTGCGGCCTGATCCTGCTGCCGCTGTCCGTGCTTCCGATGCTGTTCGTGATAAACCGCGGCACGGAAACGATCGGCATGACCGGCGGGATCATTGTGTTTGTCCAGATCGTTCCGATGTTCTGCGTGATCATCCCGACCGAGCACGCCCTGCGGAAGAATTTTGATAAAAACGGGAACCGAATTACCGGCTGAAGCGCCTGCAGTTCTTCCGAATCTTTCCCGCGAAGCTTGAGACAGCCCCTTTTTACGGTGCTTCCGCCTCAGAAAGCATTCACTGCCCGTCCAGCAGATCCAGCAGATCGTCCAGCTCGTCCTCAAGCGCTTCGTGGCGTTCGCCCCAGCGCTCGTAGGCCTTGCTCATCATATCCTCCGGCTCGCGGGCATCCAGCTCCGCGAGCTTTTCGCGCAGCTCCTGCGCAAGCGCCAGAAGCGCTTCACGGGAAAGGGCCTCCAGTTCCGGTTCCTCCGCGTCTGCGGGAAAGGGAATGATCTGTGCCATATGCTTCATCCTTTCAGATTGCTCAATTCGTTGATGATCGCTTCCGCCGTCAGCATTCCGTCCAGCGCGGCGGAGGTGATGCCGCCGGCGTAGCCCGCGCCCTCTCCGCAGGGATACAGGCCGCGCAGACTTGACTGCCGCGTCTCATCGCGGAGGATGCGCACGGGGGACGAGCTGCGCGTCTCCGGCGCGGTCAGGACGGCGTCGGGCCGGGCGAAGCCGTGCAGGCGCTTGTCCAACTCCGGCAGCGCCTGTTCGAGCACGGAAGTGATGCGCTCCGGCAGGATCTCGTGCAGCTCGCAGAGCGTCACGCCGGGCCGGTAGGCCGGCTGGACGGCGCCCAGCGCCTGCGAGGGCTGCTTTTTCAGGAAATCGCTGACAAGCTGTGCAGGCGCGCGGTAATTGCTTCCGCCCGCGCGGAAGGCCGCCTGTTCGATCTGCCGCTGCCAGTACATCCCGCCGAGCGGGGAGCTGTCCGGGAAATCGGCGGGGTTCAGTGTGACGAGCAGGGCCGCATTCGCGTTTTCGCCGTCACGCGCATGGTCGGACATCCCGTTCGTCACGACGCCGCCCGGCTCCGACGCGGCTGCAACCACGTACCCGCCGGGGCACATACAGAAGGTATAGGCCGAGCCGCCGCTTGGCAGCTGCACGTTCAGCTTGTAATCCGCCGCGCCAAGCCCCGGCGCGTCTGCAAACGGGCCATACTGGTTCTCGTTGATCTGCCGCTGCGGGTGCTCGATGCGCACGCCCATGGAAAACGGCTTCGGCTCCATCGGTACCCCGGCGCTGTGCAGTGCCTCAAACGTATCGCGGGCGCTGTGCCCGATGGCAAGCAGGACGCGGGAGGCCGGAAGCACCGTCTCGCTGTCTGCGCTCTGTACGCGGACGGCTGTGATGCGGCCGTTTTCGGCTTCGATGCCGGTCAGCCGTGTGCCGAAGCGAATCTCGCCGCCGTAGTGCAGGATTTTCTCCCGCAGGTTCTGCACGACCGTGACCAGCTCGTCCGTGCCGATGTGGGGCTTTGCGTCGTACAGAATATCCGCGCTGGCTCCGGCCTCGGCGAACTGCTCCAGAATCCAGCCGATGCGCTCGTTCTTGACGCCGGTATTCAGCTTTCCGTCTGAAAACGTGCCCGCGCCGCCCTCGCCGAACTGCACGTTGCACTCCGGGTCAAGCTCTCCGGTCTGCCAGAAGCGCGACACGGCCTCGTGCCGCGTTTTCGCGTCCTGCCCGCGTTCGAGCACGAGCGGGCGAAGCCCCGCCATGCTCAGGACCAGCGCGGCGAACATCCCCGCCGGGCCGAAGCCCACGATGATGGGCTGACTGTCCGGCAGCGCCTGCGGCTGCGGGACGCTGTAAAGCGTGTCGCGCGCAATGGACGCCTTCGGACTGTGGGCCATTTTGAGGATTTTATCCTCCCGGCCCTTTACGGCCACGTCGACGGTATAAATGATGCGCACGTCGTTCTTTTTGCGTGCGTCAACGGATTTTTTCTTCAGGTCCAGCTGCTTGATCTCGTTCGGAGAAATGCGCAGCTGCCGCGCAGCGGCTTGCACGAGCCGGGCCATGTCGCCGTCCGGCGGCAAAGAGAGATCACGGATGCGGATCATCGGGGGGACCTCCATGTGTGGGAATTTTCATTATCATATCACAGAACCGGCAAAAACGGAAACCAAAAAACTGCCGCGCCGGATTTTACAAAATGTTCACGCAAACGCAGGGAGCGGCAGTATAATATTCATTATATTGTATCAGAAGGGAGCGCGCTTCTCCTATGGCAAAAACGATCCTGATCGTCGAAGACGATCCGAATATCTCCGAGCTTGTGCAGATGTATCTCGAAAAGGAGGGCTACAACACCCGCATCGCCTCCGACGGCGGACAGGGACTTGATCTGTTCCGGCAGCTCCGGCCCGATCTGGTGCTGCTCGATATCATGCTGCCCGTGATGGACGGCTGGAGCGTTCTGCGCACCATCCGGCAGGACAGCAAGACTCCCGTCATCATGCTCACGGCCAAGGGCGAGACGAACGACAAGGTGCAGGGCCTGAAGCAGGGCGCGGACGACTATCTCACCAAGCCCTTCGAAATGAAGGAGCTTTTGGCCCGTGTCGAGGCTGTTCTGCGCCGCGCGGGCGGCGAGGACGACAAGACCAAGCCCCGCCGTCTGGTCTTCGACAAGCTCATTATCGACCTTGACTCGTTCGAGCTCATCGTCGACGGCAAGCGCATCGAGACGCCGCCCAAGGAAATGGAGCTTCTGTTCCATCTCGCGTCCAGCCCGAACCGCGTCTTCACGCGCAACCAGCTGCTCGACGAGGTCTGGGGCTTTGATTATTTCGGCGACAGCCGTACCGTCGACGTCCATGTCAAGCGCCTGCGCGAAAAGCTCGAGGGCGTGTCGGACAAGTGGAGCCTCAAGACCGTCTGGGGCGTCGGATATAAATTCGAGGTCCTGTAACCATGAAAACAACGTTCAGCCGGCAGTTTGCCCTCATTGCGGCGCTGCTGCTGGTCTGTATGATCTTTACGGGCGTTTCGTTCCGGTTTCTGATGCTGGGGTATCTGAAAACCGATAAAAAAGAGACGCTCAGCGCCGACGCGGCCGCCGTCGCCTCGCTGGCCGAGGCGTATGACTCGACGGGCGAGCTGGAGGAAAACTGGGACTTCCGGCTGAGCCTGTCCCTGTTTTCCGACGTTGGCGAGGCCGAGGCACTGGTCTGCGACGAAAACGGCTTCGTCGTCCTGTGCTCCTGCGACGAGTTTAACTGTGAACATATCGGCCAGCAGGTCGATGCGAATCTCATCACCGAAATTGACGCCAGCGGCGAAACGTTCCGCGTCGGGACGCTGGCCGGCATCCACGACGGACGGCGATACATCGCGGGCAGGCCCATTGTCGCCAATGATACGGAGGAGACGATCGGCTATGTCATCATCTCCTCCGACATGACGCAGATCACGGATTTCATGCAGCGCAGCTCGTCGCTGTTTTTCTATGTGGCGATCATCGTGCTGGTGCTGGCGCTGGCCGCGGCGACGTTTTTGTCGCACCAGCAGGCGCAGCCGCTGGCAAAGGTCGCGGACGCGGCCCGGCGCTTCGGCCGTGGCGAGCTGGATACCCGCGTGACGGTCCCCGAAAGCTGCGGCGAGGAGGTCGTCGATCTGGCGAACGCCTTCAACACCATGGCGGATTCTCTGGAAAAATCCGAGCAGCGCAGACAGGAATTCATCGCAAACGTCTCGCACGAGCTGAAAACCCCCATGACCACCATCGGCGGCTACATCGACGGGATGCTCGACGGGACCATCCCGCCGGAAAAGCAGCAGCATTATATGCAGATCGTCTCCGGCGAGGTGCGCAGGCTCTCGCGTCTGGTGCGCAATATGCTCGACATCGCGAAGCTGCAGGCCATGGGCGTGGAGGAGAGCCGGAAAACGCGCTTCGATCTCGGCGAGGAGCTGAGCGACGTGCTCATCACCTTCGAGCAGAAGATCTATAACAAGCATCTCGACGTGCGCGTCGATCTGCCGGACAAGCCCGTCTGGACGCGGGCCGAGCGCGACAGCATCACGCAGGTCATCTATAACCTGATCGACAACGCCATCAAATTCTGCCCCGACGGCGGCAGGCTTGCCCTGCGGGTGCAGGTCGACGGCGGCAAGGCCCGCGTGAGCGTCGAAAACACCGGCCCGACCATCGACAAGGACGAGCTGCCGCTGCTGTTCGACCGCTTCCACAAGGCCGACAAATCCCGTTCGGCTGACCGCGAGGGCTGGGGCCTCGGCCTCTACATCGCGAAGACCATCGTCGGCGCGCACGGCGGCGATATCTGGGCCACGAGCGAAAACGGCGTGACGCAGTTCAACTTCACGCTGCCCACAGTCCGCTGACGGACTGCACGGAAGGTTTACAGATCGTTCAATGTCTGTTCAAATCCGCGGGATATACTAAGTGCATAACCAAGCAAGAGGGTGTCTGATATGAGCTTTGACAACAATAGCTTCTATGACGACAATTCCACAAAGAACTGGCAGCCGCAGCCGACGCCGATGGAGGACCGCAGGCGCAGGCACACCGGAAAATGGGTCACGGCTATTTTGATCCTGGGTCTGCTGGCGCTGGCCGTGACCGGCACGGTGCATCTGGTGCGCGATGTCGGCGTGACGCTCAACCGGTCGGATACCGGCTTTCTTCTGACCGTCGGCACGCAGCCGGCGCAGACCGCTCCAACCGAGCAGACGCAGACAGCAAAGGAAACGGAACCGTCCGTTCAGACCGAAGCGCCTGCGCAGACGCAGCAGGCCGCCGAGGAGCTGCCGCAGCTGACAATCACGCGGTCGTCCGCAGGCGTCCCGACCGTCGCCTCCGATGAAGCGGGCGCGCTGAGCCTGCAGGAGATCTACCGCCGGTGCATCGGAAGCGTCGTCTCCATCGTGACCGTCACGCCGTCCGGCAAGGCCAGCGGGACCGGCATTATCATGTCGGAGGACGGATATGTCATCACGAACCATCATGTGATCGAAAGCGCGCAGGCCGTGAGCGTCCTGACCGCTGACAGTCAGGAATATACCGCATCGGTCGTCGGCAGCGACGAGACGAGCGATCTTGCCGTTCTGAAGATCGAGGCCGAAGGGCTGCAGGCCGCTGAGTTCGGCGATTCGTCCGTTCTGCAGGTCGGCGACAGCGTCGCCGCCATCGGCGATCCGCTCGGAACGGCGCTGCGCGGCACCATGACCGACGGCATCGTCTCCGCGATCAACCGCGATCTGACCGTCAACGATCGCACCATGAGCCTGATCCAGACGAATGCCGCGCTCAACAACGGCAACTCCGGCGGGCCGCTTATCAACTGCTACGGGCAGGTCATCGGCATCAATACGATGAAGATGAGCAATTTCTATTCCTCGTCCATGACCGTCGAGGGCATCGGGTTTGCCATCCCGATCGACACGGCCAAGCCCATCATCGACGAGCTGATCGAAAAGGGCTATGTCTCCGGCCGTCCGGCCATCGGCATCGACGGCGAGACGCTCCCCGCGACGTACCGCATCTATTACCGTCTGCCGCAGGGCATCTATGTGACGCGCGTTTACCGCAACAGCGACGCTGCCGCCAAGGGCATTTCCGAGGGCGACATCATCACCGCCATCAACGGCGTCTCCGTCACGACGATGGAGCAGCTCAACCGCGTCAAGAACCAGTTCACTGCCGGCCAGACCATCACACTCACCATCTACCACGGCGGCGTTTCCTCCGACGTGGAGATCATTCTCATGGACCGCGCAAACGCATAATAGCGCAAAATACGCCCACGGCGCTCCCAGCGCCGTGGGCGTTACACTCTGTCGAAGAAGCATTATTTTCCTATTTTGCACAGGATTTCTGAGACAGGTGTAGGGGCGGACGACTCTGTCCGCCCGCAGGATGCTGTGTTTTCACGGGAATCTACGGCAAATTCGCAACATTTTTGGGCCGACAGGGTCGTCGGCCCCTACAGCTACGTGGAGAAATGCAATTCGGATTTGCCGAGGGGATTCCCCTTTTCGCTGCTGCCTGCTGCTCGGACTTCCGGGCGCAGCGCGGCGAAATCAAAGCCCATCAAATGTCGTGCCCGTCTGGCGGCGGGCTTCTTCGATGACGGCGGCGGTGAGGATGCTGTCGCGGTTGCGCTTTTCCGGCTGCGTGCCGGAGGCGATATAGCCCGCGAATTCGCGCAGCTCGTACATCATGTTGTTCGGCAGCTTTTCGCGGTATGGCAGCTCGACCGTCTCTCCGCTGCGGCGCACGAGCCAGATGCGGCGGATGTGGTTGATATCGTCGAGCAGGATCGAGCCGTCCTCGCCCATGAATGTGGTGGGCGCGGCCTGTTTGCAGACCTTCGACCAGATTGCCTCGCAGACGAAGCCGGAATAGCGCAGAAGCGCGATGCCGCCTGCCTCAAACCCGCTTTCCAGATGGTATGCCTCTGCCGATACGTGCGCGGGTTCACCGAACAGGGAGATAAGCGCGTGGATGGGATAACAGCCCATGTCCAGAATCGCGGCGTTGCACAGCGCGGGGTCAAAGGCGTTGATATGCGGCTCTCCTGCGCGGACGCGGTCGTAGCGGGAGGAATACTGCGTGAACTCCGCTGTGACGCGGCGAAGCGTTCCAATTTCGGGCAGCGCGTCCCGGATGATGGGCAGCGCGTCGTCAAACACCAGCCGCATGGCCTCCAGATAGACCACGTGATTGGCGTTTGCCGTCTCGACGAGCGTCTCCGTCTGCTTTCTGGTCAGAACGCCCGGCTTTTCCAGCAGCACGTGCTTGCCGTGCCGCAGCAGGCACATGGCCTGGTCAAAGTGGCAGAGGTTCGGGCTTGCGATATACGCCGCGTCGAACGCGTCCGAGGCCGCAAACGCCTCCAGATCGGTGAACACTGCGTCCAGATGGTATTTTTCTGCAAATTCCCGGCCAGTTTCCTCGGTTCGTGAGTAAATTGCCGCCGGACGCAGTTCCGGCACCTGTTCCATCGCCGCCAGCATCCAGTCGACGACAAAATTCCGTCCGATGATCCCCACGCGAATGGCCATGCTGTATCCCTCCATAAATGCGCATCCGTCCGGCAAGCCGGGCGGATGCGATATTTTTATCGATCGAGCTTGCCGCCCTCATGCAGCAGCCGGTCCTTGATGTCCCATAGCTTCTGCGACAGATCGACGTAATAGGTGTGCGGGTTGTCAAAACGCTTGACCTCGTCCCAGAGTGTGTCGACCTGCTCGGCGCAGTATTTCTGAATTTCATCCAGCTTCGGCAGCTGATAGACCAGTTCGCCGTTTTTGAAAATCGGCACAAGCAGCTCCTTCGCCGTAAAGTTATAGACCCTCTTGCGCTTCCACGTCGCCTGCGGATCGAAAATTTCCAGATCGCTGCTGTCGTCGACTGTCTCGTCGTGGACGCACAGATAGTCCGCGATAGCCTTGCCGGTGTCGTTGCCGAAGAAACGGTAGACCTTTTTGAAGTGCGGGTTCGTGATCTTGCCCACGTTCTCGCTGATCTTGATCTTGGGGATGATAGTCCCGTTTTCGTCCTCAATGGCCGTCAGCTTGTACACGCCGCCGAACACGGCCTCGGATTTGGCCGTGATGAGCCGTTCGCCGACGCCGAACAGGTCGATCTGCGCGCCCTGGTTGAGGATGTCCTCGATAATATACTCGTCGAGCGAGTTCGAGCACGAGATTTTGCAGCTCTGCCAGCCTGCCTCGTCGAGCAGCTTCCGCGCCTTTTTCGTCAGATACGTCATGTCGCCGGAGTCGAGCCGGATGCCGCATTTTGTAAGTCCACGGGGCTTTAAGACCTCATTGAAGACGCGGATGGCGTTCGGGATGCCGGATTTGAGCGTATTATACGTATCGACCAGCAGCGTGGGGTTCTCCGGATACGTTTCGCAGTAGGCCTTGAACGCCTCGTATTCCGACGGGAACATCTGCACCCACGAGTGGGCCATCGTGCCGCCGGCCGGAACGCCGTAGAGCTGGTCGGTCAGCGTGCAGGCCGTGCCTTTGCAGCCGCCGATGTAAGCGGCGCGCGCGCCGTCGACCGCCGCGTCGACGCCCTGCGCCCGGCGGGAGCCGAATTCCAGAACGGTGCGGCCCTTCGCGGCCCGCACGACGCGGTTGGCCTTCGTCGCGATGAGGCTCTGGTGGTTGAGCGTCAGCAGCAGAAACGTCTCGACGAGCTGCGCCTGAATGGCGGGTGCGCGGACGGTCATGATCGGCTCGCGCGGGAAGATCGGCGTGCCCTCCGGCACGGCCCAGATATCGCCCGTGAAGCGGAAGCCGCGCAGATATTGCAGGAAGCCCTCGTCGAACATATTCCGGCTGCGCAGATACGCAATATCGTCCTCGTCAAAATGAAGCTGCTGCACGTACTCGATCGCCTGCTCCAGACCCGCCGCGATGGCAAAGCCGCCGTTATCGGGCACGGAGCGGAAGAAAATATCAAAATACGTGATGCGGTCCTGCATACCCTGCACGAAATAGCCGTTGCCCATGGTGAGCTCGTAATAATCGCAGAGCATACTCAGATTGGCGTTTTTGTTGATATCCATGATCGTTTTCCCTCGTTTTTCTGCCGCATGGGTACATGGGCGGTTTATTCTGCAAGCGCCCGTGCGCGCTGCAGTTTGCTGAGCGGCTGCTCGGACAGATGATAGGTGTCCATAAGCGCCCGCGCGAACGCGGAAAGCGCTTCCTCGCTTCCCTGCTTTAATTCCAGCTCCAGCTCGCACAGCAGCGCCGTCCTGCCCCCGCCGGTCAGATCGCCGACGTCGCCGCAGATCATGCAGCTGGTGTTCTCCGACAGCCGCAGCTCCGCCGTGATGCGGGTGAAGCTTGCCCCGCAGATGGGCGCAAGCGCGTCCGGCTGCAGGGCGGCGATCTCCTGCGGCGCGCCGAGCGCGGCCAGCTTCGGCAGCGCCTCGTCGAGATACGCACTCTCGACCTCCCATTCGCCGCGCGTATGCCCCTCGCCGGGGGTCTTCATGGTGACGACGCTGCGGCCGTCCTCCGTGCGCAGGCGGAGCATCCAGCGCCGCTGCGCAAGAAAGCCGTCCTCCGTATCGTAATACGTTGTCCGCATCCGGATATAGGCATAGGGCGCGCACAGCTTTTCCATAACCATCCGGCTGCACAGAATGCAGTCGAGCAGCTGCAGATCGCCGACAGCCAGCTTGTATTCCGTCTCCTTACCCAAGTCAAGGCCCCCTCCGGGATTTTTTATTATTCTACGCTATTTTCCCCATAAACGCAAGAAGAAGGATGGCTTTTCTTTTGCTGCCGTGCGCTGGAGCCGTTCCGGCGTTTCCCGCGCCATTTCCCGACGGGTTTCCGCCCGTTCCGGGTGGTACACTGCGCAAAGGAACAAAAGGAGGCGGCGCGATGGGAACAGCAGGAGCGGAGCAGCTGCGGCAGCGGCTGGCGCAGGGATTGGCGGCGCGGCCCGTGCTGCGCGAGGCGCTGCGCGCGCTCGGAGCGGGCGGCTTCAGCTTTGTGCTGGCGGGCGCGGGGCTTTTATCGGCGCACGTGCCGCTGGCGCTTGCGCCGGTGTGCGTGCTGCCGTTTGGGCCGGCGGCTGTGTGCGCGTATCTCGGGGCCGTGGCGGGCTATGCCGTGTTCTGGGGCTTATCGGCTGCGCTGGAGCCGGTCGCGGCGGGCTTTCTGATGCTGGCGGGCAGCTGCCTGTTCCGCGATCTGCTGCCCGCGCAGAGGCGCGGCTTTGTCCCGGCGGCGGCGGGAGGGATCTACGCACTGCTGGGGCTGATTTTCGTTTTGCAGGCCGACGGCGGCATCCGGGCGGCGCTGCTGCTTGCGCTGCGGCTGACGCTGCTGGTCGTGAGCATCCGGGCGCTCTGCCCGGCGGAGGAGACTGCCAGGCTGCGGCCATACGCTGCGGCGGTGTGTCTGCTTGCGGGACTTGTGCGCGTGGAGCTGCCGTTCGGCGTTCCGCTGTCCGTGGTCGGCGCAGCGGCGGTGTGCCTGCTGGTGGAGGACGCGCAGGACGCGCTTCTGATTGGCGCGGCCTGCGGGCTGGTGCTCGATCTCGGGAGCCTTCCGTCTCCGCCGCAGACGGCCTGCTTCTGCCTGCCGCTTCTTGTCTGCCGGATGGCGGACCTTCGCCGGACGGCGCGGGCGGCGGCGTTTGCGGGACTGTATTTTCTGTGCGTGCTCGTCTGGGGCGGGGAGCACGCGGGCTGGACGCTGGGCGTGCTGGCAGGCGCGGTTTTCTCGTGCCTGCTCCCCGGCTTTGCGCTGCCGGATGCGCGGCGGGACGCGCCTGCTGCGGCCAGCACGCTGGTGCAGACGGCGGATGTCCTGCAGCGGATGGAGACAAAGCTGTCTCTTTCCGGGCAGGAAGCCCAGACGGCCCCGGCGCTGATTTTTGACAGCGCGGCGGACGACGTCTGCCGCAGCTGCGTCAAGCACCAGCAGTGCTGGCAGGAGCGCGCGGACGATACCTGCCGTCTGCTTTCGGCCTGCGCCGGGACGATCCTGCGGCAGGGACAGGCGAACGAGGGCGACCTGCCCGCGGGCTTCTGCGCGGTCTGCATCCGGGAGGAGGCGTTTCGCGCGGCCATCAACCGGGCGCTGCGCGCCCAGCAGTCGCAGCTGCTGGCCCTCCGGCGCAGCGAGGAGGCGCGGGAAATTTCCCGCGCGCTGCTCGGTCAGCTTGCGCGCTTTTTACGCGCGGCGGGCCAGAAGCGCCCCGCCGGGGGCGTCCCGCGCTATCGGCTCTCGCTCGGCGTCCGGGCGGTCGGGCTGCGGGGCGATACGCTCTGCGGCGACTGCGGGACAAGCTTCCAGTGCGGCGTGACGCAGTATGTCCTGCTCTGCGACGGCATGGGCACCGGCTCCGGCGCGCAGTCCGACGCGCAGGAGGCGATCTCGGTCCTGCAATCGCTCTTAACGCTCGGCTTTGACGCGATGGACGCGGCGGCGATGCTGAACGAGCTGTATGTCCTGCGGGGCGACGGGTGCTTTTCCACGGTCGACCTGCTGGAGATGGACCTTTGCACGGGCGAGGGGGCGCTTTATAAATGGGGCGCGGCCCCGTCCTATCTCAAGAAGGGCGGAACAGTCAAAAAAATAGGGACAGCCTCGCCTCCGCCGGGGCTGGGTGTGGGAGAGGAACACCGGGCCGAGCGTGTGGGGCTGTCCTTACAGAGAGGAGAGCAGCTGGTGCTTACCACCGACGGCATACCAGAAGCCGCCTGCGAGCAGTATCTGCGCGCGTGCGGGCCGCTTTCGCCGAGGGAGCTTGCCGCCGGGGTCGTCGCGTGCGCCAGCGAGTCAGAGCCTGATGACCGGACCGCGGTGATCGTTCAGCTCGATCCGGCCTCCATGCAGCCTCACCATACCACACGCCGCGCGCGAAGTGTGTCGAAAACGGGCGCGGAACCCCACATTTAGGAAATATTTTCTGTCGAAGCACAAAATACCGGCTCGAATCAGGCCGGATAAAGACGCAGCCTCACCCTGCCGCGGCAGGGTGAGGCTTTGCGCTTATGTTCCGAACAGCAGCTTCATCATCAGCGGGATCGTCAGCAGGCTCAGAAGCGTGCTGACAAACACGCCGGAGGAGGCGGCTGTCTCGTCGGCGCCGTATTGGTAGCTCAGGATCGTCGTGTTGGTGGCGATGGGCATACACAGAAGCACGGTCAGCACGCACAGTGCAAATTCATTCGTCAGCACGTGCCGCAGCACGGCATACGCCAGCAGCGGCACGGCCGCCAGCTTGAGCGCGGACAGCGCGTAGATCCGCCAGCTTCCGAAGATCTGCTTAAAGCGCATCTGCGCAAGCGAGCAGCCCACGATCAGCATGACGACGGGGCTTGTGATATCGCCGACATATTTGACGGTCTGGTGCAGCAGCGCGGGCGGCTGCCAGCCGGACAGATAGACCGCGAATGCCGCAAGCGACGCCGCGACGCACGGCTGCCGCAGCACCTTCCACTGAAACCGGAAGCGCGCCGCGCCGCGCATCAGACTTGCGCCGTAGCTCCAGCAGAAGAGCTGGAAAAACAGCACGAAGATCGTGACGTAAAACGCCGCGCCGCTGCCAAGCAGAGACTCGACGACGGGATAGCCGAGAAAGCCGGTGTTGGAGAAGATGAACATGAACCGGTACAGCCCGCGCTCCGCGTCCCTGACGCGCAGCAGCCGCACGGCCGGGAAGCTCAGGGCGATCAGCGCAAGATAGATCAGCGCGATCAGCCCCGCCAGCCGGAGCGTCTGCCCGGTCGAGAGCAGGCGCTCCCCCGTCAGTGCAGAGGCGAGGATCTGCATGGGGTTTGCAACGTTTACGACGAGCGCCGAGAGCTTTTTGTTGCTCTGCGTGTCCATCACGCCGCCCTTTGCGGCGCAAAAGCCGCAGGCCATGCAGAAAAACAGCATGACCATCCTCCGGCACAGGGAGAGAATATCCATCCTGCCCGCTCCTTCCTGCCGGGCAGAGGCCGGCCTACAACGGACTTTTTTTGATTTTCGCGAACGCGCGGGGGTATTTCGTCGGCGTGGGCCTGATTTTGCGGATGACAACAGCCTTATGCAGCGCGTCCTGAATGGGATACTCGTACACCTGCTCGATCATTCCGCCCAGCAGCGCCACGGCGCGCTTTGCTTCTTCCATCTCCTCGCCCGCCAGCGCGCCCTTCATCGCCAGAAACGCGCCGCCTACCTTTACATACGGCAGGCAGAGCTCTGCGAGGATATTCAGCCGCGCCACGGCGCGGGACGTCGCAATATCATACTGCTCCCGGCGGGTCTGGACAAATTCTTCCGCCCGGGCAGTGACGACCTCAGCCTCCACACCCAGCTGCGGCAGAATTTCCCGCAGCCATGTCATGCGCTTGGCCAGAGAATCCAGAAGCGTCAGCTCGATCGACGGCTCGGCGATCTTCAGCGGAACGCCGGGAAAGCCCGCACCGCAGCCGATATCGATCACGCGCTTTCCGGAAAAGTCCTCCGCCCGCAAAAGCGCGATGCAGTCGAGAAAATGCAGCTCGGCCACAGCCTGCGGCTCGGTGATGGCCGTGAGGTTCATGACCTTGTTTTTTTCGATCAGCGCCTGCCCGAACGCGCAGAGCGTGTCGATCTGCTCCGGCGATAAGCCGGAGCGCGCTTCCAGTGCTTCCCTCATTGATCTGCCTTTCGGATATACAGCACGCCGAGCGTTCCCGGCCCGCAGTGGCTGCTGACGGTGCAGCCGGCCCGCGTGACGCAGATCTCCTCAAACGGCTGTAACTTTTGCACAGTTTCCACAGCCTTTTGCACCGTTTCTTCCGACACGCCGGAGTGCGTGATGAACACGCGGCGCAGTTCCAGATCGCTGCGGTTTCCAATTTTGTCGGTGATATACTCGCAGACGCATTTGTCAAAGCTGCCGCGGTATTTTTTGCCGACGCCCATTTTGCCGTCCTTGACCTCAATGCACGGGCGAAGCTTTAAAAGATTTGCGCCCAGAAGCGTCACGGCGGAGCAGCGGCCGCCCTTTTTCATGTAATCCAGCCGGTCGAGAATGAAGCTGGCCTCCACGCGGCCCGTCAGATCGTGCAGCGCCGCGACGATATCGTCCGGCGCCATGCCCTCACGCGCCATGCGCTCGGCCTCCAGCACGACGAGGCCGTGGCCTGTGGATAAATTTCTGGAATCGACGACGTACACGTTGTCAAAATCCGCCGCCGCCAGCTTTGCGTTCTGGTAGCAGCAGGAGAAGTCCAGAGAGATACAGACGTGGATGACGAAGTCGTTTTTTTTCGACAGCTCCGTGAACGCGCGGACATAATCGGCCAGATTGACCGCCGCCGTCTGCGGCAGACTTCCGCCGGCGGAGACGTGGGCATAGATATCGTCGGGCTTGACGTCCACGCCGTCGCGCAGCGTCTTGCCGTCCATGCTCACATAGAGGGGCAGCAGGCGGATATGATACTGTTCCAGCTGCTCCGGGCTGAGATCACAGGTAGAGTCAGACGTGATCTGATATCGCATAGAGAGTCCCTTCCTTTTTTTCATCTGCATCCTTGCAGGATGCGCGTGCTTGGCGCAGCGTTCGGAAAAAGTCGCGCAGCGCCTGTGAACATTCCGCTTCCAGTATGCCGCCGCTGACCTCCGGCTGAAAGCAGCCCGGCAGATGCAGCAGATCGACAAGACTTCCCGCCGCGCCGGATTTTGGATCTTTCGCGCCGAAGACGACGCGCGGCAGATGCGCGTTCAAAATCGCGCCTGCGCACATGGGGCACGGCTCGAGCGTCACGTACAGCGTACACTGCCACAGCCGCCAGCCGCCGAGCGTCCGGCAGGCCTCGCCGATGGCCTCCAGCTCTGCGTGGGCCAGCGCCGTTTTTCCCTTTTCGCGCCGGTTGCGTCCGCGGCCGACAATGCGGTCCTCCAGCGTGATCACACACCCCACCGGAACCTCGCCGTCCGCCGCCGCCTCCCGCGCAAGCAGGAGCGCCTCGCGCATCATCGCCTCATCCAAATCCGTACACACACCTCCACGGCAAGAGTTATTCTATCATACCCGAAAATGGAAGATTCGTCAACACCCGCTGTGCGGCGCTTTCCTTGGGAAAACGGGCTTTTTGCTTGCTTTTAACAGGCGGACGCGATATACTGAATATATCAGGCAGCGACGCTGCAAAGAATGGATGGAAGAAAGGATCACGACGGTATGAGTACTGCATATCAGAATCTGACACCCGCACAGCTGCGCGAGGAATACGCAGCAGTCAAGGCGCAGTTCGACGCGCTGAAGGCGAAGGAGCTGAAGCTCAACATGGCAAGAGGCAAGCCCGGCAGGGAGCAGCTTGACCTCGTCTCCGGCATCCTGAGCATCCTCAAAACCCCGGAGGACTGCATTTCCGGCGGCGTCGACGCCCGCAACTACGGGGAGCTTTCCGGCCTCAAAGAAGCGAAGGAATACTGGGCGGACGTGCTCGGCTGCAAACCGGAGGAGTGCTTCATCGGCGGCAACGCGTCGCTGACGCTCATGTACGATCTGGTCAGCAAGGGCTATACGCACGGTCTTGCACGCTCGGAAAAGCCGTGGTGCAGGCTGGACACCGTCAAGTGGCTCTGCCCGGCCCCCGGCTATGACCGCCATTTTAAAATCACCGAGTCGTTCGGCTTCGAGCTGATCACCATCCCCATGACCCCGGCCGGCCCCGACATGGACAAGGTCGAAGAAGCGGTCAAGGACCCGGCGGTCAAGGGTATGTGGTGCGTGCCGAAATACTCCAACCCCGACGGCATCATCTATTCCGACGAGACGATCGCGCGCATCGCGGCCTTAAAGCCCGCCGCGCCCGACTTTACCCTCATGTGGGACAACGCCTACTGCATCCACGAGTTTGACGGCGAGTTCGTCCCCTTCCGGGACATCCTGACGCTCTGCCGCGAGGCGGGCAACGACGGCATGGTCTACGAATTTGCCTCCACATCCAAGGTCACGCTCCCCGGCGCGGGCTTCTCCGTCATGGCCACGAGCGAGGATAATCAGGCGTATCTGCAAAAGCTCATCGGCATCCAGACCATTTCCTATGACAAGGTCAATTCCCTGCGCCATGTGCGCTTTTTGAAGGACAAGGCCCACACGCTCGAGCTCATGAAAAAGCATGCGGCCATTCTGAACCCGAAGTTCCAGTGCGTCCTGCGCCATCTGGATACCGAGATCGCGCCGCTCGGCATTGCGTCCTGGCAGCGGCCGAAGGGCGGCTATTTCGTCTCGGTCAACACGGCTCCGGGCCTTGCAAAGCGCACGCTGGCGCTGTGCAAAGAGGCGGGCGTCGTCATGACAAGCGCAGGCGCGACGTTCCCCTATGGCCGCGACCCGCAGGATTCCAATATCCGCATCGCCCCGTCCCTGCCCCCGGTCGAGGAGCTGGAGCAGGCCATGGAGATCTTCTGCACCAGCCTGCGCCTTGCCGCACTGGAGCAGCGGATGCAGTAACAGGACCAGGAGCACTTGTAGGGGCGGACGACTCTGTCCGCCCGCAGCAGGCAGCGCCTTTTACGGAAAACTGCACAGAAATTGTACATATTCCATACCACGCACCCCAAGGAGCAGCACATGAAGGTTTTGATTCTCGGCGGCGGGGCCAGCGGGCTGATGGCCGCGCTTTCCGCCGCGCAGGATGAACGGAATACCGTCACCGTTCTCGAACGGCAGTCGCGCGTCGGGCGCAAGCTGCTCGCCACCGGCAACGGCCGGTGCAACCTGACGAACCTCGACTTGTCCCCGGTGCACTATCACGGACAGGACGCGGGCTTTGCCCGCGCCGCGCTTTCGCGCTTTGACGGGACGGCGACGCTGGACTTTTTCCACGCGCTGGGCCTTCTGACCACGGCAGAGCCGTCCGGGCGGGTCTATCCCCTGTCCGATCAGTCCAACAGCGTTGTGGACGTGCTGCGGTTCGCCGCTGCGCAGGCGGGCGTGCAGCTCGTCTGCGGCTTCGACGCGCAGAGCGTGAAGAAAAAAGCGCGCGGCTATCAGGTCGCGGGCGCGGACGGCAGCGCGTATTTTGGAGATAAGCTGATCATTGCCTGCGGCGGCTGCGCGGGAAAGGCGCTGGGCGGAACGATGTCCGGCTACGAGCTTCTTTCGCAGCTCGGCCACAGCCGCACGGCGCTGCACCCCAGCCTCACGCAGATCCGCACGGACCCGGCCCCTATCCGGGGGCTGAAGGGCGTCCGGGCCGACTGCCGCATCCGTCTGCGCGCAGACGGCAGAACGCTGCTGGAGGACGCGGGCGAGGTGCAGTTTACCGAGACGGGCGTTTCCGGCCCGGCTGCGTTCACGCTTTCGCGGGCAGCGGGACAGGCGCAGGGGGCCGGGCTGCTGCTCGATTTTCTGCGGGACTATCCCGCGCCGCAGGTGCGCGCGCTTTTGCAGGCACGGCGCGAAGCGTTCCCGGCGCTGGCGGGCGAGGAGCTGCTTTCCGGTATGCTCCATCCGCGTCTCGGCAAGACGCTCTGCCATGCCTGCGGCCTCGGCGCGCAGCCGCTTGCGTCCGGTTCCGACGCGCCGCTGGAAGCGCTGGTATCTGTTATCAAATCTTTTTCTCTTCCCGTCACGGGCGTTTCCGGCTTCGAGAGCGCACAGGTGACGGCGGGCG
>OHSQ01000384.1_pt1 | contig 21002 bp, 23 predicted proteins | sample 1578661 | NCBI WGS metagenome assembly OHSQ01 (sample SAMEA3879534, study PRJEB24766) | human gut metagenome | biome: human-associated habitat; feature: feces | place: USA | collected 1985/1987 | reverse complement strand
AAGTGGACGGATTACAGCACGGCCTGGGTTATGGCTGCCGAGACAGGCGGAGCAGATGCTGATTCTTGCACCGTAACGGATTTCGCCTACACCGAAGAATTTCTCCGGCAGGTTCAAATGATGGAAACCCACATGGCGATGACCTCCATGAATGGCTTCTCCCTCAAAAACATCAATGGCAGCGTCGGTGGCTTCTACGCCTGGCAATCTTCACTGTATGGCAGCTCCGGCAGGGACAGCGCATACCCGCAGATCGCTAAATCGGCGGCGCATGGCTCGATCTATGCCACGCCGCACTATCTGGAGGGCTTCACCGTCTACTGCCTGGAACACAACCTCTCCGGCCCTGGAGAAGGTTCCGGTTCAAATCAGAGCGCCAAAGGCCCGTATGTGCTGGTAGATATGGACGCTTTCGTGAACAATCCGGATTCCGGTGGTGCCTCAGGTGTGCGCTACAAGGCTTCGACCATGCACGCGCTTGGCTGGGTGCTGCGCCACACCTATCCCTTCATGGCGGTGAATCGCGGCGATTCCAATAACGAGGTTTGGTCTCGCGTTGCCGGACAGTTCGCTATGCGTGAGGTTATCAAACAGTTGGAAGGTTCTCAGTATGTCCGAAGCTATTGGGATATGGACAACTTTTATGCTTTCAGCGGCGGCGCGCCTGCCGTGTACCTGACTTACGCAAGATGGCTGGCGACAAATGGCATCGCCCGCGCTTCTATGACCGGCAAGATCACCGCATCCAATCAGAGCCTGAGTGTATCGGGTTCCAGCTACATCGGCACCGTCACGCTGACAACCGACGCCGACCTGATCCGGATTCCGCGTTCAGTTGGCACCCTGACCGGCAACAGCTGCGGCTCCGACGGCAGCTACTACTATGTGCGGAGCGGCGATACCATCAGGGTCACTTCCTCAAGCAACCGATTTGCCGTTACCATGGAATCTGTTTCTTCGGATGATGAAGAAGCCAAATTCCTTGTCGGTGTCCCAAGCGTCGCCATTCAGAAGATCATGGTTCCAATCTATGGCGCGCCCTACGCGCTGAAGACAGCCAGCGTCACCTTTGAACTCAGCACCGGCGAAATCAAGATCACCAAGAAGTCATCCGATGGCATCCTGCTGCAAGGCGCATCCTTTGAACTGCTTGGCAACGCGGGTTCTGTGCTGGCGACGGCAACTACCGGAACAAACGGCATCGCTGTTTTTGCCGATCTTATGCCCGGGGCTTACACCGTTCGTGAGAAGAACGCGCCTCAAGGCTATGCCTTGGCGGCATCGTCTTCGCAAAGCGTCACGGTGGCCGCTGGCATGACGACCAACGTGGCCTTTGTCAATGACCGCGTGATGGGCCGCATCCGAATCGTGAAAACCGACAAACTGACGGGCAAGCCTCTATCCGGCGCGGTATTCTCCATCACCCGACTGTCCGGCCCCGTTTCGGACAACGCATCGGATGTCGGCAAGGTGGTGGCGACCGTGACCACCAATGCACAGGGCATTGCGGAAACAGGATTGCTGCCCTGGGGCGAGTACAAGGTCGTCGAAACGGGCGTGCCGGACGGCTATCTTGATTCCGGCTATGCCACAACCGTTTGGATCAAATGATGAAAGAGGTACAATTCATGAATTGGATGAAGAGAATGTTCCATCTGTGTATGGCAGCACTCCTGCTGATGATGCTTTGCATGTTCTCCTCTGCTATGGCTGCCGAAAAAGCGGCTACGGTCACGCTGAATGTGACCAATACCCCGGTGCGCGGCGATGTGCTTCTTTCGAAAACCGGCTTGCAGCTGGTTCGCTTCAAGGATGAAGCAGATGCCTATGGCAACATCGTCATGCGTCCTGTTTTCCAGAACGCATATTTGGCCGGAGCGGTATTTGAACTTCGTGCCGCCGAGAACATCGTCGGCAAAGAGGGTAGCATGTTCTACCGCAAGGATGATCTGGTTGAGACGCTGACCACCAGCGCGACCGGCACTGTGAAATCCCAGGTGCTGCCTCTGGGCAAGTATTACCTGAAGGAGATTTCCGCGCCGGATGGCTATGTCTTTGATGCCGCGCCTCACCCTTTCACACTGGCTGCCGTCGATAAGAAAACCGCGATTGTTGAGGCCAAGGTATCTGCCGCAAACACCTACCTGCCCATCCGCGTGATGCTGCGCAAGCAGAAGGAAAACCTGCTGATTACCGAAACCAAGGACGGCATGATTCACCAAACTGTTGAGGTTGTCCCCGGCGAGGGCTTTGTTTTCGGCCTGTTTAACAGCAGCGTAATCACCTACGGCAACGCACAGAAGCTGCCCGCCAACACCCTGCTCGCTACCGGTACGACTGATGCTAAGGGAAATCTGACCTTCTCCGGTCTGTACCCTCACGGGGATTACTACCTGAAGGAGATCTCCGTTCCGGATGGATGGCTGCTCAGCACGGACAAGTATCCTGTCACGCTGACATCGGCCAATAAGGCGGCCAGCGAAAATGTCATCACAGTCTATCTGGATGAGCCCATTCTGAATCGGCTGATCTACACGCCGGTTACGATCACCAAGACCGACATCACCGGAGCCAAGAAGCTGCCTGGTGCGCTGATCGAGGTGTACGATGCCGATGGCAATACGATCTTCCGCGAATACACCAATGCGAATGGTGAAATTTCCAATATCCCCGTTGTTCCCGGAACCTATACCTTCAAGGAGACCTACGCGCCCTCCGGCTATGCGCTGAATACGGCGATCAAAACGTTTACCGTTACCGCGGACGGCAAGGTGACTGGCGACACGGTGATTCGGGATGAACTGAACAGGGTGATGCTCAAGAAAATCCGGCAGAACGGTGAGGCACTTTCCGGCGCGGTGTTTGGCCTCTTTGACGAGAAGAACACGAAGATTCAGGAGGCAACCTCCGCCGCGGATGGCTCCGTCGTGTTCCAGCAGATTCCCTATGGTGCCTATAAAATCCGTGAGCTGAGCGCGCCCTATGGGTATCACCCCTCGGAAGAGGAATGGCCGATTGTGGTGAACAGCACCTATCTGAATCCCAGCACAATTCTGGTAGCTGTGATCAATCAGGATGCTCCGGGCCGTATCAAAATCCTGAAGCAGGACGAGCTGGATCAGCATGTGATTGCTGGCGTTCAGTTTGACATCTACTCCGTGGATGACAAGGGCAATGCGGCTGACCTGGTGGCCAGCATGACCACCGATGAAAACGGTATTGCCGAGTCTTCCGACCTGTTTCCTGCGGACTACATTGTGAAAGAGCATGTCAATCCTGTCGGCTATGTAGACGAGCTCTGGTGCGATAAGATCACCGTGGGCATGGATGAGGTCGTCACCCGAACCGTGACCAATATGCCGATTCAGGGCATGATTCGCATCATCAAGACAGACAGTGAGACCGGCAAGGGGCTTCCCGGCGCGGTGTTTACCGTAACTCGTATTTCCGGCTTGCCCTCCCACAACGGCGAGAACGACGGCGAGGTCGTCGCCGTGATTACCTCCGGCGAGGACGGTACGGCTGTTACGCCGCTGCTCACCTGGGGTGAATATCAAATCGTCGAGACGGGCGTGCCGGATGACTATCTGGACGACGGCTATTCCATCACCGTTCGCATCCCTGCGGGTGACGCGCAGGAGGAAAGTCCGGCTGAGGAGTAACCCAATTCCATGGCGGCAGCAGAGTGATCTGCTGCCGTTTCCTTTTCGTCCATCACTGGAGAAACGAGGTCATACGAATGTATATCACACGAAAGCATTTTACGGTGCTCATGCTGGCGCTGCTCATGCTCCTCCTGACCCTCCCTGTCATGGCGCTCGGTGAAGCAGACACAGCGGTCGAGCAGGAGGTTCTGGTTCCCAACACGCCGATCAGAGGCATGATTCAGCTTGAAAAGCGAGGTGCTGTGCTAAAGAGCTTCATTGAAAGCCAAGACCCTTTTGGCTACACGATTCACACGCCGATCTATGAGGATGGTTCGCTTGCGGGCGCGGTCTATGAGGTGCGCGCCGCCGAGAATGTCATCGGCAAGGAGGCCTCTAAAAAATGATAAAGGCGCGCTTAATGCTCAACGCGGCAACCGGCTGAATAAAACGAATCAAGGCCCCGCTCATCGTTCCATGAATGGGGTCTTTTTGCACGCAATCGACGACAGCTGAGTATGCACCAAACAGGTCACCTCACAAATAATTGATTTGATAGAGGCGATGTGTTAGTATGTGGGTAATTTGATAAAGCGGAGGAAGTCTTGCATGAATATCACCGTCTATCTTGGTGCAAATGAAGGAAATGACCCGCTCTTACGAAAAGCGGTTGAGGAATTGGGCGCATGGATCGGAAGCAGTGGGAACGCGCTGGTCTATGGCGGCTCCAAATCCGGGCTGATGGGCGCGATCGCGGACAGCGTTCTGAGATCCGGCGGCGAAGTCACGGGCGTCGAGCCGCGGTTCTTCATCGAAAATGAATTTCAGCACGAGGGCCTGACTCGCCTGATCGTGACCGAGGATATGTCGGAGCGCAAGAAGAAAATGATCGAGCTGGGCGACGCTTTCATCGCCTTCCCCGGCGGCACGGGAACATTGGAGGAAATTTCAGAGGTCCTGTCAAAGGTGTCCTTGAAGCACCTGAGCGCGCCGTGCATCCTCTATAATCTGGACGGCTACTACAACGACCTGAAAGCGCTTTTGCATCGCATGATTGAAAAGGGACTGTCGTCCGAAGAGCGGCAGGCGGGCATCTATTTTGCCGAGAATCTTGACGAGATCAAGAGAATCTTATGATTCGCATAACGCCCGGTTTGACTGAGAAGGTCCCGCAAGATAAATTGTCCATGCTGCCGCCCGGTCAAGCGTTTTTGATCTCTTCGGTCACTTTCTTCCGGGGCTTCATGCCCAAAAAGGCTACATTCATCACGACCATGGTCAGCGTGACCGCCGCCATGGACACCCAAAAACCCATGTTGAGTCCGAACAAGCCCGCTGTTCCGAACAGCGCCATCCAAATATTCTTCCGGTTCATTGTGTACCTTCTCTTACAGCAGCTCGCCGTGGTGACGAACATAGGCTTTTTTCAAGCTGGTCGCCAACACCATGTAGAGCAGGATGCAGATACTCGCTTTCTGCATTCATAAGCAGCCAAGGAACTGGCAGAAAGCCGGGCGGGGAAATTTGGGCATTCAGCTCCGCAGCGAACGGCACCGTGTTTCAAGTCACGCTCTACCGGCAGATAAGAACAAAGGAGCTTTCGCTTACGCGAAAGCTCCTTTGTTCTGTGGCAGGGGTGGCGGGAGATCAATGCAGCGCCTTTGTGGGACAGGCCTTTGTGCACTCGTAGCAGAGAATACACTCCGTTCCGTTTTTCCGCTTGCGGGATTCCTTGTTGACCTCCACATTCATCGGGCAGACCCGCAGGCACTTGCCGCAGTGGACGCACTTCTCCTCGTCGCAGTGGACGCGCAGCAGAGAAAAGTAACTCATAGGCTTGAGGAATACCGTGATCGGACACAGATACTTGCAGAACGCCCGGTTATCCTTGAAGACAAAGGCCAGCGCAATGCCCGCAAGGTAATAGAGCGCGTTTCCGGCGAGGAACAGCCAAAACATGATTTGCTCCAAGTGCGCAACTTTCATCAGAAACAGCCCCGAAACCAGTGCCAGTGACAGGACGAACATTACATAGCGCAGAACGCCCAGTTTTTCCCTACGTGGCTTCTGCGGCTGCTTGTAGGGCAAAAAATCCAGCACCATGGCCGTCCAGCAGGCATAGCCGCACCAGCCTCGCCCGAACAGCAGCGGGCCAAATATTTTTGCCACCGCATAGTGAATAGTCGCCGCTTCAAAAACGCCGAGAAACAGATAGTACCAGAAGCCCTCGATCTGCATATTCTCGCGGGAGATGACGCCGAGGTAGAGCAGCATATAGCTGCCCACCGCCAGCTGCACGAAATGGCGGGCATAGCGCTTCCCGGCGGTAAAGAGTGCCGTTCCGAGTCCAAGGCAGGCTCCGATGTAGCTGAAATTCAGCAGGTAGAATAAATTGTCCTTTGTGAGCCACAGCGTGGCCGCTACTGCTTCAAACAGCAGGAACAGCAGCATGGACGGCACGTATTTGTGAAATCCGTTATTGCTTTTCATTGTTACTCTTTTGATCCTCTGCTTTCTGCTTCTTCCCTATTAGCAAATATTCAGAGATATGCATTTCACTTCTGTACTCATCGTTGAGTATAGCAGGAGAACGCAAAATTCATGATCTGAATCGTGTAACACATTGACAGGGTCAACATGAGCAGTGCAAAGATGGGTAGACTGAACATTTCTCCCCCGCCCGATCAGGTACACAAAACCCTCAAAATTTTCAAATGCGTCTTGACAGAAAGCCAAGAGCAAGTACCATGATAAAAATACCACAGGAAAAATCGAAACGCAAGGAGTGTTTTACGATGGAATACAGAAGATTTGACGATAAAATCGTGGCGTGGATCGACAGAGGCGAGGAGATCCTCGAGCAGGTGAAGGAGCTTGCGCGCAGGGAGAACATCACACTGGCCAGTGTCACCGCCTTGGGCGCGACCAACGATTTTACGGTATCCATGCGGACATGGCGTTCCGTGCCAAGCGCATCGTGGAGGTCTACGGCGAGCGGGAGCAGTCCCCGGAGGAGCGTTTGCGTGATAAGGACAAGCGCCGCGTGGCGTATCACCGCTTCTACACCAACATGAAGTGGGGTCATGCCCAGAACTACCACCTGACGCTGGACAGCGGTGCCATCGGCATCGACAAGTGCGTGGACATCATCGCGGCGCTGTATTGAAAGCTTTCCAGAAAAAACGTTTGAAATTCGTTTTGAAACTCGTTAAAATATAGGTATACTCAAGGTATCACGGGAGTGCATCCGGTGCAGTGGGCGTTGGCAGCAGACTGGCGCACACAGGCTGTTTGTTCACTGATCATCTCTCTGAAAAAGGGCATCCGTTCTGACCGGGCGGAGGCTGAGGGAGGTGAAATCAATGAAGCGCGTAAAGGCAGCGTGCATCTTGCAGACGTTGGTCTTTTCACAGAAGGACGATTGCGGTCTGACCCGTGAGCAGCAGCTCAAGATCAACCATGACGATGTGATCCGCTACAAGGCGACGATGGACAGAAGCCGCACCCGGTATCAGATCACCGAGGAAACCGAACAGGCCGACGGCTCTGTGCTGGTCCGCGTCCGCAAGCAGTATAACGACAAAGCTGACGTAAGCGAATACTTCAACTAACGCCAAACCCGCCTGATGGAAGTCAGGCGGGTTTGTGATAGAAAGCGTGGGTATGATGTACTGACGCACGATATTGAGCTCTTGAATATTTGAACGCTGGGGGCGTATGCAGAGCAGCGGCGCTAAAAGCGGGTAGATACTCAACTCAATTGTCGGCACGGATGTGCAGAGTCCGCGCAGGCAATACGAACACAAAAAGCACTTTTCTGACAAGTTTGTATGGTGGAAACTTTCCTTTTCACGCCGTATAATGATGGCACAGACAAGGAGGTGGTCAGTATGCTGGCAGAGAATCTGGCGCTCCTGCGAAACATCCGCGGCATGACGCAGGAGGAGGTGGCGGAGGTCATCGGCATCTCGCGCCAGTCCTATTCCAAATGGGAGCAGGGCGAAACGATCCCCGACATTGAAAAATGCGACCGATTGGCAAAATTCTACGGGGTCTCCATCGATGCCCTCGTCCATCAGGATAAGGAGGTCGGCAAGGCGCGGGTGGCGCCTGCCCCGGTGGGCAAGCACCTGTGGGGAACGGTGGCGATGGGTGCCAAGGGTCAGATCGTCATCCCCAAGGCGGCGCGGGATACCTTTCGCTTGAGCGAAGGCGACCGCCTGGTTGTCCTCGGCGACGAGGAGCAGGGCATCGCGCTCATCAAGGCGGAGGTCTTTGAGGAGCGGATGCAGAAGGCCCTGCGTGCAGGTCAGAAATCCAACGAATAAAAGAAGGTGCGATCATGAAATGTCCCGAATGTGGAAAAGAAATGCGGGAGGGGTATCTCTTTTGCAGCAAGGACGGCGCGTTCAGCTTTGCAAACGAGGTGCCGGGTGTATTTGAGAACGCGAAGAATGCCGATGGCTTTGTGAAAATCACAGACCTCAAGGCAAGCCACCGGACGAGAGTTCCGGCCTCCATCTGCGAGGAATGCAGGACGGTCATACTCAAGTATTGAGTGAAGCTGTCTCTTCCAACCGAAAAAAGTCCCCAAGCCGTTTGCGTCAAAACGGCTTGGGGACTTGCTATATTTGCGCGGTTGAGGGAAGTACGTCAGATGTTGTCTTATTAGACTTCTTTGCCCATCTGATAGGCCCGTTCCAGAGCAGGATGCCCGGCGATCTCGCCCACACCGTTAACGCCGCCTGCAAACACCGTGCCTGCCAGCGCGCAGCGGGGGAAGCAGTCCACCCAGCCCTGCACGGCCTTCTCCGTGCCATCGAAGGTCTCCGGCGCGTCCTCTGCCGCCGTCGCCAGCAGATAGGCTTTCGTGAAGGCATAGTCGCTGTCGTACAGCGGGTTGGCGCGATCCAGCAGGGTCTTGAGCTGACCGCTGACGCAGTAATAGTAGACGGGCGTGGCGAACACCAGCACATCGGCGTCGTGCATTTTGGCGGCAATCGCCGCGGCGTCGTCCTTGAGGACGCAGTATCCCAGCTCGTGACAGGCGAAGCAGCCCTTACAGTAGCCGATCTGCTTTTCCCGCAGATACACGGTTTCCGCCTGATGCCCTGCCGCCTGTGCGCCTTCGGCAAAGGCTGCTGCCAGCGTTTCGGAATTGCCGCCCTTGCGGGGACTGGAGGAAATGATCAGTACCTTTTTATTCATAATAAACCACTCCTTGCGTTTCGATTTTTCCTGTGCTATTTTCATAATAGTACCTGCACTTGGCTTTCTGTCAAGGTGCGTCTGGAAATTTTGGGAGTTTTATGTGTGAGTTAAAGATCAATTTCAATCAGGTTGAAAAAGCAATCGCTGTGATGCGTGCGGCGCAGATTCGCCGGGATGGGCATGACAAAGCTGGTCACAGAGGCAATCCGGGCAGAGTGCCGCAATCGTGGTGTTCGGTATATCCGGCTGGACAGCGGACTGGTGGAGAAGGTCGCCAGGAAGATCTATCTGTCCGCAGGCTATAAAATCGTGGATATTCTGGATTATCCCAACGGTCGGTCAATGGCTTTATACGAATTGGAGGTATAGCGGCTAAAAGTAACATTTGTAAGCACTGTACAGCCTATATGGGCTGCACTGACCACCCCACCGTCCCTGCCGCTGATACAGCCCGCTTTCGATCTGATGGACCAGCACATTGCGCGACCAGCCGTTTTTAGCAACCTGTTCGGCATACCAAATATGCTCATCTGCATTCTTCACCTTGTCCATCAGGGCAATATGGTGATACCAAGTAATTTGTGCAACAGGCTGTTGCACAAATTCATCGTCCGGATAGCGCCATGGTGAGCCGCCGGAGCGATCGCCGCGAAGATACGCGAGGAATGTCTCGATCTCGTCCTGACCGGAGAGGACTTTATAGGACTTCAAAGTCCTCCCGCGTGCTGGAAATATCCTGCAAGCCGAAAAGGCCTACTGGAACCGATAGCCCTGCGTGGTCAGTGTACTAAGATAAGTAAGAAATCCTTCGCGCTGATCAAAATAGATAAGCTCGCCATTATCTATTTCATGGAATGAGACGATTTTCCCCGTCTCATCTATCCACACCGAATACGCATCCATATGATCCTCCCAAGCTTATTTTGGTGTTCCGCCGACCATGGTATAGAATGCCGTGCATCCGGCGCTGGAAAGCGTATCAGAGCTGACCTCCATGTAGTAGGACTGCCCAATGGTCAGCCCGGAGAAGCGGACGCCGCTGTTTACCGCAGCGGTCACAGAGCTTGATGCCCACTCACCGGAACCGGGTTCTCCGACACAAAGCCGCACGTTGTAATTGGCCGCACCGGGTGCGCTATACATGACAAACGCTATGTCCGATGCCTTTGCAGTGAACGGCGCACAGATGTTTCCGCTTGTGCTGCCATTGCCGCTTCTGGGCAGAAAGGCCGTCCCTGCGGCGGGAGCGGGATCGGTCTGCGCATCAAGCGCGTCCCTCTCCTCGGCGGTCATTGCATGGGTCTTAACAGAATACGCGGTATGCTCTGCGTCATTTTCGGGCGTGTGCTGTTCTTCGCCCTCACCGGCGCCGGTAAGAATTCTATCATACGATGTATCGCTCACAGTGCCGCTGCGCACCGCGTCCGGCGGAGTGACTGCATCGCCGCGCGCAGGGGGCGAAAATACGGAGGAGGCAGGGCACATGTCATTTATGTGGATTCCGTTGTCCTTCAAAAATCGCGTGAGTACGCCTTGTGAGTCGATTTGCAGTGCCTTGTATTGGCGATAGCTGACAGGATCGTTTTCCAGGAACTGCACATCGGACGGCAACACCAGCAGATACACATACTCATCATCGGCTCCGAGGACATACTCGGCGATGCCGAGAATCTCGGGGACAGGCAGTGCGTCATAGCCCCTCAATTCCTTGAAATTATCCCAGCTCATAGCGGCCAGCCACCATACGCTGCCCATTCCCCCGTCGGGATACGCCGCAAGCGCGTTCTTTTCCGACAGATGGAACAGCATGATCCCATATCCCAGATAGGCAGTCCCCTTGTCGTAGGTGGAGAGCTCTGCAATATCCTCCCATGCAGCGGGAACGGTGAGCGTCAGCGACAGCGTCGGCTCGGTCATGGTTTTCATTCCCTCCTCTGCCGGCTCGCTTGCGCCAATACATCCAAACAGATAGTCTCTCAACTCCGTACTTCTGGAACGCAGCTCATAGAGCCGCGCTGTCTTGCCGTCAGTAATGGGGTTGACCAGCATTTCACGCTCAGAGAGCATGATCTCGCAGCGTTCGCCCGCGGCGCTGATAAAATAGAGCCTTGCATAGCAGTCCTCCATTGCTGACGCAGCACCAAGGCGTTTGTATTGCAGGGCATCCAGCAGAGCGTAGACGGCGTCCGTTTCTTCCGCCGTCAACTGGACGTTGGAGGGCTGCGCGCCGCTTTCGTCCGTTACATCGGCATAAGTGACCTGTTCCCGATGGAAACCGACCAATCCGGCGGCGTCGGTATCCGTAGGCGGATTCGTCAGAAAGCACACCGCCACAACGACGCACACGGCGACCGACGCCGCGACCACCCAGAACGCGGGCTTTTTGTAGCGCAGCGCATTTTTCACACGTTCCTTGACGCCGACTTCACCGAACGCCAGCGGGCAGGTGATGACCGCCTTGCGCGGCATACTGCACGCAAGCAGCACCGTGGAATAGGTCTTGACGGCGCTCTCGTCCATCGTGCGGATCACCCGCTCATCGCAGGCCAGCTCAATGTCGCGGCAGAGCAGCGCATAGGCGAGCCACAGTACGGGGTTGAACCAGTAAACCGCAAGCAGCGCGAAACCCAGCGGCTTCCACCAGTGGTCACGCCGCGCGAGATGCGCCCTCTCATGCGAGAGTACATTCTGCCGCTGCACCTCATCCAGCCCGGAGGGCAGATAGATGCGTGGTTTTACAACGCCGAGGATGAACGGCGAGGAAATGGCATCACAAAGGTAGATATTTTCCCGCACACAGAGCGATACACTCACGCGTCGGCGCAGCCGAAGATAACTCACGAGCGCATAGAGCAGCATGACTCCAAGGCCGATGAGCCACACCCAGCCCGCGAGATACGTCCACACATAGAGCGGGTTGACGCTTGCCAACGGCGCGGCGGCAAAATGCTCGCTGAGTGAGGGATTCACAGCGTTATCGATGATGTTCACGCCGCTCGTGATGGTCGGCGCGGGGTCAAACTGCACGACCGCGGGGCTGAGGGTCTCCGCGCTCGGGATCAGGCTCAGCGCGCTCTCGATGGAGAACGGCAGCATCAAGCGCAGCGCGACCATGCCCCAGAGCAGGACATTCATCCACTTGGGCGAACGCTTTGATACCATGCGCAGTACCAGCACGGCCAGCACCAGCCAGCTTGCGGAAATGCTCAGATTGAGGAGCTTTAGAAAAATGCCGCTCATGCGCTCACCCCTCCCTTCCGTAGTCGTCGATCATCCTCCGCAGCGCGGCGACCTCCTCCGCCGAGAGCGCCTTGCGCGCGGTGAACGCCGCGACGAAGGCGGGCAGCGAACCGTCAAAGGCGTCGTCCACCAGCTTCTCGCCCTGCGCGGCGTAGTATTCCTCGCGCGTCATGCGCGCGGTGACCACGCTGCCCTCGTTTTGGAAAATGCCGCGCTCGCAGAGCTTTTTTAAAACCGTGTAGGTCGTAGATTTTTTCCATTGCAGTTCCTGTTCGCACAGCTTCACCAGCTCGCCGGAGGTCAGCGGCTCGTGCTGCCAGATGAGTTCTGCAAAACGCGTCTCAACAACGCCCAGTTTGTAACCGTCCATGTGTGCCTCCTTTTCTTTGCGAGTCTACTTATGATAGACTTCTGATACTTGAAGTCTATCATAAGTAGACTTACCTGTCAAGCACATTTTGCGCCGCTGAAATCAATGAAGGCTACCCGGCCTCAGAAAACAGCAAAGAACATTCCGCTAACCTGCGATATTTACAGCCATGTAATCGCAGACCTTTCCGCTATTCGCTTCCGTTGGGGTCAGCGTTTGGGTCAGGAAAAAGCAGCGTCCGAAAATGGCAACTTACGAAAGTAACCGTCAAACCTAACCGCGCATAGACACACATGAGACAATAGTAGCGGAACGTTGCGAAAGGTTTCGCTACTGTTGTATTGTGGGGTGTCAGAATGACAAGCGCAGAGTTGAAACATCGGGCGGAGCTACAGGAGTGGGCGGCACAAATCCAGTAATGCCGCAGCAGCGGTCTCTCCGTAAGCGAATGGTGCCGGCAGCAAGGTGTCACAACAACACTCCTGGCAAGTTTCTCAGGCATCCCTCTTTCTTTTGCGGAAGCTCAAATCCTGCCAAGTAAAAAAACCGTTAAAATGCTGCGCAGCGGATTGAAAAAATAAGCTGACGGGACTATTTTATACAAGGTGAGTGTGTAAAATCAAATTTTTAAGGGGGAGGCGGATAAAAATGCCGCACCGAAAGAAGATTTTACTCTCAGACAGTAATGAAGCCTTCAGTATGCTCCTGGCGGATTCCCTGCGTGAGCGCGGAAACTTCCATGTATTTCACGCAAAGGATGAGGACGAGACAACCAAGGCGCTCCACCGGCACCGACCTCACGTTCTTCTGCTGGATTTTCTGCTGCCGCACAAGGGCGGCTTTCACGTTATGCAGCATCTGCGCGAGGACGGGTACAAAATCTCGACGATTTTTATGACGGCTCTGCCGACACACAGGGTCATAGAGGAGGCATACCGTTTGGGCGCAAGCTTTGTGCTCCCGAAGCCTTTTACGGCAAGGGCGTTGGTCGAACGGATACACGATGCACTGCACAGTGATCGGCCCTAATTTGCACACATCAAAAATAGTGACCGCCATCTCAAAGTGAGCTGCTGCTCACCGAGATGGCGGCCTTTTATTTATGAGGCATATAGCATTCTTTCGGGGCTCTCGCGGGAAGCAGCTTTTCAGCCCATGTTTCATCAGTTTCGCTCAGTTGCGGCGCGTTTTGCAGAACCCACAGCAGATAACGGTACGGATCAAGGCCATTCTCCTTCGCCGTTTCAATCAGGCTGTAGATCACGGCGCTGGCCTGCGCGCCACCGGGCGTATTGGCAAAGAGCCAATTTTTCCGCCCCATCACAAATGGTTTAATGCTGCGCTCGGCACGGTTGTTGCTCAGCTCCAGACGGCCATCCTCCAGATACCTTGCCAGGTACGGCCACTGCTCCAGCAGGTAGTGAATGGCCCTGCCCAACGCAGATTTCGGCGCGGTTTTCGCCTGCATCTCATTTGCCCATGACAACAACGCGTCTAAAACAGGCTTTGCCTGCTCCAGCCGCTTTTCATATCGCTCCTCTGGTGTCAGCTCTGCAAACGCCTGCTCCAGCTTGAAAAGTCGGGAGCAATAGCATTCGCCAATCGCTGCCGGAGCGTCCTTCTGCATCTCCTTGGGCAGCGTTTGCAACGCCTCGTCAAATTTTCGCCTCGCATGTGCCCAGCAGCCCACCACACGGATGTTGCCCGGCAGTCTGTGGTATCCCTGGTATCCGTCTGCGTGCAGCCATCCTGAGAAGCCTTGCAGGAAATATTCAGCATGCTCCGCTTTTCTCGTAGGCTGGTACTCATACAGCACAATGGCCTGCTTTGTGCAGCCGCTGGTGCGGTACAGCCACATGTAGGACTTGCTGGTGGAGGAACGTCTCGGCTCTTTCAACACCTGCAAGGTCGTCTCGTCGGCGTGCAGCACCGGCTCCTTACAAAGCTGCTCGCGCAGCGCATCGTAGATCGGCCGCAGCCATTTCTCCGAAGTGTTCAGCAGCCAGTTGGCCATCGTCTGCCGGGATAGCCTCAAGCCCTGTCGGTTAAACTCCTGCTCCAGACGGTACAGCGGCGAGTACATGACGAATTTCTGTGCTGCCAGATACGCCACTGCCTCCGCAGAGGCAAAGCTGCCAGGCAGCAGCGCAGGCTCCTTCGCCGCCTTCACAATGTTGGCTTCATCGGTCTCTTGCTCACAATTCTTGCAGGTGTAGGTGTAGTACACGTCCTCGCGCACCCAGAACTCTGCCGGCTTCATCATTAAGCTGCGGCGGACTTCCTTGCCAATCTCCACCAATTTGCTGCCACAGGCAGAACAAGTCAGTTCGTTCCCCGGCAGGCGGTGCTCCACCACCTCGGTGAGAGTACCCTCTGGAACGACATCCAGCACATTGCCGGACTGCCGTTTGCGCTCGTGCGCCTTCACGGTGATCTGCTTCTCTGTGGCGGCTTTGGTGCCGAAAGCATAGGCCTCCAGCTCGTTGTAGGTCAGGCTCAGCTGGTCCATGACCATCTGCTCCGCCTGCTCTGAAGAACGGCCAAACAGCTTCTTCTTGGACAGCTTCAGCTGCTCCAGCAGCCACTCATTTTGCAGCGTAAGGCTGGTGATGACCTGCGCCTGCTCCTGTTCACGGGCGGCAAACTTTGCTTCCACCTTTGCGTTCCGTGCTTTTTCCTGCTGCAAACGCTCATATTCCGCACGGGAAATGGTCACCATTTCTTCCGTGTTACTTGTCTGCATTTCTCTGTTTTCCATGAGAAAATTATACTACAAAACAGCGAGAAAAGCCAGTGTTTTCAATGGGTTTCAGGCAATTTTCCTGCTCAGACTGTGGTCAATCCCGTCACCGGTCGGTGGGCTTTCGGCTGCTCGATTTGCAGTCCCTCCATGAGCCAGCGGTACTGCTGCGGCGTTAAAGTCTTCACCTCAGATTCTGAGCGCGGCCATTGGTACGCGCCCTGTTCCAGTCGCTTGTACAGCAGGATAAAGCCATCTTTTTCCCAGTACAAGCCCTTGATACGGTCCCGCCGCCGTCCGCAGAACAAAAATAATGTGTTGGTAAACGGATCCAACTCAAACTGCTGCTGGACGAGCCGCGCCAGGCCATCTATGCCTTTACGCAGATCTGTGTAGCCGCAGGCGATATAGACTTGATCTGCACCGGTGAAATCGTTCAGCATAGGCGCAGAAGCTCCACCAGCAGTCTCAGCTGTTCCGCGTCACAACCGGGGTAAATGTCCAGACTGGCCTTCCCAATATGCAGTGTGGCGCAACGTTCCGAAACGTTGCGAGACATTTTCTTCGGTTCCGGTAGCTCCGCAAAGGTCACGGCCGTTGATGGCGGTGCTCCGTTTTTCCGTACGCCTGTCAACAGTTCACGTTCCCAACGGTAATAGGTGGCTGTCGTAACACCCCGCTGCCGGCACCATTCACTTACAGAGAGACCGCTGCCCCTGCATTCCTGTATAGACATGCTCCATTCCTGCTTCTTGGCTTCATGTTTCAGCTCATTGCTCGTCATTTACTTCACACCCTGAACATTATAGTGGTGGAAAGCTTCACAACTCCCCACCACTATTGTCCCATGTCTGTCCAGCCGCTGCCTGCTTTGACGGTTACTCTTTTTTGTCATACGCCAATTATCATAAACTCTTCGTTCTTGCCAATTTTCTATCCTGCCGGGAAACTCTCCGCATCTTGACATTTTCCGCCCGCTTGCCTTATCATGTTCTTAGAAAATCAGCCCTTTGCAGCAGCGTACAGCCTGAGGTCAATGTTTTTAGGAGGGGTGGTGAATCCCTCTCCGGTTTTTAAGCAGAGATCAGCTTTCTACTGCAAGAATCGGCCTTTATGCCAGAGGATATGCTTGTGCATTGTCCGGTTTCTGATTTCCCACCGCAAGTCTGATCCACGCTGCCATTCCCCGTCATTTTTTGAAGCATAAGAAAGAAGGTCAGAACAATATGAATTACACTTCCGCCGAGGCAAATAAGCTCTTGAAGAAGCTCAACGACGAATATACCGCGCTGCTCGACAAGGAAACGCGCAGCCGTGACTTCCGCGCCGCGATGGGCGAGGACATTGCGTCCGTGCGCCCCGCCTACGATTACGCCGAGGCGCAGGCGCACCTTGCAGCGCTCGAAGAAAAGATCCGCCGTCTCAAGCACGCGATCAACTGCTTCAACACGACGCATTTTGTCGATGGCTTTGACATGACCATCGACGAGATGCTGGTCTATATCCCGCAGCTCACACGGCGCAAAAATAAACTTCTTGAGATGAAGAGCCGCCTTCCCAAGGAGCGTGTCGAGGAGCAGTACGGCCGGCCGTCGAACATCATCGACTACCGCTACGCAAACTACGACATTGCCGCTGTGGAGGCGGACTATGAAAAGACCGCCGACGAGCTCTCCCGCGCGCAGCTCGCGCTCGACGCGGTCAACGGGCGAGAGACCTTCGAATTTGGTGAATGAGATTCTCCGTCGTTTCCATACGAATGCCAGACTATTTTGATAACAGAGTTACGATCTCCGTAAGTGTTTATGGTTCGGTGCGAGCATCGGTTATTTTGATGGTTATTTGTTATGCCGCCCCGTGTTCAAGGTTTGGGGGACAATTGATCAAGGCATCGGTGGGGCGAGAAAACTTTTTGGGGGCCGAAGTACGGTTACAGGCTCCCACATCGAATGAACTATGCAAAAAGAGCCATCTGAACTACCGTGGAGTCAGACGGCTCTTTTTTTGAATTCTATGCTTCGACGATCACTTCCGCTGCGATCTCCAGTGCTTTGGTCATCAGCGCAAGGCTCATGCTGGGGGCGCTGCCGTCCTTCGCCTGCTCGGGAAGATATGGCACGTGGACAAAGCCGCAGCGCGTGGCGGGGAATTTCTGCGCGCTCTCGTGCAGGGCGCAGTAAAGGAGATTGTTGCACACGAACGTCCCTGCCGAGTACGAAAGCTGGGCGGGAATGTCCTCTCCGCGCAGTTTTTCGACGATCCGGCGCGTGGGAAGGGTCGCAAAATAAGCGTCCGGCGCGCCGGGGACGACCGGCTCGTCCACGGGCTTTGCCCCCGCATTGTCGGCAATGCGGGCGTCGCGCAGGTTGACCGCCACGCGCTCAACGCGAATGCAATTTGCCCCGCCGTACTGCCCGACAGACAGCACTGCATCGGGCCTCAGCTCGTCAAGCTGCGCCCGCAGCGCGGCACAGGCGGCGTCAAACTCCGTCGGGATCTCGCGCTTTAAAAGCACCGCTTCTCCAATGCGGTCGGGAAGGCGCTCCACCGCCTCCCACGAGGGGTTGATCTGCTCGCCGCCAAAGGGCGTAAAGCCCGTGACCAGAATTTTCACTTCTTCGCGTCCTCTCCGATCATCAGGCGGATGATCTCATTGTCCGTTTCGCGCATACCGTCGCGCGCGATGCTGCTGACGGCACGGATGGTATTCTCCACACCCTTGACGATGATGCCGTCGCCGCCGTAGAACTGGCTGTCGTGGCGGTACATCTGAAGGCCGAGCAGTCCCGCCTCGACCGCCGAGGCGATCTTCGCCGCGCAGGAGGCCTTCGCCCCGTCGCAGAGCATGCCCGAGTTGATGGCGAGCGCGTTGACCACGGTGTGGGCGATCTCATCGTAGCGTCCGCCATAAAGGTAGCACACGCCCGCACCGGCACCCGCGCCCGCGCTGGTCGCGCCGCAGTAGGCGGAGAGGCTGCCGATGCCCGTTTTCAGGTGGATTGTAACAAGGTTCGACACGACGAGTGCGCGATAGAGCTGCTCCTCACTCGCATGCAGCTCATGCGCGTAGACGATAACGGGAAGCGACGCCGTCATGCCCTGATTGCCGCTGCCGGAGTTGATGATAACAGGCTTTTCGCAGCCGTTCATGCGCGCGTCCGAGCCGGCAGCGGCCCACGCCTTAGCGCGGTTCTGCACGCTGTCGCCGTAGGAGTCAAGCAGGATCTTGCCGACGGCCGCGCCGTACTCGCCCGTCAGTCCCGCCTCAGCAATGGCGGTATTGTACTCGATCTGGCGCGCGATGGGTGCGCGCACGTCATCAAGATCGACTTCATCTGCAAATGCAATGATGTCTTCGACCGTCAGCAGCTTGCGGCTTTCGTCCGGCTGGGCGGCCTCCTCAGAAAAAGGTTTGCTGAACAAAATCTCACCGTTGTGCTCGATGCGCACGACATTCGTGTGGCTGTCGACGATCTGGACAAAGGCCGTCTCGTCCCCTGCGTGGGCGCGCACCTGAATATCGAACGGGCAGCGCAGCGGCGACTTTGTCACCGTGATCTCCACCGCGGAAAGGTAATCGTCGAGCAGCGGCAGCTGCTCCTGCGTAACATTGGCCAGCACCTCAAGCTGCGCGTCCGCGTCGCCGACGCGCACACCCGCTGCGACGGCAACAGGGATTCCCTTGCGCCCGCCCGTGTGCGGGACGATGACGCTTTTGACATTTTTAATGATATTGCCGCTGACGGTCAGTTCGATCCGCTCCGGCAGTCTTTCCAATGTTTTCCGTGCGAGCGCGCCCGCGTAAGCGATGGCAATGGGCTCCGTGCAGCCCATCGCGGGCACAAGCTCTTCGTGCAGGATCCGGACATACGTTTGATAAAGCGCTGCATCCATGGTCATTTCTCCAATCTCTCTTTCCGCCGCAGCTTCAATGCGGCGGCACTTTTGCCCTCCATTGTACCGAAAATCTATCCGAATTGCAATGCACTTTCTGTATTTTGCGCGCAAAAAAGGAGATGTCCTGTCGGACATCTCCTTTCGGAATGCTCATGGACTTACAGGCCGTAGAGCTCACCGTACTTTTCTTCAAGGTAGCTCGTGTAGGCCGTAGGGTCGAACTTCTCGCCCAGCGCCTGCTCCAGCAGTGCGCCCGGCTTCTTGAGGCAGCCGTACTGCCAGATGTGCTCGCGGTTCCACGCGTTGATGGGCGCGAAGTCACCGCGCTTCAGGCAGTCCTCCACGTCGACCGTTTCTTTCATCTTGCCCAGCAGCTGTGCGCCGTAGGCGCTGCCGAGCGCGTAGGACGGGAAGTAGCCGATGCTGCCGCCCGACCAATGGCTGTCCTGCAAAACGCCGTGCTTGTCGTCCGGCACGTCGACGCCGAGGTACTCCTTGTAAAGTCGGTTCCATTCGCCCGGCAGGCCGTGTACCTTGAGTTCGCCGTGCATCACGCGCTTTTCCAGCTCATAGCGCACCATGACGTGCAGGCTGTAGGTGACCTCGTCGGCCTCGGTGCGGATGAGCGAGGGCTCGGCCTTGTTGATAGCACGGTAGAATTCCTCCGCCGTGTGGCCCGCGAGCGAGGGGAAGAGCTCGCAGAGCTTCGGGAAAACAAAACCCGTGAAGGCGCGGGAGCGGCCGAGCAGGTTCTCATAGAAGCGGCTCTGGCTCTCGTGGATACCCATGGAAACGCCGCCGTCGAGCACCGTGTAGGCAAGCTCGTCCGCGCTGCCGGTATCGTAGAGCGCGTGTCCGCCCTCGTGGATGACGGAGAACATGGAGGAAGCAAAGTTATCCTCAAGATAGTGCGTTGTGATGCGCTCGTCGAAGTGCGAGCCGAGAGACGTGGTGAAGGGATGCTCGGTCGTCGCAAGGCCGACGTGGTCGAGATCCAGCCCCATCGTACGCATAAGATACTGAGAGAGCGCGTCCTGCGCCGTTTCAGGGAAGCTGCCGTGCAGCATCGCGTCGTCAAGCTGCGGCTGCGCCTTGATCTTCTTCAGGAGCGGCACAATGTGCTCGCGCAGCGTCGCGAAAAATTCGTCGCACTGCGCCATCGTCAGCCCGTCCTCATACTCGCTGAGCCAGTAGTCATAGGGGTCCTTTTCCGGCGCGCAGTAGTGCGCGAAGCGGATATTCGTTTCGAAGATCTTCTCAAGCACCGGCTCGAAAAGCGCAAAATCGCTCGTCTCCTTCGCCCGGTGCCATACGTCGTCCGCCTCGACCAGAAGCTGCTGGTAGGCGACGTATTCGTCCATCGGGATCTTCTGCATGTTGCGGATATCCTTGATGAGCAGGAACACCATGCGCTGCTGCTTTTCGTCGAGTTCAGCCTTGTGCGCGTCGAGGAATTCAAGCAGCGCGACGGTCTCGCTGCCGGTGGTGAGCTTATAGTGCTCCTCGCTTAAAATGCTCATGGTCTGGCCGCGGTTCGCCGCCGTGCCCTTGGGCGCGGTGGTCGCCCCATCGTAAAAGAGCAGTCCCATGGCGTGACCGTAGGCGGCAAGCTTTGCCTGCAAAGTCATCAGGGACTGGATCGCTTCAGAAAGAATCATCGGTAGTGTCCTCACTTTCTCTATAATGGTTTTATCATAGCACGAAGAGGGGGCAGAGCGCAATGTGCATTTTTGCTTTCCCGCCGGAAAGGCGCGGATGGAGGCAGCGCTTCGCTCGCGCCCTGTTCGACCCTCTGCCCGCTGGAGCCAAAAAATAAAGGCATGACTTACGTCATGCCTTTATTTTTTGGAGCGGGCGACGAGGCTCGAACTCGCTACCTCCACCTTGGCAAGGTGGCGCT
>OHSQ01000380.1_pt1 | contig 21200 bp, 18 predicted proteins | sample 1578661 | NCBI WGS metagenome assembly OHSQ01 (sample SAMEA3879534, study PRJEB24766) | human gut metagenome | biome: human-associated habitat; feature: feces | place: USA | collected 1985/1987 | reverse complement strand
CCGCCCAGCGTCCGGCACTCTTGGAGCAGCTCCAGCCCCGCCGCACGGTGGATGCAGCCATCCACGCCGCCTCCGCCCAGCAGCGTTTCGTTCGCCGCATTGACGATAGCGTCCACGCTCATTTTCGTGATATCGTTTCGAACGATGATAAGGGGCATGATACTCACCTCTGCGCAATTACTATTCGAAACTATTGTATCAAATAGCAATTGCTTTCACAATGGGTAAATCGTTTCAGGCGGCTTTCCATATCGAAGGGTTTGGGGCGATCCTAAAATGTAAAAAACGCGCTGACTGCAAGATAGGGATGCGCAGTAAGGCAAAGCACATTATTGTCGTAATGCTCGCTCACACAGCAAAAAGCAAAACAGCGCGGCTTCCGCCACGCTGTTCTCTCTTAACTTTATAAATCTGTCTATGCACCCTATTCTTGTGCTGCTCAATCCAAGGCAAAAGCCGGAGAAATTACCGGCGGCGCCGTGCCCTCAGCCGTTACCGGAGGGGCTCGCTCAACATCACGCAATTTCTCCGAAAAGAGAATAGCAGCTGAAAGCGAAAATGTCAAGTCGCCGACACTAAACGATGAGATCAGGCGGCAGATCATGGGCGAAGAGACGTCACCGCCGGAGAGATTTTCCGAATAAGGAAAAAGCAATGCAGCACAAGAACTGTCCCGGGGAGTGACCGTTTTCGGCTCTCTTGCCGACACCACAAGTGCTGCATCTGGGAATAGTATACCCAAAGGCGGCAAAAGTGTCAAGTACAGCGCGTTCAACGAGGAAGTGGCGCGGCAGCTGCTGGATAACTCGGATATTCTGTATGTTGATCCAAATAAAAAGAAGCGATAGTTGGCTCAGACTGCTCAGGCTCCAATTGCCGTCGAGCCTTGCCAACTATGGTTCTATTAGCAGAGTAACACTCTCTGATAGAGATGTCAATGGAATCATTTCCTTTGGCGAAGGTAGCGAAAAGCTTAGCAATGATGCAACCGTTTTCGTAAAAAACGAAACCAAGCTCAACCAAATGCTGCCTGGCAACCAGATATTAAAGTCTCTGGCGCTGCGGGCAAAGGTTGAACTTGATGACAGCAGTGTATCTGGTTCTGGCGAAAATGTCAAGCACTCCGTATGGAGCGTGAGGATTGAAATGCCCAAACATATTGTAATTTTTGCGGCAGCGGGAAGTCGCGCCCACGAGGGGCACATAGAGCACAAAAAAGGAAGCACCGGCACAGTCCTGAACATGGAGAAAATCTCCCCGCAGGTTACGCCCAAAGCGCCACAGCGCGCTAATGCTTCCTGTAAAATATTTTATTACAGGAAAGCGGCGGCGTCAAGGTGCAGGAGCGCACAGGGCGCGCAAATGTCATTGCAGAACGCGGGAGAAACCGATACAATAGGCGAAGAAACATTTTCGCCGAAGGAGGAACTGGAAAATGGACGAGCAAGAGAAGGAACGTGAGACAGCTTCCTGCAAAGAGCAGCTGACAAAGGCTCTGGAATCCTTGAAGGGGACACCATTGCCTTCGGATACCGACCCGACAAGTCCGTTCTGGGGAATGAGACCGGCACCAGACAGATTCAAGAAGAACTCATCAGAGCACTCACCGTAACAATGCCGGCAAACAAGGCGTGACCAGCTGCGACAGGCGTGCACTTGCCGATGACATCATGCAGGCGGCCATTGGCGGAAGGCTGCTGCATTTAGGCAAAAAAGAAGTCAAACCATTCTTGCTGGGGTGTCTGCGGCCAATCCGCAGAGAGCCATACAAGAGGTTGACTTCAAGAAAAATATACAGGACTTCTGGGCAACTGTCAAGTCACCGACGCCGGAGGGCGGAACATTCACGCTGCCAAAAATGGCTAACGCAGAGATGAATACCGTCGGGGCTTTCACCAATGATAGCCAATCGTTGGGAGGGAGCGCACCGGCCATCAACACTGCGTCTATGCGTAGTATACCTAAAGACGGCGAGAACGCCAAGCCGAAGACGCTGGGTGACAAGATCAGGCGGCAGATCATGGGCGAAGAAGCGGAAATCCTTCCGAACGGGTTTGGCTACAAGGCCGAGCGCCCGAAAGGCTACCGCTCAGACGATACCATACCAGACGTAAATGGGAATGTCAAGTGCAGCGCGTTCAACGAGGAAGTGGCGCGGCAGATGCTGGATAACTCGGATATTCTGTATTGTTGATCCATACAAAAAAGAACCGATAGTTGGCTCAGACTTCTCAGGCTCCAATTGCCGTCGCGCCTTGCCAACTATGATTCTATTAGCAGAGTAACACTCTCTGATAGAGATGTCAATGGAATCATTTCCGTATGGAGCGCGAGGATCTCTCCATTTTGCTTACTCCATATTCAATAGTATCCTTGCCCGTTTCTGCACCTGCCGCTCCATCATCCGCAACCTTTTTTCAGGCATGTTATAGCGCGAGTGCTTCTTGAACTTGAAGTTCAGCAGATGCCGCAGCTTCTCGCGCAGCTCCGGCGTCAGTGCGGCCTTGGCTGTGCCGAGAAAATCATCATACACGCTGGGGTACAGCGTTTCGATATATGCCTCCAGCGTGGCCTCGTCCGCCCAGGCGTCCGCGCCTGCAAAGTTAAAGAGGGAATTGCCGTGGTCGAACAGGGGAGCGAGGGAGACGATGGTATTCGTCCGGTTATCGACCATCACGCCGAAGTTCCCGAAATGCCGATCCACATTGCAGATCACCGCATCAAACACCAGCATTTCGTTCAGCGCGTTGACAAACTTATCTCCCATCTTTTCGTAATACGCCCTGACAGCCTCCATGCCACCCTTAGAAACGAGATGGCCGATAGGGAGATAGGCATACTCTTTACTGGAAAAAAGCTCGCAGGTGGAGCAGAGAACGCCTTTCCAACGGGATAAGCCGTAGGGGATCGCGTGAACGCCCATGGCGGCGGCGATCTGCGCGGCGTAAAACTCAGAGTATGGTTCGTTGCCGGTATTGGCCGCGCCCTCTGTGCCGCCCTTATAGAGATACACCTTACCGCCGATGCGCCGCCAGCATTTGCGGAGCATTCCGTTGGTGGTAAACTCCGGGCTGGAGAGCAGGGAAGCGCGGACGCTGCTGCCATAACCGGTAAAGGCAAGCTCGGCCAGAACATTGCTGAATGGGTTGTCGTAGAGATTTACTTTGTCAAAAGAAGCGGTGTCACCGTCCTCGACGACCCAATAGCAATCGTTAAGGGATAGTCCTTTACAAACGCTGATAATAGCGAGCGGTCGGTTGAGGCTTAAGCCGCATTTTGCCAAAAGGCTATGGACATAGGCACGATTCTTCGGGATCGTGCGGCGGCGCAGCCAACGGCTCAATCCGTCCGGTGTCAGCGTCAGATCAAGCGGCAGCAATGCCGCTTTTTCTTCATTTGTCCAAAGAATTTGGATCTCCGGCTCACTGGTATCGGTCGTTGCGGAGAATTTAACCAACGGTTCATCGAACTGCTTTAAAATATAGTTCATGATAAATCCTCCTCAAAAGTTACTTCAGACCACACAGGAAATTTTCTACATTCAAATACTGAACACCCTCAGCAAACGTATCTTTTCCGCGATAAAGAACGAATTTACCGCTGATCGGGCCAAAGCGATTTTCAACGATTTGGCATTTCTCTGCATCACGCAGATGAATTGTCTGCTTTTCGTTGACCTCGGTGCTGTGCTTGATTTCATAGATGCGGCAATTTTGACCTGCTTTATCGTAAATCACCATGTCAAACTCGCCGCCGGCATCGAACTTGAATTTGAACGCTTCCATCGTACTGGGGGCCGCTTTGCAGACTTCCAGCAAAACAATGTCCTCCAGCATCCGGCCCTTTACATCGTCCAGAATCTTTCCTGTGATATATGCCTTATTCGTTTCGGGAATCGATGCAAAATAGGCGTCCTGCATCAGGGAATAAACCAAAGCCTTTGCGATGGCATAGCGCATACCGGGCTGGGAAAAGACGATATGCTCTGCCTGCTTACCGCTTTCATACCGTTCCGGACAGTTGACGATCAGATCCAGCATAAGCAGATACTTCTTCACTTTGTCGATATGCTCCTGCGTGATCGAGACGGTTGTTTCACTCTTTTCCTTGACCTCAATGATGGCCTTTAATCGCTCCAATATTTGCTTTTCATCGACATCATAGAGAACAGTTGCCCGTTCCGCAGGGAGATCATGTAAAAGCAGTTCCTTTGCGGAGCCAAAATCATGGGACTTAAATTCGTCCTCTACCACGCGCAGCACAAAGCGGTGGTTCATGTGCTGCACAATGCGGTTGATAACATTGGTCAGCTCACCTTTTTCGTAAAGTTCCCGCAGTTGATTGAAGTATTCGCCGTAATGGTCATTTTTCAGTGTATGCTGAATGTTGCGGCTGATGGCGGTATCAATATACTTCCGGGTACTTTCATCGTCCCGAAACGCGACCTCGTCAAAGGCGGCATCCGGATCGTCAAAGCTCATATTTTCCATTTTCAGCGTTCCGCCGTATTCAATATAAGAATCGACAGAACAGATGTTCAGGAGCCGCGCATACTCCCGAAAGGGAATAAAAGAGGTGTGGATCGTCACGCTTCTGTCGTACAGTTCATCGCGGTTTGCCATAGCGAAGCCAAGAGAGTCCGTACCGGAAACAACGATTTTCATGCCCATCATGCTGAACACATCGGAAAGCACGGCAGCGGTGTCGATGAAGTCATTCAGGAGCGTAATTTCATCAATAAACACATACCGATAGCCCAGTTCAAACAGAACTTTCAAGTCCTTTGTCAGCCGTGACATATCATCGGTGGTCTGCACCTTGATGTAGGCCGTTTTTTCTATGGGCAGTTCAGAAAGCATTTGAAACAGAAGTGTTGTCTTTCCGGTCCGGCGGAGACCGTATAAAATACAGATCTTCCCATCGTAGGAGCCGGCCACAAACTTCTGCAAGGTGCTGAAGCAGTCACGCTTGCCGTACTTTGCCACGCTGTTTGCCAACGCCTGCAAGCCCGCACCCGTGACAACATTCGTATGAAACTCTGGCATTTGCGAGGGTACAGCGGCTGTGACAACAGGCTGACCATAGCTTTCCAGCTTTTGATAAATCGCATGGTATCTGGCTGTGTTTGCTTTTGCGGCATCGTTTTCGTAATTCTGATAGTTGCGTGTGGACATACCGAGGTATTCCGCACATTGGGCCTGATTCAACCCCTTTGAAATACGCAATTCTTTTAAGGTCACGCTCATCACCTCGCCTTTATTATATCACAGTATACGCAGAGAACAAGAAAAATACGCAAATATTTCGCATTTTCTTCGTCTATTTTTCGCCTTTCTTCTTAGGGAGCTGTGTGAGGGCGTCCAATTCCTCGTAGGTCAATTCGCCGTTCACATAGCGGTTTCGTGCATTCTCCGCTTGTGCTTTCCAGATTTGAAATGCGGCATCTGTGTAAATGGCCGGAGTACGGCGAACACGCATATCATAGGTTTTGATCCGCTGCCGGATGAGCTTTAAGCCATCATCTGCAGCGATTTTCTTTTCATGCTTCTCTTTGACTGCGAGTTCTTTGCAGCTTTTTCCGGTATCACCGACTGACCGATCACAATAAAGAGCTTTGGAAGAGAACGGGATAAAGTAACGATGACAATATTCACACTTTTTCAATTCAATTCCTTGCTCGACCATCTCCAGCAGTTCTGTCAGCAGCGTCGCGCCCAAATCGTCCGAGCCCTCGATGCGGGCAAACCGGACGGACTTTGGTGGCGTCGAAATGCGGTCTGCCGCCAACACCGGATCAAAATTCTGCTCATCTACATACAGCTTTCGTTCTGCGCGCATCTTCAGGTCCAAACCGGCGATCGCTGTGGCAGCTTGAAAATCGCGGCTCATATAGAGCGCCAAACGCTGCTTGGCGCTCAACTTAGATCTGTCCGGCACGAGCACGGCATCTGCAAAGGCGGAAAGTTCCTTTTGCAGTTTCTCAAAACCTTCCATGCGTTCATCAAGCACGTCTGCCAGCTTTTCTTCAAAAAAGAGGGACTGCACAAAGCGTTCCCCGAAAGGATGGATCGCGCTCAGCGCATTTTTGATCTCGGTAACGGCTTGATTTTCCATCATGGGCGTTGTTCGCACCAGTAATTTCGCCCGTAAAGAAGCGAAATCTGTGGACAAAAAGGCAATAAGGGTTGTCCCGAGACGATATTCCACGGGCTTGAAATCCGTTTCTACATATTCCTTTTTGGGGCCAAAACTCAAGCAATACAAGGCTCTCAAGGCTTTTCCTCCATTCGTTGACACAGCTCCGCATCGTGCGTGGTAAATCATTTGTCACGTGAATAGTTTACCACATATTGAAATCTCCGTCAACGCTTGCTATCATTTTTGTGGAAGTTGAAATTCGATGCAAACGATCTTCCACAAAATTGAATGACCGCCGGAGCGTTTCTCTTTCGGGGAAGCAGGCCATGACCGTCAATGACGCGAGCGTGCCAAGGAGCAGAAATTGAGTTTCCGTCAGGCAGGAAACCGCTTCCGGGAAAACGGCAAACAAGTTCACCGGTCTCTCCGCATAGTTTCAAGGAAAGGGGGGAGCAGGATGGCAAGCAAACTGGAGCTGCTGCATAATCAGGCGGCAGACGAGATCGGGCAGGACTTTCTTTTCGCATACCAGCGAGCCGTCCTGCTCGCCTTGCAGCGTCAAGGGGTTCTTAACGAAATGCAGTGTAGGAACTGCGTACAAAAATTAGAAGAACAGATAAGAAATACAGGAAAATTAAAATCTGTAAAGGAATAGTACCTTTCAGTATTCACACAATTGCAAAGGCACATTCTGTATCGTATGATACCACGAAAAGGAGGGATTTTTATGTTACAAGTAGCAGCGTATTGCCGTGTATCTACGGATAAGGAAGATCAGGCGAACTCGTTTGAAGCGCAGCAGCGGTATTTCCGCGAGTACATCCAGCGCCAGCCGGATTGGGAGCTGCAAGGCATCTATGCTGACGAAGGATTTTCCGGCACATCGACCAACAAGCGCGTGGAGTTCAACAAAATGCTCCATGCGGCGGAGCTGGGACAGATCGACCTGATCGTGACCAAGGAGGTCAGCCGTTTTTCCCGCAACACGGTGGACGCGCTGCAAATCACCCGCGAGCTGCGGCGGCGCGGTGTAGGCGTGCTGTTTCTCAATGACAGCCTGGATACCCGAACCAACGATGGGGAGCTGCGGCTGACGATCATGAGTTCCTTCGCACAGGACGAAAGCCGAAGGACCTCTGAACGCTCCAAATGGGGGCAGATGCGCAGCATGGAGAAGGGTGTCGTTTTTGGCGGCTCGCTGCTGGGTTACGACGTGATCGGCGGCAAGATGACCGTCAACCCGGAGGGCGCGGAAGTTGTCCGGCTCATCTTCCATAAGTATCTGCAAGAGCGCAAAGGGTGCAGCACCATCGCGCGGGAGCTGCGGGAGGCCGGGATTCTCAGCAGCAAGGGCAACTGCCTTTGGTCGTCTGCCACCGTGACTAAGATCCTGAAGAATGAAAAATACTGCGGTGACCTGATTCAGAAAAAGACCTACACGCCGGACTATCTGACGCACGAAAAGAAGTACAACCACGGCAAGGAACCGCTGGTAGCGCTGAAAGACCACCATGAGGCCATCATCGACCGCGAAACGTGGCAAGCGGTGCAGCGGGAGCTGTCCCGCCGCAACCGTGCGACAGGCTGCGGCGGACATGGCAACCGTTATCCGCTCTCAGGTAAAATTCGCTGCGGTGAGTGCGGCAAGAGCTTCTCCCACCGCACCAAAAAGCGGCAGGACGGAAGCTCCTATTATCGCTGGTGCTGCTTCACCGCCACCAACGAGGGCCTGCGGCGTACAGACGGCGCAGGAAATACCATCGGATGCAGTGTCGGTCGGCAGATCCGGGACGACATCGCCATGGATCTCCTGCGGCGCTCCGTGAACGCCGTGACGCTGGATAAGAAAGCGATCATATCGAACCTCACCCGAGTTGTGGAAAGCGTTCTGGCGTCCGGTGAGGACAGCGGCGAGCAGGAGCTGCGGCGGCTGGAGCTGGAGCTTGAAAAGCTGCAAGCCCGCAATGACACCATCCATGACCGCTTTTTCGACGAGAGCATCACCAAGGCTGACTATCAGCGCGCCAAAGCCCGTTGTGAAAGTGAAATGAACCGGGTGCAGGAGAAAATCGCCGCGATCAAACAGCGGCAGACGCTGAACACCGACACACAGACCCTAAAGCCGGACATCCGCGCCGCCATCACGGGCATCGTCAGCGGACGCACGGCGGACGACGACTTTTACGGGCACCTCCTCCAACAGATGACCGTGTACCGGAACGGCAGGGTAGAGGTGGCGCTCAATCTGCTGCCCGCCAAGTGGGTCTATGTACTGGACGGACTGGAAAAATACCGGGCAAAAATAGGGGGCCATGACGCTTCCTCTGTACCGATGTCGGTCAGCAGTCCCTTGAGTTCGGGGTAGGGCATGGAGTAGCGCTGGGAAAGATAGCGCAGCGATGCACCCAATTCTCCGTCTGGGCCTCCATATTGGCTGATGATCGCCGCGGCGAGTTTGGGATTCGGATTTTTGATCTTGACCGGATACTGTAACTTTTTTTCATAGACAAACATTTACTTTTCTCCCTCCAGATCCCAGGGCCACGGATCGCTCAGCCACTTGAAACTGCCCGGCGTCAGATCCGTTTTCAAAAGGGGCCCATACTGCTTTTCATAGGTCTCGCGCCCCTCGCGGCCAAGCTTGATATACGACCAGTAGAGGTTCAGAACCTCGGTGTCCTCCGGGTGTGTGGTGAGATAAAGCCCCAGCTCGTCGATGGCAAAATCGAGCGCCATCAGCTCTGAGAGCGCCGTGTTGACGGCGGGGAACTTCGTCTTCATCTGCGCGTGGAAGGGAAGGTTCAGCCCCGGAAACAGCGTGCCCGCCCGAAGCGCGTCCTGCTGGGAATAGCGCTCCGGATCGTTTTTCTGCATGGGGACATAGGGAAAAGCCAACGGCGCATAGCAGCCGTTCGGCAGCGAGCCCGCACCGGACTCGGCGCGCATGGCTTTGTTGTCGTCCAAAGAAGTCTCCTCCTTGCAAAGAATTGGGCGTCTGCCCATCTCATCCTATGCGGCGGGAGAAAAAAGGGAAGCGGGGCTTTTCTTTTTGTTCAATGTCCTGTATAATGAAAGGCACATAAGGCCGCGCCGCGGGGCATAAATTGTTCCCGGGGTGAGGGAATTGTTTCTGGTTTTGGGAAGAAAGGCGCTCAGCGCCGTGTTTGCGCTGCTGCTCGTACTGTCGGCTCTTGCCGTCAGCTTTGCTCTGCCGCCGAAAGCAGCCCAAACAAGCGGCGCAGCGGCAGTTTGGAATACCGTCTGGGTCATCGATGCGGGACACGGCGGGGAAGACGGCGGCGCCGTCGGCGCGGACGGCAGCAGGGAAAGCGACATCAACCTCGCTATTGCCCAGCGGCTCGAAGGGCTGCTCATTCTTCTCGGAGAAGAAACGCGCATGACGCGCACCGATGACCGCTCGATTCACTCAGAAGGTGCCGCCACGCTGCGGGAAAAGAAGCGTTCCGACCTTAAAAACCGCGTCGCGCTCGTTAACGGCACGCAAGGTGCTATACTGGTCAGTATTCACCAGAACAGCCTTCCGTCGTCTAAAAGGACGCACGGTGCGCAGGTATTCTATGGAATAGAAGAGGGAAGCGCAGCGCTTGCGAACGCCGTGCAGCGCTTGCTCAACGAGACGGTCAACCTGGAAAATCAAAAAGCGGAAAAGAGCATCGATCCGTCGATCTATCTGATGAAAAATGTCACTGCGCCCGCGATTTTGATCGAGTGCGGTTTTTTGAGCAATGAGAATGAAACGGCGCTCTTAAAAAGCGCCGACTATCAGCAAAAGTTAGCGGTCGTAATCGCAACCGGCCTGTTGCGGCCAGCACAGTAAAGCAAAAGAGGTTTACAATATGGCAAAGGCAAAAAGCGTATTTTTCTGCACCGAATGCGGCAACGAAACGCCAAAATGGGCGGGCCGCTGCCCGAGCTGCGGCGCATGGAACACGCTCGTTGAGCAAAGCGTCAGCGACACCGCCAAGCCGAAGGCAAGCGGGCGCAGCCGCTCACTGCGCGCGAAGGCGCGTCCCATCGGCGAGCTGGATACCGCGCAGGAGATCCGTTTTCCCACCGGCATGGGGGAGCTGGATCGTGTGCTGGGCGGGGGCGCCGTGCAGGGCTCGCTCGTGCTCGTCGGCGGCGCGCCGGGCATCGGAAAATCCACTTTGATGCTGCAAATCTGCGGAAAGCTGAGTGAAAACGCTAAGATCCTGTATGTTTCCGGCGAAGAATCGCCGCGTCAGCTCAAGCTGCGCGCCGACCGCCTTGGCGTACAGTCGGACAAGCTGTATGTCCTGTCGGAGACCTGCCTTGGCGATGTGTTGCAGTCCGTTGAAGAGGAAAAGCCGGACGTTCTGATCGTCGACTCCATTCAGACGCTCTATCTGGATTCACTGGAATCGCCCGCGGGCAGCGTGGCGCAGGTGCGCGCCTGTACGCTGGAACTGATGCAGCTCGCCAAAGGGGAGGGCATCACTGTTTTCGTCATTGGACACGTCAATAAGGAAGGCTCGATCGCAGGCCCGAAGGTATTGGAGCACATGGTCGACTGCGTGCTGTACTTCGAAGGCGAAGCACACATGAGCTACCGCATCCTGCGCGCGGCAAAAAACCGCTTTGGCGCGACGAATGAGATCGGTGTCTTTGAAATGCGCAGCGAGGGCCTTGTCGAGGTGCCGAATCCTTCGGAAATGCTGCTTTCCGGCCGCCCGGACGACGCGCCCGGCACCTGCGTCACCTGCGTGATGGAAGGCCAGCGCCCGGTGCTGGCCGAGGTGCAGGCGCTGCTCGCGCCCGCGGCGCAATCGGTCTCGCGGCGGACGAGCAACGGCTTTGACTACAACCGCGCCGCCATGCTGATGGCGGTGCTCGAAAAGCGCGGTGCGCTCAAGGTATCCGGCTGCGACGCGTTTCTGAATGTCATCGGCGGACTCAGTGTGGACGAGCCGGCGGCAGACCTTGCCGCCGTGCTGGCACTCGCGTCGAGTTATCTTGACAAGCCCATCGGCAACCACGTCGCCGCCATCGGCGAAGTCGGCCTCACGGGCGAGCTTCGCAGTGTGAACCACTTGAGCGAGCGGCTGAGCGAAGTACACCGTCTGGGCTTTGAGACCTGTATCATTCCAAAGCAGCGCAAGGATCAGATCCGCACGCCGCAGGGTCTTGCGCTCATCGAAGTGCGCAACATCGCTGAAGCGATGCGCGCCATCGTACAGGCGTAAGCACCGCAAGCAATGCAGTGCAACCAAAATCTGTACAAAGCGCGTCACGATAATATCCCACACTCAGACAAGGAGGTTTGCGGCTGAAACGGTGTCAAAATACGCGATTTCCGGGGAAGCGGCAAAATTCCCCTCCCCTAAATTGAACAAAATTTTTATTTTGTTCAATTATGTATGGAGGAAGAAACCGTCCATTCCCCATGTCTTTTCAGCGCGCTTTGCGCGCTGCGATCACGCGATCCTTTTGACATTCCATACAGTCACCTGACAACATGAACGACTACCGCTTGGAATCGCCGCCGATCCTGCGCGATTTTCTATCGTATCACGAGACCATCAAAGCACACTCGCAGAAAACGGTCGACGAATACTTCCTCGACCTTCGGAACTTTTTCCGCTATTTGAAGCAGTCGCGCGATCCCTCCCTGCGCGATCTTCCTCTCAGCGAGATCTCCATCATGGACGTGGATCTCGACTTTGTGAAAAATGTAACATTAACCGACATTTACGCCTACATGACCTATTTGAGCCGCGACCGCGTGCAGCACCAGAACAGCGACATATCCGATTACGGCTTAAATGCCGCGTCCAGAGCGCGAAAAATCGCGACAATTCGGTCTTTTTATAACTATTTAGTCAATAAGGCGCACCTTTTGGACACAAATCCCTGCAAGGATCTCGACTCCCCCAAGATTAAAAAAACGCTGCCGAAGTACCTGACGCTCGATGAAAGCGTGCAGCTTTTGCAGTCGGTCGACGGACAGAACCGCGAGCGCGACTACTGCATTCTGACGATCTTTCTGAACTGCGGGCTGCGCATTTCCGAGCTTTGCGGCCTTGATTTGCAGGACATTCAGGACGACGCACTGCGCGTGCTCGGCAAAGGCAACAAGGTGCGCATCGTCTACTTAAACGATGCCTGCAAGGACGCGCTCAATGGCTATCTCGCCGTGCGCCGCCCCATCACGGGGCGCGACCACAATGCCCTCTTTCTCTCGTCGCGCAACGAGCGCATCAGCCGCTCGAGCGTCCACGCGCTCGTCAAAAAGCACCTGAGCGCCGCAGGGCTCGACGCCTCGGAGTACTCCTCCCACAAGCTGCGCCACACGGCGGCAACACTGATGCTGCAAAACGGCGTGGACGTCAAAGCCGTGCAGGAGGTGCTCGGGCATGAGCATCTGAACACGACGGAGATCTACACACACATTGATAACGACGCGCTGCGCGTGGCTGCAAAGGCAAATCCCTTGTCGCATGTAAAGATGAAAAAGAACAAGGAATCAAATTGACTTTCCCCGCCTGATCCGATATACTTATTTGTTGATGAAATGTATTTTTCAAGGAGGGTTTCCATGAATACAAAAGAGCTTTCCCCCATCTGCCGGCAGGTGCGGCGCGACATCATCACGATGACCGCCAACGCCGGCAGCGGCCACCCCGGCGGTTCGCTGTCCGCGGTGGAACTGATGACCAGCGTTTTCTTCAACCACATGCGCGTTGACCCCAAGAACCCGCACGATCCCAACCGTGATCGCTTCGTGCTCTCCAAGGGTCATGCCGCCCCCTGCTATTATGCGGTGCTCGCCGCCAAGGGCTTCATCTCCCGCGACGAGTACGCAAACTTCCGCCAGCTCCACTCCATCCTGCAGGGCCACCCTGACGCGAAGAAGGTCCCCGGTGTGGACGCTTCCACCGGTTCTCTCGGTCAGGGCGTGTCCATCGCCGTCGGCATGGCGCTCGGTGCCAAGCATCTCGGCAAGGATACGAAGGTCTTCGCCCTCGTCGGCGACGGCGAGAGCCAGGAGGGGCAGATCTGGGAGGCTTACATGGCCGCTGCGCACTATAAACTCGACAATCTGACCGTCATCATCGACAACAACGGGCTCCAGATCGACGGCACGAATGATCAGGTCATGAGTCTTGGCGATCTTCCCGCCAAGCTGCGCGCCTTCGGCTTCGATCTCATCGAGCTGCCCGACGGCAATGATCTTGACGCCATCGAGGCAGCGCTCTCCAAGCCCACCATGCCCGGCAAGCCCAAGGCGATCCTCGCCCACACGGTCAAGGGCAAGGGCGTTTCGTTCATGGAGAACCAGGTCGGCTGGCACGGCAAGGCCCCGAACGCCGAGCAGCGCGAGCAGGCACTGAAGGAATTGGAGGACTAAGAACATGGCTGATAAAATTGCGACCCGTCAGGCTTACGGCGAAGCGCTGATCGAACTGGTCGAAAAGAACGATAAGGTCGTCGTGCTCGACGCCGACCTCGCCAACGCCACGCAGACCTGCAAGGTCGCCAAGGCGCACCCCGAAAAATTCTACAACTGCGGCATTGCCGAGGCCAACATGGTCGACATCGCCGCCGGTATGTCCACGATGGGCCTCATCCCCTACTGCTCTTCGTTTGCGATGTTCGCGGCCGGCCGCGCCTATGAGCAGATCCGAAACAGTGTTGCCTACCCGCACTTTAATGTCAAGGTCTGCGCCACGCATGCGGGTGTCAGCGTCGGCGAGGACGGCGGCAGCCACCAGTGCATCGAGGATCTCGCGCTCATGCGCGCCATTCCCGGCATGACGGTCATCTGCCCCGCGGACGCCAACGAGGCTAAGGCCGCCACCATGGCGATCGCCGAGGTCGACGGCCCGGTCTACATGCGCCTTGCTCGTCTCGCCACCCCCGTTTTCGAGGGCGACATGGTCAAGCCCTTTGAGATCGGCAAGGCCAACGTCCTGCGCGAGGGCAAAGATGTTGCGATCTTCGCGACCGGCCTCATGGTCAACGAGTCCCTGATGGCCGCCGAGGCGCTCGCAAGCGATGGCATCGACGCTGCCGTCATCAATATCCACACCATCAAGCCCATCGACGCAGAGTGCGTGACGAAGTACGCCGAAAAATGCGGCAAGGTCATTACCGTTGAGGAGCACAGCGTCATCGGCGGCCTGGGCGACGCCGTGGCCGACGTCCTGATGGGCAAGGTGAACTGCAAGTTCCACAAGATCGGCGTGAACGACCGCTTCGGCCAGTCCGGCAAGGCGGCGGACGTGCTGCGCGAATACGGCCTGACGGCCGACCAGATCGCCGAGACCATCAAGGCGAACATCTGACAGGGCTGCCCTGCGCACCTGCCGCAAAAAGGAGACAAAGGCAACACTTTGTCTCCTTTTTCAAAAATTGCACGTTCCCCTCTTGCAAAATCCGATTCATGTGCTACAATACCAAATAGTCCCAAACGTACCAATCATTTGAAACAACTTTACTAAAAAAGGAGAAGATATTATGCCGCTCGTAACATCTACCGAAATGTTCAAAAAAGCCTATGACGGCGGATACGCCATCGGCGCGTTCAACGTCAACAACATGGAGATCGTGCAGGGTATCACCGAGGCCTGCCAGGAAGAGCACGCGCCCGTGATCCTGCAGGTCAGCAAGGGCGCCCGCGCCTACGCGAACCACACCTACCTCGTCAAGCTCGTAGAAGCCGCGGTCGAGTGTTGCCCCGATATTCCCATCGTGCTGCACCTTGACCACGGCCCGGACTTTGAGACCTGCAAGTCCTGCATCGACGGCGGCTTTACCTCCGTGATGATCGACGCCTCCTCCAAGCCCTTCGCCGAAAATATCGAGATCACGAAGAAAGTCGTCGAATACGCGCACGACCACGGCGTTGTGGTCGAGGCCGAGCTCGGCACCCTCGCCGGTATCGAGGACGAGGTCAAGGTCGCCGCGCACGAGGCGTCCTACACCCATCCCGAAGAGGTCGAGGAATTCGTCTCCAAGACCGGCTGCGACTCCCTTGCCATTGCCATTGGTACCTCTCACGGCGCTTACAAGTTCAAGCCCGAGCAGTGCACCGTCAATGAGCAGGGCATCCTCGTCCCGCCCCCGCTGCGCTTCGATGTGCTGGAGGAAGTCTCCAAGCGCCTGCCCGGCTTCCCCATCGTGCTGCACGGCTCCTCCTCCGTCCCGCAGGAGTATGTCAAGATGATCAACGAGCACGGCGGCAAGATGCCCAACGCTATCGGCGTGCCCGAGGATCAGCTGCGCGAGGCCGCAAAGCTCTCCGTCTGCAAGATCAACATCGACTCTGACCTGCGCCTTGCCATGACCGGCACCGTGCGTTTCCTCGATGAGCACCCCGACAAGTTTGACCCGCGTGAATACCTCAAGCCCGCCCGTGCCAACATCAAGGAGCTCGTCCGCCACAAGCTCGTCGACGTGCTTGGCTGCGCCGGCAAGGCTTAAAAAAGGAGAAACGATATGAGTGAATTGAAAGGCGCGTGCATCATCGGTCAGTCCGGCGGCCCGACCTCCGTCATCAACGCAAGCGCTTACGGCGTGATCCGCACGGCGCTCGATTCCGGCAGCATCACGAATGTCTACGGCGCAGAGCACGGCATCAAGGGCGTGCTGGCCGACAGACTCTTTGATATGAGCATGGAGGATCCGAAGGAGCTGGAGCTTCTCAAGTATACCCCCTCCTCCGCCCTCGGCTCCTGCCGCTACAAGATGAAGGACCCCGACGAGGACGACACGGACTACAAGCGCATTCTTGAGGTCTTCAAGAAGCATGACGTCCGCTACTTTTTCTACAATGGCGGCAACGACTCGATGGACACCTGCAACAAGATCTCCAAGTACATGCAGAAGGTCGGCTACGAGTGCCGCGTGATGGGCGTGCCCAAGACGATCGACAACGACCTCTACGGCACCGACCACTGCCCCGGCTACGCGAGCGCTGCAAAGTACATCGCAACGAGCCTGATGGAGGTCTATCAGGACGCGCACGTTTACGACACGGGCATGATCTGCATTGTCGAGATCATGGGCCGCCACGCCGGTTGGCTGACTGCCGCCGCCGCGCTCGCGACGAAGTACGGCGCGGGTCCCGACCTCATCTACCTGCCCGAGACTGATTTCGACATGGATACCTTCCTTGCCGACGTCCAGCGCGTTTATAAGGAGACCGGCAGCTGCATGGTCGCCGTGTCCGAGGGTATCCACTATGCCGACGGCAGCTTTGTTTCCGAGGCCAAGACCAGCGCGACGGACGGCTTTGGCCACGCGCAGCTCGGCGGCCTTGCAGCGCTGCTTGCGAGCATCGTGAAGGAAAAGACCGGCGCGAAGGTGCGCGGCATCGAGCTGTCGCTGCTCCAGCGCTGCGGCGCGCACCTGGCCTCCGAGACCGACATTGAAGAGGCCGTTATGGCGGGCCGCGCCGCGGTGGAGAACGCCGTCGCGGGCATCACGGATAAGATGGTTGCCTTCGAGCGCGAGACCGTGAACGGTCACTACGCCTGCAAGACGAAGCTCCTTCCGCTCACGTCTGTTGCAAACTATGAAAAGAAGATCCCGCTCGAGTGGATCAACGACACGCACAACGGTGTCAAGCAGGAGCTCATCGACTATGTGCTGCCCCTCATTCAGGGCGAGCCGAAGCTCCCAAAGGAGGATTCCCTCCCCCGTTTCGCCAAGCTCAAAAAGGTGCTGGCCAAGTAAGATTTTCAATAAAAAAGGAACCGATTCGTAAAGAATCGGTTCCTTTTTTCTGTTTCACGCATTCCACTTATTCAGCGGTAAACCACTCGCCGAGAATATCCGTGGTAAGCGGCAGCGTCGTGCGCGTCCGCCTTCTCCTACACGATAAGCTGCGGGGTGCGGCTTGCTAAAATGATGCTGACAAGCGCCGCTGCCACCAGCAGCGGCAGCGCGATCTTTCGGCTCATATTCTCTTCCTCCTGTTATCCTTCTTTATAGAACAGCATAACAGTGGGCGGCGGAAATGACAAGTTACAAAGCAATGACATTCCGGTTACAGAAATGTAACAAAGAGAGAGGAAGGTCCTCTCTCTTTGTTTTTTATAGAATGATGCAGATGAGACCGCCGGTGCCCTCGTTGATGATGCGCTCAAGCGTCTGGCGAAGCTTGAGGCGCGCGTCGTCCGGCATGTGCTTGAGCTTTGCCTGCAAGTCTTCGTTCACGATCTCATGGAAGCTGCGGCCGAAGATATTGGACTGCCAGATCTTCGTCGTGTCGCCCTCAAACTCCTGCAAGAGATAATTGACCATGTCCTCGCTCTGCTTTTCGTTGCCGACGATGGGCGAAACCGTCGTTTCGATGTCGGCGCGGATGATATGCAGGCTCGGCGCGCTCGCCTTGAGCCGCACGCCGTAACGCCCGCCCTGCTTCATGATCTCCGGCTCTTCGAGGTTCAACTCATCGACGGTCGGGACGACGATGCCGTAGCCGCTCTCGCGCGCGTCGGCAACCGCCTGCGCCACCTTGTCATACTCCGCCTTGACCGCCGAAAGCTCGGTGAGAAGGCTCAAAAGGTCGCCGTCGTCCTTCACGTCAAAACCCGACTGTTCGCTGAGCGTCTGGTAGAACAGTGTGCGCGGGAGCTGCAATTCCGCCGCGGCAACGCCTGTGCCGAGTTGAATGGAAGTAATGCGAGCGCTGCTGACATTCTCGCAGTCGCCAATGGCGCCGATCGCCCCCTGTACCTCGCGGATACAATGGAGCGCGCTCGTGTTTTCTCGAATGGCCTGATAGAGTCCGCTTTTGATCGGGTGGTCGTCGCTCAGCGCCTCGACCCACGGCGGAATAAAAAGATCAAGCTCACAGAGTGGGAACTCGTAGAGAATGGCCTTGAGGATCTGTCCCACCGCCGCATCGTCGAGCGTCAGGCAGTTTACCGGCAGGCACGTCACGCCATAGCGTGAAGCAATATCCCTTGCCATCGCTTGCACGCGTTCGCTTTCCGGCTCTGCTGCGTTGAGCAGGACGAGGAAGGGCTTGCCGATCTCCTGCAACTCGCGGATCACGCGTCCCTCGGCCTCTATGTAGTCCTCGCGGGGAATGTCGGTAATGCTGCCATCGGTCGTCACCACAACGCCGATGGTCGAATGTTCACGGATCACGCGCGTGGTACCAAGCTCCGCCGCCTCGCTCATCGTTACCTCGCGGTCGAGCCACGGCGTTGAGACCATGCGGGGGCTTTCTCCCTCCATCTGTCCCGTTGCGCCGGGGATCATATAGCCCACACAGTCGATGAGCCGCACCGAGCAGCTGCTGCCCTCGTCGAGCGCGATGTCAACGGCCTCTTCCGGTACGAATTTCGGCTCCGCCGTCATCACCATGCGGCCGCTGCCGCTCTGCGGCAGCTCATCTTTCGCCCGCTCGCGACGGTAGACATTGTCGATATTCGGAATGACCTGCGTTTCCATGAAGCGCTTGATAAACGTCGACTTGCCCGCGCGCACAGGGCCGACCACGCCAATGTAGATGTCTCCCGCCGTGCGGGTGGAAATATCCTGATAGATCTCCGTATTCATGCTCATACCCTCTTCCTCCGTTCCTCAGCGCCTGCGCGGGATCAGCAGGAGCTTCCCGCTCACCGTGGCCGATTCCTCTTTGAGCTCATTGGCAGCAAGAATGGCCTCGACCGTCGTGCGGTACCGCTTGGCAATATCCCACAGCCGTTCCCCCGGCTTCATTGCCCGCAGCACGAGCGACGGAACGTTTTTCTCCTTTTTCTCACATTCCTCCGCCTGCAAGGACTGGAGACAGGGGTAAGACGGCATCTCCACTACACTGACAGCAAAGGTCACAGGAAAACGCAGTTCCACGCCGTCCGCGCCGACAGATGCAGCGATCTCACCGGCATACACATCCTGCACCCGCGCCTGACCGGCGAGCGGCAGATCGGTTTCAAGCAGCACCTCGCTCCGCCGCTCTGAGAGCAGCGGCACAGTGTTTTCGTCGAGATACAGCACGCGCAGATTGGCCGTCGCGCGCAGCGCCGAGGACGCGCCGGAGTCGCTGACGCCAGCGCTGCTGAAGATCACGTCTGCGGCAAGCACATTCTGCACCTCTGCGCCCGTTTCGATCTTTTCACGCACGAGCTGCTCGCGCAGCACCAGTGCTGCGCTGTCGCACAGCTCGACCGTTTCCGTCTTTGCGTTCAGCTCATACGCCGTGCTGTAAAGGTCTGTAACACAGCAGACGCTGCGTGTTTCGCGCACCGCAGCGAAGGCACTGATCGTCAGCCGCAGCGAAACGGTGCGGAAATTATCCGGTTCACTCTCGCCGCCGACATGGATCTCCGCGCCCGTCAGGCGCAGCGACGCACGCACCGTCGTTTCCCCCTCCTCGGAAAGGCCGTCGAGGATCTGCGAAAACGGCAGTTCGCCGCTCAAGGAGGCGAGGTTTCCGCCCTCATCGAGATATACGGCGTCCAGACGGGCAATGCCCTTGAGCACGATCTTGTTGCCGATCTCCTTGCAGTCGGTCGTGCGCAGCACGCATTTGCTGCGCAGCAGCTCACGGATCGGCTCCTTTGTGCCGGAGAGCATCACCTCATCGGCGAAGGTAAAATCCTTTTCCCGAACGGCACGGATTACGGTGATCTCTTTCTTCTCGCACAGCGTTTCGATCTTGTAAGCCTCCTGCTCCTTTACGCCGCTGCATACGCTCAGCGACGCAGGTACGTACGGTGTGAGCGCCAGTTCCACATTCACGCGCGTGAAGATCTTGCGCGGGTTGAGCATGCGCACCTCGCATGAGCAGAGCCTGCCCTCCAAACAGCAGTCTGTGCCGCTTGAAAGCGCGCGCCCCTCGATCATTTCCTCGAGCGGCAGGGAATACTCAAACGATTTCATTCCCTGCGTGTCCTCCGCCACATACAAAAGCGTCATGCGGATCGTGCCTGACACCTGTGCTTTTCCGTCTGTGATCTCGCGGCTGCGCAGGAAAAGGCACCCGCTCGCATCCACGATGCGGGCAATATCCGGCAGATAGTCCGGTACGATGGTTTCCGTCGTTTCCTCACGGTTTTCGCTCAACTGCGGCAGCGCCTGATAACAGGCAAACTGCTCTTTTTTCAATTCCAGTTCCATTGCGGTCCTCTCCTTCGGCTAAGTGGTTACTGCACTCTATGCGTAGTGGACGCGCGTTATGCGCCTTCTCTGACGCCAAACATGCGCCGCAGCAGCGACGAGAGAGCCTTCGGTGATTTCCAGACGATGATCTTCATGCTTTTCCCTCCTAAAATCTGCGCAAACAGCCAAGCCCACAAAGAATGAGAAGAAATGCGACCAGAAACATCAGCGCCCCAACTGGAAAAACAGCCGTGATAAAAATGCCGAGCCCCAGCGCCAATGCACACAGCCCCACGCAGCGCCACGGGCCGGACGGCGGGCGCGGCGGCGGATTCGGAACCATGCTTCTCCCCCCTCTCCCGGCGTTCGCCTGCTCCATTCTATACAAAAGCGCGCAATGTGTTCCCGCTCTATCACGGCAAAGCGCCAAACTTTTCCGTAGGGCTTTGCGCAATACTTGACAATTTCCCCGCCCCGTATAGTATAAGAATTACTTGACTTTATCGCGGCTCTGCGGGCGTGTTCCGCACCGGCCGCAACGGAAAGGACGGTACCCCTATGCAGCAAATGAGCAGCAGAAACCAGCATTTTACCGATTCCGTCATTCGCAGAATGACGCGCATCTCCAATGAGAGCGGCGCGATCAACCTGGCGCAGGGCTTCCCCGATTTTGACCCGCCCAAGGAGATGACGGATCGCCTTGAGGTGGTCAGCCACGAAGGCCCCCACCAGTACCCCATCACGATGGGTGCGCCGAACTTCCGTCAGGCCATCGCGCGCAAGTGCGGCCATTTCATGGGCCGCACCATTGACCCTGAGACCGAGATCGTCGCCACCATCGGTTCGACCGAAGCCATGGTCGACACGCTCTTCGCCCTGACCGATCCGGGCGACCGCGTTGTGATGTTCTCCCCGTTTTTTGAAAATTACCGTGCCCAGACCATCATGGCGGGCTGCGAGCC